>Ga0207691_10002420_pt1 | contig 18265 bp, 17 predicted proteins | sample KBSM13metaG_FD_184327 | JGI IMG/M metagenome (GOLD analysis project Ga0207691, IMG submission 184327) | Miscanthus rhizosphere microbial communities from Kellogg Biological Station, Michigan, USA - KBS M1-3 metaG (SPAdes) (version 2) | ecosystem: Host-associated > Plants > Roots > Rhizosphere >... | reverse complement strand
AGCGCCTGGACCGCCAGCGCCTGGACCGCCACCGCCCACGCCTCGCTCGACCACAGGGCCCCCTGGTCCGCCGAACCCGAACTGTGATCCCGGCGGCTGCAGTCCGTCGAGCAGGGCGAGGCGCTGCCAGCGCGGACGCGACTGCTCCGACGCCCACGCCAGCACCTGCCGTACTCCCGCGCTGTCGCGGGCGCGGAGGAGCGCGCCGCTCAGCGCCTGCACGGTGGCCGCCGGGCCGGCCGACGCGTCCGATGCCGACGCCAGCACCCGCTCGAGGAACGCGCGCTCCCGCCCCACCAATCCACTCACGACGAGGTCGCCGACTACGGGATCCCCGCCGCTGCGCATCGTCACCGCGGCGAGTGCGCTCTCCCGCTCCCCGGCGGGCAGCTCACCCAATGAAGCGGCGAGCTGGCGTCGCACGGCGGGAGTCGCGTCGTCGGTGAGCTTGAGCACCGCCGTGCGCACGGGCGCGTCCGTCTGCCGGAGCGCCGGCTCCGCGATGCGAACCGCGGCCGCGCGCACCTGGGCGGACCTGTCGCCGAGCGCGGCGCCGAGCGTCGCGTCGTCGACTGCCCCGAGCCCGTCGAGCGTCCACAGCGCATGCAGCCGCGTGACATCGCTCGGCGCCGAGCGCACGAGTTGCTGCAGTGCGGGCACCACGCTGCGATCGCCACGCTCGACGAGCAGTCGCTGAGCCGTGATCCGCCACCAGCCGTTCGGGTGCGCGAGCGTGCTCACGAGCTGCGCCGGCGTGGCGCGCGAGAGCCGCGGCCGCGGGGCGCGCTTCGTCGTCGCGTGCACCACGCGATAGATGCGACCGAGTCCGACCGGCTGCTCGAGGCCGTACTTCTTGATCTGCTCCTCCAGGTAGCCGGTGATGAACACGCGGTGCTGGATGATGCCGCGATACATGTCCACGACGTACAGCGTGCCGTCGGGCGCCGTGGTCGTGAACACGGGGCGCGAGCGCACGTCCGTGGACGCGAGGAAGCTCGGGCGCTCGTCCCCCGCGCGCGCCGTCAGCATCCCCGACGAGTCCTCGCGCACGACGAAGCGCTCGACGAGGTTGCCCGCCGGCTCGGTGACGAAGACGTTGTCGCGCAGCGTCGCGGGCAGCCGGTCGCCGACGTACGCCGTGGGGCTCGACGCGGAGGTGAATCGCCGGAGCGTGCTGTCGGCGCGCAGCACCTGCGGCTGATAGCCGCGATTCACCGCCGGCGTGGCGTGCGCGGGGAACACTTCGACGTTCGGAATGACCGCCTCGTAGAGGCCGCGCATCGTCGACTGGCTCGCCGAACGGGCGCCGTAGTGCTCCGACACGAGATCCACGTGCAGCGGATCCTCGTTGCTGTTGCGGTAGAAGCGCCCGTACGAATCCATCGACAGCCCCCACTGCCCCTCCGATGGCGTTTTGCGGTACTCCAGCTTCCCGCCGCGCAGCCGGAACTCGCCCGCGTAGTTGGCGTTGTGGATCCAGTTGTCGAGCCCCCACACGAAGCCGTTCGCGTTGTGCTCGGGGTTCGACTGCTTCGTGCCGTAGTCGTCGCGCAGGAGCTCCTTCGTGTCCGCCTTCCCGTCGCCGTTCGTGTCGCGCGCCAGCCAGAGGTTCGGCGTCTCCGCCACGAGCACCCCCTGCGACAGCACCTTCACCGAGCGCGGGAGCACGAGACTGTCGAGGAACACCGTCTTCCTGTCCATCTTCCCGTCGTCGTTCGTGTCCTCGAGGATCACGATGCGGCCGATCGGCCGGTCCTCGCCCGTGCCGGCGAGGTTGGGCATGAAGCCGCGCATCTCGGCGACGTACATGCGGCCGTCGGGATCGAAGTCGATCGCCACGGGGTCCTGCACCAGCGGCTCCGCCGCCACGAGCTCGAGCTTGTAGCCCGCGGGGAGCTTGTAGCTCGCCATCGTCTGCGCCGGCGTGAGCACGGGCGCGTCCTGCTCCCCTACGGGGCGCTCCGTACCGCGCGACAGGGCATGACGTGCAGGGACGAGCGCGATGAGGACGGCGGCGAGCGAGAGCGATGGGAGCGCGATGCGCATGACGGAGCGTGGGAGCGACATGGTGAGCGCGCGTCGAGCGGGCGCGCCCGCTGTGGGCGCGCCCGGTCGGCGTCGAATGTCAGGCGAGGATCTTCGCCAGGTTACGATAGCTGGTCGCGGCGGCCGCGAGCGAGTCGCCGCTCTGGGGCGCGCTGTCCTGCTCGACGTAGAAGTGCTTCATCCCGGCGAGCGATGCCTGCGCGAAGATCGGCCGATAGTCGATCTCGCCCTCGCCGAGCGGGACGATGCGTGCGGCACGATGCCGCTCCGACTGGCTGGTCAGGCCGTTGAGCGAAGCGAGGCCGGCGATGTCCTTCACGTGCCAGATCTCGAAGCGGCCAGGGGCTCGCTTGAACAGCTCGAGCGCATTCTGTCCCGCGACGGTCGCCCATCCGATGTCGAGCTCCATCGCCACGAGGCTCGGGTCGGTCTCGGCGAGCAACACGTCGTACGGCCGCTGCGTGCTGTCGGCGAGCGGCTCGAACTCCTCGGTGTGGTTGTGCACGATGACCTTGATGCCGTGCTTCTGCGTGATGCGACCGATGTCGTTCAGCTGCTGCGCGGTGCGCTTCGCGGCGTCGAGCGTCTGCCGCGGGGCGGGCGGGCGAGGTGCGCGCGTCTCCCCCGCGGCGGACGCGGCTGCTCCCGCGGCGGGGGCGCCACCGGCCGGGGCGCCGCCAGTGGGGGCACTGGGAGGCGCACCCCCAGGCGCACCGGCAGGCGCACCCGCACCTCCACCACGCTGGCCTCCGCGCAGGTTCACGGTCGTGTAGCGATGTCCGATGGCGGCGTACGCATCCAGCGTGCGCTCCAGCTCGGGCCCAGCCGGCGGGCTGACGTGGGTCGTCGGCGCCACCAGCCCCGCCTGGTCCAGATACTCCTTGATCTGCGTCAGGCTGTGGGTGCCGTAGCTGATCGTCGGCTGCACTTCCTTGTAGCCGATGCGTGCCACGGCCTGCAGCGTCCCAGGATAGTCGTTGGGGAAGCGGTCGCGAACGGTGAAGAGCTGGAGCCCGATCTGGTCGCGGAGGCCCGCCAGCGAGCCACTCGACGCCATCACCCCCGAGTTGGTCAGGGCGCCGGGCATCTGCCGAGCGCAGGCGGCGGCGAGGGCACCACCGCCCATCACGGCGACGGTGTGCAGGAACGTGCGACGATCGACGGCGGGCGGCTGGGGCGTCCGGCTCATGGGGCCTCGTGGGGCGAGGTGGAGGTCGGGGAAGCGAATCGTGCCACGGGCGTACGGTACGAATACGCCGCGCGGCCTCAGTTCGTTTGACCTTCGAGCTCGTCGTCCGGGTTCGCACGCACCAGCCCGTCACAGAGGTGGTGACGCTCGCGCCGCGATCGCGAGCGACGCTTTCATCGACGATGGCGTGCACGCGGTCGGCGCGCGAATCGGTTCCTCGTGCGTCGCCTTGCACGATCCTGCGCGTCGCATCGCACGCTCGTGCGCGTCGCGTCGAACGATCGTGCGCGTGCGTTGCACGCTCGTGCGTGTGCATTGCACGATCCTGCGCGCGTGCATTGCACGATCGTGCGCACACGCATTGGACGATCGTGCCATGTCTTTTCTTCACACATCTCGCGCAGAATCCGCATGTAAACGCGACACGTAGTCGCGTTGTCTCACGTAGTGTGTGCGTGATCTCACGCACCGCATCGTGAGACGATTCGACCAGGAGACATCATGTCTGCCCGCATCGCGCATCATCGTTCGCGCATGTTGTTCATCACCATGTTCTCGCTCACGATGCTGGCATGCTACGCACACGATCCCGCGCACACTGCGGCACCCGGACGCTTCAGCGTGGGCGACGTCGTGTCGCAGGAGGAGCTCGTCGCTTCCGGCGCCTCCTCGCTCTTCGATGCGCTGGTGCGCACGCGGCGAAACTTCTTCGTGTCGCGCGGTCTGAGCTCGTTCAACAATTCGCCGCCCGACGCGATGCTCGTGTTCCGCGACGGCGCGATCATGGGGACGATCAACGTGCTCAGCATGATGCGCGCGAGCGACGTGCGCTCCGTGCGACGGATCAGCGCCACCGAGACCTATCATCGATACGGTCGCAACGTGTCGATCGGTGGACTCGAGGTGGAGCTCGTGGACAATCGCTGACGGCGCGCTGCGCCGATTCGCTCACGTCGGCTGCGCGAGTCAGCTGCGCGAGTCGGCGCGCTCCACCCGTCGCAGGATCACACGGCCCTTCGCCGACGTGCCGACGACGCTGCCGCCCACGTCCTCGAACAGGACGCGGCCCTCGAGCGTTCGCAGGCTGCCGCTCACGTACGACTCCCGCAGCGTGACGTCGCCGCGCCGCGTCTGAAGGTCCACGGCGCCGGAGATCCGGCGCAGGCTCAGGGCGCCCGATTGCATCGCGCCCGAGAGCGTGCCGTCGAGTCCTTCGATCTCCACCGGCCCGCCGGCGGACGAGAGCTCGACGTTGCATTGAATCGGCACGTCGATCTCGACCTGGAGATCGGCCGGCGCGCCGGCGGCCGCGCCGCGTTGGATGCGGACGTGCACCGCGGGGCCCGTGTGCGCCACGGTGACCACGCAGTCCGCGCAGTGCCGCCCCCGCTCGCTCACGTGAACGCGGATCGTCTTGGTCTCGGCGCCGGTGATGCGCACGACGCCTCCCGTGCCCAGATCGACGGCGAGGTGTGCACGCGACGCCACGGCGAGCGTGGTGTCGAGGGGAACCCCGTGCACCGTCGTGTCCGCTCGAGTCAGCGATTGGGCTCCTGTCGCGATCAGCAGGAGCAGCTCGAGGAGGCTGAACGTCACCGTCTGGCTCTCGGCAAAGGTGCTTGGATGCTGCGTGCGAGGGACCAGGCCCGGTGGTCGGCCACGCTCGTCTGCGCGTGGCCGATGTGCCTCGATCAATGTTGTGCCTGCCGCGGCGCGCGTCCAGCGTGACGGGCCCGGATCGTCCGCGATCGCTCCGAGCCGTAGTCTCCGTGTGAAAAGCCCCCGGCCGACTGGCCGGGGGCTCGCCCCTCACCGTCGCGCCGCGCTCTCCGTGGGCTGCCGCCCCGCCGCCATCCGCATCCCCGTCAGCAGATGCTGCACGAACTCCGGCCGCTGCCACGTGTCGCGGAAGTGGCCCAGGATCGTCGCGAACACTCTGCCCTGCCCGTACGTCCGCGTCCACGACACCGGGTGGTCGCTGTTCTCCGGCGCGGGAAGTCGGCCCATGTTCGGCGAGCCGAACGACGCGTTGTCGAGCGAGAGCAGCACCTTGCTCGTCGCGCGCGGGCTCTTGTCGAGGATGTAGAACTCCTCGCGGATCCAGAACCGGTCGTCCATGTGGCGCGTCGCGGGGTTCGACTTCGCCTCGTTGATCACGCGCAGGTGCGCCGTCCACGGATGCGCCTCGAACAGCCCGCCCCCTGCCATTTCGCGATATGCTTCCCACCCATAGTTCGCGTCCAGCGCCGCGTGCGCGAGCACGACCCCCTTCCCGCCGCGCACAAAGTCGATCACCGCCTTCTGCTGCTCCGGCGTGACGGCATTCGGGATCGGCGCGCGCAGCCGCACCGCGCGCAGCGCCGCCTGCGTCGTGTCCTTCGGATTGATGCGGAGCGTCGAGTTGGCGAAGAACAGCAGATCGTACTTCGCCAGGTTCGCCGAGTTGAGGTTCGCCAGGTTCTCCGTCGTGTCGACACGGAGCTCCGTCGTCTTCTCCAGCTCGCGCATCAGCTCGACCGCGCCCTCGATGCCGTACGTGTGCCGGAAGCCGTGCGTCGCCGTCACCATCAGCACCTTGATCGGCGCGCGTTGATCGTGATTCGCCACCAGCTCGCCCACACTGTTCGGCGCGCTCGTCACCGTGCGCGGCGTGACGCGCACGTTGCGAAAGCGCACCGAGAAGTCGGGCGTCCGGTTCACGAGCCCGATGTACCCCTCGGTCGCCTTGCGACCGAAGAAGTCGTTCACCTTCTCGCCGTTCACGTAGATCGTGTACCGCTGGCCCACGGCGTCCACGCGCAGCGTGTTCCACTCGCCGGGCGCGCGGCTCACGAACCGGCGCGGCGACATCTGGTCGCGGTGGTGCATCGAGTCGGCGCCGACGAGGTTGATCGCGCCCGTGAGGTACATCGACCGCGTGTAGTGCACGGGCTCGCGGAATGCGGGCGGCTTGTCCTCGCCCAGCTTCACCTCGTATGCGCTCCGCTCCGCCGCATCGAGCGTCGCGGGCTCCTGCGGCAGGCGCAGGAACACGCCGGCCGCCGCGCTCCCCGACTCGGGGAGATAGTCGAGCTCCAGCGTGAAGTCCTTGAACGGCCGCGCCGAATAGAGCAGCAGCCCCTTGCCCCGCTGGTTCGCCACGCTGCCGTCGGGCAGGAGCGCCATGTTCGGCGTCTCGATCGGCTTCCAGCCGTCCAGGCTCTTCCCGTTGAGCAACACCACCGGCTTGCCCGCCGGTGCGCTGCGGGTGGCCGCCTGCGCCTGTGCCATGTGTGCACCGCCGGCGAGCAGCAGCAGCGCGGCGACGGTGGAGGGGAGCTTCGATCGCGGAATCATGTCATGCTCGGGTGAGGGGCAGTGTGCGTCGTCCTCGCCGAGGGTGCGGCGATGATGATGGTGAGCATGCGGGTTGGAGAACCCCGACGCAACACGGCCGGGCGGGGGCGCATCCGGGGCGGGCCCGGTCCGAGCTGTTCCCGCCGGCCGCGTCAGGCGTCCTAGCTCCAGAGGTTCGCGGCTCAGGCCGATCCTCAGGCGAAGAGTGGCGCGACGCGGCGCCGTCGGACCAACACCCGTCGCACTCCACACTCGCTGCACGAGGCAGCCGGCACGATGACGAAGCTCAGCGTTCTGCTTTCACTGGCAAATGTCGACAACGACTATCAGCGCGAGCAGGCGAGCGCTGCACAGGCGGCGGCGAAGCAGGCCGGCATCGACCTGCGCGTGATCTACGCCGACGGCGATGCCATCACGCAGACGAAGCAGCTCCTCTCGGCCGCGCAGTTGCCGGCCGGCGAGCGCCCCAGCGCGATCGTCGTGCATCCCGCCGGCACGACGATGCCGCACGTCGCCAAGGCCGTCGTGCAGCAGAACATCGGCTGGATCATCGTCAATCGTGCCGCGGAATACATCGACGAGCTGCGCGCCTTCCGATCCAGTGCTCCCGTCGCCGCCATCGAGCTCGATAACATGGAGGTGGGGCGGCTCCAGGGCCGGCAGTTCGCCGCGCTCCTGCCGGCCGGCGGGACGGTGCTCTACCTCGAAGGGCCGTCCAACGCCGTGAGCAAGGACCGCCGCGCCGGCGCGCTCGAGACGCTGCCCTCCAACATCGAGCTGCAGTCGGCGCGTGGCCGATGGACCGCTGAGAGCGGCGCGCAGGCGCTGCAGATCCGGCTCGGCCTGCGGGGGACGAAGACCCCCGATCTCCTCGGCAGCCAGAACGACGACATGGCCATCGGCGCACGCCGAACGGTCGAAGCCCTGCCGGCCGGCCCGCAGCGCGACCAGTGGCTCTCGATCCCTTACACCGGCGTCGACGGTGTGCCGGCCACCGGTCAGACCTGGGTGCAGCAGCAGTCGCTCGCCGCGACGATCATCGTCCCCGCGTTGGCCGGGCTGGCGATCGAGCTGCTCGCCAAGGCCATGCTCAGTGGACAGTCGATGCCCGCGCGCACTCTCGTGCAGCCGACGTCGTATCCCCCGGTCGACCAGCTGCGGCCAGCAGCCGCGCGCTAGGCGCGCGCGTCGGCGAGCGTCTTCCCTCCCGTTCGCAGGAGCTCGACGAACTCCTCCGGCAGCCCGGCCGCTCGAACCCCCGCGATCGTCGCGTCGATGTCGTAGTCGACGCGTACGAATTCCAGGTTGGGGTCGTGGTGTCCGAGCTCGAGCCGCACATAGCAGGCGCGCCAGTCGCCGTCCTTCGGCCGCCCCACGCTTCCCGTGTTCACGAAGTGGATGCCGTCCACCGCGCGATGCCACGGCTTGTGCGTATGCCCGAAGGCGATCACGTCGCCCGATTTCAGCGCGACCATCGCCGCCATCTTCCGGCAGAAGTCGTCGGAGCGGTCCTCCGTCCAGTATACGGTGTTGAGCGTCGGCGTCCCGTGCACGATGACGAGCCGCGGCCCCGCCGCGTGCCCGCCCAACGGCCGAACGTCGAGCGAGAAGGGGAGCGCGCCGAGCACGCGCTTCGTCTCCGCTGTCACGGTGCGCCGCGTGTACTCGTAGCTCAGCGTCGCCAGCTCCTCCTGGCGCGGCCCCTCCGACCGACAGCCGCAGTGCGCGTAGTCGGTCGCGACCGTGGAGTCGTAGTTCCCCGCGACCCCGGCGATCCCGCGCTCACCGAGCCGCGCCACCACTTCGTTCGGGCTGCTCGAGTACCCCACGAGATCGCCGCCATGATATACCGCCTCGACGTCGCCGCGACGGTCGATGTCGGCCAGCACGGCGTCGAGCGCCGGCAGGTTCGCGTGGATGTCCGAGATGAGTGCGATGCGCACGACGTGCCTCAACTCGCACGCGTGGGCAGTTGCGAACCCCCGAATCCGCGAACCTCCGACCCCCCGCACGCGCGGCACATCACCGTCGCCGACGCGGGGCATGCTTCGCGGAACTCCGCCGTCTCCCGCACGTCGGCGGGCACCTCGTCGCGCGTGATCGTCCGGAAGCCGAAGGTCGGGAAGTATCGGTCGGCGGTGGTCGTGAGCAGATACAACGCGTGGATGCCACGCGACTCCGCGTCCGAGATCACCCGCGTCACGAGCGCGCGCCCGACGCCGTGCGAGCGCCACTCGGGGCGCACCGCCACCGACCGGAGCAGCGCGTTGTTGCAACAGACCTCGAGACCGGCCACGCCCACGATGTCGGTCCCACTTTCCGCCACCACGAACGTCGCCAGCGCGTCTCGCACGCCGTCGAGCGGGAGGCCACTCGCCGTGAGCAACCCTTCCACCGCGCCCAGGTCCGTCGGCGCGGCGGCCCGCACGCGCGGGGCATCCTGCTGAGTGCGCGCAGCGCCAGGCGCGCTCGCGGCACCGCGCTCGGTGGTGCTCGATGTCGTCATCGTCGTGTCCTCGATCAGGTGCAGCACGCGTCGGCGCAGCCGCACGCGCGTGTGCTCGTGGAAGTCTCGGGAGTCGGTGCGGCCACGGCCAGTCGTCTCGCCGGCATCGCGGCGCGCGGCGCCGGTGTGCCGGGCTTGGTCGCCCGCACGAAGCCGCTCAGGATCCTGCCGGCCATCTCGTCGGCGAACCGCTCCTCCAGCCCCGTCCCCGCCAGCAGCGCGACCGCGTCGTCGCGCGTGTAGACGCGCGTCGGCTCGATGCTCGGCGACTCGAACCCGACTTCCGCGAGCAGCGTGATGAATTCCTGTTCCTCGAGGGCGCCACCGACGCAGCCGGTCCACATCGCCATGCTCGCCTTCACCGGCTCGGGCAGCCCTTCGCGCACGATCACGTCGCTCACCGCGAAGCGTCCGCCCGGCCGCAGCACGCGGAACGCTTCGGCGAGCACGCGCCGTTTGTCCCCCGAGAGGTTGATCACGCAGTTGGAGATGATGACGTCCACCGTGTTCGACGGCAGCGGGATCGCCTCGATGTGTCCCTTGAGGAACTCGACGTTCTCGGCACCCGCTTTCGCCTTGTTCTCGAGCGCGAGGGCGAGCATCTCGTCCGTCATGTCGAGCCCATACGCCTTGCCGCTCGGACCGACCCGCCTTGCCGAGAGCAGCACGTCGATCCCGCCACCGGATCCCAGGTCGAGCACGACCTCACCTTCGCGCAGATCGGCCAGCGCGGTCGGGTTGCCGCAGCCGAGCGACGCGAGCAGCGCCTCGGCGGGGATCCCCGCCGTCTCTCCCGCCTCGTACAGATCCGCCGTGATCGGATCCCACGACTCGCTCGCGGAGCCGCAGCACCCACTCGAGCCCTCCGCCGGTCCGCAGCAGCTCGATGGCGACGTCGCTCCCTCGAGCACGCGCTGCGCCGTGGCGCCGTAGCGCGCCTGCACCGTGGCGCGAATCTCGTCGAGTGTGATCATGAAGTCCTCACTGAGCAAATTTTTTTGATCGGTTGAAAACGAGGAAGCCCTCGTCAGTTGCAGCAGGAGCCCGTGCGCAGCACCGGCAGCGTTCCCCTTTTCGGCGTCATCCCGACCGTCAGGTCGTGCACTTCGGCCAGCGCTTCGGGCACGATCGTGTAGTACGACCACCGCCCCTCGCGCCGGTCCGACACGAGCCCGGCGTCCTTCAGCACCTTGAGATGGAACGACAGCTTCGACTGCGCCGTCTCGAGATCATCCTGCAGGTCGCAGACGCACCGCTCGCCACCGCGCAGCAGCTCCATGATCGACAGCCGGATCGGATCCGACAGCGCATGAAACAGCGCGACGGCGCGGTCGAGGTCGAGCGCGGTCGACGAAGGCATGAGTCATAATGATCAATTTTTCTTGATTGGTCAAGGGCAGGCGTTCGGGCGCGACGGCGTGGGCTCCGTCGCGCAACGTGGTTTCACGCGGAGGAACGCGGAGGCGCGGAGAACGGCTCTCGGCGATCAAGGGGTCAGAGTCGTTGAAAGGGCGATGGGGGCCAAGGAGCTTGACCCCTTGAAACTCAACAGCAACGGCAACCGATCGACGCGGAGCGCGCGGTAGCACCCCTGAGGGCGCGGCGTGCGGCGCAGCGATCTCTCCGCCGGACCATCAAAGACTTTGAAGGCGTGGATGGAGAGGCACGGTGCGCCGGCGCTGGGATCTCGACCCAGAGAGTCGTGCTCCGCGCCCTCGGCCGTTCTCCGTGGTCTCCGCGTCAATCGGTCGATGTTGAGTGATCGAGGGTACTCGAGGGGTCGGAGCTCTTGATCGGTTCAAAGCTCCGCCGCTCGAACCTTTCAGGGAGTCTGACCCCTTGATCGCCGCAAGCATTTCTCCGCGCCTCCGCGTTCCTCCGCGTGAAACACGTTGCCCGAGGAATTCTGGGCGACCCACCAACTCACCGCGCCTCCAGCACCATCGCCACCGCGCGCGCGAGGGCCGTCTCCAGATCACCCTCCGGCGCGATCCGGTCCGCGGCGGCGAGTGCCGCTGCCGAGGCGTGCGGCATCGCCACGCCGACACCGGCCCAGGCCAGCATCGCCGCGTCGTTGTTCCCGTCCCCGAACGCCACCACCTCGTCTTGCGATGCGCCCAGCGCCTCGGCCACCGCCGCGAGCGCCGTCGCCTTGGTCACGTTCGGCGCGCTGAACTCCAGATACGGCGGATCGGTGCGCGTCACGACGAGGTGTGCATCGTGGCGTGCGTGCGCCTCCGCCACCGCGTTCGTGATCGCGTCGGGCTCCCCGAGCCAGATGATCTTCACGACGTCGTCCGGCACTCCGCCCTCCGCGCCCGTCGCGAGCAGATCCTGCACCTCGCGGTGCGGCTCGGCGTTGCGCCCCTGGTCGTACTCCGTCCAGCGCGTGCGCGTCTCGACGTGGATCCCGCTCGGCCGGTAGAGCTGCACGGCGAAGCCGCGCGCTCGTCCGCCGCGCGTGACGTCGGCCACGTCGGCCGGCGCGATCGCCCGCTCGAACCGGACCTCGCCCGTGTCGCTCTCCTGCACCACCGCGCCCTGCGACGAGATGATCGGACCGGGCGGAAGTCCGAGCTCGCGATGAAAGGGAAGCATGTTCGCGTGGCTGCGGCCCGACGCCAGCACCACGCGCGTGCCGTCCGCCACGAGCCGCGCCAGCGCCGCCACGTTCGCCGCGCTGATCACGCCGTCCGGCCCCACCAGCGTGTCGTCGATGTCGACGGCGGCGACCGCGAACCGCGGCCGCGTCGTGCTCATGCGCTCCGCCACGCGTCCAGCTGTTCGCGCAGCACCGCCATCTCGGAGTCCGTGCCGACGGTGATGCGCAGGAACGACGCGGTGAGTGGATGGCTCGGGAAGTACCGAACGAGCACCTTGTTCGCGTACAGGTGCTCGTACGCCGAGCGCGCCACGGAGGGCCCCGTCTCACCGCGCGCGTCGACCGGTTCGGTGAACACGAAGTTCGACTGCGACTCGTAGGTGAACCATCGGCGCCGGCCGGTGAGGTCCGCGACGAATGCGTCGCGCGTCGCCACCACGCGCGCCACGAGCGATCGGAAATACGCGTCGTCCTCGATCGCGGCGCGCGCCGCGACCTGCGACAGGCGGCTCACGTTGTAGCTGTCGCGCACCCGGTCGAGCACGTCGATCACCGCGGCGTCCGCGAGCGCGTAGCCGACGCGAATTCCCGCGAGCGCATACGCCTTGGACAGCGTGCGCACGACGACGAGGTTGCGATGGCGGGCGAGCAGCGGCACCGCGTGCTCGCGCGCGAATGCGGCGTAGGCCTCGTCCACCACGAACAGCCCACGAAAACCGGCGAGCGCCCGCTCGAGCTCCGCGTTCGTGAACCCCACGCCCGTGGGCGCGTTGGGCGACGTCAGCACGAACGCGGCGGCCGACGACGCGTGGATCCGCTCGACCGGCAACCGCATCGACCGGTCGAGCTCGATCGCCTCGGCGCGCCCGTTCTGGATCTCCACCAGCACTGGATAGAGCGAGTAGCTGGGAAGGGTGAAGCCGAGTGGCGCCGAATCGCTGCAGTACGCCCGCACGAGCATCGTGAGGATGTCGTCCGAGCCATTCCCGATGCACACGTTTTCCTCGGCGAGGTCGTGGTGCATCGCGACGGCGGCACGGAGCGGGGCGCTGCGCGGGTTGGGATACAGCCGCAGCACGGCACCGTCGCCGAGCTCGCGCCGGATCGCCTCCGCCACGCGCGGGCTCGGTGGGTAGGGGCACTCGTTCGTGTTCAGCTTCACCCACCCCGGGTCGGTCGGCTGCAGCCCCGGAGTGTAGGCGTGCAGCGCCGCCACGTGCGGGAGCGCCAGGGACGACGGATCGGGCATGCGTCAGGTCGGAGTGGTGGACTTCGCGGCCGGATGTCGCAATATCACACCCGCGTGCTCTCGACGTCACGCTGGACCGGCGCGGCCTGCGGTCTGCACGTGGCGGCGGGATGCGCGCGTCGCCACGGCGGCGCGGTGGCGCCCCCAACAATCACCGGAGGATCACATGCTCTGGGCCATCATCATCGGTCTCATCGTCGGCGCGATCGCGAAGCTCATCATGCCGGGGAAGGATCCTGGCGGGATCATCATCACCATCCTGATCGGCATCGCCGGATCGTTCGTCGGCACGCTGATCGGCCGCGCGCTCGGCTTCTACAGCTCGGGCCAGGGTGCCGGGATCATCATGTCGATCCTCGGCGCGGTACTGCTCCTGTGGATCTATCGCATGATCGTGGCGCGCCGGACCACGCCGTAGCCGCATCGCGCGGGGCGACGTCCGGTGACGTGCGCGCGCCGCTGCCCGGGCAGCGGCGCGTCACCGGGGCGCCTTACCGGCCAGGCGCGATGTCGACCGCCGCGGGCGTCACCACTTGCTTCGCGACCAGCTCGCGGCACAGGTAGTCGATCACGTAATCCATCTCCGTGTCGATTCGCACCTCTCCGGTCGCCTGCAGCTCGGCGATCGTGCTCGCTACCGCGGCCCACAGCGGTGTGTGCTGGTACTGCGAGCGTGCTCGGGACATCGCCGGTCCTCGCTGACGGAAGCTGTGCTCGGTCACTTGTGCCGGAACGTGATGCGTCCGCGGCTCAGGTCGTACGGCGAGACCTCTACCGTCACGCGATCCCCCTCGATGATGCGGATGCGGAACTTCCGCATCTTCCCCGCCGTCGTCGCGAGCAGCCGGTGGCCGTTCGAGAGGTCCACCCGGAACATCGCGCTCGGCAGCACTTCGGCGACGACTCCTTCCATCTCGATGCTGTCCTGCTTCATGCGGAGCGCGCTTCGGCGAGGTCGCTGAACCGCACCATCCGGCGCTGTTCCTCGTCCCAGAGCGCGAGCCGCAGCGCGGAGATGCCGGCGCGCAGCGTCAGCACCGGGGCGACCTGGAGCAGCGGCGTCGCATCGTGGCAGCGCTGCAGCCGGTAGTTCGGAATGCGGGGCGCCAAATGATGCACGTGGTGCAGCCCGATGTTGCCCGTGAACCACTGCAGCACGGGCGGCAACACGAGATGCGAGCTGCCGTGCAGCGCCGCGGTCGCGTAGTCCCACGAGTCGGACGCTTCCCAGTACGCGTCCTCGAACTGGTGCTGCACGTAGAACAGCCAGATGCCCGCGCTCGCCGCGAGGTAGATCGCCGGCAGATAGACGACGAGCAGCGCGTGCCACCCGAAGAGCAGCACGGTGAGCGCGCCGAGCACCAGGATGGCGGCGTTGGTGCTCCACACGCTCGCGATCTGCTGGTCGCCCGTCGCCTTGCTGCGCGGGCGGAAGCGCTGGTTGATCATGAGGTACAGCGGCCCCACGAGCAGCAGCGCGGCCGGATGACGTGCCAGCCGATAGGACAGCCGTCCGCGCGGCGTCCGCGCCAGGTACTCCCGTACGGTGAGCGTCGCGATGTCGCCGTGTCCGCGCCGTTCCAGATCGCCGGACGACGCGTGATGCAGCGCGTGATCGCGACGCCACTGCGCGAACGGTGTGAGCGTCAGCACTCCGGTGACGAATCCCACCAGGTCGCTCGCCCAGCGCCACGGCAGGAACGATCCGTGCGAGCAGTCGTGCATGAAGATGAACGTCCGCACGAGCAGGCCGGCCGAGAGTGGCGCGACCGCGAGGGCCGCCCACATGGACAAGTCGTAGAGCTGGTACGACAGCGTGAACGACAGCGCGAGCAGCACGAGCGTCGTCGAGAGCTGCAGGAATGCCCGTGAGGCGTCCGGTCCGACGTAGGGAGCCACGGCCGCGCGCCAGGCGGCGGGCGATGGACTGCGCGGCGCGACCGCGCGCGCTTCAGCGCTCACTCGTGCACTCCGCGTAGGCCGCGCGCAGGCGCTCGACACAGCGCTGTGCCAGTGCGGACGACGACACCCCATCGCCCCTCGCGCCGGCCGGCGCCCAGCTCCACTCCGTCTCGCTCCGCGCCGATACCACCAGCACCGATTCCCAGAGTGCGGTCGCCGAGCTGGCACCGGAATGCTGGTGCGCCCGCTCGAACCCCTGTGGGGTGCGCACCGCCACCTCACCGCGCCATACCACCGCCAGCAGCTCGCCGTCGGCCACGGTGCCCTGCGCGCGCTGCAGCCAGGCCACGGTCAGCGCGACGGGGCCCAGCTGCACGAGGCAGCGCGCTGGCGAGCGCCGGACCACCGGCTCGTCGGGGCCCTTCGCGTCGGCCGGAATGCCCTGAGCCTCGGTGATGGAGGCGGCGATCTCCTCGTAGAGCCGCGAGAGCTCACGCACGCAGGCCGCGTTGGCCCGGTACGAAGAGGTGTATTCCGACTGAACGTCGTGTGCACGCACGTCGGAACGCACGGCGATGTGATCGAGCATAGTTCCCTGCTCCGTGCGTGTGTGGTCGCTCCAGAAGCAGAACAGGGGCCCGCTCGCAATGGCAGGCCCCTGAGCCCTAGGAACTTGTCCGCGCCGAGGGCGCGCATGTCACTCCCTTGAGCTTACCCGGTGGTCCGCAGGGGCGCAATGCGCGGCCCGCTTCCTGCGAGTCGGCGATAGCCGTGCTTTTTATGTACGGCCGCCTGCGGGCGGTACGCCCCTCTCGCGAAGGTCCGGTCGGGTGCCTGCTCCAACAATGATTCACCCCGATCGCGAAGGCTCGGCTCCCCTCGCCAGCACCGGGATCGCAGGGCTCGACGCGATCCTCGGCGGCGGACTGCCGGCTGCTCGCCTCTATCTCCTCGACGGGTCGCCGGGCACGGGCAAGACGACACTCGCCCTCCAGTTCCTCCTCGCCGGCGTGGCGCGCGGCGAGCCGGGACTCTACGTCACGCTCTCGGAGAATCGCGAGGAGTTGAACGAGGTCGCGGTCTCCCACGGCTGGACTCTCGATGGGATCGAGCTGTTCGAGCTCCCCTCGGAGGACGCGGACGCGGCGCGCGAGGCCTACACGCTGTTCCACCCCGCCGAGGTGGAGCTGCAGGAGGTCATCGACCGCATGTTCGGCGCGGTCGAGCGGAGTCGTGCGCGGCTCGTCGTGCTCGACTCGCTCTCCGAGATGCGCCTGCTCGCCCGCGACCCGCTCCGCTTCCGCCGCCAGATCCTCGCGCTCAAGCAGTTCTTCGCGGCGCGCGGCTGCACCGTGTTGCTCCTCGACGACAAGACCGCCCCCGAGGGCGATCTGCAGCTGCACAGCCTCGCGCACGGGGTCCTGCAGCTCGAGCACATCGCGCTCGAGTACGGCGCCGAGCGCCGTCGCCTGCAGGTGGTGAAGCTGCGTGGCCGGCGCTTCCTCGGCGGCTATCACGACTTTCGCATCCGCACCGGTGGCCTCGCCGTCTATCCGCGCATCCAGCGCCAGGGCGGCCGCACGACCCCGCCGAGCCGGGCACTCCCGAGCGGCTCGCCCGAGCTCGACGCGCTTCTGGGCGGCGGGCTGCCGAGCGGAACCAGCTTCCTCGTCACCGGACCGGCGGGCACCGGCAAGTCCGTGCTCGCGACGCAGTACGCGTGCGCGGCGGCCGCGCGCGGCGAGAAGGTGCGCTTCTACCTCTTCGACGAACGGCTGGGCACCTTCGCCATGCGGGCCACGGGGCTGGGTCTGGATCTGCGCGCCTTCATCGCTGATGGCCTACTCACACTCTGCCAAGTGGAGCCCACGGAGTGGTCGCCGGGCGAGTTCGCCCATGACGTCGTGCGCGCCGTCCAGGAGGATGGCGTGCAGATGGTCGTCATCGACTCGATCAACGGCTACCTGCAGTCGATGCCGGAGGAGCGCCTGCTTCCCGTACAGGTACACGAGCTGCTCAGCTATCTCGCCGCTCGCGGCGTGACGAGCGTGCTCACGCTCGTCCAGCGCGGAATCTTCGGCAGCCCGGTCGACGAGGCCGCCGACGTGAGCTATCTCGCCGACAGCGTGGTGCTGCTCCGCTACTTCGAGGTGCGCGGCTCCGTGCGGCAGGCCGTCTCCGTGGTCAAGAAGCGGAGCGGCGATCACGAGCGCACCATCCGTGAATGCCGGGTCGCGAAGGGCGGGCTCCGGGTGGGGCCGCCGCTGCACGAGTTCCAGGGGGTCCTCACCGGCGTCCCGAACTACGTCGGGGACAGCGAGCCGCTCATGAAGCGGGCGGACTCTCCATGACCCTCGCTGTCGCACCCCCTGTGGAAGAGCTCGCGCGCGGCGACGCACCCGAGCTCATCGCGCTCCTCACGCCCACCGGCCGGGATGCCGCCGTCGCGGCGCGCGTGCTCGAGAAAGCCGGCCTCGGCGCGATCGCCTGCGCCGACATGCCCGCGCTGTGCCGGCTGGTCGACGAGGGCGTCGGTGCCGTGCTCGTGGCCGAGGAGGCGCTGAACAGCGAGGCGTCGGCGATGCTGCTCGACGTGCTCGCCGAGCAGCCGCCGTGGTCCGACGTGCCCGTCGTGGTGCTCACCGGCGAAGGCGAGCTGTCACGGGCCATCCCGCGCGCGCTCGACCAGCTCGCGTCGCACGCCAACGTCACGCTGCTCGAGCGTCCCATCCGCGTCGCCACCATCGTGACGGTGCTGCGCTCCGCGCTCCGTGCCCGTCGGCGCCAGTACGACGTGCGCGACCACCTCATCGAGCGCACCGAGATCCTCGAGCGCGAGCGCACGGCCCGTCATCACGCCGAATCGGCCAATCGCGCCAAGAGCGAGTTCCTCGCGATGATGAGCCACGAGCTCCGCACGCCGCTCAATGCCATCGGCGGCTACGCGCAGCTCCTCGAGATGGGCGTGCGCGGCCCCGTGACCGCGGAGCAGCGCGAGGACCTCGAGCGCATCGAGCGCAGCCAGCGGCACCTGCTCGGTCTCATCAACGACGTGCTGAACTTCGCGAAGCTCGAGGCGGGGCGCGTGCAGTTCGCGATCGGGCGAGTGTCGATGCACGACATCCTGCTCGGCGTGGAGGCGCTCGTGCTCCCCCAGCTGCACGCCAAGGGACTCCGCTACGTGGACGCGGGGGAGTGCCGGGACATCTTCGTGCACGCTGATGAGGAGAAGGCCCGTCAGGTGCTCATCAACCTCCTGTCGAACGCCGTGAAGTTCACCCCCGTGGGCGGCGAGATCCGTCTGGCGTGCGTCGCCGACGGTCCATGGGTGCTCACGAGCGTGACCGACAGCGGCCTCGGGATCCCGCCCGATCGGCTCGAGGCCATCTTCGAGCCGTTCGTGCAGGTGGACCGCGGGCTCACCTCGCGCCAGGA
>Ga0207691_10002419_pt1 | contig 18265 bp, 16 predicted proteins | sample KBSM13metaG_FD_184327 | JGI IMG/M metagenome (GOLD analysis project Ga0207691, IMG submission 184327) | Miscanthus rhizosphere microbial communities from Kellogg Biological Station, Michigan, USA - KBS M1-3 metaG (SPAdes) (version 2) | ecosystem: Host-associated > Plants > Roots > Rhizosphere >... | reverse complement strand
CGCGAGGCGTACGTTCAGCATCTGTCACGGCGCCTTGCGGCGCCGCGCGCATTTCTTGCGGAGGCGAAGCGTGCACGCTCAATGCTCGTATGACTATGCGGTGATCCGTGTCGTCCCGCGCGTGGACCGACAGGAGTTCGTCAACGCCGGCGTGATCCTTTGGTGCCAGGAGCAGGATCTCCTGCAAGCGCGCGTCGAGCTCGATGAAGCGCGGCTCCGCATGCTCGACGCCGCTGTGGATCTCGACACCGTACGGCGGCATCTCGCGAGCATCTCGATCATCTGCGCGGGCGGTGACGGCGCTGGGCCGATCGGCAAGCTGCCGAAGCGCGAGCGATTCGACTGGCTGGTGGCGCCGCGCAGCACGATCATCCAGACCTCGGCGGTGCATAGCGGACGCTGCACGGACGTGGCGTCGACGATGGAGCGGCTGCTCGATTCGCTGGTGCGTGCCGCGAAATAGCGGAGGTGCGGCACGGATTGCTGGTCGGACTCAGGCACCTCAACGCTGCGCAAGGCGCAACTCCCGCTACTACTCCACCAGAACTGAAGTCTCCTCGGAGATCATTTCCTCGATGCGCTCGAGATCGGGAATCCACGGCGCTTCGTTGATCATGCGCACCTGCGAGATGATCGGCGTGCGCTCCGGAAAGGTCTTGGTGGGATCGGGGCGCAGGATGTCGGCGCTGACGCGCACGAGCTGCGGGAAGCCCTGGGACACCATGCCGTAGTAGCCACCTTCCACCTGTGAGCCCAGCGCGAACAGCACCACCACGCGCGTGCGGCCGGTGAGCGGCGGAATGGTCTGGCCGCAGGTGCCTTCGAACGACACCAGCGGAATCTGCCGGCTGCCCCAGGCGAACATGCCCAGGTACCAGGGCGGCGCTCCCGGCATTTCCGATGGCGTCTGGAAACCGACGACTTCGGCAACGCAGGAGCGGGGAATGATCAGCCGCCCGTCAAGCAGCGGGATCAGCAGGCTGTAGATCTCGGATATGCGCTCGACCATGACTAGTTAGCCTCACGCAGGTGTTGTTCGCGGCGCCGGGCGATCAGCGGTTCGATGGCTTCGAGCAGCTGCGCTTCCTGGTACGGCTTGCCGAGATAGTCGTCGACGCCGATCTCGATAGCTCGCGCGCGATGTTTTTCACCGACGCGCGATGTGATCATGATGATGGGGATGCCGGACAGGCGCGGGTCGGCGCGCACCTGCGTAGCCACCTCGTAGCCGTCCATGCGCGGCATTTCGATGTCCAGCAGGATGATGTCGGGCGTGTGCTCCTGGAGCATTTCCATGGCGTCCACGCCATCGCGCGCGGTGAGCACGCGCATGCCGTTGCGCTCGAGCAGTCGCTGTGTCACGCGGCGCACGGTGATGGAGTCGTCGACCACGAGCGCGACGCTGCGCGTGTCGGTCTTCTCGCGAGGCATCACCGGCTCGGCGCGCACGCGCCAGTCGGTGCGCACCAGTGCACCGATGTCGAGAATGATGACGATGCGTCCGTCGCCGAGGATCGTGGCACCCGAGATGCCGCGGATGGCCGCGATCTGCGGGCCCACGCTCTTCACGACGATCTCGCGGCTGCCGACCAGTTCGTCGGTGACGAGGCCGGTGGAGTGTTCGCCCGCGCGCACGAGAATCACAGGCACGGTCACGTCGCCATCGGGCAGCGGCCCGGGCTCGCGCCCGACATAGAACGCCAGGTGCTGGAAGCGGTATTTCTGCCCGCCGTATTCGAACGCCGGCGCCTCCGGGCCCAGGTGCGCTTCGACTTCGGCGCGCGACAACCGCACCACGCCTTCGACGGTGGGCAGCGGCAGCGCGTACAGCTCATCGTTGGCGCGCAGGATCAGCGCGTGGCTGATAGCCAGCGTCAGCGGCAGGCGGATCGTGAACCGCGAGCCTTCGCCCGGCTTGGTTTCCATGTGCAGCGCGCCGCCGAGCTTCTTGATTTCGCTTGCGACCACGTCCATGCCCACGCCGCGGCCGGAGAGCGTGCTGACCGCACCCGCCGTGGAGAAGCCGGGCTCGAGCACGAGCTGCATGATGTCTTCGTCGGAGAGCTGCTGATCGGCGCGCACCATGCCGAGCGAAATGCCCTTGTCGCGGATCGCCTTGAGATTCATGCCCGCACCGTCGTCGGACACTTCGACCACGACCTCCGAACCTTCGCGATGCAGCGAGATGGTGATGGTGCCGCTCTCGTTCTTGCCGCGTTTCTTGCGCTCCTCGGGCGACTCGATGCCATGCGCCACGGCGTTGCGGAGCATGTGCTCGAACGGCGGCATCATGCGCTCGAGCACCTGGCGGTCGAGCTCGCCGGAGGCGCCCTCGATCTGGAGCTCGGCCTTCTTGTGGGTGTCGGTCGCCGCCTGGCGCACGATGCGCGCGAGGCGCTGCACGTGACGCTGGAACGGAACCATGCGCGTACGCATGAGACCGTTCTGTAATTCAGTGATGGTGCGCGCCTGCTGGGTCAGCAGGTTTTGCGTGTCCTTGGTGAGATTCTCGAGCAGTTGCTGAATGCTGCCGACGTCGTTCGCCGTTTCGGCCAACCCTCGCGAGAACTGCTGGATGGACGAGTAACGGTCCATCTCGAGCGGATCGAAATCGCTCTTCTGCTTACCCTCTTCTTCGTAGCGGTGCAGGATCTGAGCTTCGGTTTCGAGCTCGAGCTTGCGCAGCTGCTCCTTCAGACGCGTGACGGTGCGTGACAGCTCACCCACGTTGAAGTCGATGGAGCCGATCTGCTGTTCGAGGCGCGCGCGCGCAATGCTCGCTTCGCCGGAATTGTTGAGCAGCTGGTCGAGCAATTCCGCGTCGACGCGCGCGAGCTCGGCGCGATCAGCAGGAGCTGCCGGCTCGCGACCCGGTGGCACAGCGCCTGGGGGCAGCAGCGGCGCGTCGGCAGCCGGCTCACCTTCCCTGGACGGGTCTCTGTTGAAGCCGGCGGACACCGGATCCTTCGCTGAGGCACGCGTGACGATGGACGGCGGCTCCGCCGACGGCGCCCACACCGCCGCGAGCACCGGCGGATCGGGAAGCGGGTCCGAACGCGGCGGCGGCGGTACGTAGGCGGGTTTCGTTGGCACTGCTGCGATTGCCGGCGGCGCTGGCTTCGGCGCTGGTGGCGCGGCAGCTGGCGCGGCGAACACCGGCGGCGCCGAGGGTGCGGGCGCAGGCGGTGCAACCTTGAGCTCGACGGCGGGAGCCGGCATCGGTGCGACGGGCGCCGGAGCAGGCGGAGCAGCGACAGGAGCGGACACGGGTTCGGGGACAACAGCCGCGCCCGGAGTTCCGAGCGCACGGATTCTGGCAACGAGGCCGTTGGCAGTGGGCACGCCTTTTCCAGTGCTCACGGACTCGCGCATGCGAGCCAGCTCATCGAGTGCCGTCTGCGCGAGGCCGAAGGCGCGGTCATCAGGAGCAACAACGCCGCTGTCGATCTGCATGAACAGCGTTTCGAGCTCGTGACTCAAATCGCCCATGGGGACGAGGCCCGCCATGCGTGCGCCGCCCTTGAGCGTGTGCAGCGGACGCTTCAGCGCGACCAGGCCGTCGACGCTGCTGCGGTTTTCGTTCCACTGGGCGAGCGCACTTTGCGCCTGATCGATGAGCTCTACCGCCTCATCGGTGAAAATGCTGGCGATTTCCTGGTCGAAATCCGTCAGCACGTCCTCGGCCACGTGGGCCGCCGGAGCCGGTGTGGGACTCGCCGCTACCGGAAAGGAAACGGGGGGAGCCGCGACCGCCGGCGCGACTGAAACCTGCGGTGCTGCTACCTGGGGCTGTGCGGCAGTGGCTTCGGCCGCGCGGGCGGCGTCGATGATTCGTTGTTCGAGTTTTTCGGTGGCCTGGTCGAGACGCGCCAGCAGTGCGGTGTGCGACTGGAAGAAGCCGGTCGACTCGTCGAGATGCGAGGCGACGGATTGCATGGCATTCATGCAGTCTGCGAGCAGTTCGAGGTCGGCCATCTCGAGACCTACGCCACTGTCGAACGACTTGCGCACCCAGTGTTCGAGCGGTGCGGTGAGACGGATGCCGTGACGTGCCTCCGCCATGCGCGAGCTGCCCGAAAGCGTGTGGCACGCGCGATAGGCTTCCTCGCTGACGATGTGCGGCGAAGCTCGTGGCCGTTCGGCGTCGACGTAGCGCAGTACCGCCGCGATATTCACCTGCGTTTCGCGACTGTAGATCTCACGCAACTGCAGATCTTCGCTCGTGTCCTCCTCGGGGGACGAAAGCACGATCTCTTCACCGCCCTGGTCAGGCGACGGCCAGTCCTCGACGACCTCGATCGAGGATTCGGCTGGGGCCGGCTCGGCTTCAGGAACAGCCTGGAGAGTCGGGACACGGCCGGTGGCGTCGATGACGTCGTCGCGGCGCGTGTCGAGCGTGCGCTCGAGGATTTCCATGGTGGCGGTCTGGGCGCTCGGGCCTGCCTTGTTGGCGGCCAGCGCATGCGCGCGATCGACGATGGCCTGAACATTTGCCGGCGCGCCTTGCCCCGCCTCGAGCGCGCTCACCAGTTCGCCCGCAATGGCACTCGCGTCACGAATGGTGGCGAGTATGGCCGGCGAACGCTGCAGTGTGTTTTCGATGATCTTGTTGAGGAGATTTTCGATGGCCCACGCGAATTCGGCGATGTCCGTGGCGCCGACCATCCGGCCCGAACCTTTGAGCGTGTGGAAGGCTCGCCGCACGCCGGCCAACGCATCGGTTTCCAGCGGGTTCTGTTCCCAGGCCGGGAACAGCTTGGCGATGCGGGCGACCTCTTCGCGCGCTTCCTCTATATATAGAGTGAGCAACTCGGGATCGATGTGAATCGGCTTCGCGCCCATCGGCGGTTGCGCCGAGTGGTGCAAGGTGGGCGCGACGCCCTGAATGGTTGGCGGTGCGCCTGCGGCCAGTGCATGCGCGCGAGCCGTCGCCCCGGCATCCGCCAGCAGCACGGTGGCGGCATAGGCCTCCGGCCCGAGCGGTGGCACCGTCGGCACCACGCGCTTCGGCATCTGCTGCAGCGCCTGCAGGCAGGTCTGCGCGTTGTCGAGCATGTACCACGGATCCGTGCGTCCAGCCTGCAGCGTCTCCATGTAGTACTCGAGACTGACCACCGCGTCCGCCAGCCGGTCGAGGTAGTTAGGAGGAACGGCCGTGCCGCCGGGCTGCAGCAGCTCCTTGAGGTTCTTGGCGATGCCTTCGACGATATCGGCGGCGCGAGCCTTGCCGAGCATCAGCAGGCCGGCCTTGATGCCGGCAATGAGCCCCGGCCAGGAATCGAGCGCCCCGACATCGAGCGTGCCCGCGACATTCGAAGCAATCGCTTCCTTGACGCGAACCAGGTTGACGCTGCACTCGCGCAGTACCGCGGCCTGCACCTGCTGGAATTCGGCGTCGACTACACCTGCTTCCTCGCCAGGGACTGCCTGTGCCTTCGGCACGATGAGCCCGATGAGATCGCGGTCGAGACGGTCTTCGACGTTGATCAGCGTGGCGGCGATGTGCACCAGCGCGGCATGATCCGCCGCGGTCTTGCCAGCGGCCATGGCCTCGAGGTGGCCCGTCTCCTCGATGACCAGCTGGCGCAACTCGCCCAGGCCGAGAACGCCGAGCGTATCGGCGATCTTGCGCAACATGCCCACCTGCGATTCGAGCTCGGCGGGTTGCCCGCCACGCCGAACGAAGATATCGAGCACGTCTTTGACCTTGCCCAGGTCTTCGCGGATGGCCGCGGAGACAGTGCGCATCAGCTTCACGGAAGGCGCGGAGAGATTCTCGCGTTCCTGCTCGACCGAATCGTCGACGCTCAGTAGTTCGTTGAGACGGAACGAGGCGCGCACGGCCGTGACCTTGGGGCCATTGGTGGTGGCGCGCGCGATGTAATAGAGAAGATTGTTCAGCAGCTCGACCGGGGGATTCTGCGAATAGCGCCCCTCACCCTGGGTATAGAGCTGCAGGATTTCGCGATCGGCGAGGCCGAGCAATCGTTTGACCGAGACACCGGTCTCAAGCCCGCCCTCGCGTAGCGCCTCGATGAGCGCGCCGACCACCCACCAGAGCTGGAAGACGGATTGCCTGGTCGCCACCTGTTCGATCTGGTGCGCGACGGTTTCGAGAATCTCGAGGTTCTGTTCGGGACGTTCGCCGCGGATCCAGCCGACCAGGCCGAGCTGGAAACGGGTGCGCAGCCGTCGGGCCCACTGTGCCACGGTGAGCGCGGGCTCACCGGCGCCAGGGGCCACAGGCGCGGCCTGCTGATCGGACTTGAGGTTGAGCAGCAGCAGCGTGCCTTCGGACAGCAGCGGGCTGCCGCGTACCGCGCGCAGATCGTTGAGCAGCGGGAGCAGTACCAGCGCCAGATCGCGGCCACCGGCGAGCACGCGTTCCACGTAGCTCGGGAGCTGCACCATCGCGCGCATCAGCGCATCGAGAGTTTCGGCCTGATTCTTCTGGGAAGCGGGCGTCAGCAGGTAGTGAGTGACCTGCTCCATTTCCTCGGCGAGAAGCGCAGCGCCGAATATCTCCAGCAGCCGCAGGACTCCCTGCACCTGGTGAAGGTCCGACACGCAGCGCTGCAACAGCACGACGTTTTCAGGTTGTTCGACGAAGGTTTCGAGCGCAGTGCGCGCCTCGCCGAGCGTGTTGTTCAGCTCACGGCCGACGAGATCCAGCGTCTGTAAGGCGACTTCAGGCATTCGAGTTCGTGAATCCGTTCTACGAGGCTAACGATACCGTTCGCGTGCGCGTGGTGGCGCCGGTGGCAGACTGCACGGGGATGGTGCCCGTCGTCGCCGCCGCCGCCGCCGCGATCGCGGCACCGGCCGCCGCCACCTGTCGGGGCACAGGTGCTCCAGGCAGTCGGAAACCGGACGCTGACTGACGCATCGCCGCCGACAACTGCGCGAGCTTGGAAATGCTTTGCGAGGTCGCCGTGGTCGATTCGGCGGTCTGCGTGGAAATCTCCTTGAGCACCTGCATGTTCCGCGCGATTTTCTGTGCCTCGGTCACCTGCTGGCGTGAGCTCGAGAAGATGTTGTTCACGAGACTCGCGATCTGAGTCGAGACCTGTTCGATCTCTTCGAGTGCGGCGCCGGCGTTTTCCGCCAGCAATGCTCCGCCCACCACGTCGGTAGTGCTGCGCTCCATGGAGACCACGGCTTCGTTGGTGTCGGCCTGAATGGCGCGCACCAGCGTTTCGATCTGCCGCGTGGCCGCTGCGGCGCGTTCGGCGAGACGCTGTACTTCATCGGCCACCACCGCGAAGCCGCGACCCGCATCGCCGGCCATCGACGCCTGGATGGAAGCGTTCAACGCGAGGATGTTGGTCTGCTCGGCGATGTCATTGATGAGCTCGACGATGTTGCCGATTTCCTGCGAGCTCTCGCCCAGCCGCTTGATGCGTTTGCTGGTCTCCTGGATGGTCTCGCGAATGCTGTTCATGCCGTCGATCGTGCGGCGCACGGCGTCGCCACCCTTGTGCGCCACGTCCACCGAGTGGCGGGCGACGTCGGAGGCGCGCTCGGAATTGCCCGAGATGGCTTCAGTGCTGCTCGCCATGTTGCTGGCGGATTCGGTGGCGCCCGCAATCTGCTTGGACTGCGCGCTCGACGCCTTGGCGAGATGCGCCGACAACGCCTGTGTCTGCCGGGTCGCGCCGTCGAGCTGAATGGCCGACTGGTTGATGGTGCTCACCAGGTCGCGCAGCACGCCGATGGCGTAGTTGATGGAATCGGCAATTGTGCCCGTGATGTCTTCCGTCACCGTGGCCTGCACGGTCAGGTCACCATCGGCCAGCGGCGCGAGTTCATCGAGCAATCGCAGGATGGCCTGCTGGTTGCGTTCGGTTTCCTTGCGCTGCGCCAGCGACAACGCTTCGCGATGCCCCATATCGGATTCGACCGCGCGCACACGACCGAACATGAGGAGCAGCGGCACTGCGGCGGCAACCGCCATGACCGCGGATGCGGCGTAGAGGATCTCGAGGCCGAGCATGTAGGCCGCCACTCCGGCCAGCACCCCGAGCACCACGCAAACCAGAGTTGCCGTGATGAGGGAATTGATGGACTTCAGCGTGCGGGTGCCGCCGCCGACTTCGCTGTTCATGCCGCGGCCTCCTGGAAGGACGGGCTCTCTACCAGCTGTCGCAGGCTCAGTACCGGCCATTGCTCGGGGCCGCGCCGGAACGCGCCCGCGAGATAACGTTCGCAACGGACCACGGTGGGTGGCGCGTCACCAGAAAATTCGGATTCGGAGAAACGGCGGAAGCCGAGCACTTCGTCGACCACGAGGCCCGCGGGCACTTCGCGATGATTCACGACGATGACGCGTACGTTGCGCGAGTTCGGCGTAACCCCCGACCCCAGGTACTGGCGCAGATCGAGGATCGGCAGCAGCTGACCGCGAACGTTGGCGATGCCCTTCACCCAGGTCTTGGCGCCCGGCACCCGCGTGAGTCCCGCCGGCACTGCAAGCACTTCGCGGGTTTCTTCGCGCGCAGCGAGATACAGCTCACCCGCCATGCGGAAAGCCACGCCCACCCATTCGCGCGCGCCGGGATTCTCCGATGCGGCCGCGGCGGTAACTGCACGGCCACGACGTTCGAGCTCGGCAAGGAGTTCGAAGGGTCGGTCGCGCAGCGATTTTAGGGTAGCGGGCTCGTTCATTTCGAGAGGGCTCAGGCCGCGAGAGTCGCCTGCGCCTTCGCCACGAGCTGGTCGGGCGATACGGGTTTGACCATGTAGTCGACTGCGCCTTGGCGCAATCCCCAGATCTTGTCGGTCTCCTGGCCCTTGGACGTCACCATGATGATGGGAATGGTGCGGGTCTTCGGGTCGTTGGCCAGCGTGCGCGTGGCCTGGTAGCCGTTCACGCCGGGCATGACGACGTCCATGAAGATGAGATCGGGAGTCATCTCGCGCGCCATGCGCACGCCCTCGGCGCCGTCCTGGGCGGTGGCCGTCTGGTAGCCAGACTTCTCCAACGCCTTCTTCATGACGTGCACTTCGGTCGGGGAATCATCCACGATCAAAATGAGAGCCATACTCACCTCGCAGCGACGTGCGTCTCGATGGCAGACAGCAGTTCGTCCTTCGTAAAGGGCTTCGTGAGGTAGTACTCGGAGCCCACGATGCGTCCGCGGGCCCGGTCGAACAAACCGTCTTTCGAAGACAGCATGATCACCGGAATCGATTTGAAGACTTTGTTGTGCTTGATGAGCGAGCAGGTCTGATACCCGTCGAGACGCGGCATCATGATGTCGACGAACACGATGTCGGGCGTGTAGTCGGCGACCTTCGCAAGCGCGTCGAAACCGTCGACCGCGGTGAAGACTTCGCAGCCCTCCTTCGCGAGCAGGGTTTCCGCAGTCTTCCGAATAGTCTTGCTGTCGTCGATGACGAGGACTTTCAGACCCTTGAGATGGGGGTTGGCGTCGTTCACCGAGTACCTCTCCTGGACAAACAAAATGGCTCAGAACGCCGCTATTAATATGTGGCGCTGTGGCCCAAGCTGAGGGCCGTTTTAACATATAGGAATACCCCCGGCTATGCCGGTCACGTCACGTTTTTGAGGTCGGAGTTGTCGATGCCGAAAACCACTAGTCTCGCCGTCGTGATGGACCCGATCGCGAAGATCAAATTTGCGAAGGACTCCACACTTGCCATGTTGCTTGCGGCTTCCGCTCGTGGCTGGCAACTCACGTATTTCGAGCAGTCAGACCTCTTTCTGCGCGATGGCGTCGCGTTCGGGCGTGGCCGGGATTTGCGGGTGTTCGCCGACGCTGCGAAGTGGTTCGAACTCGGCGAGCCGAAAGTAGCGCGGCTTGGCGAATTCGACTGCGTGTTCATGCGCAAGGATCCGCCGTTCGATGCGGAGTACATCTACACCACCTACATCCTCGAGCGCGCTGAACTTGCCGGCGCACTGGTCGCAAATCGGCCGCAGGGCCTGCGCGACATGAACGAGAAGGTGTTCACGGCGTGGTTCCCGCAGTGTTGCGCACCCACGCTCATCTCGCGCAACAGCTCGGACATCACGGCCTTCGCCGCCGAACACGGCAAGATCGTCGTGAAGCCTCTCGACGGCATGGGTGGCAAGTCCATCTTCGTCACCGAGAAGGGCGACAAGAACCTGCCGGTGATCATCGAAACGCTGACGGACATGGGTCAGCGTTTCGCCATCGCGCAACGCTACGTGCCGGACATCGCCACCACCGGCGACTCGCGCGTTCTGCTCATCGACGGCCAGCCAGTCCCCTACGCGCTCGCACGAATCCCGTTGCCCTCCGACAATCGGGGCAACCTGGCAGCCGGCGCCAAGGGTGTCGGCCGCGAACTCAACGAGCGGGACCGCTGGTTAGCCGCGCAGATCGGCCCGACACTCGCCGAGAAGGGCATGGTGCTCGTCGGCATCGACGTCATCGGCGGCTTCGTGACCGAGATCAACGTCACGAGTCCGACAGGAATTCGTGAACTCGACCAGCAATTCGGGCTCAATATCGGAGATATGGTAATTGCCGCCCTCGAGCGCCGCATAGGCGCCCGCAAGACCTGAAATGAGCGCCCGCGCGATGCAGCTGCGCGAGGGGATCGCGCCGACGCGCGACCGGCTCACCACTACTGTCTTCATGGCGGCGCTGGTCCACGGTGTCATCATCGTCGGCGTCACGTTTGGCGGCGTGAAGCATGATGCGCCGGGCGCACCCGGCCTCGAAGTTCTCATCGTTTCGAATGACGTGCCCGAAGCACGCATCAATGCCGACGCAACCTACCTCGCGCAGCGGACCCAACTCGGGTCGGGTGATTCGCAACCTGGCGAAATGACGCGTGCGCCGCGCGCGTCGGCGGAACATGCCGCCCGCAACGGGCGCGCCGACGGCACGGTACTCGCAGACGACGCCGGTGCGCTGCTCGCCACCGCCGACGACCGCTCGCTAACTACCACGGCGCCCATGCCCGAGATCCTGTACTTCGCGCCGCCTGCCAGCGAGACCCAGATGACCGAGGTGCCGCTGCAGACCGCCGGCAACAGCGAACGCGAAAAGCTCGGTGTCGACGACGACGAAGAACAACGCGTACGTGGTCCACACCGCGACGAGCTGTGGGTAACGCCTGACACGCGCGAGTCGCTGGTCGCGCCCTATCTCGTGTCCTGGCGAAACAAGGTCGAACGCCTTGGAACCCTGCACTTTCCGACCGCCGCATGGCGTGCACCGGGAACGCGCAATCCGGACGTCGAAGTCGCCATCCTCGCCGACGGCACGCTGGAATCCGCGGTGATCGTGCGCTCGAGCGGCTCCGCGAAGCTCGACCAGGCGGTGGTGGACATATTGAAGCTCGCAAGCCCCTTCGACCCTTTCCCGAAGGAACTGGCCGACAAACACCGGTTGTTGCGTTTCAAATACGGCTGGGAGTTCGCGAAGCCCGGCAGTCATGGCACGGTGACCGCGCCCGCCGATTCACGGTAAAGTGCGCCGCATATGAGCGGCGGTGTCACCAGTCTTTCGAATCACCTGCTGATCGCCATGCCGCAGCTGGCGGATCCGAATTTTTCCCAGACGGTCTCGTTGATCTGTGAGCACGGCGAGAAAGGTGCGCTCGGCATCGTGCTCAATCGCCCGCTGACGATGACGCTCAGCGAAGTGTTCGAGCAGATGAAGATCGAGCCCACCGACAAGCGCGCGGCGGATCTGCCGGTGTTGCGTGGGGGCCCGGTTCACCAGGATCGCGGCTTCGTGCTGCACCGGCCCGGTGGCGATTGGGACTCGACCCACAAGATCTCCGATTCGATCCAGGTCACCACTTCACGCGACGTGCTTGCCGCCATGGCCGCGGGCACGGGCCCCGAAAAAGCTTTCATCGCGCTCGGCTATGCCGGTTGGGAAGCCGGTCAACTCGAAAAGGAAATGCTCGACAACTCGTGGCTCTCGGTGCCCGCCGATGAAAGCGTGATTTTCGATCTGCCCTACGAGGAGCGCTGGCTCGCCACGCTCCGGTTGCTCGGTGTCGAACCCGGGCAGCTCACATCGTTCTCCGGTCATGCCTGACCGGGCGCCCAGTCCACCAACCATCGTCGTAGCAATCGACTTCGGGCTTCGCCGCATTGGGATCGCGAGCGGTGACACGATCACGCGCGCTGCTCATCCCCGCTCGACGATTTCCAACGGCCCCCAGGGACCGGACTGGCGCGCGCTCGAGCGAGTGCTCGCGGACACGCGCCCGGCACGCATTGCGGTTGGTGAGCCCTATAATGCCGACGGTTCGATGAGCCCTCTCACCGAGGCCGCACGCCGCTTCGCCACCGAGCTTGCCACCCGCAGCTCCCTGCCCGTCGACCTGGTCGATGAACGCTGGTCCTCGCAGGACGCCGAAGAGCGCCTGCGCGAACAGCGCGCGAGCGGCGAGCGCCGGCGGAGAGTGACTCGCGAGGACGTGGACGCGGCCGCAGCCGCGGTGATTCTGGAACGCTGGTTCGTACAACAAGACAAGTCATGACTGAACAGACTCGGCCCAACGGCACACTCCGGCACCTGCTCACCCTCGAGGGCATGCCCAGACAGCAGATCGAAGCCTTGCTCACACGGGCGCAAAAATTCGTGAAACCAGTCGGCGAGAGGCCGGTACTGAAGGACAGCCTCGCGGGGGTCACGGTCGCCAATCTGTTCACTGAGCCGTCGACGCGCACGCGAGTGTCGTTCGAGCTCGCCGCCAAGCGCCTCGGCGCCGATGTAGTGAATCTCGAAGTGCAGCTGTCATCGCGCGTGAAGGGCGAGAGCATGCTCGACACGATCTACACGCTCGAGGCCTGCCACGTGGATGTGTTCGTGATCCGCGATGCCGAGGCCGGCGTGGGTGAGCTCGTCGCCACGCACGTGAAGCCACACATCAGCGTGTTGTCGGCGGGCGAGGCGCACATCGCGCACCCGACGCAGGGTCTGCTCGACGCGCTCACCATCCTGCAGACGAAACAGAAATTCGACGGGCTCAAGGTGGCCATCGTCGGAGATGTGCGGCATTCGCGCGTGGCGCGCTCTGCCTGGCACGTGCTCGCGACACTCGGTGTCGCGGAGATCCGCATCATCGCGCCGCGCGCGCTGATGCCGCCCGCGAGCGAATTCGCGGGTTGTGAGCGCAGCAATTCACTCGACGCCGGCCTGGCCGACGTCGACGTCATCATGATGTTGCGCATCCAGAAGGAACGCATGGAAACCGCGCAGATTCCCGACGCCGACCGCTACTTCCAGAAGTTTGGTCTCTCGTCGGAGAAACTCGCGAAAGCGAAGCCCAACGCCATCGTCATGCATCCGCAGCCCATGAACCGTGGTATCGAGATCGCGTCCGACGTCGCCGACGGTCCGCAATCCGTGATTCGAGATCAGGTGCGCAATGGCGTCGCGGTGCGCATGGCGGTGCTCGAGGCGGTCATCGAGGGCCGCCAGTGATGAGTGCCCTGCCCCACGAAGAGCCCGGCCGCAGCCACGGCATCCATCCTGCGCACCGCGGCACCATATTTCTCGAAGACGGTACGGTGATTGCGCAGGAAGGCTGGCCGGGCGAGCAGTTCGTGCTTCGAATCTCCGCGCCGAAGTGCGCCGCGCGCGCACAGCCGGGCAGCTTCGTGCATCTCACCTGCGATCCGGACGTGCCGATGCGCCGGCCGCTCTCCATTCAGCGCGTGAACACGTCCGAAGGCTGGATCGAAATCCTCTACAAGATCGTGGGTCCCGGGCTGCGATCGCTCAGCCGCCGCAAGGCCGGTGACCTCATCAGCGTTCTCGGCCCCATTGGCCAACCGTTCAAGCCGGACCCGAAGCGCCCACGCGCGCTGCTGGTCGGCGGCGGCGTCGGCATTCCACCGATGGTGTTCCTCGCCGAGTGGATGTCCAGCCAAGGTGCGCCCTGGAAACCGCTGGTACTCATGGGCTCGGAGATTCCGTTCCCGTTCAAGGCACGGCCCTCCACCATTCTGGTGCCCGGTATTCCTGCGGGCAGTATCGCTGCGATGCCATTGCTCGATGGCTGGGGTGTGCCAAGCCGCCTCGCCAGCAAGGCTGACTTTCCCGGTTGTTACGATGGCTTCGTCACGCAGCTCGCTGACCAGTGGTTAGAGTCGCTCGATGCCGCCGCGAAACCGGAAGTCGAAGTCTTCGCCTGCGGTCCGACGCCCATGCTCGAGGCCATGGCCGGGGTTGCGGTCAAACATGGCGTGGCCTGCCAGGTTTCGCTCGAAGAGTTCATGGCTTGCGCGGTCGGCGGCTGTGCCGGTTGCACCGTGCGGGTGAACACGCCGGACGGACCCGCCATGAAACGCGTCTGCGTGGATGGGCCGGTGTTCGATTCGCGCGCGGTTTTCTCCTAGACGCCTATTTCAATGGCGCCGGGGGCAGCACACAGACCTTCCGCGAAAATGGCGCCTCCCACCACTTCTGAACCGCCGCGCGATCGAACGGCGCCATGATCGTTCGCTTGATTTCGACGCCGGCGAGCTGCGGAAACTTCTCGCGGAAGGCTTTTGCATCGGTTTCGAAATGGTCCGTGATCGAGACCTCGAACGTGCCGCCCGCGGCGCCGGTGGCGGCCTGATCGAGGTAGGGAGTGACCAGTCCTGCCCGGAACTCGTCACCCTGCCGCTCACGCACGATCGCATCGACGTGACCGATGTAGAACACACCGGATCCTTCAACCGAGTGCGTGATGTTCATCGGGGTGAAGAAAGTACCGATGAGCGGAAACGACTTGATTCTGCTCGTCATCCCGCAGATGCGGTACGGACCCGCGGGCAGCTTCAGGCGCAATAGATAGTCTCTGCCGTCCGCGGGAACGGCGGCAGGCTGCATCGCCATGTCATCGGCCGCGAAATTGATCTTCCCTTCCCGGCTGTTGTCGCGAGGCTTCGCGTTGGTTTTCTCGACATGCACCAGCAGCAGTTTGGGCTGATAGTTGGGACGATAGTCGTTCCTGATGGTGGCGGTCATCAACAGCACCGGCCCACCGGCATCATCGAGCGTTTCCGTGCCTTCGTGCAGCGGCATCCGGGTCGCCCCCAGGCAGCCGGCGAGAATCAGCGTCGCGGCAATTACGAACAGGAACATGAACGCCAACTTTTTGTTCATGGGGCCCCCAGAATTTTATTGTAGTTAGTTCAGGCCAGGCAGCGCCGAGAGGCTGCCAAAAGGTCTGGCAAAAGTCCATCCCGGCAACAGGCAAAAAAAAGGCGGGCCAATCATGGCCCGCCCCTGTCCTCTCGGACATCAACCCTTCACGCAGAGAACCTGCTTGAGGGTGTAGGCGATCTCGACGAGATCGCGCTGTGCTTCCATCACCGCGTCGATGTCCTTGTACGCAGCCGGTGTCTCGTCGATGACGTCCTTGTCCTTGCGACATTCCACACCTCGCGTGGCGGCCTCGTGGTCCGCCACGCTGAACCGCTTGCGTGCCGCGGTACGGGACATGACGCGTCCCGCGCCGTGGCTGCAGCTCTCGAAGCTCTCCGCGTTTCCCAGTCCGCGCACGATGTACGAACGCGCACCCATGGAACCCGGAATGATTCCAAGCTCGCCTTTCTTCGCGCTCACCGCGCCCTTGCGGGTCACGATGAGATCCGCGTCGAAGTGCCGCTCACGCGTGCAGTAGTTATGGTGGCAGTTCACCGCCACCTCACCCATCGCAAACGGTCGCAGCTCCTCACGCATCACGCGCAGCACCGTGTCCATCATCGCGCGCCGGTTTTCAGCGGCGTAGTCCTGCGCCCAGGTCATCGCCTCGACGTAATCGTCGAAGTGATGGGTCCCTTCGACGAGATACGCGAGATCACGATCCGGCAGATTGATGAAATGCTTCTTCATGTCCTGCCGCGCCAGCTCGATGAAGAGCTGGCCGATCATGTTGCCGATGCCGCGGGAGCCCGAGTGCAACATCACCCATACGGTCTGTTCGGTATCGAGACAGACTTCGATGAAGTGGTTGCCGCCGCCGAGCGTTCCGAGTTGCTTCTGCGGCTCCTTGGGCTTGAGCTTCGGGTACTTCGCCGTGATGACATCGCACCGCTCGCTCAAACCGCTCCACCGCGCGAGCACCGCATCCGGCGCCGTTCCCCACGATCCGCGGTCGGCGCGTCCGCGCGTCTTCGACGCGCCGTGCGGAACGGCGCGCTCGATGCGCGAACGCAGCGCACCCAACGATTCGGGCAGATCGCTCGCCGTAAGCGAGGTCTGCACGGCCATCATGCCGCAGCCGATGTCGACACCGACCGCCGCCGGGATGATCGCGCCTTGCGTTGCGATCACCGAGCCCACGGTCGCGCCCTTGCCCACGTGCACGTCCGGCATCACGGCCAGGTGCGAATGCACGAATGGCATGCGCGCGATGTTCTCGAGCTGCTTCTTCGCCTCGTCTTCAACGGGCACGCCGTGCGTCCACATCTTCACGTGGCGTCCGCCTTCGACGTTCATCGTTTCATAGTTCTCGTTCTTCATGGCATTCACCTTGATTCAACCTTGTCATGGCCGCCGCGTCTACGAAAGACGCGGCACCATGTTCTTCAACACGCCTTCGAGACCGTCGTAGACCGTCAGATTGCCGATCTTCTCGGTCACCTTCTCCAGCGTCTCGAGCTCCTTCAGACGCAGCAACGTCGGGTTCTCTTCCATGAGCCGCGCGGTGTTCAGCAACGAACGAGTCGCCGCCGTTTCCTCGCGGCGGCGGATCAGGTTGGCCTGTGCCACCTTTTCCGCCTCGACCACCTGGTTCAGGATGGTCTTCATCTCGCCCGGCAGGATCACGTCCTTCACACCCACCGAGCGCACCGCAAGGCCACTGGCTTCGAGCTTCGCCGCCGACGCACTCACCTCGCGGTCGAGCGCGCCCTTGTCGCCTAACAACTCATCCAGCGTGCGCGTACCCACTGCCTCACGCAGCGCGAACTGCAGCTCCTTGTAGATGTAGTCGACGAAGTTGGCTACCGTCGCGCGCGCCTTCACCGCGTCCGTCACCTGCCACAGGGCGGTCAGGTTCACGCGCAAGCTCACCTTGTCGCGCGTCAGGATTTCCTGGCCCGAGACTTCCATCGTCTGCAGACGCAGGTCCACGAGCTCCATGCGCAGCACGCGCTGGTACTTCCAGTACGCCGACAGACCCGGCTTCAGCACGTCGCGCAGCTCACCATCGACGATCAGCAAGCCCACGGACGTATCCGGCACCTCCACCGTACTGATGGCGTCGCTCGCGCCCGCCACGCCCTTCGCGCGTGTCAGCACGCGGGCCGTGTTCGCCGCCAACGCGTACTCATTCGCGATGTCGCGCACTTCGACGCGCACATTCACCGAACCACGCCAGTACAGCTGGCGTGTGCCCGGCGCCAGTACACCGGCCAGTCGATCGTTCTTGTAGACCAGGCCCACCTCTCGGTCACCCAGCTCGACGATCTGAACCTGCGGCTCCAGCAACGCACGCGCCTCGGCCAGCAATACGTCGGCTCGCGGCAATGCAAGCTCCGGCACGGTCGCGTCATAGACCTGCACGGTCAGACGCGCCATCGGATCCCACAGCCAATACACGCCGCGAGTAAGCACACGCACAAGGTTCCGTTCACGGAACACCAGCGCGCGCTCGAACTGCGCCACTGACAATCGCTTCAAGCCCAACATTTCCTTCTCCTTCTTTCCGCTTCACCGCCGCGGCCCCATTGCCGCGGCGGTATCCAATAGTTCGAGGCGATACCCACGCCCCCGGAGCGGTTCGCCGGCTGCACGGCGCCGTTCATGCCTTCAGCTTCCAAGCCCGCGCGCGCCGACTCGCGGCGCGTGCCCTTTGGAAGCGTCCCGCACTTCGGACGCCGCGCTCACCGGCGACTCATGGCGCCGGACACGCTGTGATCCGCCCTCAGCGGCACGGATCACCAGGTCACCTCGCTGCGGGGCTTGTCCCCGCCTCGACTCCACTTGCAGCACCAGTTCACTGGTTACAAGCGCGGGATTCGAACCCACGACACACGGCGTTTTAAGCCGCTGCTCTGCCCATCTGAGCTAGCTTGTGGTGGTTATCGCCTCGTTCTTTCGCGGTACACGCAATCACGACTGTTGCCAGGTGAAAGCGCGCCAGCCGGATGGCGAACCCGGACCGCTGCGAAAAATCGAGACAAAGACCTCCTGACGACGCGCCGTTTTCGCGACGCATCGAATACGCGGGGCCTGAAAAGCTGAAGGCCCCGGATCAGCGGCAGCTGACCGGGGCCTCGTTGGGAGTCCTTGCGGAGAGCTGCCTGAACGCG
>Ga0207691_10002418_pt1 | contig 18268 bp, 13 predicted proteins | sample KBSM13metaG_FD_184327 | JGI IMG/M metagenome (GOLD analysis project Ga0207691, IMG submission 184327) | Miscanthus rhizosphere microbial communities from Kellogg Biological Station, Michigan, USA - KBS M1-3 metaG (SPAdes) (version 2) | ecosystem: Host-associated > Plants > Roots > Rhizosphere >... | reverse complement strand
AGGGTTGCAAGGGGGCTGCCGCTATGAAAAACTCGACCCTCCCAGCGCAAACGAGTACGAGGAGAAAGGCATGAACAAGCCCACCGAGCTGCCGACGCCCGTCACCGGCAAGCAGAAGATGACGCCGTCCGAAGCATTCGTCGAGACGCTGGTCGCGCAAGGTGTTTCGGACGTGTTCGGCATCGTGGGGTCGGCGTACATGGATGCGCTCGATCTCTTCCCGCTCGCCGGCATCCGCTTCATCTCGGTTGCGCACGAGCAGGGTGGCGGTCACATGGCCGACGGCTACTCGCGGGTCTCGGGCCGGCACGGTGTCTGCATCGCGCAGAATGGTCCCGGCATCACCAATTTCGTCACATCCACCGCCGCGGCGTACTGGGCGCATTCCCCCGTGGTCGTCATCACGCCGGAAACGGGCAGCGGCACGCTTGGCCTGGGCGGTTTTCAGGAGACCGAGCAGCTGCCGATCTTCTCGAAGATCACGAAGTACCAGGCGCACGTCAACAATCGCGCGCGGATGGCCGAGCTCACGGCTCGTGCATTCGACCGCGCGCATCTCGAGCTCGGGCCGACGCAGCTCAACATCCCGCGCGACTTCTTCTACGGCGACGTCGAGTGCGAAATACCCCGCCCGATCGTCATCGAGCGCGGCGCGGGCGGCGCGCGAAGCCTCGATGAAGCCGCCGACCTGCTCGCCAATGCAAAATTCCCGGTGATCCTTTGCGGCGGTGGCGTCGTCATGGCAAACGGACAGCCCGAAGCGGTGCGGCTTGCCGACGTGTTGCAGGCACCCGTCGCGAACAGTTACTTGCACAACGATTCGTTTCCGGCGAAGCATCCGCTGTGGGTCGGGCCGCTCGGTTACCAGGGCAGCAAGGCGGCGATGACGCTCATCGCCAAAGCCGACGTCGTGCTGGCGCTCGGCACGCGGCTCGGTCCATTCGGCACGCTGCCGCAGTACGGAATCGAGTACTGGCCGAAGAACGCGAAGATCATCCAGGTCGATGCCGATGCGAAGATGCTCGGCCTCGTGAAACCGATCACCGTCGGCATCTGCGGCGATGCGCGGGCAGCGGCGCAGGCGATCGTCGATCGGCTGTCGGGCAAGGCGCTCGCCTCGATCGCAAACAAGGAGACGCGCCTCGCGGAGGTCGCGGCAGCGAAGAAAGCGTGGGAAACGGAGCTCGATGGATGGGCGCACGAGAAGGACGCGTGGTCGCTCGAGGTTGCGAAGAGCTCCACCTACATGCATCCGCGGCAGATGCTGCGCGAGCTCGAGAAGGCGATGCCCGAAGGCGTGATGGTGTCTACCGACATCGGCAACATCTGCTCGGTCTCGAACTCGTACTTGCGGTTCAGCCGGCCGCGGTCGATGCTGGCCGCAATGAGCTTCGGCAATTGCGGCTATGCGTTCCCGACGATCATCGGCGCGAAGGTCGCGGCGCCCGACCGTCCCGCGGTCGCCTATGTTGGCGACGGCGCGTGGGGAATGAGCTTTGGCGAGATCCAGACGTGCGTGCGCGAGAACATCCCCGTCACCGCCGTCGTGTTCAACAACGGCCAGTGGGGCGCGGAGAAGAAGAACCACGTCGACTTCTACGAGAACCGCTTCGTTGGCGTGAATCTCGACAAGCAGCCGTCCTGGGCGAAGGTCGCGCAGGCAATGGGGGCCGAGGGCCAGACGATCGAGAAGCTGTCCGATGTCGGTCCCGCGCTGCGCGCCGCGACCAAGGCGCAAGGCGAGGGCAAGACGACGATCCTCGAGATGATGGTCACGCGGGAGCTCGGCGATCCGTTCCGGCGCGACGCGCTCGCCTTGCCGACGCGGCATCTCGCGAAGTACCAGTCGACCGCCGCGAAGCCTCGTTAGCGTTTGGGGGCAGCGCGGCGATGGGCGGAAGATTTGCGCAGTATCCGAGCCTCGCCGGCAAAGGAATATTCGTCACCGGCGGGGGCTCCGGCATCGGCGCGTCGGTCGTCGAACACTTTTGCGAGCAGCGCGCGCGAGTGACGTTCGTCGACATCGACGAGACCGCGTCGACAGCGCTGTGCGCGCGCATCTGCGACGCCGGGATGCCCCAGCCGACGTTCGTCGCGTGCGACCTCCGGGACATCGCGGCGCTGCAGGCGATCGTGCGAAACGCCGGAGTCGATGGCGACCCCATCACCGCGCTGGTGAACAACGCCGCCAACGACGACCGCCACAGCGCGGCGGACGTCACCGTCGAATACTGGAACGATCGCATCGCGGTCAACCTGCGCCATCAGTTCTTCGCCGCGCAAGCCGCGTACCCGCAGATGAAGGCGGCGGGCGGCGGATCGATCATCAATTTCGGCTCGATCAGCTGGATGAACGGCGAGGGCAACTTCAACGTCTACACGACCGCCAAGGCAGCGGTGCACGGCATGACGCGCGGACTGGCGCGTGATTGGGGGCCCGACGGTATCCGGGTGAATACGGTCGTGCCCGGATGGGTGATGACGCAGCGGCAGATCGATCTCTGGCTCGACGCCGACGGCGAGCGGCAATTGTTCGCGAACCAGTGCCTCAAGGAAAAACTCCATCCGCCCGACGTCGCGCGAATGGTGCTCTGGCTCGCGGCCGACGACAGCCGGTTGTGCACGGCGCAGAACTTCATCGTCGATGCCGGCTGGACCTAGATTGGATGTTACAGCCCGCTAGCGACCGCACAAGATGATCCGGCTCTACTACTATCCCGGCAACGCGAGCCTCGCGGTGCACATCCTGCTCGAAGAGCTGGGGCTGCCTTTCTCGCTCGAGCTCGTCGATCGGGCGAACGCAGCGCACAAGTCGCCCGAATACCTGAAGCTCAATCCGAACGGCCTCATCCCGGTGCTTGTCGACGGCGGTCTCGTCCTTTATGAGACGGTCGCGATCTGCCTGCATCTCGGGGACACGCACCCGGAAGCGCGACTCGCGCCGCCGCTCGGCACCCACGAGCGTGCGCACTTCTACAAGTGGTTCGTCTGGTGCTCGAACACGCTGCAGGCCATGCTGCTGCACTATTTTTACGGCGAGCGAATGGTCGACGACGGCGACAAAGCCGCGGCGGCACAGGTGAAAGCGCACGCCGAGGCACGGATCGCAGGCATGCTCGATCAGCTGGATGCGCAACTCGCGAGCCACGGCCAGGATTGGCTGCTCGGCGCGTCCTACACAGCGGTCGACCCATTCGCTATGCTGATGGGCCGGTGGACGCGCGGGTTCTCGCGTCCCGCCCGCACCCTGCCGCATCTCGGGCCGTATCTGCAGCGCGTGCTGGCGCGGCCGGCCGTTGCGCGCGCTTTCGCGACTGAGAAGCTGCCGCCGCCGCTCGTTTAGGTTCATCGATCTTGCGTTGCAGTGCCGATGGCGCGAGAAGAGGCGCCATCCGCGATGAGAACAACAACGGGGAGGTTGCGCCATGCGACTCTTGCAGCTGAAGGACGACGCCGGCCGCAGTCGCGTCGCCCGCGTCGGCGACGACAAGGCCACGCTCGAAGTTCTGGCTGGATACGACGGCGTGCTGGAGCTCGCGCGCGACGCGATACGCCGCGGCGTCAGGCTCGACGACCTCGCGCGCGTCTCCACGGTCGACCTGCGGCTCGACTACGACGCCGTTGAGCGCGCGGGCCAGGTCCGCTGTCCGATCGATCATCCGGACCCCGCACACCTTATCGTGTCAGGCACAGGTCTCACCCACCTCAAGAGCGCAAGCGCGCGGGACGCGATGCATCCGGCCGGCACGGCGGGGGCTGCGCGCGCCGGGGATTCCGATTCGATGCGCATGTATCGGCTGGGCGTCGAGAGCGGCAAGCCCGCCGCGGGCAGGCCAGGCGTGGCCCCGGAATGGTTCTACAAGGGCGACGGCAGCATCATCGTGCCGCCCGGTGCGCCGCTGACGATGCCGTCGTTCGCGATGACCGGCGGCGAGGAAGCGGAGATCGTCGGCGTCTACCTGGTCGACGGCCGAGGTATCCCCCGCCGGATCGGCTTCCTGCTCGGCAACGAGTTCTCCGACCACGAGCTCGAAGGGCAGAATTACCTTTACGCCGCCGCATCGAAGCTGCGCGAGTGCTCGCTCGGGCCCGAGCTGCTGCTGGGCGACCTCCCCGACTCGGTGCGCGGGCTTGCGCGCGTGCTGCGCGCCGGCGAGACGCTGTGGAAAGGTGATTTCCAGAGCGGCGAGGACCACATGGCGCATTCGATCGCGAACCTCGAGCACCACCACTTCAAGCATCCGCTGTTCCGGCGGTCCGGGTTCGTCCACTGCCATTTCTTCGGCGCCGCCGCGATGAGCTATGCGGCGGGCGTTCGCTCGGCGCCGGACGACGTGTTCAAGCTCGACGTGCCGGTGTTCGGCCGTCCACTGCGGAACACGCTGCGCCGGGCGGAGCCGGAAACATTCGCCATCGAGCCGCTCTAGAGTCTTTTGAGTCCGCTAGCCTTAAAATGGCGGCGTGCGACCCATCGTCGTGACGTCGTCTTCCTGGAGGAACGAACCATGCCATCGCGAGGCTCGCGCGGCGCTTTGCGCGCCCTGATTCGCGTAGCTCCGTTGCTCGCGTTCGGACTGGGGCTTGCGGCCTCGACGCCATCCCTCGCGCAGGACTACCCCAACCGCCCGATTCGCTTCATCGTTCCGTATCCGCCGGGCGGGGGGACGGACGTCGTCGCGCGGATCATGAACGAGGCGCTGGCCGAGAGCCTGGGACAGCCCATCATCATCGACAACAAGGGCGGTGCCGCCGGCAACGTCGGCACGGACGTCGCCGCGAAGGCGCCCGCCGACGGGTACAACATCCTGTTCACGCTGTCGTCGCACACGATCAATCCAAAGCTCTACGACAAGCTTCCCTTCGACGTCGAGCGCGATTTCGTGCCGGTGAGCCTTGCGGCGATGATCCCGCAGATCCTCGTGGTGCATCCGTCGGTGCCGGCGAACAACCTGAAGGAGCTGATCGCCCTCGCGAAGGCGAATCCCGGCAAGCTCAACTATGCGTCAGTCGGCACCGGCTCTCCGGGCCACATCGCGGGTGAGCTCCTCAAGATCAAGACGGGGATCGACATCGTGCACATCCCGTACAAGGGCGGGGGTCCGGCCGTCGTCGACACGATCGGCGGGCAGGTGCAGCTCCTGTTCGTGTCGATGCCGGCGGCGTGGCAGCACGTGAAGGCGGGCAAGCTCAAGGCCATCGCGGTCGCGAGCGCCAAGCGCAGCGTAGCGGCGCCCGACCTGCCGACGATCGCCGAGTCGGGCGTGCCCGACTACGCGGTCGAGTCGTGGTACGGCGCGTTCGCGCCCGCGAAGACGCCGCCTGCGGCTGTGGCTAAGCTCAACGCGGCGTTCGTGAAGGTGCTCGACAACCCACAGATCAAGGAGAAGCTCCTCGCGCAAGGCGCGGAAGCGACGTCGTCGACGCCCGCCGAGCTGGAGCGCATCGTCAAGGAAGAGTTGGCGAAGTGGGACGTCGTCATCAAGACCGCGAAGATCAAGCCCGAGTGAGGCCCTCGCTTTGAGCGCGCCGGCACCCGACGCGCACGAGCTTGCCGTCGCCGCTCTCGTCGAGCGGGCCCGCGCCGCCCAGCGCGAGTTCGAGACGTGGGGCCAGGAACGGGTAGACGAGGCCGTGACCGCGGCGGCGTGGGCCATCGTCGAGCCCGGACGAAACCGCGCGCTCGCCGAGCTCGCCGTTCGCGACACGGGGATGGGCGACGTCGCCGACAAGATCGCGAAGAACCGGCGCAAGACGATCGGCCTGCTGCGCGACCTGCGCGGCGCGAAGTCGGTCGGCGTGATCAGCGAGGATCGCACACGCGGGCTCGTCGAGATCGCGCGGCCGGTCGGCGTCGTCGCCGCCATCACCCCGTCGACCAATCCGGGCGCGACGCCGGCGAACAACATCCTGAACGCGCTCAAGGGTCGCAACGCGATCATCGTCGCGCCGTCGCCGAAGGGCCAATCGACGCTCGCGCTGCTGCTCGACTACATGCACGTGGAGCTCGAACGCGTCGGCGCGCCGCGCGATCTCGTGCAGCGGCTCGCGCCGCCGACGTCGCGCGAGCAGACGCACGCGCTGATGCGGCAGGCGGACCTCGTCGTCGCGACCGGGTCGCAGAGCAACGTGCGGGCCGCCTACGAAAGCGGCACGCCGGCGATTGGCGTCGGCGCGGGCAACGTCACCGCGATCGTCGACGAAACGGCGGACCTCGCGGCTGCCGCGGCGAAGATCGCGCGGTCGAAGACGTTCGACAACGCGACGTCGTGCTCGTCGGAAAACGCCGTCATCGCCGTCGCCGCGGTGTACGACGCGCTGGTGGCCGCCTTTGCGCGAGAGGGCGGAGTACTGCTCGATGGCGCCGAAGCCCGTCGACTCGAAACGGCGATGTTTGCGGACGGCAAGCTCGCTTCCGCCCTCATCGCGCAGCCAGCGGCACGGATCGCATCGATGATCGGTCTCGAGCGCCCCGAAGCGCGGGCGGCAAAGTTCCTGGTCGTGCCGGAAAGCGGCGTCGGATCGGACCATCCGTTCTCGGGCGAAAAGCTCTCGCCGGTGCTCGCGTTGTACTGCGCCGACGACTTCGCGGCTGCCGCGGCGCTCGCCGCGCGCATCCTCCGTTACCAGGGTGCCGGCCACTCGATCGGCCTGCACACACGCGCCTCCCAGCGAGCGCTCGAGCTCGGCCTCACGCTCCCGGTGTGCCGGGTGATCGTCAACCAGGTGCATTGCTTCGCCACGGGCGGCAGCTTCGACAACGCGTTGCCGTTCTCGCTGTCGATGGGTTGCGGGACGTGGGGGCGCAACAGCATCTCGGACAACCTCAACTACTGGCACTTCCTCAACATCACGCGCGTCGTGCATCCGCTGCGGCCGGAAGACGTCCATGAGCCGACCGATGCGGAGCTCTTCGGCGACTATCGCGCGAAGCACCGGGTGTAGGCGGCATGGCGACGATGCGCGAAGTGATCGACCGGCATGCGGACAGCCAACCCGAGACGACGTTCCTGCTCGCGCCCGAGCCCGGGAAGACCGTCAGCTTTGCAGCGCTGCGCTCCACGGCGCACTCGCTCGGTGCGGAGCTCGCGGCGAACGGGATCGCGCCGGGCGATGTTGTCTCTTACATGCTGCCGAACGGCGTCGCCGCGGCATCCGTGTTGCTGGGCGCGATGTACGGCGGCTACGTGGTTTCCCCGGTGAGCCTGCTCGCGCAGGACGCGCTGATCGAGTACACGCTCGCTCACTCCGAGACGCGCATCGTGTTCAGCGCGCCGGAGTTCGTCGAGCGTCTCGAGTCGATCGTCAAGCGGATCAAAAGCCGTGCGATCGTGCGGTCCGCGTCGCCCGACGACCTCGCGCTCGATCCCGACGCTGGCGCGCCGCAGGCATCCGGCCTTTCGCTCGCTTCCAGTGCCCCCGCAATGCTGATGTATACGTCGGGGACAACCGGCAAGCCCAAGGGCGCGCTGCTCTCGCACGCGAACCTGGTGCATGCGGGCCGCGTCGTGAGCGCCGAGCACGAGCTCACGACCCACGACCGAGTCTTGAGCTCGCTGCCGCTCTACCACGTGAACGGCCAGTGCATCGCAACCATCGCCCCGCTCGTTTCGGGCGGCAGCGTCGTGATGCCGCACCGGTTCAGCGTTTCGCAGTGGTGGCTGCTCGTCGAGCGCTATCGCCCCACGTGGCTCAATGTGGTTCCCACGATCATCGCCTATCTCATCAACGGCCCCGACCTGTTGCCGTCGCAGGCCGAGGCGTGCCGGACGATCCGCTTCGCCCGCTCCGCGTCGGCGCCGCTGCCGCCTGAGCACCATCGCGCTTTCGAATCGCGTTTCTCGATATCGGTGCTCGAGGCGATGGGCCTCACCGAGTGCGCGTCGGTCGCATTCGCGAACCCGCTCTTTGCGGGGCGCCGCAAGCTCGGTTCGCCGGGCCTGCCGCTCGGAATGGAAGCGCGCGTCGTCGCACCGGAGGGAGCGGTTCTCGGGGAAGGCGAGCGGGGCGAGATCGAGCTTCGCGGCGACAACGTGATGCTGGGTTATCACAAGGACCCGGAGGCGACGGGCCGGACGCTTCGCCCGGGCGGCTGGCTCGCGACGGGCGATCTCGGCTATCGCGACGCCGACGGGTTCTACTTCATCACCGGCCGGCTGAAGGAGCTCATCATCAAGGGTGGCGAAAACATCGCCCCGCGCGAGATCGACGAGGCGCTTCTGAAGCACGCGGCCGTCCTCGAGGCGGCGGCGGTCGGCCTTCCCGACCGCGACTACGGACAGGAGATCCTCGCGTGCGTGGTGCTGAAGCCCGGCGCCGCATGCTCGGAGGAGGAGTTGCGCGCGCATTGTGTCGCCGAGCTCGGCCGGTACAAGACGCCGAAGCGCTTTCGTTTCGTCGGCGAGCTGCCGAAAGGGCCTTCGGGGAAAGTGCAGCGCCTGAAGCTCCTCGAGCTGCCGGACTAGGGCCGTCACTCATACGCAGAGCCTCCGGCCGTCGTCGGCGGTTTCCCGATATGCGGATGCGGTTGCGCCGGCGGTATCATCGCGCCATGACCATGCTTTCCGTCCGCGTCTGGCGCGGCACCGCCGCGACTGACGGCGGCTTTGCCGACTACGACGTCCCCCGGCTTCCGGCGCAGACGGTGCTCGACGTCGTCACGCACATTCAAAGGCACATCGACCCCACGCTCGCGTATCGCTTCGCGTGCCGGGTAGGCATGTGCGGCTCGTGCGCGATGACGGTCAACGGGCGTGCGCGATGGACCTGCCGCACGCACGTGGAAGCCGTCGCCGCGGACGGACGCCTCGAGATCGCGCCGCTCGCGAACCTGCCGGTGATCCGCGATCTCGTCACCGACATGCGCGAATTCTTCGACAAGTGGGCGCGCGCGAAAGGGCAGTTCGCGCCAACGGCGACGCGCCGAGACGAGTTTGCCGCGGTCGAGCCCGCGTCGAAGGCACGGCTTGCCGTGGACGCCGCGATCGAATGCATCGGTTGCGGCGTCTGCTACGCGAGCTGCGACGTCGTGGGCTGGAATCCCTCGTATCTCGGTCCTGCGGCGCTCAATCGCGCGTGGACGCTCGTCAACGACGCGCGCGACGGCGCCAACGCGGCGAGGCTCGCCGCTGTCGCAGGCGATGCCGGCTGTCACGCGTGCCACACGCACCAGAGCTGCACCGAACGTTGTCCGAAAGCACTCTCGCCGACGGCGTCGATCGCCGGCTTGAAGCGGCGCACGGCGATCGCCGCGCTCAATGGAGCGCTGGCGTGAGCGCCGCGAGGACGCAATCGCTGCTGTGGCTTGCCCAGCGCGGAAGCGCGGCCGTGCTCGCGCTTTGCGTCATCGTTCATCTCGCGACGATGATCGTCGCAGTGCGCGGCGGGCTCACTGCGGCCGAGATACTGGGGCGCACGCGCGGCAGCGTGGCGTGGGCGTTGTTCTACGGCGTCTTCGTCGTCGCAGTCGCCGTCCACGCGCCGATCGGCTTGCGAACCGTGGTCGCGGAAATGCGCGGCGGGCACAGGCGCAGCATCGACATCGCGATGCTCGCGTTCGCGGTCGTGCTCCTCGGCCTCGGGTGGCGCGGAGTGGCCGCCGTCTCGATGGGCGGCGCATGACGGCGCCGGCCGTGCGTCGCGGAGACTGGCGGGCGCGGGGTCGCGCCGGCTGGTGGGCGTTTGCGGTGCATCGCGCTTCGGGGCTCGCGCTCGCGATCTTCCTGCCCGCGCATTTCCTGGTGCTGGGCACGGCGCTCACCGGCGCCGCCGGGCTCGATGCGACGCTCGCGTGGACCGACGCGCCCCTGGTGAAGGCGAGCGAAGTCGCGCTCGTCTTCCTGCTCGCGGCGCACCTTGGCGGCGGGTTGCGCCTGCTGTTCGTCGAGTTCGGCGGATTTCGGGCGGCATGGCAGCCGGCGGTGATCGCCACCGCACTCGGGGGCGCCACGCTGTGCGCGCTCCTGTTCGCGCTCAACGTCATGTAAGGCTTGGAATGCGGATCACGCCCGATCGGATCGAGGAAGCCGCGAAGGAGCTCTACCTGCGCGCGCTGCGCGATCTGCCGCCCGACATCAAGCGGGGCTTCGAGGTGCTGGCCGCCCGCGAGACCGGGACTACCGCGAAGACGGTGCTGGCGACGATGATCCAGAACATCGCCGTCGCCGAGCGCACGAACAATCTGCTGTGCCAGGACACGGGCATCCCGATCTACAACATAACCATCGGGCGCAACGTCGAAGTGGATGGCGTCGCGCTGACGGCGGCCATCCGCCGGGGTTGCGAACGCGCGACGCGCGAGGGGCCGCTGCGCTCGTCGATCGTTCATCCTCTCACGCGGAAGAACGATCACACGTCCTGTGGCATCTCCGTGCCTGTGATCCACGTCGGGTTCTCGGGCGCGTTCGACGGGCTGCGGATCGAGATGATTCCCAAAGGCAGCGGCTCCGAGAATAACTCGTGGCTCAAGATGGCGATTCCAGCCGAGGGCGTCGACGCGATTCGCACGTTCGTCATCGACTGCGTCCTCGGTGCGGGCGGGCGCACATGCCCGCCAACGATCGTCGGCGTGGGCATCGGGGGCACCGCCGATCTGTGCGTTCACCTCGCGAAGGTTGCGGCGACGCGGCCGCTCGGCTCGCACTGTGCCGATGCCGAAGGCGCGGCGCTCGAGGGCGAGCTGTCGGCGGCGGTCAACATGCTGGGCATCGGCCCGCAGGGTCTCGGTGGCGATGCGACTGCGTTTGGCGTGCACGTCGAGATCGCGGCGACGCACATCACGATGAATCCCGTTGCCGTGAACATGCAATGCCATTCGGCACGGCGCGCGAGCGCGGTCCTCACCGCGCGCGACGTCGAGTACGGGTATTGAGCGGCATGTCCAGCCGAGCCTGCGGCATGGTGGCGAAGCCGCGCCTGACGGCCGTAGCGGACTGACGATGGCGCACCACGACTTCACGACGCCGGTGCAGGAAGCGCAGGTGCGGGCACTCGTCGTCGACGACACGGTGACGCTCGACGGCACGCTTTTCGGCATTCGCGATGCGACGCAGATTGCGATGTTCGATCATGGGCGCACCACTCGCTTCGACCTCGCCGGCCACGCCGTCGTCCACACGGCGCCGAACGTGAAGCGCGTCGAGCCCTCGGACTCGCATCCCGCCGGCTACGCGCCGATTTGCGTCGGGACGACGACGAGCGCGCGGATGGAGCGCTTCACGCGGCCGCTGATGGAGCGCTGCGGCGTGCGCATCGTCATCGGCAAGGGCGGGCTCGGCGCGGAGTCCGCGGCGGCATTCCGTGAGCTGGGCGGCGTCTACCTCGCGCTGATCGGCGGCGCGGCCGCACTGGAGACGACGTGGGTCGAAGCGATCGAGGACGTCGACCTCGACGATCTCAATCCGGAAAGCCTTTGGAAATTCCGCGTGCGCGGCTTCGGTCCTCTGCGCGTCGCGATGGACAGTCACGGCGCGAGCCTTTACGCCGCCGTCGATGCCGAAGCCAGGGCGAAGCGCGCGGCCGCGCTCGCGGCGCTCGGGGTCAGGCGGTGACAGGCGCCGTGCTCGGCGGCGGCCGGTGACCCGCGCCGCGCCCACGCGCACGCTGCGTACCGACGTCCTGATCCTCGGTGCGGGCGGCGCGGGACTCTTCGCCGCGCTGCACGCGCACGCCGCCAATCCCGCGCTCGACGTCACCGTCGCCGTGAAGGGTCTGCTCGGAAAGTGCGGCTGTACGCGAATGGTGCAGGGCGGCTACAACGTGGCGCTCGCGCCCGGCGACTCCATCGAGCGCCATTTCATGGACACCATCGAAGGCGGCAAATGGCTGCCGGACCAGGACCTCGCGTGGACGCTCGTGACCGGCGCCGTCGAGCGCATCCGCGAGCTCGAGAACGAGCTCGGCTGCTTTTTCGACCGCAACCCGGACGGCACGATTCACCAGAAGGCGTTCGCGGGACAGACGTTCGACCGCACGGTGCACAAAGGCGATCTGACCGGCATCGAGATCATGAACCGGCTGTCGGAGCAGGTGTGGGCGCGCGGTATCCGGCGGCTGGAGGAGCATCGCGCCCTGGATTTTGTCCGCGCCGCGGACGGGCCGCTCGCCGGCGTGCTCCTCGTCGACATTCGCACCGGCGAGTACGTTTTCGTGCAGGCGAAAGCGGTGCTGCTTGCGACGGGCGGCGGGCCGACGATGTACAAGTACCACACGCCGTCCGGCGACAAGAGCTGCGACGGCCTCGCGATGGCGCTGCGCTTCGGGCTGCCGCTGCGTGACATGGAGATGGTGCAGTTCCATCCGACCGGATTGCTCGCGGGTCCGCACACGAGAATGACCGGCACGGTGCTGGAGGAAGGGCTACGCGGCGCGGGTGGCTACCTGCTCGACGGCGCTGGCGAGCGGTTCATGGGACGCTACGCCGAGCGAGCCGAGCGCGCAACTCGCGACATCGTGTCGCGCGCGATCGATGCCGAGATGCGCGCCGGAAAGACGACGCCGAACGGCGGCGTCTACCTCAGCATGGGCCACCTCGGCGCGGACAACGTGCGGCGGCAGTTCAAGGGGATGGTCGAGCGCTGCGCCGACTGCGGGTTCGACCTCGCGGCCGGCCGGGTCGAAGTCGTGCCGACCGCGCACTACATGATGGGCGGCGTCGAGTTTGCGCCGGATTGCACGACCGACGCGACCGGACTCTTCGCCGCCGGCGAGGATTCGGGCGGCGTCCATGGCGCCAACCGTCTTGGTGGCAATGGCGTCGCCAACTCCACCGTGTTCGGTGGCATCGCCGGAGACGCCATCGCGACATGGGTCGCCCGGTCCGGCGAGTGGCGCGAGCCCGACGCCGCGTCACTCGAGCGTGCACTCGGGCGGGCGGAGGCGCCGATGATGCGACGCCGCGGCGATCCGCGGGCGCTCGAATCGATACGCCAGCGCATGTACGACACGATGTGGAACGATGCGGGGATCGTCCGCGATGCCGCGGGACTCGCCCGCGCCGCGCGCACTCTCGAATCGCTGCGGGACGAGCTCGCGACCGTTGGCCTTGCGGACGGCGAGCGCGCGTTCAACCTCACCTGGCACGACGCGCTCAACCTCGACAACCTGATCGCCGTGTCGCGCAGCATCGTCGCTGCGGCGTCGGCCCGGGAAAATTCGCGGGGCGCGCACCACCGGACCGATTTTCCCGAAGAAGGAAACCTCTCGACCTCGACGTTCGTGCGTATCCACGAGCGCGACGACGGGCTCGTCACGGAAGCGGTGCGCGTGCGCTTCACTCGCGTCGCTCCGGGAGAAACGCTGGTGCAGGTGCGCTGAGATCTATTGCGCTTTCGAAAGGTACGCTTCCGGATTTGCCGCGGAATTGGCGGCTGAATTTGCCACTGAACGTGCCACTGAATTTCCCATCGAATTTGCCAATCCTCCGCATCCCGCGACAGAATCGCCCCCATGGCATCGAAACCTGAATGCTCCGCGTGCGGCGCCGGGAACCGGGCCGGACGCCAGTTCTGCGCCCAATGCGGCGCGAGACTGCCGGTGCCCTGCTCGTCGTGCGGGTTCGCCAACGAGGCGGGCGAGAAATTCTGCGGCGGATGCGGTATTTCGCTCGCCGCCGCGGCCGACGCGCGCGCGGCGCAGCCAACGCCGGCTCGCGCCGGCGCCATTATCACGGCAGTGGGTGACGGCGAGCGGCGGCCCGTTACTGTGCTGTTTGCGGATCTCGTCGACTACACGAGGATGTCGCGGGCGCTCGACCCCGAGGACGTGCACGCGCTGCTCGAGCGGTACTACGCGACGGCTGACGAGATCGTCGAGCGCTTCGGCGGCAGCATCGACAAGCACATCGGCGATTCGGTGATGGCCTTGTTCGGTGCCCCGATCGCACATGGCGACGATGCAGTGCGGGCCGTGCGCGCTGCCGCCGAGATCCATCGCGCGATGCCGACGGTCGGCGGGGCGGCGGAGCAGACGCTCGCGGTGCACATCGGCATCGCATCCGGGGAAGTGGTCGCCAGCGGGCTCGGCTCGACGCGCCATCGCGAGTACACGGCGATCGGCAACTCGGTCAATCTCGCGGCGCGCCTGTTGAAGCTCGCTGGCACCGGGGAAACGGTGCTCGATGATGCCGTGCATTCGGCGGTGCGCCACATCGCCCGATGCGCGCCGATCGAGGATGCGCATGTGAAGGGCATCGATGGCCCGCTCAATGCCTGGCGGTTCGTCGAATTCGCCGATAGCGCCGAGCGTTCGCGCGGCCACCCGATCGTTGGCCGGGCTGCGGAGCTCGCACAGCTCGGTGCCGCGCTCGCGAGTTGTGGCGCGGGCGGAACCGGCGGAACGGTGTTCGTTCGCGGCGACGCGGGAATCGGCAAGTCGCGCCTCGTCGGTGAGCTGAAGGGACGCGCGATCGCGTCGGGCTTCTCCTGCCACACGGGGCTCGTGCTTGACTTCGGCATGGCCAAAGGCCGCGAGGCGATGCGTGAGATCGCAACGAGCCTCATGAAGCTGTCGCCCGATTCGAGCGATGGCGCCCGGCACGACGCCCTTATGGAGTTGCTTGAACGGCGTCCCGGTCTCGCGAAAGACGAGTTGTTTCTCCGCGATATCGCCGGCGTTCGCCAGGCGGAAGGCCCCAGCGCGCTGTACGAAGCGATGGACAACGCCGCGCGTCAGCAAGGACGTGCCGCCGCCGTCGTCCGCCTGCTGGAAATCGCCTGTGCCGAGAGCCCCGTCCTACTCGTCGTCGAGGACTTGCACTGGGCGGACAAGGTGACGCTCGACGCGATCGCCGCGCTGACCCGAGCGGTCGGCGCGCTGCCCGCAATCCTTGCGCTCACGTCGCGCGTCGCCGGCGACCCGCTTACTGCCGCATGGCGCGCGTCGGTGCAGGGAAGTCCGCTGCTGACGATCGACCTGGGCCCCCTCGGCGCGAAGGATGCGATCGAGCTGGCGGGCGGCATCTTCGCGGGACCTACTGAATTCGTGCGGAAATGCGTCGAGCGCTCCGGCGGCAACCCGCTTTTTCTCGAGCAGCTGATGCGGGCGGCGGGCGAGCAGGGCGACGCGCTACCGGCGTCGTTGTCGAGCCTCGTGCTCGCCCGGATGGATCGCCTGCCGGAGCCGGACCGCGCGGCGCTGCGCGCGGCCGCGGTTATCGGGCAGCGCTTTCCACTCGCGCTCGTGCGCGAGCTCGCGCAAATGCCGGATTACTCGTGCGACGTGCTGATGGCGCACTTTCTGGTGCTTCCCGCCGGCGACGAATACTTGTTCGCGCATGCGCTGATTCGCGACGGCGTCTATGCGTCGCTGACCCGCGCCCGCCGCGCCGATCTCCACCGCGCTGCCGCGAAGTGGTACGGCGCTCGCGATCCCGCGCTCGTCGCCGAGCACCTGGACCGCGGCGATGCGCCGGAGGCGCCGCGCGCGTATCTCGACGCTGCGCTCGCCCAGGCCACGGCGCTGCAGCCCGAACGCGCGCTCGCGCTCGCCGAGCGTGGCGCGAGTCTCGCCAAGAATCCGCACGACGTCGTAGCGCTCAACATGCTGCGCGGCCGATTGCACTGCGAATCGGGAGCGGGTCAGCGGGCGATCGAAGCCTACGACGCGGCGCTCGCTGCGGCGCAGCTTCCCGCGGAGCGCTGCCGCGCCCTCATCGGGATCGCCGCCGGAAATCGCCTGTTATCGCGTGCCGAGCAGGCGTTCGCGGCGCTCGCCGAAGCCGAGACGCTGTCGCAAGGTCTCGCGCGCGAGTCGTCCGAGCTGCACTACATACGCGGCAATCTCGAGTTCGCGCATGGCGACATCGCGGCGTGCCGATCGGAGCACGAGGCGGCGCTCGGCTTCGCGGACTCGATAAGCGATCCACTGTGGGAGCTGAACGCAACGAGCGGACTCGGAGACGCGGATTACGCCGAGGCGCGGATGAGCAGGGCGCTGCGGCGGTTCAGGCGCTGCGTCGAGCTGGCCGATGCGCATGAATTCCCTCGCGCCGCCGCCGCCAATCTGGTGATGGTCGGTTACAGCCGGTTTTTCCTGCTGGAGTTCGACGAAGCTTTCGCCGATCTGGAAGCGGCGCGCGCACTTGCAGTCCGGCTCGGCAATCGCTTCGCCGAGGTGTTTTCGTTCCAGGCCCAGTGCTCACTGCTTATCTTCTGCAACCGCTATGCCGAGGCACGGCCCTTCCTCGAGCGCGGACTGGAGCTCGCCCGCGCGATCGGGGCAAAGCGCTACGAAGCAACGCTGCTGACGGAGCTCGCCGACATCGAGCTCGCCGCGGGCCGGAGACCGCAGGCGAGAGAGCGGATCGAGCAGGCGCTCGCGATGTTCCGCGAGACGGGTGGCATGGGATTCTGGGGCCCGATGGCACTGGGGCTTCGTGCGCGGCTGCAGGAGCATGAAACCGAACGCGAGCGCGATCGCCATGAGGCCGAGGCGATACTCGCCGCAGGGTGCCTGAGCCACAACCACATCGGCTACCATCTCTACTGCATCGACGATGCACTCGACCGGCGCGAATGGGCTCGGGCGCTCGGCCATGCTGCCGCGCTCGAGACCTACACCGCGCGGGAGCCGCTGCCTTACTGCGATTTTCTCGTCGCGCGCGCTCGCGCCCTGGTCGGTCTCTCGACAACGCCCGACGATGAAGCTTTGCAGCGCATGCTCGCGCGGCTCCAGGAAGAGGCGCAGCGCCTGCGTTGGCCGATCGGGTGGCCGGTGGGAGCGAGCGGCGCAGACTGGCGCGCGCTCGCGTAGGCACTTCTAGCCCGCCGCCGTCCGCCACCGATAGCCAAGCTCGGCCCACTGCGCGCGCTCCTTCGCAAGCAGATAGTCCGTCAGCGGATGTTTGCCGAGCCATCGGCGCGAGATGCCGAACCGGATGTCGTGCGCGACGCGCAGCGTGATTCGCGGCACCGCCATCGCGGTGCGCGCATGGTGGACGAGCACCGCGAGCCTCAAGGCGAGCACTGCCGCGCGGATACCCTTGCTCCCGAGGCCCTCGGTCACCTTCGCTAGGCGGCCGCGGCACGCGAGGACGAGGAACGCGAGTTGACCCTGCTCGCGCGAGGAGAACCCCGGCATGTCCGCGTGCTCGACGATGTAAGCGCCGTGCTTGTGGAATCCGTCGTGCGAGATCGACATGCCGACCTCGTGCAACCGCCCGGCCCACTCGACGAGCTTCGCGAGCGTCGCATCGGGCGATGCCACCGCACGCTTGTAGAGTGCGCCAGCGAGGTCGCCGACTCGCACGGCTTGCGCCCGATCGATTCCATAGCGGGCAATGAAGCGCTCGACGGTCGCCGCGCGCGCGTCTTCGTCGATCGAGCGCCCAAGGAGGTCATACAGCACTCCGAGCCGCAGCGCGCCTCCGACGGGATCGATCCGCTCGATCTTGAGCTCGGTCACGGCCGCCCCCATGATGGCGTACCCGCCCGCGAGCACGGGCGCGCGCTCGCCCTTGAGCGCATTGAGCTTGAGCCGCGAGACGTGACCCGCCTCCAGCATGTGCCGCCGCAATCGCGCGAGGCCCGTCGGGGTGACGCCGCCGCCCGAAAACGCGTTCTGCTCGAGGATGTCGGCGAGCGCTACGGCGGTGCCCGAAGAGCCGAACGCTTCGTGCCACGCGCCGATGGCGAACGCGCCGGCGATCGCTTCGATCTCCGAGCGCGCAACCATCTCCGCCGCATCGAGGCCGGCCTTGGTGATGGAGCCGTCGCGGAAGAATCGCTGCGTCATGCCGACGCACCCGATCGACAGCGATTCGAGACGCTCGGGCTCGAAGCCGCGGCCGATGATGAACTCGGTGGACCCGCCGCCGATGTCGATCACGAGCCTCGGCCGCGTCGACGGCGGCAACTCGTGCGCGACGCCGAAGAACGTGAGCCGGCCTTCCTCGTGGCCGCTGATGACGTCGATCGGAAGGCCGAGCGTGCGCTCGGCGAGCGCGACGAACTCTTCGGCGTTCTTCGCGACTCGGAACGTATTGGTCGCGACGACGCGGACCGCGGCAGGATGCAGCCCCGAGAGGCGCTCGCGGAAGCGCGCGAGACACGCGAGCGCCGCCTTCATTGCGGATTGCGTGAGACGGCCCTTCTGGTCAACGCCGGCGCCGAAGCGCAGCGTCTCCCGCCAGGTGTCGAGTTGGTAGATCTGGGCGCCTTCGACGCGACCGATCTCGAGCCGGAAGCTGTTCGAGCCAAGATCGACGACGGCGAGCAGCCGATCGGACTTGCGTTCGCGCATTCGATGCAAGGCGGTGGTTGGCGGGCGACAAAGG
>Ga0207691_10002414_pt1 | contig 18290 bp, 17 predicted proteins | sample KBSM13metaG_FD_184327 | JGI IMG/M metagenome (GOLD analysis project Ga0207691, IMG submission 184327) | Miscanthus rhizosphere microbial communities from Kellogg Biological Station, Michigan, USA - KBS M1-3 metaG (SPAdes) (version 2) | ecosystem: Host-associated > Plants > Roots > Rhizosphere >... | reverse complement strand
ACTCCGCAAAATTCCGCCAATTGTTCGTTTGCGACTGACGATAAACTGGCGGGTGACCTCGTCCATGAAGGTCATCTCGATCATTCCATCCGGCGCGCGATCGAACTGGGCATTGCGCCGATGACTGCGATCCAGATGGGCTCGATCAACACGGCGCGGCATTACCGGCTGCGCAATCATGGCGCGATCGCGCCACGTTTCTGGGCTGATTTTTTGGTGCTTGATGATCTGGAGAAATTCAAGGTTCGCCGCGTTTACAAGAAAGGAAAACTCGTGGCGGAAAACGGACGCTATCTCGGGGAAAGACCAGCGCAGACAACCAGGCCACGGAGCACGATGAACCTTCGCTATTCTGCGCCTAACGACTTTGTCGTGCATGGCACGGACAGCAAGAAGATCAAAGTCATCGAGATTGTGCCGAACCAAATCATCACGCGCGAGGCCCTCGAAACGCCGCTCCTGCGCGATGGCGAGCTCGTTTCCGACATCGAGCGCGACATCTTAAAACTGGTCGTGGTCGAGCGGCATCAGGCGACTGGAAATGTCGGGCTCGGATTCGTGCGCGGCTTTGGCCTGAAGCGTGGGGCGCTGGCTTCGACCGTGGCGCACGACGCGCATAATCTGGTGGTGGTTGGCGTGGGAGACGCGGACATCATTGCGGCCATTCGCGCGCTCGAAGAAATGCGCGGCGGCCAGGTGGCGGTTGCGGACAAGGAAATCAAGGCGGCGTTAGCGTTGCCGATCGCGGGTCTCGTTTCCGATCAACCTTTGGAGGTCGTGATCGAGAAGATTGCCGCGCTTAACGCCGCCGCGAAATCGTTAGGCAGCAGCCTGGCTGCGCCTTTCATGTCGCTCTCTTTTCTCAGCCTCTCGCCAATTCCCGCTCTGAAGTTGACGGATCAAGGTCTGGTTGACGCGGTCAACATGAAGCTGACCAGCCTCTTCGAAGATTAGCCTGGGGAGCGCACGCGCCTCGCGTGCTGTTTGCGGCGCCTCGCCGCAAACGGGTCGCGCGCAGGAGAAAACTACGATGCCGCCTTCGAACCCTCGTCCGTTCGGCGAGGTGCCAAACGGAGCACGCGAGGCGCGTGCGCTTCCCAGAAAGATCTCGCGCGGCCAACCTCAGGTTAGTCAACGAATTGCCGTATACCGATGGTTTCCCAGGCAGCGACATCAGACGAAGTCGCAACCGGTATCCGGCACCGCACAACCTCTAATGCATCAAACCCGACATTCTGAAAAGGCAGTTGCACGGTGCCAGCCAGCTCTGCCTGATTTCCGGGCGACAACGTTTTGTAGACCAAACTAACGTGGGGATCGAACGGCTCCGCGCCCGTTTCTACGCCTAACGACTCTCGTAATTGTTCGAGCGCGGCAGTGGAGTCGAACCTCACAAAAAGTGTTTTCGTGAATTTGCTCGTGAAATGAACGCCGCTGGAGCGCAATTCGATCGGTGTGATCGCAACATTGGTAAGGATTTGCTGCGCTTGCGCGATTGAGTCGGGTCCGACCGCGAGAGTGAGATGCGGCTCGAACACGGGAGCATCGCACGCCGCGGCGAGACGACAGATTGTTTCGCGGAAAAATTCACGCGCGGGCGATGCCGGGAGCAGCCAATAGGTCAGCGCTGTTTTTGAGTTGATCGGCTCCGGCATGAATCGACTTCGCATGAAAATTCGCGCGCTGCGAGTAGCGTCTGGCGATGCCGACGAATGTTTTGGGAACGGAGTTACGTGCCTGTTGCCGGGATCCGGTCACTGGATTTTATCGCGACGGTTATTGTCGGACGGGCCCGGAAGACACCGGACTGCATACCGTCTGTGCGGAAATGACGCGCGATTTCCTGGATTATTCGGTCTTGATGGGCAACGACCTCGTAACGCCGCATCCGGACTGGGGTTTCCCAGGATTAGAACCCGGCGATCGCTGGTGCGTTTGCGTCACCCGCTGGAAAGAGGCATTAGAACGCGGCGTTGCTCCGCCGGTGGACCTGGAAGCAACGCATTCGTCTGCGCTGGAATTTGTCTCGCTTGAAGAATTACAGGCGCACTCTTTGAAATGAAGAGGCTTGTGTTTGCCTAACGACGACGTCCGCTGACGCCCATTGCGCCAAGGAGCGAGCGAGTGAGCGTCCCGGCAACGGCAACTGCCACGCTTCGTGCGACGCTCCGCGCAGCGGTGCTGCCGAGCACCTGGCTGATCACACTTGCCTGCGCTGGGCCGGTCGCGGCCGGCTTCGGATACGGCATGCCGGCTGGTGGCGCCGGTTGTTCCGCCGACCCTTTGCCGATTCCTAACGCGCCCGCCAGCTCGGGACTGACTGGCGCCGCGCCGGGCGTGAAAGTCCGTCGCGCCGCGGCGGGAATCGATTGCGCATGCTCCGGTGACGCCGCGACAGCGATCTTGCCGCCGAGAATTTCGTAGGCGCTCTGCGGATCAAGAGTCGTGTTGTATTTTTTGGGCAATTGCGAACGACCGACCACCGTCTGCAATTCCTCTGGCGTGAGCGCACCCATGCGGGAACGCGGCGCGCAGAGCATCGTCGCAGCCAGCGGCGTCGGCGCGCCATTCTCATCGAGGACGGTGACGAGCGCTTCTCCGATCCCCAGGCCGGTCAACAGCTGCTCGGTATTGTAGAAGGCCGTGTCGGGATAATTCTGCGCGACGAGATGAATCGCCTTACGATCGTTGGCAGTGAAAGCGCGCAAAGCGTGTTGCACCTTCATTCCGAGCTGGCCAAGAACATCGTTAGGGATGTCAGTCGGCAACTGAGTGCAGAAAAAAATGCCAACCCCTTTCGAGCGGATCAATTTGATCACGCTCTCGATTTCATCGAGGAGCGATTTCTCGGCATCCGCAAAAATCAGGTGCGCTTCGTCGATAAAGAGAACGAGCTTTGGCTTTTCCATGTCGCCCACTTCCGGAAGCGTGGCATAGAGCTCGGCCAGCAGTTGAAGCATGAACGAGGAAAAAAGTTTCGGACGATTCTGCATATCGCTCAGCCGCAGAATCGAGACAGCGCCGAACCCGTCGACGACACGCAAGAGATCCTGAACTTCAAACGACGGCTCGCCGAAGAATTCCTCCGCGCCTTGCTGCTCGAGCTCGATCAGTTTGCGGAGGATAAGCGAGGTCGAGGTGGTCGGAACCAAACCATATTCCGCGGTCACGTTCGCCTTGGCGTCGCCGGTGATGTATTCGAGAACTTTTTTGAAGTCCTTCAAATCAAGCAAAGGCAAATGCTTGTCGTCGCAAAATTTGTAGACTAACGCGACGAGACTCGACTGCGTTTCGTTGAGCCCGAGCATGCGGGAAAAAAGAAGCGGACCGAACTCAAGGACGGTGGCGCGAAGTCGCGCGCCGGGTTCGTCCGAGAGGGTAAGGAATTCGACTGGATAAGCGCTCGGCGACCATTCGGTTCCAATCTTGGCGTAGCGCTCAGTCAGGCTCGGCGATGAAGTGCCCGCGACCGCAAGTCCGCTGAGGTCGCCTTTGATGTCCATCAGCAAGACCGGAACTCCGGCTTCGGAGAGCTGCTCCGAGATCATTTGCAGTGTTTTGGTTTTTCCCGTGCCCGTCGCACCAGAAATCAAGCCGTGACGATTCATTGTGCGCAAAGGCAGTCGTATAGGCGCTTCAGAAAATACTTTTCCGTCGCGAATGGCGGCCCCGAGAAGAATCGAGTCGCCCTTGAAAGAATATCCATTCTGAATCGTGGAAACAAAATCTCCGCTGCTCATGCGACGAGAATAGGGTTCGCTCTGGAGCCATGCAAGTTCGCTGAGGGGGCGCTGGTTGGTCGCCGTTAGAGAGAAATAAATGGCCAGTCTGGCTCCCCCTTGATAGGCTTTACGTCCCCCTTCAACCCGTCATTACCCAAAAGAATTTATCTCTCATGAAAACCACTCTTCTAACTCTCGCGCTCGGTCTTTCTTGTATCGTTTCGTCGTCCCTGTTCGGGCAATGGAGCTCCGATCCGATGGCAAATCTCGGCGTTGCGGTTAAGCCAAGCGATCAAGTGCAGCCCAAAGTTCTCCCGAGACCGGACGGTGGCTTTTATGTCAGTTGGTTCGACAACGATCCGAATGGGAATCCTCCCTTCGGCTATGATGTTTACCTCCAAAGCCTCGACGCCAACGGCGTGGCGCAATGGCAAGCCGGGGGGATCCGTTTCGCCGATCTCGGAATGAGTTCGACCCAGGATTATGGATTCGACGTCGATGCGGACGGAAACGCGCTACTGGCGTTTCTAGACGACCGCAACCCCCACAAAGCCGTGGCGGTCACCATCATTAAAGTTAGCCCCGCGGGCGTGCAGCTTTGGGGTACCCCCGCGCAAGGTCGCCAGCCCGGGCGCGGACCCGGCTTCAAGGGTAATCCCAAGATCACCGCGACCTCGGACGGTTCGATCGTGGTTGGTTGGATCAATGGCAACAATTTGACTCTGCAGAGGCTCAGCTCGCATGGCGGCCGCCAATGGGGCACTCACGGAGTTACGATCACTGCACCCGCCGGCCAGACTTACTCGATCGCAGACCTGCACGCGGGCGATGACGGCTCGGCAATCGTTTCATGGGTTTCGGCAGCCGGTTTCTCCAGTCCGAAGATTCTGCTGGCGAACAAGCTGAGCAGCACGGGCGCGCTCCTTTGGGGAAGCAGCCATGTTGCGGTTTTTGACGGCGGCTCACTCCAGTTTGGAAACTTCCCATCCTTCGTGACCGACGGAGCAGGCGGCGCGGTCTTCGGCTGGTATGAAGTCAGCCCGCTGCAATCACGCGCCCAACACATCCTGGGTGATGGCACGGAAGCCTTTCCGCATAACGGCGTTCCCGGTTCCACTAACACCGGACACGATCAGGTTAACCCCGCCGTTTCTTACGATCCAGCCACCGGCTCGACTTATCTCTTCTGGGATGAGATTCTGGAAGGGCCCCTAACGAATGAAGGAATCTCGGGACAGAAGTTCGATTCGACGGGTGCCGTCCAATGGGGCGACTTCGGATTGGTGGTTCAAGGCTTCACATCTTCGGCGGTCATTAATGTGACCAGCGTTTTCACTCCCGCTGGCCCGTATGTTGTCTGGTCGTCGGAACCGACCTTTGGTCAGGATACAATTTATGGCGCGAAGATTGATCCGAGCGGCACCATCGTTTGTTCGCCCTTCACTGTCTCGTCCCTTCTCTCCTCCAAGTCCCGATTGGACCTGACTATTTCGTCGCTCGGTTTGACCGTGGCGGTTTGGAGTGATGATCGCGCAGACGGAGGCGATATCTATGCGCAGGATATCAAGCCCGACTGCACACTCGGTTTATAGCGGGCTCAAAACAATTCCACGCGACGGGTACCGTTCGATATGCGACGGCGAGAGCAGCGCATGGCACTCATTGGGATTGACGAACCCGGCGTCAAAATTGCACGCTAATTCCAGTAAATACTGGAACCAAAAACCGTAAGAGTGGTTCAGAAAAGACATCCCGTTATCATTGTTGGTGGAGGTCCGGCCGGTAGCGCTGCCGCCATGTATCTCCTGCGACACGGCATAACACCAGTGATCGTCGAACGAGAGGAACATCCGCGGTTTCGTGTCGGAGAATCGCTGACCGGCCCGACTGCCCTTGCGCTGAAAGACCTCGGCCTTGGCCCGGCAATCGAGGCACAGCGCTATCCGATCAAAGAGGGCGTCATGTTTCACGGCCCAGATGGGAAAAACAATTTCTGGGTTCCCCTGGTGCGCCGGGATGAAAACTTCGAGCAGGTTCCCAACTACACCTGGAATGTGTTACGCAGCACGTTCGACAAAATTCTCTTCGACGCGGCATTGGAAAGAGGGGCCATCTGGATGAAAGCAACCGCGGTTGCGCCCATCGTCGAGAATGACGCGGTCGTTGGGTTGACGATTCGCACTCCGGAAGGCGCGACTGAAAAGCTTCTTTGTGATGTGCTTATTGATGCCACCGGAAGCGCCACCTTCCTTGCAAATCATCGCGTCACCGGGAAAAAATTACCGGGCGGTTCGGACAAGCAAGTCAGCTTCTTTTCGCAGTTCGCCAATACCATCCGCGATCACGGCAGCGAACGAAGCGATCAACCCGGTAACACCCTTCTTTATTATCAAGCGCAACATTACTGGGGTTGGTTCATCCCGGTGACGGAGGAACTCACCAGCGTGGGTATTGTCGTGACGACCGATCATTTTAAAAGCACCGGCTTGTCGAAGGAGGAATTCTTTCTGAGCGAATGTCGCCAGATGACACCGGTCCTGTCCAAGCGTTTGCCGGACCTGAATCCACGAGAGGCTATCCACGCCATCCCGAATTTTTCATACCGGGTAACGAACTACACCGGCCGCGGCTTCCTCTGTATCGGCGACGCCCATCGGTTTATTGATCCGATCTTTGCCTTTGGAGTTTTCTTCGGCATCCAAGAAGCGGAATTCGCCGCGCGCGCCATCGCCGATCACCTTTCCGGCAAGACCAAAGGCGGCAGCAATCCATTCGCTGATTTCGAACGGCTCTGTGATGAAGGGAATGACGTGGTCGAAGATGTCGCCGGCGTCTTGTGGCATTATCCGCTCGCCTTTCAACGGATCGTCATTTGGAGAGACCGGGCTGCTGGCCTGGATATTCTTTCCGGTAGAATCTATGGCGAAGAAGGCGCGACGAATCCCGCCCGTGTCGCCATGCGAAGCCTGATGGCGAAAGAAGCGGCGAAGCGAGCAAACACTTCCTTGCCGTCGGCCGAATCACTCGAAAAGATCAGAAGAGTCGGTTGAGCCGGTCTATCCACCCGAACACACAAAACTTCCGCGGCCGTGCCAATACTTGCAGATCACGGTGAGCAGCGCTTAGGTCTCATCCCGCGGTGCCTCGTGGTGTAACGGTAGCACGAGAGATTCTGGATCTCTTTGTCAAGGTTCGAATCCTTGCGAGGCAGCCAGTTTCAACCTGGGGAATTCGGTTCCTCAATTCCGCGCAGACGTTTCTCGCGAAAGAAAGTTTGGAGCAATTCGGCGCATTCGTTTCCCATCACACCCGGCGTGATATCGCATTGATGGTTCAACGACGGGTTTTGCAAAAGATTGAGTAATCCTCCGGCCGCCCCGCCCCGCGGATCAGGGCAACCAAAAACGACCCGCCGAAGGCGAACGTGAACGACCGCGCCCGCACACATCGGACACGGTTCTTTGGTGACAAACAGTTCGCATTCGTTCAGGCGCCAGTCGCCCACAGCGGCTTCGGCTTGCGTCAACGCGAGCATTTCCGCATGAGCCGTCGCATCTTTGAGGAGCTCAACCTGATTGAAGGCGCGCGCGATGATTTTTCCTGCGCGCACCACGACTGCGCCGATCGGCACTTCCTCCGCTTCGTAGGCGCGCACGGCCATGCGCAAAGCCTCGTTCATGAAATAGGCGTCACTTTGCAAATCGATGAAAGGTTCCATGGCTACGATTTTTTTTGAAAACCAGTTGCTGCTCGGTAAAGAACTCTGAGATGACCTCGAACACAGAAGAATTTCAAGTCCCGCGCAAAAGCTTTCGCCTAACGAAAACCGGACCGAAGCAAAATAGATTCACAATGATAGCATTGGCTTCCTTATTACTTGCCGTCGGCATGGTCAGCGTCGCCACCGCCGCTACTGAGCAGCAGCTCGTAGACGAATCGGCTAATACGTTGCGCGCTTTTTACGAAATGCCCGAGAAGAAGATCCCGCCCAGCATTATCAGGAATGCGCGCGGTCTTGCCATTATCCGGGTATATAAAGGCGGCTTCATCTTCAGCGGCAAGGGAGGCCAGGGCGTGCTCGTCGCGCGAACCAGCAACGGCTGGTCCGGACCATCGTTCATTGGCCTCGGGGGTGCCGGGTGGGGGTTGCAGGCCGGTGGGGAAATGACTGATTTTATTTTCGTGCTCAACAACGATCGCGCGGTGCGCGCTTTCTCGCGCGAGGGCAACCTCAAACTTGGCGCGGATCTGAGCGCGGCGGCCGGGCCGTGGGGGCGCGACTTACAGGGAGCTGTCACAACCACAGCCGCGGTCTATACCTATAGCCGCAGCAAGGGATTGTTCGCCGGCGCATCACTTGAAGGCGCGGTGATCGCGACGCAGAAAACTGCCAACGACCGGTATTATGGCCAGGCGGCGCCAGCGCGCTCGATCCTCGCCGGCGATATTCCCCCGCCGCAGGGCGCTGAGCGTCTACGCGAGCTCCTCAGTCGCTATTAGCCACGCAGCTACGCTTTTTTCTTTACAGCGCCGAAACGGTTGCGGCAGGGTCGCGGGCGTGCGTTGGATTCTGTTCCCGCTTTGCCTAACGATTTTCGCGTTTCCCGCGCACGCTCAAGTTCAGGAAAGAAAACTAGCCGACCGCCTGATGGAGCCCGATATGTCGCTCGCCAATTCCGCCCAAGACAAGAAATTCGTCGCTGTCGAGGGAACATCGGTCGACAAAAAATTCGAGGCCAAGTCATTTTCGACTGGCCACGAAGCAAATACCAAGAGTTTTGGAGGGGAAAAGAGCTTCCTCTCCAAAATCTTCGGAACAAGAAAATACGCTCGCGCCGAAGCGGCTGCGAACGCGAAGACGAATGCAGAAAGTGCCTACGCCAACACCAAATTCGCGACGCACGAAAGTTCCCTGGTTCGACAGTCATCTGATTCCGACAAGCAAAGCAAAGTCAAGGATTACCCGGACCAACGGCCGTTTCTGGCCAAAGGAACGCGGCAGGAAATTCTGAGCCAGCAGGACAAGCCGTTGACGATTGACGAGGTCCGGGAGTTGTTAAATCGAAACAAGTAGAGTTTGCGGCTGAAGCGGTCCTCGCTAAGCGTGGCGTGATGGACCCGGCGAAATCATTCGATCTTCTCAAGAACGGCGCGGCCCGCATCATCAGCGAGGCCGAACTGCGGGAAAAGCTTTCGTTAGGCCGACCTCTCCGGATCAAACTGGGCGTCGATCCGACCAGCGCTGATATCCATTTGGGCCACAGCCTCGTCCTCCGAAAGCTACGCCAATTCCAAGATCTCGGCCACGAGGCGATTCTGATCATCGGGGATTTCACCGCCATGATCGGCGACCCCAGCGGACGCTCCGTCACCCGTCCACAGCTCACCCACGAAGAGGTTCTCGCCAACGCGGAAACTTATCGAACCCAGGCTTTCAAAGTCCTTGATCCAAAACGCACCAGGACAGTTTTCAACGGCGATTGGTTTCGGAAAATGAACTTCAGTGAGGTCATTCAACTAAACAGTCGCGTGACATTGCAACAAATGTTGCAACGGGAAGATTTCAAAACGCGCCTCGAGAAAGAGCAGCCGATCGGCGCGCATGAAATTCAATATCCGATCATGCAAGGCTGGGATTCTGTCGAGGTGCAGGCCGACGTGGAACTCGGCGGCACCGATCAGCTTTTCAACATTCTGGTCGGGCGAGAATTGCAAAAGGACGAGGGGCAGCCTCAGCAGGTCGTCTTTCTTTTGCCTTTGCTGGAAGGATTGGACGGCGTCCAGAAAATGAGCAAGAGCCTGGGCAATTACGTCGGGGTGACAGATCTGCCTAACGAAATGTTCGGCAAGCTCATGAGCATCTCTGATGAACTAATGGCACGGTATTTTCCTATCCTGCTCGGGCGTCCCCTGCCCTCGGAAGTTCATCCAATGGCGGCGAAGAAAGAATTGGCCAGGGAAATCGTTGATACGTATCACCCGCCCGGGAGCGGCCAGCACGCGACTGAGGAATGGGAGCGCCGCTTTAGTGAAAAGCGTCTCGACCAAACCGAGTTGCCGACATTTTCGCCGCCGCCGGACGAGCGCACCGCCATCTCGATCGTGGTCAGCGCGTACGACACCATCTTTGGCCTGAAGAAATCGCGCGGAGAAATCCGCCGTCTTCTCGAGCAAGGGAGCGTGCAGCTGCGGGGCGAAAAAATTCTCGATCCCCAGGCTCAACCGCTCTTCCACTCCGGCGATGTCCTTCGACTCGATAAGACGCGAGCCGTTCGCATAAAGTAAAGGAGCGCACCCATAGTCCCCGTGCGCTCCTCTTCAGCCGAAGATTAGATGATAACGCGTCGTTAGGCGGAGGCTGGTTCGAGCACCGCATACATCGGCGGGCGCTCGGACACGGGGGCAGCGATCCCTTCAAAGTGTGATCGCAGGCTGCGGAGCTCAGTGGTCAGGAACCGATCGATCAGGCCGAACTTTCGGTCGACCCACGCGTAGAATTTGTTCTTGATATCGTAATGCAGCGCCAGGGTGATCTCCGTGCAATCCGGCCGCACTTCGTCGAATTCCACCAGACCCATCAGGTCGATGTTCCCGCCCCATGATTCAAAGGCGAACTGATCGCTGCCATCTGACTCGATCGGCGTGATTACGGTCTGCCCGTTGAATCCCAGCGGAGCGCGAAAACTGAAATCGATCGTTTTGGACGACGTCATATTAGCTTTCGTGACCATCACTAGTTGGCGGCGATATGAATGGATGCTGGCGAGGCGGCTTTTGCACTCATCCAGCGATTGGCTCATATGAAGTGTTTTTTGTAGCAACATAAGTTTGATGAGGTTGTGCCACTACTTTTAGCAAAGCACGTACCGATACCCCTTCTCCTAGGGAGACGCGGGTTTCAGGCCTCGTTTTGTGTTCATTTCTGTTACACAACTGTCAGAGAGCGGACGATTTTGACTTTACACGGAGCCTGCCTATTTACGGAAAAATGGGAGCATGCGGGCGAGACAGAGCCGCGGTTTCGTCGTTAGGCTAAATCACCCAGTCGACCATCTGGCCCGACCAGCCAAGACTCGCTCAGGCCGCCGCCTGATCACGAACGAGTGAGCCGATCATCGACTCGAAAATCCGCCGGCCATCGCTACTGCCGAGTCGCTCTTCACAGGCCCGATCAGGGTGCGGCATCAAGCCAAAGACGTTGCGATCCGCGTTGCAGATTCCGGCGATGTTTTGCACAGAGCCATTAGGATTGGCTTCGGGCGCGACCCGCCCGGACGAATCACAGTAGCGCAAGATGACTTGCTGCCGCTCGTTCAAGTCCCGCAGCGTTCGTTCGTCCGCGTAATAGCAGCCTTCCCCGTGCGCCACCGGCAGACGCAGCAACGTCCCGACCGGCATGCCGCGGGTGAACGGCGAATCGGACACCTCCACTCGTGTCGTCACCATCTGACAAACGAAATGGAGCGAGCGATTGCGCACCAAAGCACCCGGCAGCAAGCCGGCTTCGCAAAGGATTTGAAAGCCATTGCAAATCCCAATAACGAGCTTGCCCGAGCGAGCTTCCTCCACGACCGAGCGCATGATGGGCGAAAAACGCGCAATCGCGCCGCAGCGCAGATAATCGCCATACGAAAATCCTCCCGGCAACACGATCGCATCCCAACCGTGCAGCGAAGTTTCCTTGTGCCAGACGTAGTCCGACTCGACGCCATCGATTCCGCGCAAAGCAGCCAGGCAATCCTGGTCGCAATTTGAACCTGGAAATTGGACGATCGCGATTTTCATTTCTTCTCGTTAGGCATCTCCAGCCGGTAATCCTCGATCACCGGATTCGAAAGCAGATCGTGGCAGAGCTCGCGCAGCTTCGGCTCCTGCTCGACCGGATCACCCTCGAGATCGATCTCAAGATAGCGGCCAATTCGCACCTCGCGGGCGCCGCTGAACCCAAGATGCTGCATCGCCTCGCGCACCGCCGCTCCTTGCGGATCGAGCACGGTCTCCTTGGGCGTCACGATCACTTTTACTTTCATGGTTCACTATTAGCCGGACGCGACCGAACCGAAAATGAAAAGTATCGCGAGCGGCCTTCCCGAACGACCGCAGCTTTCGCTTCGGCATAAAGCCGCTAAAGTCATGTCGTTATGGGCGAACAACTTCTCGCAGGGAAAACGGGCGTCGTCTTCGGCGTCGCCAACAAACGCAGCATCGCATGGGCGATCGCGAAGGCTTGGGCAGCGGCGGGCGCGCGCCTCATCTTCAATTATCAAGGGGAGCGTCTGAAGGAAAACGTTGAGGATCTCGTCGGTGAATTCGGCGGCGATACGCCGCTTTATCCATGCGACGTCTCGAGCGATAGCGAGATCGCTTCATTTTTTGAAAAAGTGCAGGGCCAGACCAATCGCCTCGATCTTCTTCTTCACTCCGTTGCATTCGCGCCAAAGGAATCGCTGGAAGGCGATTTTCTCAGCACCACGCGGGAAGCGTTTCGGACCGCGCACGACATCAGTGCCTATTCCTTAGTCGCGCTCAGCCGCGCTGCGACCCCGTTCATGACAGAGGGCGGAAGTATTCTCGCGATGACGTACTACGGCGCCGAAAAAGTAGTTCCGCACTACAACGTGATGGGCGTCGCAAAAGCCAGTCTCGAAGCGAGCACACGTTATCTTGCGTACGATCTGGGGCCGAAAAAAATTCGGGTCAATTGCATTTCCGCCGGCCCGGTCCAGACGCTCGCAGCCCGCGGTATCAGCGGATTTTCTTCGATGCTCAAGCACTACCAGGAGCGCGCTCCGCTCAAGCGCAGCTGCGATCCCGCGGAACTCGGTCAAACCGGTTTGTTCCTCGTCAGCGACGGCGCGGCCGCAATCACCGGACAGGTCATCTACGTCGACGGCGGCTATCAGATCATGGGAATGTAAATCGCCGCCCCTCGGGATTACGACGAAATCGCCGGCCCACTTCGATCGGAACTCGACGGCCTAAAGCCGTCGAGTTCGATTCCAACCTACTATTCAGTCACTGACACGGGAAACTAGCCGGGAGGCCACGCGAGCGATCGTTTGCCTAACAAATGGACGTGCAAATGCGGCACGCTCTCGCCGGCGTCTGGGCCGCTGTTGATCACGAGACGATAACCGCTCTGGTTCACTCCCAGGTCGCGCGCTACTTTTGCCGCGGTCAAGATCAACTTGCCGAGTACCGCACGATCTGATTCCCCCGCCTCGGCCAGACGAGGAATGACACGCTTCGGCACGATCAAGACATGAATCGGCGCCTGCGGACTGACATCGTGAAATGCGATGACGTCGTCATCTTCATAGACAATTTTCGCCGGAATCTCGCGCGCCGCGATCTTCTCAAAAATCGTCATCGAATCGAGCAATTCAATTCCGCGGTAACGGGGCCACCACAAATTTTTTCTCGAATGAAGCAGGTCACTTCTTCGCGAAGCGCATCGCACGATCGCGACCAGGTCTTGGCGCTGCGCAAATGTTTGATCGCTGGCTGCAGCCCAAAAAAATGAATCCCCGTCGCCCCAGTCTCAAGAATCGCGGCGACGCGTTTTTCCAAAAGATCGAAGAACGCCAGCTCGTAGCCATCGGCCGCAGCCTCTGCGATTTCGTAAAGTGAAACCGAAATCGGCGGCGGTGTCGGTTTGAAATGCGGGACGATTTCTTTGTAACCGATTACTTTCAAAACGTAGCGAACGGTCTGGTTGAGCTGACTGAAAGCGACGACCGATTCATCCGTCCGCAGTCGCAGATAAAACGCGATGCTCTCCGTCACGTGCTCGGTCAACCACCAGCTTGGATAGCCGGCCCGGTCTGCCGCTTGCGTGATCGCGGCATGCAACCAGTCGCGATTGAACTCAAAAAGCTGCCCGGATTCGGAACGGAGGTAAGGAAATTCTTCTCTAAACGCGACCATTGTTTACGGGTTCACTGAACAGTTCGGGTTGGAGCGCATTCGGTTTGATTCGACGGCCCAACGCCTGAATTTCATCGACAAATTGATCGACATCTTCGAAGTGCCGGTGCACCGACGCGTAGCGCAGATAGGCGACCTCATCGAGTTCGCGCAATCGCGTCAGCACCATGTCGCCGAGTGCGGCTGAGGTCACTTCACGGCCACCGGTTTCGACCTCGTGCACGATGTCATCGACTGCCTGCTCGAGTGTCATGAGGCTGATCGAACGTTTCTCGCAAGCCTTGGCGATGCTATTGGCGAGCTTGCGCCGATCGAAAGCTTCATGGCGACGATCGCGTTTGATCACGCGCAGATCACTCCGTTCGATTTCTTCGTAAGTAGTAAAACGAAATGCACAGGCCAGACAAACGCGGCGCCGCCGGATGCTGGAACTATCGCGTGATTGCCGCGAATCGATGACCTTGTCATCTCGATTTCCGCACTTTGGACAGCGCATGGTGTGGTCGGGAGAACTGACTCCACTACACGTGGTAGTGGGAACGTTGGCAAGAAATTTCGACAGGCATCTCCAAAAAATTTTTCGCGCGTCGAAATTTTGTTGTGGCCGAATGGAGCTTTAGCGACACAGCCTGGATGACTCGCGGCGTTCCGCGAGGCAGGCCAGGCAAATCGGTAATCGCGGTCGTGAAGTTCCGAAGAATTGTAGCGTGCGCTGTCTCAGCGCACTGAGGTTCGGCTGTGCAAACACGTCGCTCTTGTCCGCTGAGACAGCGCACTCTACAACGCCACAATCAGCGCGGCGGAAATTCGAACTCCGCTTTTTTCTTGTCCTTCGAAAGCGTGAGGTAGGCGCTGAAGTTCGAACCGCGTTTTGAAACAAATCCTTCGATCAAACCCGTCTTGCCCAGTTCCACCAAACGCTCGGCCTCTTCCGCGGCAATTTCTTTCCCGCAGAGATTGCGCTTCAACTGAAAAACTACGCGCGGCGATCCGTCCGCCTGTGGTTTCGCAACGACAAACGCGTCGTCGGTTTGATAAAGATCGCCGTGGTGCAACTTGCTTTCGCCAAGCTTCACCGCCTTGCTCAAATCGAGCGGCGGCTTTTCTTTGCGGGGCGCGCTCTTGCCATTTTTCGCCGTCGCTTCGCGAGGTTTGCGCGGTGGAAATTCCCAACTGATTCTGCTGCCCTGCCTAACGAGATAGGCATCGAAAGGTCGGCCCTTTTTCGAGGTAAACTTCTCGATTAAATCGGTCTTCCCGTTGGTCACGAGCTGAATTGCTTGTTCCCGAGAAATTTCCTTCTGGCACATCAGACGCCCGACTTTGAAAGTCTCTTTCCAACCCTCCCCATCGCGTTCGCGCAGGACATAATTGGTCGGCGCTTCGCAAAGTTCCGCACCGCTCTTCGGATCGGTCCAGAACGGAAAGAGCGCGTTGACATCGACCTTGTTGCCAAAATCCAGCTCCGCTTTTTTTTGGCCGGGATTTTTCTCATCGTCCACGATCTTGATCTTGGAAGGGAAACGATTGCCGGTCTTGGTGGAAACAAATCCGTCGAGCGGGCCGAGCTCGCCGTGCTTTACCAACTCGCGAACCTCGTCTTCCTCGATCTTGCGACCGCTCATGATCTTGTAAACGGTGAGCACACCATCCTGCGACTTGAAGCTGCGCAGGGTCTCGACCATCGGCTTTTGATCGCTGGGTGAGATGATGTCGGTGACGCGCGCGGTCGATTTGTCTTCCTCGAAATTTTTTGTGCGCTCGACGATGCCCTTGGTGACCTCGACGATTTCCGACATGAATTGGCGGCGCGGAAATTTGCCGTGCTGCATCTGGCGCAGCTTGTATTCCCATTCGCCCGTCATGTCCGGCAGAGTCAGATCGTCGGCGTGAACTGCGGAAAGGAATTCGAGCAGTGATTCGGCTTTCGTTGTCGGAACGAGCTCGCGCTGCTGCCGCTCCAAATACTTTTGGTTGATCAAACCATCGATCGTATCCGCGCGTGTCGCCGGCGTGCCTAGGCCGCGTTCTTTCATCGCCTCCGCCATTTCTTCGTCGTCGACCAACTTTCCGGCTCGTTCCATCGCCGAGAGAAGCGTCGCTTCCGTGTACCGCGGTGGCGGTTTCGTCACCTCAGCCAATAGCTCGGCGGAAATCGTCTTCGCTTGTCCATTATCGGCGTTCATTAGGGGAGGAAGCGCCTTGGATTCGGCCGAATCGTCCACCGTCGTCCTGCCATAAACAGCTAGCCAGCCCGGCGCAGTCAGCACTTTCCCTTCGGTCTTGAAATCATGCGCGTTCGCGACCCGGCTGAGGCGCGTCGTGACATCAAATTCCGCCGCCGGAAAAAACGCCGCCACGAAGCGCCGGGCGATCATGTCGTAAACTTTCGCCTCCATTTCGTCGAGCTGCCCCGGCGCCGTCCCGGTCGGGATGATGGCGAAGTGATCGGAAATTTTTGCGTTGTTGAAAATGCGCTTGTTCGGCCGGACCCAATCGTTGTCCAGAACCGTCCCACCGTGTTTGGCAAGGTCGCCGGGAAGTTTGCCTAACGTTTGCTTGCAGACTCCGATGTAGTCCTCGGGGAGAGCACGCGAATCCGTGCGCGGATAAGTGATGACCTTGTGACGCTCGTAAAGAGCCTGCGCGATTTGCAGGGTGCGGCGGGCGGAAAGACCGAATCGCGTATTCGCTTCGCGTTGCAGCGTCGTGAGATCATAAAGACGCGGCGATATCTGGCTCGACGATTTTTTCTCCTCGGAAACCTTGGCGAGCGGCTGGCCCTGACACGCAGCGAGCACGGCTTCCGCTTTCGCCTTCTCCCAGACCCGATCGATCCGATCGTGCTCGTCGTCCTCGCTCTTCTTGAAATTCGGCCGCTGATAAGTGCCTTCGTAAGTTCCCTCTGCAACTTGGAACTTGGCGATCACTCGCCAGTAGTCGCGCGGCTCGAAATTGCGAATTTCCAACTCGCGATTGAAGACGATCGCGAGCGTCGGCGTTTGCACACGACCAACAGAAGCCACATTGCCGCCGCGCGAACCGAACATGCGCTTCGTGATGGCGCGAGTACCGTTGATCCCGATGAGCCAGTCGCTCTCACTGCGGGAACGCGCCGCGTCGGCCAGCCCCGCCATCTGTGATCCGTCGCGAAGAGTTTTGAAAGCCTCACGAATCCCCTCCGCGGTCATGGTCTGCATCCAGGCGCGCTTGACCGGGAGCTTTGCCTTCGCGAGCTGATATAGATTTTGAAAAATCAGCTCGCCTTCCCGGCCGGCGTCGCAGGCGTTAATAACGGTGTCGATGTCTTTGCGATGGAGAAGTTTCTTGAGCTGGTTGAAACGCTCCTTGGAATCGGCAATCGGCTTTAGCCCAAACTTTTCCGGGATGATGGGCAGGGTCTCGAGCCGCCAAAAGCCGTACTTCTTCTTGTCGATGTCCTCCGGCATTTCGAGCTCGACGACATGGCCGACCGCGGAGGCAATGACGTAATCGTCATTCTCGAAATGGTCACCTTTTTTCGGGACCTTGCCGAGAGCGCGCGCGAGGTCGCTCGCGACGCTGGGCTTCTCTGCAATGATGAGGGTTTTGGCCATGAAGGGGTGCCAACTAGACCCAGTTCGGGCTGTTTGCAAGTGACAGCAGCACGAACCGGACGCGCTACGATAGCTTAACGAAATATTTTCCGGGCAGCTGCTTGACGAGGCGTTTCAGCTCAAGGCGAAGCAGAACGGAGGAGACGGTGGCACTCGGGAGTTCGCAGCTTGAGGCGATCTGATCGATCGGTGTCTCTGTGGGATTAATCGCGTCGTAAACCCTTCGTTCCTGGTCGTTTAAGTCTGGTAACGGACGGACCGAGCCCTCGGGCAATTTCTGTTTTTCCGGGAAGAGAATCTGCAGATCATCGAGGATATCACTCGCGTCCATGACCAATTTAGCGCCCTGCTGGATCAAGCGATTAGAACCGTGGGCGGTCGGAGCGTTGATGTGACCCGGGACAGCGTAAACCGAGCGTCCTTGCTCGAGAGCCTGCGCGGCGGTGATGAGGGCGCCGCTGTTCAAGCCGGCTTCGACGACGAGAATACCGTGGCTCCAGCCACTGATGATGCGATTGCGCATCGGGAATGTTTGGCGATCCGGCTCGACCGCCATCGAAAACTCGGAAATTACCGCGCCATTGCCGCTGCGGATCTTGTCCGCCAGGCCAGCGTTTTCAGGTGGATAAAGTTTCGTTAACCCCGACCCGATCACGGCAATCGTTCGGCCCTTGGCGGCGAGCGCACCTTGATGCGCCGCAGTATCGATGCCGCGCGCTAGCCCACTGATCACGGTCAGACCAGCGTAGGCGAGCTGATAGGAGAGCTTCTTCGCGCACTCGGCGCCATAATGACTGGTGCGCCTCGATCCGATTACCCCGATGGCGTGCTGATCACGCTCGGTCAGTTCGCCCCAAACGTAGAGCACAATCGGTGGCGCATGAATCTCGCGGAGTTGTCTCGGGTAGGTGGGCGATTGCGCTGTGATTACCTCGGCACCGAAAGTTCGGATCCGATCCAGTTCCGCCGAAAGATCAACCGTGTTTTCCCAGTTAACGATTTGCTCGGCGACTTCATTGCCGACGCCATCAACTTCGCGCAGCTC
>Ga0207691_10002413_pt1 | contig 18292 bp, 16 predicted proteins | sample KBSM13metaG_FD_184327 | JGI IMG/M metagenome (GOLD analysis project Ga0207691, IMG submission 184327) | Miscanthus rhizosphere microbial communities from Kellogg Biological Station, Michigan, USA - KBS M1-3 metaG (SPAdes) (version 2) | ecosystem: Host-associated > Plants > Roots > Rhizosphere >... | reverse complement strand
GTGCATGACGCCGGTGAGGATCGACATGCCGCCCCCCAGGCCGAAGATGAGCACCCCCACCATCAGCGTCCAGAAGTAGAGCTCGTGCGAGAAGCCGAACGGGTGGTCGGGGTCGGCTGGCTTCTTGCTGCGATGCATGCCCACCAGCATCAGGGCGCCGTTGCCCGTATCCACCAGCGAGTGGATGGCCTCCGAAAGCATCGCGGCGCTTCCCGAGAAGGCCGCCGCTATGAACTTGGCCACGGCGATCGCCAGGTTCCCGACGATCGCCGCGATCACCGCCTTCTTGGATTCAGTGGCCGTGATCTGTCCCCTTTTTTCGCGAAAAAGGGGTCAGACCCCATTAAGTCCAAAAAAGGGGTCTGACCCCATTAGTGCAGCACCGCGACGGGGACGATCTTCCCGTCCTTCATGCGGAAGATCGTCATGTCGGCGTTCCTGCGGTCGCCCTTGGCGTCGAACTCGATCTTCCCGGTCGCGCCCTGCAGCGAGACGTTGTAGATCTGCGGGCCGAACTTCGCCGGGTCGGTGGAATCGGCGCGCTTCATCGCCTCGATGACCACGTTGGTCGCGTCGTAGAAGAAGGGCGCGTAGAGCTTGGTCTCGCCGTACTTGGGCACGAACGCCTCGCGGAATTCCTTGGTCGCCGCGCTCGCCGGCAGGCCGGCCTGCGAGCACGCGAGCCCCTCGCCCGCCGCGCCCGCGAGCTGCGCCATCTCGTCGGTGCATGCGCCGTCGCCGAAGGCGAACTGCGCCTTCATGCCGAGCTCGCGCGCCTGCTTCACCATGAGCCCCCCGGTCGCGTCCATGCCGCCGTGGAACACGGCATCCGGATTCTTGTTCTTGATGCGCGTGAGGATCGCCTTGAAGTCGGTTTCCTTGTCGGTGGTGCGCTCCCGGCCGACGATGGTGACGCCGGCGGCGCGCAGCGATTTCTCGACCTCCGTGGCAAGGCCTTCGCCATACGCGGTCTTGTCGTCGACGATGGCCACGCGCTTGGCGGCGAGGTCCTTCGCCATATACGCGGCGATCGCCGGACCTTGCTGGTCGTCGCGCCCGACGGTGCGGAACACGCCCTTCAAGCCACGCTCCGTGAGCTGCGGATTCGTGGCCGAGCCCGAAATCACCGGGATTCCGGCACGCGAATAGATCTCGGACGCGGGAATCGTCACGCCGGAATTGAGATGCCCGATGACCGCCGCCACCTTCGCGTCCACGAGCTTCTGCGCGACGAGCGTGCCGAGCTTGGGGTCGCCCTGGTCGTCCTCGCTCATCATGCGGAAGGTCACGGGCCGGCCGCCAATCACGAGCTTCTTCGCGTTGGCCTGGTCGATGGCGAGCGCCACACCATTCTCATCATCCTTGCCCTGGTGCGCGATGGAGCCCGTCAGCGGTCCGGCGACCCCGAGGGTGACTACCAGGGGAGTGAAGCCCGAGGGGCCGGTCGGCGCTTCGGGCTTGCCGCAGGCGGCGACGAGGAGCGCGGCGACGAGCGCGCGCTTCACTCGGGCGCCGGCTTCCGGTCGTTCAGCCGCATCCAGCCGCGGATCACGCGGTAGAGATACCAGCATGTGAGGATGAACCAGGGGATGAAGAGCAGGAAGATCCCCACCACCGTGACGACGAAGATCACCGTGAAGAGCACGAGCCACAGCAGGCCCCACCAGAACGTCTTCGACAGGTAGTCGTAGTGGCTCTCGAGGAACGTGCCGCGCACGCCGTCGCGCCCCACCGCGCCCATGATCACCGCCACCACGGCGAGCAGCCAGTAGGTGAACGGCGCGATCGCGTGCAGGACGTACATGATCTGCGCGTTGGTGGTGCTCACCGGGCGCTGCGTGTCGTGCTCGATCTCAGTCATCGCGAATCTCCTCGCCGGGGAACATCTCTTCGATGAAGCCGAAGCGCGAAAGATCCGTCATGCGCTGCGGGTAAAGGATGCCGTCCAGGTGGTCGCATTCGTGCTGGACCACGCGCGCGTGGAATCCATCCGCGACCCGCTCGATCGGGTTGCCCTCGATGTCGAAGCCCGAATAGCGCAGCTTCGTGTAGCGGGGGACGATGCCGCGCATGCCGGGCACGGAAAGGCAGCCTTCCCAGTCCTCCTCCACGTCGCGCGTGAGCATGGTGATCTTCGGATTCACGAGCACGGTGAAGGGAACCTCCTCGGCATCCGGATAGCGCGGGTTGTGGTCCACGCCGAAGATCACGATGCGCTGCGAGACGCCGATCTGCGGCGCCGCGAGCCCCGCGCCGTTCTTGTGCGCCATGGTGTCCTGCATGTCCTGCAGCAGCGCGCGCAGCTCCGGCGTGCCGAATTGCTCCACCGGCTTCGCGCGCTCGCGAAGCACCGGGTGGCCCATCCTCAACACGTCACGTACGGCCATGTCTTGCCACCATCGTCCCCACGATCGAACGGATCCTTCCCATGGTCTCCTCGATGACGCGCCCGATCTCTTCCATGGAGACGGCGCGCGCGCTGGCGCCGCGGCCGGCGGCCGGGTTCACCACTACGCATAGATGCGCGTATGCGAGGCCAAGTTCGCGCGCGAGCGCCGCTTCCGGCATGCCGGTCATGCCGACCATCGTCGCGCCGTCGCGCTCGAGGCGGTCGATCTCGGCCTTGGTCTCGAGCCGCGGGCCCTGCACCGCGGCGTACGTTCCGCCATCGACCACCGCGACGCCCGCCTCCTTCGCCGACGCGATGGCGAGCTTGCGCAGCTCCTCGTTGTACGGATACGTGAAATCGATGTGCGTCACCGGCTGCTCCGCGCCCTCGAAGTAGGTCGAGGGGCGTCCCCAAGTGTAGTCGATGATCTGGTCCGGAACGGCGATGGTTCCGGCGCCGAGATTCGCGGAAATGCCGCCCACGGTGGCGATCGCGACGACGCGCGTGACCTTCTGCGCGTGGATCGCCCACAGGTTCGCGCGGTAGTTCACTTCGTGCGGGGCGAGCGTGTGCCCGTAGCCGTGGCGCGCGAGGAACACCGCCTCCTGGTCGCCGATGCGCCCGAAGGTGAGCGGGCCCGAGGGCTCGCCGTACGGCGTGCGCACGATCTGCCGGCGCGTGATCTGCAGGTTGGCGAGCTGCGTGAGGCCGCTGCCTCCGATGACGGCAATCATGTTTCCTTGAGCGCGTAGATGGAAGGCAGGTTTCGCCACAGGCCGTAGGCGTCCATGCCGAAACCGAACACGTAGCGATTGGGCACGCGCACGCCGACGAAATCGGCGGTCACGGGCTTTTCGCGGCCGATGTCCTTGTCGGCGAAGACCGCCGAAAGCACTTCGCGCGCACCCATCTCCAGCAGCTTCTTGCGGATGGCGGCGAGCGTGATGCCCTCGTCGAGGATGTCGTCCACCACGAGAACGACGCGATCGCGCACGTTGTCGCGCGGGGCGAGGCGCCAGGAGATGTCGCGGCCCTGGATGTCGTTGTTGTAGCGCGTGACCTCGATGGCGCCGAACTCGAGCGGGAAGTGCAGGAGCGGCAGCAGCTGGCCGGTGAATACGGCCGCGCCGCCCATCACGGCCAGCAGGACGGGATACTCGTCCTTCAGCCGTTCGGAGATGTCCCGCGCCATGCGCTCGACAGCGGCGCGCACCTCGTGCGCCGCGAAGAGCTCGTCCGCGGTTTCGAGGAGGCGCATGGCCTCCTCGCGGGCCTTCACGAGCGCTTGCCCGGCGTGCCGCCGAACATGCCGGTGAGGTAGGCGCGGAATTCGTCGGCGAGCTCCGGGTGCTTCAGCGCGAGATCCACGGTCGCCTCGAGGTAGCCGATCTTCGAGCCGCAGTCGTAGCGCCGGCCCTGGAATTCGTAGGCGTACACGTTCTCCTCGCGCAGCAGCCGCCCGATGCCGTCGGTGAGCTGGATCTCCCGGCCCGCGCCCGGGCGCGTGTTCTCGAGGAAATGGAAGATGCGCGGCGACAGGATGTAGCGCCCGACCACGCCCAGCGTCGAGGGCGCTTCCTCGGGTTTGGGCTTCTCCACCATCGCGGTGATCTTCGAGATCCCCGGCGAGACTTTCTCCGAGGAGACGATGCCGTACGACGCCGTGTCCTCGCGCGGGATGTTCTGGACCGCGATCACGCTGCCGCCGTTCTTCGCGTGCACCTGCACCATCTGCTTCATCACCGGCGTCGCCGCGTCGATGAGGTCGTCGGCGAGGATCACGGCGAACGGCTCGTCGCCCACGAGATGTCGCGCGCAGAGCACGGCATGGCCCAGGCCCAGCGCCTCGGCCTGCCGCACATACGCGCAGCTCACGCCCGCGGGCAGGAGTCCGCGCACTTCCTTCAGCAGCTTCGCCTTGCCGTGCGCCTGCAGCTCGGCCTCGAGCTCGTAGGCCTTGTCGAAATGGTCCTCGATGGCGCGCTTGCCGCGGCCGGTCACGAAGATGAGGTCGGTGATGCCGGCGTTCACCGCTTCTTCCACCGCGTACTGGATGAGCGGCTTGTCGACGACCGGCAGCATCTCCTTGGGAGAAGCCTTGGTGGCCGGCAGGAATCGCGTGCCCAGCCCCGCCACGGGAAAGACGGCTTTGGTGACTTTGGTCATTTGATCAGCTTCAGGAATTGTTCTTCGTCCAGGACCTTCACGCCCAGCTCGTTGGCCTTGTCGAGCTTCGAGCCGGCTTCGGTGCCCGCCACCACGTAATCCGTCTTCTTCGACACCGAGCCGGTGATCCTGCCGCCCAGCGCCTCGATCTTCTCTTTCGCCTCGTCGCGCGTCATGGCGGCGAGGGTTCCGGTGAGGACCACGATTTTACCCGCGAAGGGGCCGCTCGCGGCCGCGCGCGCGGGCGCGCCCTCCTTCCAGGCCACGCCCGCGGCGCGCAGCTGCTCGATCACCTCGCGGTTGTGCTTCTCGCGGAAGAACGCCGCGATGGATTCGGCGACCACCGGCCCCACGTCCGGCGCCTCCTGCAATTGCTCGATGCCGGCGTCCATCAGCGCGTCCAGCGTGCCGAAATGGCGCGACAGGTCCTTCGCCGTCACCTCGCCCACGTTGCGGATGCCCAGCGCATAGATGAAGCGCGGCAGCGTGGTGTCCCTGCTCTTCTCGATCGCGCCCCACAGGTTCGAGGCGGATTTCTCGGCCATGCGCTCGAGCGCCGCGAGCTTGGCGATGCCGAGCTTGTAGAGGTCGGCCGGCGTGCGCACGATGCCGCCGTCGACCAGCTGCTCGACGATCTTGTCGCCCAGGCCCTCGATGTCCATGGCCCGGCGGGAGGCGAAATGCAGCAGCGATTGCCTGCGTTGCGCGCCGCAGAAGAGGCCGCCGGTGCAGCGCGCGACGGCTTCGTCCTCGGATCTTTCCACCGCCGATCCGCAAACGGGGCACTTGGAGGGCATCTTGAACGGCCGGTCGCGGGGGCCTTTCTTCTCGACGCGCGCGACTTCGGGAATGACGTCGCCCGCACGGCGCACCACCACCGTGTCCCCCTTCCAGATGTCCTTGCGCCGGATCTCGTCCTCGTTGTGCAGCGTCGCGTTCACGATCGTGGTGCCGCCCACGAAGATCGGCTTCAGGCGCGCGACGGGCGTGATGGCGCCGGTGCGGCCCACCTGGAATTCGATGTCGAGCAATTCGGTCGTCGCTTCCTCGGCGGGGAATTTGTGCGCGACCGCCCAGCGCGGCGCGCGCGAGACGAAGCCCAGCTTCTCCTGGTCGGCGTAGCGGTTGACCTTGTAGACCACGCCGTCGATGTCGTATGGAAGCTTCGGGCGCTTGGCGCCCGCTTCCGCGTAGAACTCGAGCAGGCCCGCCACGCCCTTCACCGTCGCGCGCTCCTTCGCGACCGGAAGGCCCATCGCCTCGAGCGCATCGAGCAGGCGAGCGTGCGTGGGCGGCAGCTCGAAGCCTTCCACGGCGCCGATGCCATACGCGAAGAACGAGAGGCGGCGCTGCGCCGTGAGGCGCGGATCGAGCTGGCGAAGCCCGCCCGCCGCGGCGTTGCGCGGGTTCACGAACGTCTTCTCGCCGGCATCGGCCGCGCGCTTGTTGATGATGTCGAAGTCCTTGCGCGTCATGAGGACCTCGCCGCGCACCTCGATGAGCCTCGGCAGCTTGCGCCCGTCGAGGCGCAACGGGATGGAACGCACGGTGCGCAGGTTCGGCGTCACGTCCTCGCCCGTGGCGCCGTCGCCGCGGGTGGCGCCCTGCACGAAGAGGCCGCTTTCGTACGCGAGGGTGACGGCGAGGCCGTCGAACTTGAGCTCCGCGGAGTATTCGACCGCTTCGGCTTCCAAGCCTTCGCGCACGCGGCGATCGAAGGCGGCGACGTCCTCCGCGTCGAATGCGTTGGCGAGCGAGAGCATCGGCACGCGGTGCTGGACGGAGGAGAAGCCCTCGCTCGGCGCGGAGCCCACGCGCTGCGTCGGCGAATCCGGCGTGCGCAGCTCCGGGTGCTCCTCCTCCAGCTTCGCGAGCTCCTGGAAGAGGCGATCGTAGTCGGCGTCGCTGATCTCGGGCGCCGCCTCGTTGTAGTAGAGGCGGTTGTGCCGCTCGATGGCGCGGCGCAGCTTGTCGGCGCGGCCGGCCAAGTCCTTCGCGCTCATCGGCCTTAGCTGAAGAGCCGGCGCGCGAGCGGGCTGCCCGCGGGAATGCCGTGCGTCTCCATGTCGTGGAAGATCTTCTCGAGCGAGCGGCGGATCGACGCGAGGCCCGTCTCGGTGAGCGGCCGGCGGTTGTCGTCCACCAGCTGGCCGCCGAGCGTCGATGCGAATACCTGGGCGATGCGGACCATTTCGGCCAGCACCTGCGGCGCCTCGGCGACTTGCGGCACGTCGAGCGCGAACGTGAGCCCGGTCATGTACGTGGGCGGGGACTTGCCCGCGGGATCGTCGAAGCGGCGCATGACGAAGCCCGGGTGGCCATCGGGCGTGAAACGGATGAGGTCGCCATCCGCCGTTTCCGAGAGGCCGTTCTCGAGGGCCAGGGACTTCACGCGGGAAGTGGCGAAGGTCGCGCCGAATTGGCCCACCACGTTCACCACGACCTCGACGTCCGTGTCGGCGCAGAACTCGTCCAGCTCACGGGCCCGCGCCGCTGCGGCGGCGGGCGCCTCGCGTTGAGATACCGCGTTCACGGCGGCCGCAAAGTCGGCGATGGTGTGGTTGAAGCGCTCGACTTCGTCTTCCGTCGCGGCGCCGCGGCGATTGGCGAGCTGCAGGCCCACGCGCAGCTCGCGCCAGCTCTGGCGCGGCGAGCTGTCGATGGGATGCCACTGCTCGTCGACGATGCCTTCCACATGCACCGGCTTGCTGCAGCTGTCGAGAGCCGAGAGCAGCGGCTCGAGCTGCTCGCTCATGATGGGATCGTCGGCGAGGATCACCGCGACCGTGTCGATGCGGCTGGAGATGTCCGCCTGGGGCGCCAGCTCCGCGCTCATCTCGTCGCCCACCGCGCTCATGTGCGGCGAGGTCTCGTCCAGCGCAGGGACGCGAGGTGCGGGAGCGGGGGCAGGAGCGCTTTCAGGCATCGCGCCCAGCGTGGGCTCGCGTCGCGCGGCCGGCGTATCGAGCAACGCATCGGGCGCGCGCTCGCCGAAATCGCGCTCGGCCTTGCCGCGCGCCCTGCGCTCCTGCCATACGTTGAAGGCGAGCACGCCGGCGACGATCACCGCGCCGGCGGCCGCGAGTGCCAGCTGGAGGTCGCTCATGCGGCCTGCTTGCGGGCGAGCTCCATGGCGGCCTCGATGTCGACCTCGACGATGCGCGACACGCCGGGCTCCGGCATGGTCACGCCCACGAGCTGGGCAGCGAGCTCCATGGTGATCTTGTTGTGCGTGATGAACAGGAACTGCGTCTGCGCCGACATCTGGCGCACCAGCTCGCAGAAGCGCTCCGTGTTCGGGTCGTCCAGCGGCGCGTCCACCTCGTCCAGCAGGCAGAAGGGCGCCGGGTTCAGCTTGAAGAGCGAGAAGACCAGCGCGATCGCGGTGAGCGCCTTTTCCCCGCCGGACAGGAGCTGGATCGACGTGTTCTTCTTGCCGGGGGGCTGCGCGAACACCATCAGGCCCGCGTCGAGGATTTCCTCGCCGGTGAGCTTCAGGCTCGCCTGCCCGCCGCCGAAGAGCGCGGGGAACATCTCGCTGAAATTCCTCGAGACCACGTCGAACGTGTCCTGCAGCAGCTCGCGCGTCTCGCGGTCGATGCGCTTGATGGCCGCTTCCAGCGTCTCGACGGCCTGGGAAAGGTCGGCCGCCTGCGCATCGAGGAACGACTTGCGCTCGCGCGCGGTGGTGAGCTCGGAAAGCGCGGCGAGGTTCACGGGGCCCAGCGCCGCGATCTCGTCGGTGAGGCGCTGGATCTCGGCCTGCATGCCGCGCGAGCCCACGCGCCGCTCGATCTGCTCGGCCATCTCCTCGCGCGTGACGCCCGCTTCCTGCAGCTGCTGGGCGTACTGCTCCGCATGCGTGATGGCTTCCTGTTCCTTCAGCCGCAGCTCGGTGATGCGGTTGCGCAACGGGTCGAGGCTCTGCTCCACCGTGAGGCGGTTTTCCTCGAGGCCGCGCAGCTCGTCGTTCAGGCTCTCGAGGCCCGAGCGCGCGTCGGCGAGCACCTTCTCGCGCCCGCTCTTCACCTGCAGCGCGACCTGCAGCCGCTCGCGGACCTGGCCCTCTTCCAGCTGCGAGAGCTCCGCGCTCACGCCCTCGCGATTCGAGGCGAGCGTGGCGAGGCGCTCGGCGAGCGATTGCGCGAGGCGCGACTGCGCTTCCGCCTTGTCCGCGCAGCTGCGCTCCTGGAAGCGCGCTTCCGATTGGGCGCGCTCGGCGGCGGAGACCGCCTCGCGAGCCGCGGAGAGCGCGGCCTGCGCGTCCTTCGCCTGCTGCTCGAGCGCCTGCAGGCGCTGCACGATCTCCTCGATCTTCTGCGAGCCGTTCTCGAGCGCGTGCTGCGCCTCCTGCATCTCGAGGCGTTCGCGGCCTTCGTCCTCCTCGATCGCCGCCAGCTCCTCGCGGATCGCCTCGCGGCGCTTCTGCGCCTGCTCGGAGCTCTGCGAAAGCTTCAGGTATTCGACTTCCAGGTCGTGGTCCTGCTGGCGCTGGCGGCCGAGCTCGTCGCGGCCGCGCCGCGCCGCGTCCTGGCCTTCGCGCAATTCGATCTCCAGCGACTGCACGCGTTGCTGCGCCTCGTCGCGCTCGCGGGCGCGCTGCGGGATGCGGCCCTGGAGATCCTCGATCTCGCGCTGGCGCTGCAGCACGCCGTGCAATTCCGACTGCGGGCCGTGGAAGACCACGCCCTGCCGGCTGAAGAGATGTCCCGTGCGCGAGACGAGCAGGCCGCCCGCGGGCAGCACGCGCGCGAGCGCCAGCCCATCCTCGCCCTCGGGAAGGATGAAGACGTTGGCGAGAGCGTCCTTGAGGTAGCTCGCAACGCCCGCGCGGTTGCTGGAAACGACCGAGGACAGCGGCTTCAGGTTGCTCGTCGGGGCCGGCACGTCGCCACCGCGTTCGACGAACACGGCGAAGTTGCCGGGGGGCGCATCGCGCAGCAGCGAAGGCAGCTGCGCGTCGTCGGTGAGCTTCGCGGCGTTCAGGCGCACGCCCAGCGCCGCTTCCACCGCGTCGTCCCAGCCGGCTTCCACGTGGATCGCCTGCCAGAGGCGCTCGGAGCGCTCGAGGCCGTGCGATTGCACCCAATCCTTCAGCTTCGAATCCGTGTCGAGGCGCTCCTGCTGCGCCTGCAGCGCCTTCAGCGCCGCCTCGAGGCTCGCGGCCTCGCGCGTCGCCGCGTGCAACTGCTCCGTGGCGTCGCGGCGTTGCTCCTCGAGCTGCGGCAGCCTCGCTTCGGACTCGCGCTGCGCGCCTTCCATCGATGCAAGCGTCGAGCGCACGCGATTGCGCTCTTCCTCGATTCCCGAAAGCTTCTCCGGCTCGGGGAAGACCAGCGCCATGTTCTCCTGCTTCAGGCGGTTCTTGCGCGCCTCGATCTGCGACAGGAGCTTCAGCGCATGCGACTCGCGTGCCTCCTCGACGCCCTGCGCCTGCTCCGCGGAATTCATTTCCGATTCGGTGGTGCGCACCGCGGCGGCGGCCTGCTGGGCAGCCTGCTCGGCAGCGGGCAGCGCCTCGCGTGCGCGCGTCGCATCCGCCTCGCGGCCCGCGATGGCGTTGCGCGCGCTCTCGATCTCGGCAAGCCAGCGGTCGCGCTCGGCATTGGATTCGGCGATGCGGCGCTGCACTTCCGCCTCCTCGCGCGAGATCGCTTCCAGCTGGTTGCCCATGCGGCGGCGGTTCTCGGCGAGGAAGTTGATCTCCTGCTCGAGCGACTGCACGTCCGCGTTGGCGGCGTAGAGCGCGCCCTGCAGCTCCTGCAGCTTGTCCGTCTCGCTGTAGTGGCGCGTGCGCAGCTCTTCCAGCGCGCGCTCGGCCTCGCGCATCTTCGCGGTCTCGGCCTCGAGCGCCACCTGCACCTTCTGCACTTCGTTCGTGTAGCGCGTCTTCGCCGACTCCGCCTCGCGCAGGCGCGTGAAGGCGAGCAGGTTGTGGTTGAGCGCCAGCTGCGACTGCAGCTCCTGGTACTTGGCGGCCACCTCGGCCTGCTGGGCGAGGTGCTCCAGCTGTGTGGTGAGCTCCGACTGGATGTCGCCCACGCGGGAGAGGTTCTCGCGCGTGTCTTCGAGGCGCAGCTCCGTCTCGCGGCGGCGCTCGCGGTACTTGGAGACGCCCGCGGCCTCCTCGAGGAACACGCGCAGCTCCTCCGGCTTGGAGGTGATGACGCGAGAGATCATGCCCTGCTCGATGATCGAGTAGGCGCGCGGACCCAGGCCCGTGCCGAGGAAGATGTCCTGCACGTCGCGGCGGCGCACGTGCTGGCCATTCAGGTAGTAATTGGAGTCGCCGTCGCGAGTCAGCACGCGCTTAACGCTGATCTCCGAGTACTGCGCCCAGGCGCCGCCGATGCGGCCCAGCGAGTTGTCGAAGACGAGCTCGACGGAGGCGCGGCCCACGGGCTTCCTCTCGCTCGAGCCGTTGAAGATCACGTCGTGCATGTGCTCGCCGCGCAGCTGCTTGGCCGACGATTCGCCGAGCACCCAGCGCACCGCGTCGATCACGTTGGATTTGCCGCACCCGTTGGGGCCCACCACGCCCACGAGCTGCCCGGGGACGGCGATGGAGGTCGGATCGACGAATGATTTGAAGCCGGCGAGCTTGACGGAGGTGAGGCGCAACGGGGCAACCCTGGGGCGTAAGTCTTTGTTTTAAGGAGGAACGGGCGTCCCGCCTTCGATAGAATGTCGATTTTACAGAAACGGTCGCGCGAACCCAATGGCTGCGGCATCGAAAAACCTCGAGACCTTCCCGAACCCGGCTCCGGAGCGCGACTACGCGATCCACATGGAGATTCCGGAGTTCACCTGCCTCTGCCCGAAGACCAGCCAGCCGGATTTCGCGACGCTCTTCCTGGATTACGTCCCCGACCGGCTCTGCGTGGAGCTGAAGAGCCTCAAGCTCTACATCTGGTCGTTCCGCAACGAGGGGAAATTCCACGAGGCGGTCACCAACGAGATCCTGGGCGACCTCGCGGCCGCGACGTCACCGCGCTTCATGCGGCTCACGGCGCGCTTCTACGTGCGCGGCGGCATCTACACCACCGTGGTGGCGGAGCACCGCAAGGCGGGTTGGGAGCCCGCGGCGAAGATCGAGCTCACGAGCCTGGACGAGCAGGCACGCAGGTAGCCGCGACGATCAGCGCGCCGCCGATCCAGTCCTGCGGACGCATCACCTCGCCCGCCAGCAGGTAGGCCGCCACCGCGGCCACCACCAGCTCGAAGAGAAGGATCACGATCGCGCGGTTGGCGGGCAGGCGTGAGAGCCCGTACTGCAGCGCGAGGCTCATGCCGAAAAGCGCGACGCCGATGCCGAGCACGATGAGCGGCGCCGCGCGCGCTGCCTCCAGCGCCTGCGCGCCCGACGAGCTGCTGAACGGCACGTAGGCCAGCGCCACGGCGGCGACGCCGGCCCAGATCACGAGCGACTTCGCCGCGTCTCCCATGTCATGCAGCCGGCGCACCAGGACGTTTCCGAGCGCGAAGAAGAATCCCGCCGCGAGGCCCAGCCACTCGGCGCGGCTCGCCGGCCACGGCAAGCCCACCTGCGGATGCCACAGCATGATCATCGCGCCCGCGAACGCGACCGCCATCACCGCGAAGCCGCGCCCGTCGAGGCGCTCGTGCAGGATCAATCGCGCGAGCGGCACGGTCCAGAGCGGCGCGAGATAGAAGAGCAGCAGCACGCGCATCACCTCGCCTTCGAGCACGCCCAGCACGTAGCCCAGGTTGCTCCAGCCGATCGCAAGGCCCATCACGATGGCGAGGAAGGGCATGCGGCGCAGCGACCACGCGATGCGCGGAAAGGCGAGGATGCCGATGCCCAGCGCGATGGAGTACGTGAAGAAGGTCGACCAGATGCCGTCGACGCCGGCGCGCGCGAGCAACCGATACGGATACCAGACGATGCCCCACGTCGCGGCGCCGAAGAGGAGCGCCCAGGCCGGCGCGGAGTCGGGAAGCTTCAAGCGGTGCACATTCTATAATCGCGCATGTCCCAACTGCCCTTCACCGGCGAGCGTTTCGTTCCGGGAACACGCGGCGAGATCTGGATCGAGCACTGGCATCGCTACCACTTCGCCTCGCGCTGGGTGAAGGGCAAGCACGTGCTCGACCTCGCGTGCGGCGAGGGATATGGCAGCGCGCTCCTCGCGCGGCATGCCGGGAGCGTCACCGGCGTCGACGTGTCGCAGCAGGCGATCGAGCACGCGAAGCGCGTCTATGCGCAGTTGCGCAATGCGACGTTCGCGGTCGGTTCGGCGACGAAGATCCCCGCCGCGGATGCGAGCTTCGACGTCGCGATCTCCTTCGAGACGCTGGAGCACATCCACGAGCAGGAAGAATTCCTGGCCGAGCTCGATCGCGTGTTGAAGCCCGGCGGCGCGCTCCTCATCTCGTGCCCCAACAAGGCCGAGTACACCGACAAGCGCGGCACGCAGAACGAGTTTCACGTGAAGGAGCTCTATCGCCCGGAGCTGGACGCGCTCATCCGCAAGCGATTTGCGCACGCGACGTGGTACGGCCAGAAGCCTTCCTTCTTCTCGGTGATCGCGCCGGAAGGCGCGGCCGGCACGGGCGAGCTTCTCGAAGTCACCGAGAAAGCCCCCGACAAGGCCGCCGCGCAGATGGCGTCGCCGCTCTATTACATCCTCGTCGCCGGTCGCGATCGCGCGGCCGTGGAGGCCGTCGCACCCGTAGTCTCCGTCTTCGCCGACCACGACGACTGGGCGTACAACGACTGGTTTCGCGTGACGCGCGAGAACTGGGCGAACCAGAAACGGGTGCAGGAGCTGGAGCGCGGGCAGGTCACGCGGCGCGGGTGGCCGGAATGGCTCGCGCGCCCCCTCATGCGACTGGGACTGCTCAAGTAAAATCAGGGGGATGAACCCCCGCCTCGGGCTGCTGCAGCCCTACCCGTTCGAAAGGCTGCGCGCCCTCCTCGGCTCCGCGAAGCCGCCGGCCGACCTGCGCCCCATCAGCCTGGGACTCGGCGAGCCGCAGCATCCGACGCCCGCCGTGGTGAAGGAAGCGCTTGCGGCGAACCTGGGCGCGCTCGCCAAATATCCCGTGACGCTCGGGCTGCCCGAGCTTCGCACGGCAATTTCCGAGTGGCTCGCGCGCCGCCACGGCATTCCCGCGCCGGATCCGGCCAGGCAGGTGATCCCCGTCAACGGCAGTCGCGAGGCGCTCTTCTCCATCGCGCAGGCGGTGCTTGATCCCGACGAGCGCGATGCGCTGGTCGCCATTCCGAACCCGTTCTACCAAATCTACGAAGGCTCGACCCTTCTGGCGGGCGCCAAGCCCGTCTTCGTCAACGCGCTCGCGCAGAACAACCTGAGGCCCGACTTCGAAAGTCTTCCTGGCACCGTTTTTTCGCGGGTTCGCATGATGTATGTGTGCTCCCCGTCGAACCCGCACGGGCGCGTGATGACGCTGGACGACTGGAAGCGCGTGTTCGCGCTCTCCGACCAGCACGGTTTCGTGGTCGTCTCCGACGAGTGCTACAGCGAGATCTACTTCGACGAGGCGCGGGCGCCGCTGGGCGCGCTCGCCGCGGCGAAGAAGCTGGGCCGCGACACCTATCCGCGCCTGGTGGTGCTGGGATCGCTATCGAAGCGCTCCAGCGCGCCGGGCCTTCGCTCCGGCTACGCGGCCGGCGATGCCACCGTGCTCGAGAAATACCTGCAGTACCGTACCTACTTCGGCTCCGCCATGAGCAACGCCGTGCAGATGGCCTCCATCGCCGCGTGGCGGGACGAGTCCCACGTGATCGAGAGCCGGCGCCTCTACCGCGAGAAGTTCGCGGCGTTCTACGAGCGCGTGAATCCCGTGCTCCCATTGCAGATGCCGGACGCGGCCTTCTATTTCTGGGCGAATGTGGGTGGAGATGACGCCGCCTTCGCCCGCGACCTCTTCGCCGAGACGCACATCACCGTGCTGCCCGGCAGCTACATCGCCCGCGATGCCCACGGCGCGAATCCCGGCAAGGGGTTCGTGCGCATGGCGCTCGTTTCCACGGTCGAGGACGCGGTCGAAGCCGCCGACCGGATGCACAGATTCCTTGCGCACCGCCCGGCGCTCGCGCATGCGAAGGGAGCCGCTTGATGGACCAGGTCACCTCACTGCAACCGATCATCGACGACGCGTGGGAGCGCCGCACCGAGCTCTCCCCGTCTTCCGCTCCCGCGCAGGTGAAGGATGCCGTCGCGCGGGTGCTGGCCGAGCTGGACGCGGGCCGCATCCGCGTCGCCGAGAAGCGTGGCGGCGAATGGGTCACGCACCAGTGGGTGAAGAAGGCGGTGCTGCTCTCCTTTCGCCTGCGCGACAACGAGATCATGCAGGGCGGCTCCACCCACTACTACGACAAGGTGGACTCGAAGTTCGCGCGCTACACCCAGGCCGACTTCGCCGCCGGCGGTTATCGGGTGGTGCCGCCGGCCGCGGCGCGCCACGGCGCCTTCATCGCGAAGAACGTGGTGCTCATGCCCTCGTACGTGAACGTCGGCGCCTACGTGGACGAAGGCACGATGGTGGACACATGGGCGACCGTCGGCTCGTGCGCGCAGATCGGCAAGGGCGTGCACCTTTCCGGCGGCGTGGGCATCGGCGGCGTGCTGGAGCCGCTCCAGGCCAACCCCACCATCATCGAGGACAACTGCTTCGTCGGCGCCCGCAGCGAGGTGGTCGAAGGCGTGATCGTGGGCGAGGGCTCCGTGATCTCCATGGGCGTCTACATCGGCCAGAGCACCAAGATCTACAACCGCGCCACCGGGGAGGTTTCCTACGGGAAGATTCCGCCCGGAAGCGTCGTAGTTTCCGGCAACTTGCCCGGGGGGGATGGCCGGTATAGTCTCTACTGCGCGGTCATCATCAAGCAGGTGGACGCGAAAACACGCGCAAAAACAGGCATTAACGAACTGCTGCGCGGCGATTAACCAACCGGGGGCGCACACCAGATGTTCATCGAGAAACTCCTGCAGCTGATGGCCGAGAAGAAGGCCTCGGACATCTTCATCTCCGCCGGTTCACCCATCTGCATCAAGATCACGGGCACGATCGTGCCGGTGAACCCGCAGCCGATGGACGCGGAGCAGTGCAAGAAGATCATCTACGAGATGCTCACCCCGGCGCAGATCGAGACCTTCGAGAAGGAGCAGGAGCTCAACTTCTCGAAGCCCATGGCGGGCCTGGGCAACTTCCGCGTGAACTGCTTCTGGCAGAAGGGCTCGGCGGCCCTCGTGATCCGCTACATCACGTCGAACATCCCGAAGATGGCGGATCTCAACCTGCCGCCGGTGCTCTCGACGCTCATCATGGAGAAGCGCGGCCTCATCCTCGTGGTGGGCGCCACGGGCTCGGGCAAGTCCACCACGCTCGCCTCGATGATCGACTACCGCAACGAGGCGGCGCCGGGACACATCCTCACGATGGAGGACCCGGTCGAGTACGTCTTCACGCCCAAGAAATGCCTCATCAACCAGCGCGAGGTCGGCAACGACACGCACTCGTTCCACGACGCGCTTCGCAACGCCATGCGCCAGGCGCCGGACATCATCCTCATCGGCGAGATCCGCGACCTCGAGACGATGCGCATGGCGCTCACCTACGCGCTGTCGGGCCACCTCTGCCTCGCGACGCTGCACGCCAACAACGCCTACCAGGCCATGAACCGCGTGATCAGCTTCTTCCCGCTGGAAGTGCGCCCGATGCTGCTGCAGGACCTCTCGGTATCGCTGAAGGCCGTGATCTCGCAGCGCCTCATCAAGACCACGGCCGGCGGCCGCGTCCCCGCGATGGAAGTGCTGCTCAACACGCGCAACGTCTCCGAGCTCATCGAGAAGGGCGAGATCGGCGAGATCAAGGAGGCGATGGAGAAGTCCATGTCGCCCGGCTCGCAGACCTTCGAGCAGGACCTCTTCCGCCTGGTGCGCTCCAACAAGATCACCAGCGAGGAAGGCCTCGCGAACGCGGACTCCGCCACCAACCTGGGCCTGCTGCTCGGCAACTCCGGCATCATGCCCGCGGCCGGCGACCGCGCGAAGAAAGCCATGCCCGGCGGCATGGGCGGCTCGTCGTTCGGCGACTTCAAGATCACGGAAGACTCCGAACAGGGGCTGGGGTGACCTGAAGGGGGCGTGAGGGGCTCGCGGGCGTGAAAAGCTGCCAGGAAAATCTCACGCAATACGCGGCCTACCACCGCGACCGGCGCAACATCGCCACGCACTTCGCCGGCGTGCCGATGATCGTGTTCGCGATCATCCTCGCGCTCGCCACCATCGCCTTCCCGGTCGGCCCCGTGGTGATCACGGTCGCCACGGCGACTTCGATCGGGCTCGTGGCCTACTACCTCGTGCTGGATCGCGTCCTCGGCGTGACGATGGCGATCGTGATGTTTCTCTTCTGCGCGGGCGCGAGCGAGATCTCCGCGCGGTTCTCCACCGGCGCCACGCTCGGGCTCGCGTCGGTCATCTTCGTCGTGGGCTGGGTCCTGCAGTTCCTGGGGCACAAGTACGAGGGCATGAAGCCCGCGTTCTTCGACGATGCAAAGCAGCTCCTCATCGGGCCGCTCTTCGTCTGCGCCGAGGCGTTCTTCATGCTGGGCGGACGCCAGGAGCTGCGCCGCTACGTGGAAGCGCGCGTGGGCCCGACCGTGGCTCGCCGCGACGGCGCACCGCTCACACCCGGCCAACCGGCCACCCACTGAAGAACCCATGAAAAACGAGACGCTGGAGCTGGCGAAGGCCCTCATTCGCCGCAAGTCGATCACGCCCGCCGACGAAGGCTGCCAGCAGCTCATCATCGATCGCCTCGTGCCGCTCGGCTTCAAGGCCGAAACGCTGAAGTGCGGCGACGTGACCAACCTCTGGATCCGGCACGGCACCGCGCGTCCGCTCGTCGTGCTTGCCGGCCATACGGACGTCGTCCCGCCGGGCCCGCGCGAGAAATGGCATTCGGACCCGTTCGAGCCCACCATCCGGGACGGCCAGCTCTTCGGGCGCGGCGCGGCCGACATGAAGACCTCGATCGCCGCGTTCGTGACGGCCGCCGAGCGCTTCGTCGCCGCGCATCCCGGCCATCCGGGATCCATCGGGCTGCTCATCACGTCCGACGAGGAGGGCCCGTCGGTCGACGGCACGGTACGCGTGGTGGAGGCGTTCAAGGCGCGCGGCGAGACGATGGACTACTGCATCGTGGGCGAGCCTTCGTCCACGGAGCGCTTCGGCGACACGATCCGCAACGGCCGGCGCGGCACGCTCACCGGCCGCCTCGTGGTGAACGGCGTGCAGGGACACGTCGCGTACCCCCACCGCGTGAAGAATCCCGTGCATCTCGGAGCGCCGGCCATCGCCGAGCTCGCGAAGACCGAGTGGGACAAGGGCAACGAATACTTCCCGCCGACGAGCTTCCAGGTCTCGAACATCCACGCGGGCACCGGCGCGCAGAACATCACGCCCGGCGCGATGCAGGTGGACTTCAATTTCCGGTTTTCCACGGAAAGCACGCCCGAGTCGCTCAAGTCGCGCGTGGTGCAGATCCTCGAGCGTCACGGCCTCGAATACGACCTCGCGTGGACGCTGGGCGGCAAGCCCTTCCTCACGCAGAAGGGCAGGCTCGTGACCACGCTCGTGAACGCGATCCGCAAGGTGACGGGCGTGACCGCCGAGGTGAATTGCCAGGGCGGCACGTCCGACGGGCGCTTCATCATCGACGTGTGCGGCGAGGTGGCCGAATTCGGGC
>Ga0207691_10002412_pt1 | contig 18293 bp, 13 predicted proteins | sample KBSM13metaG_FD_184327 | JGI IMG/M metagenome (GOLD analysis project Ga0207691, IMG submission 184327) | Miscanthus rhizosphere microbial communities from Kellogg Biological Station, Michigan, USA - KBS M1-3 metaG (SPAdes) (version 2) | ecosystem: Host-associated > Plants > Roots > Rhizosphere >... | reverse complement strand
AGTTGTCTCATGCCTGCGAACATGGTGCCCGCTGTTTCGGTCCGCAACGCGTGCAGCGCTGATCACCAACCGCGGTGGGTTCGTCGCGCGGTTCCTCATGCGTGGCACTTCGACGCCGAGTTTCGGTATACGGACAGGTGGCCGATATCAGGCGCTCCGCACCCCACCGTCGTACCGACCAGTCCAGGAGGAATTCATGCGCAGCCGCGTGTCCCTGTCGGTGTTCGTCCTCCCCATACTGGCGACGGCACTCGCCTGCGTCCCGCCGGTCAACACCGTACCGAGTGTCGTCGCTCCGACCGACGCGGTGCAGTACTACGACCTCGAGCTGCCTCCCGACCTCGACATCAAGGGCGTCGACTTCTCGGCCACCACATTCGCCGAAGTATCCGGCGGCGAAACTACATCGAGCTCCGTCGGCGGGCGCGCCTTCGTGAAGGTGTACGCGGTGAGCCGGACGACCGGTGACCAGTTCCTCGTGTTGTACGAGGACGTCGCGCGCCGAAAGCGGCCGGTGCAGATCATCCGGTTCGTTCGCGGTGCCGACCCGGCGAGGCCTGGCTCACACGACTAGTGGAGCGAGCGTGAGCTGTTGAGAGCAGGCGATTCCGGCCTCATTGCCAGAATTGGCAAAGGCGAAGCCTCCTGTGACGGGCGTGAGGCGTCGTGCGTTTGCCAATTCTGGCAATACCTCCTGCATCGCCTGCTATCAACAGCTAACTCGCAATCCACTAGTCGGCGCGCGTCGCGCGAGCGAGATTGGCTCCGGGCCTCGCGCATTCGCGCGAGGCCTTTTTCACTTCCATTCACTACCACCCGCCGCTCGTAACCATCTGCGTTCCGCTCTCGAGCAGCGTCTTGAGATCGCTCAGGATCCAGGTCCAGCCACCGCCGGCTCCGGGGCCCTGCTGATCGCCGGCGACCATCGCCGCATGGCCGGGCGTTCCCGTGAGATCGTGGATCACGCTGAGGCGGCTCACACCGTTCCTCCCCTCCACGATCTCATACGTTAGGCGGGTATGGCCTTCGGCGGCCATGCTGGGGTCCATCGCCATGCGCCAGGTGACCACCAGCTTCCGCGGCGGATCCGCCTCTATGACCTCGCCGTCCGTGACAACTTCCGGCATCCCCATGGCGGTCATCCCTGCGTTCGCGTACCCGCGGTACGACCCGCCGGGACGCAACTCGTACACGTCGCGCAACCCGTAGCCGAAGCGCTGGGTCCACTCCGGCGTGGTGATCGCGTCCCAGATCGCCTGCGGCGTTGCCTTGATGAAGACGCGATAGATCTGCGTCGTGACGCTCGTGTCGGACGGTGCGGTGCTCGTCATGCGGACTCCTCCTCCAATTGTCGCTTGAGGTCAGTGAGCGCCGATACGCGGCGCTCGGTGAACTTGTCGATCCATCGATCGTGGATGAGCCGGATCGGAACGGGGTTGAGGAAGTGCAGCTTCTCGCGTCCCGAGCGCTTGGTCACCACGAGCCCCGCGTCCTCGAGGACGCGGAGGTGCTTCATGACACCGAAGCGGGTCATCGCCAGCTCGGACTCGAGCTCCGTGAGCGTGCGGCCGTCACGCACGAAGAGCCGGTCGAGGAGGGAGCGCCGCGTCGAATCAGCGAGCGCCTTGAACACGCGATCGTCGTCTGTCACACCGGATAATAGGTGACCAAAAGGTCACATGTCAAGCGTGAGGTGGACTGCGCGTTAGATGTTGATGGTGGGCGATTCTGGCTATAGGGCCTGCCTCGCCTGCCATCAGCGTCTCAAACTCGCTCCACTGGCGGGTCAGCGTCACGCGACGGCGAGCGGACGCACGAGCCGGAGACGCTCGAACTCGTCGAGGCAGAATCGCACGTGCGACTCCTGGATCTCGCGGTTCCCGGGAAGCGCCTCGAGGATCGCTGACACGTCGAGGTTCCGCTTCGTACCCTCCTCGGTCACCAGCGCGAACAGGACCTCCAGCGGAATACCCTCGGGCTTCGCGACACCTCGCTGCGACGTGAGGCCCTGCTCGATTGCCTTGAGCTGATTGGAGAGAAAGTCACGCAGCACGTCGCTCAACTTGCCCACTCGTTCGGTGAGTGCAGGATCGAACGTCACCACGGCCGGCGGCGCGGCGCCCTGCCGCTCGAGATCGGCGCGCCAGAGTCGGTCGAGGTAGATCTGGAGATTGGCGAGATCGACGCCCGTGCGCCGATCACGGATGTTCTCCAGGATCGCCGGGACAGTGACGTTAGGCTGGTCTACCCGAATACCGGCCGCGTGCGCCGTCCCGACAATGATCCGGGCGAGATTGGCATCGTTGAGCTTCTCGATGCGGAGCCGGTTGTCGAAGAGGGAGGGCACCGCCTTCTCGAAGTCCGAGAGATAGGCGATGTACTCCTCTCTGATGATGATGAGCAGCTTGCATCCCGCGCTCGCGTCGAGGAGTTGCCGAACCGTCTCGTAGAACAGCCGCTGCTCGTCGCGGGTGCCGAGGATGAAGAGCTCCTCGAACTGGTCGAAGATCAGGTAGATCGGGCGGTAGTGCTCGAGATACAGCGCCCGCAGACGCCCGCCGACGGCCACGTCATCGGATGGCGCGTCTCCCTTCATCGCGCCGGCCATGGTGCGTTCCAGCGACCGGTTGAGATCCGTGCCGCGCCTAACGAATAGCGGCAGCCAGTCCGTGTCAACGAACTGGTTGCCGAGTCCGCAGTTGACGAGGCTCGACTTGCCGGTGCCGGAGGCGCCGTAGATGAGGACCAGGTTGGAGGCGTGCACCACGTTGTAGAGCTGTGCGGTCTCGCGCTCGCGCCCGAAGAAGCGGTCCGCGTCCTCCTTCTGGTACGCGTCCAGATATTTGAACGGGCTCGTGGTCGCCACCGTCATCGCGGTATCCCGACGTCAGCCATGAATCCCTCGAGCTGGTTGCGGAGCACCTGGAAGACTTTCACACCGTCGACGGCGGCAGGTTGCGGCTCGAAGCCGAACGTCGTGCCGACGCCGAACGGATCAGCGGCGGGGATGCTCGGGGCGAGGTTGCGTCCCTCCGTGAAGTCCTCGCGCGTCATATCCGTGTGGATGCGGTCGCGCGCGTTGTCGAGCGCGTAGCGGAGACCATGGTCGACCGCGAGGTAGACGAGGCGTCCGTCTTCCACGTACGAGAGGACGAAGATGTGCGCGAGCCGGTCCTTGTCCGTCGTCTCGCTCTTCTTGACGCTGACGAACGTGTTCTTGTCGACGATGAAGGGCGAGAGGTTGAGGCAGTCGTCGAGCGCGTTCTCGTCCCGTACAAGCACGATCGACTGGCTGTTGCCGTAATGCGCCTTCCGGCGGCGCGCCGCATCCTGATACAGGTTGAGCGCGCTGTTGTCGACGGCGTTGAGCGGCCCCATGTCCAGCTCGTACGACACCGTCTCGAAGCGCGGGGCCTCCACCGTGATGTTCCGTACCGTCATCATCCGGTAGCGCGCGAGGAATGCCGCTGAACGGAGGACGACCGACAGCGCCTGCTCGGTCGTTAGGCATCGTTGGGCGAGCTCGGCAATCGGCGTCCCCGCTAGCAACTCGGCGCGAAGTTGCTCGAGGTATGTGTGCGCGCTCTGCAGGGGCGACGGCGTTGCGTCCCACATCTCCGCCACTCGCTCGAATTCGGCGACGTAGGGGTGCGCCGCCTGTGCGGTGAAGAGCCGGTATAGCTCGATCGTCCGCGTGAGGAAGTCGAACGACGAGAATGCGCTGGCACCTGCCGGGAGCGCGGCATCGAACGTAGCCGGAACGTCGATCGCTCCGTGTCGCCGCTGCTCCCAGAGATCGGACAGGAGAATGAAGTACAGCAGCTGCGTCGTGCGCACGTAGGCGCTCACGAGCAGCTCGAGCCGCTCCATGTCCGGTGCGTCGTGCAGGCGGAGAAGGCGGATCTGTGAGCCTAACGGCCACGGGAGATTCCGCACGATGAGCTCGGGGTACTCGCGCGAGTCACGTCGCACCGTCTCGCCGCTCCGCTGCTCCGTCATCTGCGAGTAGATGTCCGGGTTGTAGCGGGCCATCTCATCGAGCACCAGCATGATGTAGCGGTTCGCGCTGAAGCTGCTCCCGATGTACTGGATCATCTCCTGCGGGAGCCCGATCGCGTGATAGTAGGGGAGCGTCCAGTCGAGCACTTCGCGCTGGCACTCCTCCTTGATGTAGAGCCCCCAGGGAATGCGCTCGCCCGCGTCGACGGAATGCTTCGCGCGGATGTCGCGCATTGGGACGATGCTGACATCGCGGACGTCGCCGAAGCGGGTCTGGAGGTAGTGCTGGGCGAGCGCGAACGCCTGAGCGATGGTGCGTCGGTTGGCGAGTGCCTCGTAGAATCGGACAGAGAACGCGGTGGCCTTGTCGTCGCGAATCGGGACCGACGTGGCGATGACTGCCTTGACGCCGGCGGCGAGCAGCTGGTCTACCTGGGGCCGAGTGGCGCAGCCATTGAGGAATACGAGCTTGAGGTTCGCCTGCTCACCGAGCAATCCGGCAATCCCGTTGGCGTGTCCGGCTCCGCCTTCGAGCTGGAGCATCGTCCCGTCGGCGTGTCCGCCGTAGTGGAAGATCGCGACGCGGTCCTTGAAGCGGACGAGCGCCTCGAACAGCTCGTCGACGCTCGCGCTCTCCTCACGATGCACCTTCACGAACTCCTGCCGGTCGATGTCCGCCAGCCTGCGCCAGATTTCGGCGCTCTCGGTCTTGAGCAGCTGCAGATGAGCGGAGTCGTCGTTCGCGAACGCGAGGAAGAGAACGGGCGTCGTCATCGGCGGGAGCCCGCGCTGGCGTTAGGCGCCGTTGTCGTGTCGGGCCGAGTGCGCACCCACGCGAACTCCTTGTCGAGCTGGGCGGCGTCCGTGAGCCAGCGGCGAAGTTGGCCGCGCAGCGTGCGCGCCAGGATCTGTGACCCATCGGCGCTGAACGCGATGGCCGTGATCATCCAGTCATCGAGCGTGACGCTGGAGAGCAGCGTCGCACTCGGCGCGTTAGGCTGCCACAGTCGCAGCGTGCCCCGCGTCGTGAGCGTCGCGGCTCGCGTCGCGTCTCTCGACACGATCACCGCCGTGACGTCGCCTTCGTGGCCGGCGAACGTCGTGATCACGGCGCCGGTCGCCGCGTTCCACAGGCGTGCGGTACGGTCGGCCGATCCCGTCAACACGTACCGGCCGTCTGGCGAGAACGCCGCGCGCGTAACGGCGCCGGCGTGTTTTCCTTCCCAGCGCACCGCGCCGGTGCGGTCGAACACGCGGACGGGTCCGTCGCCGCACCCGAGCACGATGTCGCCGCCGGCCACGGGCGAAATGTCCATAGCAACGGGTGTCGGGCACGCGCGCTTTTCGCCCCATGGCAGTGCCCGCCATCCCTGCTCGTCGGCGGCGGCGCCGGGATCACGGGCTTCGAGCATCAGGCTCGCACTTGAGCGTGCGCCGGGTGTGACGAGAGGAGCCGCGATCACTGATGCGCGCAGCGAGCTGTCTGGAGACACGCACCTGAACCGACAGTCGGTCGGGCCGTTGAGCGCTGCCAACGATTTCACGGACTGCTCATCGAGCCCCCAGATGCCGGCCGCTGCCTCCTCGGTCGCGATGGGAGCCCGCCGCAGATCCCACAACCTGATCACGCCGCTCTCCGTCGCCGTCATCGCCACGGGCGCGATGGGCGAGAAGCGTCCCGACACGCCGGGGAGCGTCGTGAGCTCGTGGCCCGCCACATCCGCGATTCGCGTGCGGTCCGTCATCGTGGTCATCACCCATTTCCCATCGGGTGACAGGCGCGGATCGGTGCCTGGATAATCGACCATGGCAGTCGTCCCGTCCGCGTCAGGCCGCCGTAGCCGGCTCGTCTCGCCCACCACCGTCAGCACGATGCCGTTCGGTCCGAACACGGGCGCCACACCTTTCCGTCGGGCGAGCTCGCGCCCCGTCGCATCGCGGATGACCGTCGTCGCACCCTCGACGGTGGCGAGCCGCTCTCCATCGTCGGAGACCGTGAGAGATGCCCCGTCGACGTCGAGCAGCTTCGCCCCGGTCAGGTCGTAGATGGCACTGCGTGAATTGGTCGACACGACGATCCGCGTTCCGTCCGGCGTGAACGCCGCCGCTCTCGCGCCGGGGATGCTCAGCGCCTTGAGACTCTTCCCGGTGTCGTCGTCGATCGACACCGTGTTCCCGCACACGGACACGCGCGTGCCGTTAGGCGCCATCGACTGAAAGCCAAAAGGGAGGGTCTCGCGTTTCGCCGGCTCTGCGAGGTCGACGACAAACAACGTGCCGACACCGCCTAACGTCTGATCGTCGAGCCTGATTTCGTTTCCGCAGCTGGACCCGTCGTCATTCGCGGTCAATCCCGGGGCGCCAGGTTCCGCCGCGATCAGCGCTGTCGACCGCTTCGCATAGTCGGCCCGGATGGTTTGCGGAATCGAGAACAGCTCCGTGCGATTCCAATCCCAGATGCGAGCCGCGAAGCTGCCGAAGGCGTTCTTCGAGACACTGAGGATGCGGCTACCGTCCGCCGAGAAGCGGACCTGCGGGCTCGAGTTCAAGGGCTCGCGGATCGTCACCAGCACGGACGTTGGATCCGCCATCACTGCGTACTGCGTCTCGGTCGACGACGGATCGGTCGGGTACGTGCGTGCGCTGACGCGAGCCGTCTTCACCGCGTCGAGCAACGAACCGCTGGCGAGCTGCGTCCGCGCTTCGTTGAAGAGGCGCGCGGCCTCTGCCCGGTCGCGCTCGCGGTTCGCGAGCTGCGTCGACCGCGTTGCCTTCACGGCCAACACTGCGCTCACACCGCTCGATACCGCGAGCACCGCGATCACACCCGTGACGAGCAACCGCCGTCGGTTTCGCGTCCGTTGCACCGCGCGCGTACTCTCGCGAATGAACGCACGCTCCTCATCGTCCGCGTGAATCGCGCCGAGGTGCGGATGGATGTAGTCGAGATCATCCTGCGTGAGCAGTGGGCCCCGCTCGCGGTGCATCGCGAGACGATCGCGGACGTACTTCTCGATCTTGCGCCGCGTCTGCGCCTCGGCCGACGCCTGATCGAACACGAGGCGCGCGATCGCGTCGTGACTCAGCTCGTATCGTATGGACACGTAGCGAATATGGCGCGCGATACGCGGGGCGCTACGGCCTGCTCCCGATCCCGAACGGCGCGGTCATGACGCGGTCACCCCACGCCAGCTCGATTGCGCCGCGCGTGGGTCCGAGCGCGCGCACGGCGATCGTCATCTCCTCCACGTGTGACGGCGCCGGTGCCGACTGCATCTCGACGCGCCCCACGTCCTGCGTCGCGTCGTACTGCGTCCCCCACTGGCCGGTCTGACGGTTCACGATCAGGAACGTCGCCTGACGCGTGTGCTGCACCCAGAGCGTGTACATCCCCGGCGCCAGATTCATCGTGCCAAGTGTGAGTGGACGCGTCGTGAAGAGGTGCGTGGCATCGTTCGCGCCGGCGCGCCAGACGGAATCAAATGGGACGAGCGTTCCGCCCCACACCGTGCGTTCGCGCACCTGCGGCCGGCCGTAATCGACCACGACCATCCCGCCGGGGCCGAACGCGGCACGCGCGTCCTCGCGCGCAGAGAGGACACCGGTCGGCTTCATCCCGCGGCCGAGTGCGGCGATGTCCACGCGGCCCGACGCCCGTTCCGCCACGACCTTGTTCGTCGTCCCACGACCGTCCAGTGACTGAAGCCGGTTGGCGGCGTCGAAGCGCAGGACCATCGCATACGGCCCTCCGCGGAGTCGCACCGAGTCGCCGCCTAACGCCGATAGACCAGTGAAGCCGAGCCCGCCGGCCTGGCCGATCGCCGGGAGCGAGTCGGCGGCGTTCCCTTTGCGCAGCGCGGCGAGAAGCTCCGTGGGGCCGTAGATGAAGACGGGGAAGTTCACCATCGCCCGGGAAGCGGCGACGGCGCGACGCTGCGTGCTGTCGGCGAAGACGACTTCGCGGACCGCCGAGTCGGGTCCTAACGAGTAGCGCACTTCGCGAGGCGCCCCCGGCTGTGCCGTTCCGTCACCGAGCATGCGTGTGAGGCTGGCCGCCGTTGGGCGCCCGTCCTTGCCAAGCGTGAGCGAGTACGTGAAGCGCACGACAGCCGGTCCGTTGCGCTGCACCATCTCGCCCGACATACCGGTGGGGGTGCGCGTGTACTGCTCGACGGCGAGCGTGTCCTTGCCGAGCCGGTATACGAGGACCGCGCCCTGCGCCGACGCGGTGGCAGGGGTAGCGAGCAGAAGGGCAGTGAGGAGGGTGAGAGCGCGCATGGAGTGTTGGTCGGCGTGAGCGGCGAGCGAGGGCCTGGTGGACTACGATGCCACAATCTGCGCGCTCCCCCACCCGGGGGAACAGGGCACGTGGCTGACAATCTTCTCTGTTCCCGCCTTCACCGGAGGAGACCCGAAGGTGTTAGGCAGCACGCACCCACACACCGCGGGAACGCTCCGGCCTCGCGCAGCCAGACGGTGTGTATTCCATTATCGACGAGTCTTTTCCGGATACCGGCCAGTGAGCGTTCCCACAGTCAGCGAAGTAGAACAGATCGGAGCGATCAGCGACCCGATCGTCCGCAACCTGCGCATCACGCAGTGCTACCACGACCTGTCGCGCGCAGTGGCCGAACGGGTGGCGCCGGGCGCGAACTGGTGCACGTTCGCGACGTGGGCGTCGCGTCAGGCGGGGCAGACCATCCGCGGTGAGGACTTCGCCCGCACGGCCGACGACGTCCTCGGCTCCCACGAAGTCGGCGCGGTCGCTACGGACATCGTGCGACTCTCGATACGCACGGAGCGGGCGCTCACCCGCGAGACCGTGCTCGAGACGGTTCGTCGCGTCACCGACGTGGAGGCAGCGCTTCGACGTGCGTCGGACGCCGTCGCCGTCGGGAACCGCAAGGTGTTCGTCGAAATCGGGCGCGAGTTCGCCCGCTGGCGGGGGACGGCCGCCGCGACGGGGTCGCCCGACGATGCCGCGACGGCGGCGTTCTGCAACACGCTCCGCGGCGGCGAGCCGCCTGACGGGCAGCGGCTACTGCGCGAGGCGTTCGTCGCCTACGGCGCGGCGTGCCGGGCGCCTAACGACCGGGAGCGAGCGACCCTGCTGTTGTTCGGGAATCTGCTCGTCGGCTTCCACGAACAGACGCGACTTCAGCCCGAGATCCAGGCGTCGCTCGATGCCGGGCTCGACGCCGACGCCGTACGGGCGGCGCTCCTTCCGCTGGTGATGCCCGGCGTGTGGCTCCGCACCCGCGCCCAGATCTCTCGGTTGACAGGCCGCCCGATGCCCGCCGACATCGCTATCGACGCGTTGGTGGCCGCCGTCCGCCGGCGCATGCGACTCGTCATCACCGATCTGCTCATGACGCTACGGATGCCGGGCGTTGTGGTGCACCTCGGGCGCGATGTGCGCGGCGAGTTCCCGCCGGAGCTTCGCGAGATCGAGCACGAGCCGCTTCGCGCGTTGCTCGCGAGCATTGATCCGACGCCAAACACGACGACTGGGAGCGGCGCGACGGACTGGGCGAACTTGCGAGAGCGCATCCGTTTCATCGCCGAGCTGTTCCGGTGCTGGCACGCCAAACCGGAGCTGTTCGCGGCACCATACAGTGCCGCTCAGGTGGCGGACATGCGTATGGGACGTCGTCCTGGCGGTGAGCTCTGATCCGAGCGGTGGCTCGTCGGGCGTCGCGTGGCCGGATTCATCGGCCGATCGCGTGTTACACGATGCGATAGCGGCGATGGCGGCGATGCTGTCCGCTCGAAACTCACAGCGTACCACGAGGGCGTCGTGCTGGACCCTGTCCGACTTCTCGACGAGATGGACGAGCAGATGTGGACTCTGCTGCAGAAGAACATCGCGGGGCTCACGGAAGAGGAGGCCGACTGGCGACCACACCCTGCAGCGAACAGTGTGCGGTGGATGCTCGGTCACCTCGCGTGGTTCGAGGAATGGGCGCACGACGCGCTTGGGATCGAGGGGCGTTATCTGGTCGATGCCAACCCGACGGCCTGCCTGGAAGGCACGATTCCGGAGGTGATGGCGCGGTTCGCCGCGGCGCGCAGACGATACCGAGCGCGCCTTACAGACCTCGGTGATGCCGATCTCGCGCGACAGCTGAGCTATTTCGCGCGCTACAACGTGACGGGATTGGGTCTGCTCGAGACGCACGCGATGCACCTGGCGGGGCACCGCTTCCAGGTGCGCTACGTCCGCGGCACGTACAGTCGCGCTCACGGAACGTCCAAGGCGGTCTTCGACCCCTGGTAGCCCTCCCTTCGTTGGAGTCAGACTCGAGTCAGACTCGACTCTGACTCCAACGACGCAATGACGTAGCAATAGAACGCTACAAATCGAGTCAGACTCGAGTCTGACTCCAAACGGAGCAAACCATTCCAGCCCGGAGGCGGGTCGGATGAAGAGTGTCCTCGCAGGCGTCGCTGTACTGACGGTAGCACTGTCGTTCAAAGTCGGCATGAGCATGGGTGAGAATGCCCCCCGACCAGGGGCCTCCGCCGCGCCATCCCTGGCCGTAAGCGGCTCGGAATCGTCGGCGCCGACGACGAAGCCTGCGCCGCGTGCGCGCCGGGTGAATCACGTACGACGCGTCGCCTCGTCCACGCCGATCGCTCCGTTCGAGACGCTCAACGAGGTCATCGACGCGTACTGCATCGACTGCCACAGCAACGACCTCCAGCTCGGCAACCTGTCGCTGGAAGGCTTCGACATCGCCCGGGCGGACACCGCGCGCCTCAAGTCGGAGAAGATGATCCGGAAGCTCCGCGCCGAGATGATGCCGCTGGCCGGCCGTCCCCGGCCGCCGAGCGACACGCTGCAGATGCTCGCCACGGCGATCGAGCGCGTGATCGACAAGGCGTCGCCAACGAACGCCGGCTCCAAGACGTTTCAGCGGCTCAACCGCCCCGAGTACGAGAACGCGATTCGTGACTTGTTAGGCGTCGACGTGAACGCGGCGGACTACCTGCCGCTCGACACCAAGAGCGCCAACTTCGACAACATCGCCGACGCCCAGCTGCTGTCGCCTACGCTGCTCGAGGCGTACCTCAACGCCGCCGCGACGGTGAGCCTCATGGCCGTCGGCGACAAGAACGCGCCGCTGTCGATGACGACGTACCGCGTGTCGCCGTACATCTCGCAGCACCCGTGGGACCACGTCGACGACGCACCGTATGGTACGCGCGGCGGCATCGTGGCACAGCACACGTTCGTCGCCGACGGGCTCTACGAGCTTCGCTTCAACGTGGCCGGCGGCACCGGCACGCAGCTCGAGGACATCGACGTCTCGATCGACGGCGAGCGCGCGGCGCTCGTGCATTACGAGCGCGGCGTGAACAAATCGTTCTCCGCACAGGACCTCCCGCTCGGCGTCGACCTCTATCGGACAGCGCCACTCAAGGTCACGGCCGGCCCTCACCGCGTGTCTGTCGCATTCGTCAGGCGTGGCGACGGGCCGTACGAGGATCTCATCAAGCCGCACGACTGGTCGCTGGCGTCCGGTGGCACGGCGAGCTCCGGCACGACGATGCCACCGCACATCATGGATCTCGGCATCGTCGGCCCGCAAAACGCGGTCGGCGTTTCGGAAACGCCGAGCCGCCGCATCATCTTCTCCTGCCGTCCCTCGACCACGGTCTCCGACACCGCGTGTGCGGCCGAGATTCTGAGTCGTCTGGGGACGAGAGCGTATCGCCGAGCGCTGACGCCGCACGACATGGAGGGCCTCATGTCGTTCTACAAGCGTGGCGCGCAGTCGGGCGGCTTCGAGGAAGGGATCCGCTCCGGCCTTCAGGCGATGCTGGCGAGTCCGTACTTCGTGTTCCGCTTCGAGACCACGCCGCAGAAGGTTGCGTCAGGCACGGACTACAAGATCAACGATTACGAGCTCGCGTCGCGCCTCTCGTTCTTCCTCTGGAGCAGCATCCCCGACGATCGTCTGCTGAAGCTCGCCGCGTCAGGCACGCTGTCTTCGCCGGCGACACTCGAGCGCGAAGTGCGACGCATGATCGCCGACCCGCGTGCCGACGCGCTCGCGACGCGCTTCGCTGGCCAGTGGCTGCGTCTGCAGGACATCGAGAAGGTGCGTCCGGACGTCTTCTGGTTCCCGGACTATGATGAGCAGCTCGGGCTGGCCATGCAGCGCGAGACCGAGCTGTTCTTCGGCGACATCGTCAAGCATGACCGCAGCCTGCTGACGATGCTGACGGCGAACTACACGTTCGTGAACGAACGCCTGGCTCGGCACTACGGCTTCAGGAACGTCTCCGGCGACCAGTTCCGGCGCGTGACGTACCCCGACAGCACCCGACGCGGCATCCTCGGCCAGGGAAGCATGCTGGTACAGACGTCGCTCGCGAATCGCACGTCGCCGGTACTGCGCGGCAAGTGGGTGATGGAGGTGATCATCGGCATGCCGCCGCCACCGCCGCCGCCTAACGTCCCATCACTCGACGAGACGACGGACGGCAAGGACGGCAAGCCGCTCACGACGCGCGAGCGCATGGAGCTGCACCGCTCGAACATCACGTGTCGCACGTGCCATCAGTACATGGACCCGATCGGCCTCGCGCTCGACAACTTCGACGTGACCGGCCGCTGGCGCTATCGCGAGAATGCGATGCCGCTCGACACGCGCGGCGAGATGTTCGATGGCACGAAGGTGTCCACGCCGTCCGAACTGACACGCGCGCTGCTCAAGCGTCCGACGCCGTTCGTCCGTCATTTCACCGAGAACCTGATGGCGTACGCGTTAGGCCGCCGGGTCGCCGATGAAGACCAGCCGACCATCCGCACGATCGCGACACGCGGCGCGCAGAACGGCTACCGATTCTCGTCCTTCGTCATGGGCGTCGTGAACAGCAGCCAGTTCCGCATGCGCACAGCGGAACAGCCCGTGGCCGCAGACGCCGATCACTCGCAGCGATAAGCACCGATGACAGTGGTGAGCAGAGTTAACCCGAAGCTGGAGAAACCCTGATGCCGATCGTGCCCGGAAAAGCGATGGAGCGCCGCACGTTCCTTCGCGGAGTGGGTGCCGTGGTCGCACTGCCCTACCTCGACGCGATGGAGCCGGCGTTTCGATCCCTCGCGAAGGTGCGTGGCGCGTCCGCAGTCGCCGACAAGACGCGGCTCGTGTGCATGGAGCTCGTGCACGGGTGCGCCGGAAGCAATACGTGGGGTGCGTCGAAGCATCTGTGGGCGCCGGCCGAGATCGGGCGCAACTTCAAGCTCAACCCGGATGGCGCGCTGGCGCCGCTCGAGTCGTGGCGCGACTATCTGACGATCGTCAGCAACACCGACGTGCGCATGGCCGAGGCGTTCGAGGCGCCGGAGATCGGCGGCGATCACTTCCGGTCCAGCGCCGTCTTCCTCACGCAGTCGCACCCGAAGCAGACGCAGGGCTCCGACGTCTATGTGGGCACGTCGCTCGACCAGATCGTCGCGCGCAGGATCGCTGGAGACACCGCGATCCCGTCGATGCAGCTGTGCATCGAGAACCAGGATCGAGGCGGTGGCTGCGACTACAACTACGCCTGCGCGTACACCGACACACTGAGCTGGGCGAGCCCGACGGAACCGCTGCCGATGATTCGCAATCCGCGAATCGCGTTCGACGTGCTGTTCGGCGCCGGCAGCAACAACAGCGACCGCGCCGTTAGGCGGAAGGCGAATCAGAGCATTCTCGACTGGATCGTCGGCGACCTCGCTGGACTCAAGCGCGAGCTCGGCCCGACGGACCGCCAGCGCGTCGACAAATACCTCTCGGACATTCGCGAGCTCGAGCGCCGCATTCAGGGCGTCGAAGCCCGGAACGCGACCGGCGAGCAGCGCGAGCTACCGGAAGCGCCGTTAGGCGTGCCGGACTCGTTCGCCGAGCACATGAAGCTCATGTTCGACATTCAGGTGCTCGCGTTCGAGTCGGACATGACGCGCGTGTTCTCGTTCAAGACCGGCCGTGACGCGTCGACGAGAGCGTATCCCGAGAGCGGCACCGACAAGGCGTTTCACCCGGCGTCGCACCACGGCGGTCGCGAGTCGGCGATCCTCGATTTCAACAAGATCAATCGCTATCACGTCAGCATGCTCCCGTACTTCCTCGAGAAGCTCAAGAACACGAAGGAAGGCGACAGCAATCTGCTGGAGAAGACGGTGATCGTGTACGGCTCGCCCATGGCGGATGGGAACATTCACAACCATCGCCGCTGCCCGTTGCTGCTGATCGGCCATGGGAATGGTCGCTTGCAGGGGAACATGCATCTCAAGGCGCCTGACGCGACGCCGATGGCGAACGTGATGCTCACGGTGGCGCATCAGTTCGGGTGCAATGACGTTCGAAGCTTCGGCGATAGCACGGACGAGTTCACGCTTTCGGCTTAATGGAACCGGCTGTGACACGGCATTCGAGGATATCGTGATGACCGCTCGCTCGTTGAGGCTCGTCGGTGTTGTTGCCGTGTGGGCATCGCTCGCCGCGGCGACGATGCCTCCTTCGACAGTCTCGCCGATTGCCGATGCCGCAATGCGCGGAGACATCGCCGCCGTGAGAACGTTGATCGCGCGACGCGCCGACGTGAATGCCGCGCAAGGCGACGGCATGACCGCCCTGCACTGGGCCGCCGATCGCGGCGACTCGGCGATGGCGAGCGAACTGCTTCGCGCGAAGGCGAACGTCGCCGCGCGAACGCGCATCGGCGCGTACACGCCGCTGCACATCGCGTCGCGAACAGGGAATCCCGCCGTCGTGGGCGCCCTGCTGTCGGCGGGAAGCGATGTCAAAGCGACGACAGCGAGCGGGGCCACGGCACTGCACCTCGCGGCAGCCGCCGGCAATGCTGATGTCGTCAAGGCGCTGCTATCCAAGGGCGCGGACCCTAACGCGCGCGAGTCGAGCTGGGGACAGACACCGCTCATCTTCGCCGCCGAGTACAATCGACCAGCGGCGATCCAGGCGCTGCTCAAGCACCGTGCCGATCCGTCGATCCATACGCGCGTGCTCAACCTCTCCGACGACGCCGCGCGTGAGCAGGCCGCGGAGAAAAAGCGCCGCGCGGTTCTCATCGCGTTCGAGCCGCCCGCCCGGCACGACTCAGCCGAGGCGGACTTCAAGAAGTCCCTCGATGCGGCCAAGGCCGCAGCACGTGCTGCTCGTCCGGCCGGCGCCGACTCGAATGCGCAGACCGCAGGGCAGGCAGGAGGTCGCGCGAATCAGTTGCCCGTGCGCGAGCCGCGTGGACCGTTCACCCCGGAGCAGATTCAGGCCGCGATCGACTCGGGGCGCGCGGTGCTGACAGCGGCGACCGTCCCGAAGGACTCCGTGAAAGAGCAGGTCGACACGCTCAACGGCGGCGTCGAAGGCTTCATCAAGCAGGTCGGCAGCATGGGTGGCCTCACGGCGCTGCATCACGCGGTGCGTCAGGGGAATCTCGATGCGGCGCTCGCGCTGCTCGACGGCGGCGCGAACGTCAACGACACGTCACTCGTGGACGGGACGACGCCGCTGCTCATGTCGATCATCAACGGCCAGTTCGACGTCGCCATGCGCCTCATCGAGCGTGGCGCGAATCCGAGCATCGCGAGCGCGTCGGGGATGGCGCCGCTGTACGCGACGATCAACTCGCAGTGGGCGCCGCGCTCGCGCTTCCCGCAGCCGCAGTCGATCCAGTCGCAGAAGACGACGCACATCGAGTTGATGCAGGCACTGCTGGCCAAGGGCGCGGACGTGAATGCCCGGCTCAAGAAGCAGCCATGGTACTTCGCCTACAACAACTGCGGCAACCCGAACTGCGGCCTCGAGAACATCGACGGGACGACGCCGTTCTGGCGTGCGACGTACGCGCTGGATCTCGACGCGATGAAGCTGTTGATCGCGCACGGGGCGGACCCGAAGCTGGCGTCCACTCCGCCTGCGCCCGCCGCACGTGCGGCGCGGCCCGCTCGTCCAAGTGCCGCTAGCGATAGTGGTCGAGCGACGGCTGCTGGTGCCGTGGCAAACGCGGCGGCGAGCCCGAACGTGGAGAAAAACGTAGAGAAGAACGTCGAGCAGAAGGACTCCACGGCCATGAAGATGGCCAGTGCCGCGCCTGCGGCGCCGCCGGCGACGACGCCGGCACCTAACGCGTCACCGGAGCGGGCGCGGAACGATGCCGCGGCCCAGCCCGGACTGGGCGCGGGGACGCAGCTCAAGCTGGACCCGGAGATCGAGGTGATGGCGAAGGCGGCGCCGGTCGGGCCGGGGGTGCTTCCGATTCACGCCGCGGCCGGCGTCGGCTACGGCAACGGCTTCGCCGGGAACTCTCACCGCCACGCGCCGGGCGCGTGGATGACGGTGATGAAGTACCTCGTGGAGGATCTCAAGGTCGACGTCAACGCGCGCGACAACAACGGGTATACGGCGCTGCATGGCGCGGCGGCGCGTGGAGACAACGAGATGATCGAGTATCTCGTCGCCCACGGCGCGGACGTGAAGGCGGTCTCGCGCACGGGACGGACGGTGGTGGACATGGCAAACGGGCCGGTGCAGCGACTGCGGCCGTTCCCGGAGACGATCGCGCTACTCGAGAAGCTCGGCGCGAAGAATCAGCACCACTGCGTGTCGTGCTGACGTCATCCCGAGCGAAACACCGGAGGCGCAGCGTTGTCATTCCGAGCGAAGCGCCGGAGGCGCAGTGTTGTCATTCCGAGCGAAGCGCCGGAGGCGCGCAGTCGAGGAATCGAGACCAGACGCGGTAGAGCCTTCTATCGGGACGGTCGCGATTCCTCGACTGCGGCCCTTCGGGCCTTCGCTCGGAATGACGACTAGTGCGCCTCACCAGCGAGCAGCAGCCGCACGTGCTCGTCGCATTGCTGCAGGCCGCCCTCGCCTTCCTTCCACGTCACCTTGCCGTCGGCGTCCGCATCCTTGCCCAGCATGAGCTCGTTCGTGAGTGACACGAGCTGGCTCACGAGCGCCGCCGCATCCGACGCCGACGTCGACGCCTGAATCCGCTGCGCCAGCGCCACGATCGCATCGGCACGCTGAACCGTGTTTCGCGCCGAGGTCCCGACGTGGTTCGCATGCGTGGTGACGTTCGCGGACGCCCCCGGGACCTTCGCCGCCAGGTCGATGTGCGCCGCCACGCCTAGCGCCGCACGCTTGACGCCGTAGCCCAGACCGGGGCCCGACGTCACCACACTCGGGTCCACCGCGTTGATCACGTGACCGGCGTGCAGCTTCATCGCGCCGAGGTTCTCGGGATCGCGCGCAGCAAGCCCAGCGTGAACGGACGCGACGCGAGCCTCCTCCATCGCCGTCGGCAGGAGCCCCATCCCTTTCGGTGTGTCCGTGAACGCATTCATCACGTGCGCGATGTGCGTGCCGATCGGACCCGCCGGCACCGCGACGACAGGGGCGCTCGCTGCCAGTTGGCCGGGCAGCGGCGCCCCGGTGAGCTTCGACATCGTCGAGTCGAACACCACACGCGCGGCCGAGTCCGTGCTGACGATGTACGTCTTGCGGTGGAACTCCTCTTCCGAGACACCGGCGCGTTGGAGAATCGACGCCACCTGCGTCGCGAGCTGATCGCGGAGCTGCTGCTGCGCCTGCGGCGTCTTGTTGCGCGGCTGCGCCAACTGCTTCTGGATCGAATCGCGCACCTGCGCGACCGAGAGCGAGAGCGTCGCGAACGCCGCGACTTCTTCCGGCGTCAGCCGGCCGGCGGGACGCGCGGGTGCGCTCTGCGCGAATCCATTTGTCGTTGTGGCGAGGAGCGTCAGTACGACTGAACCCACGCGGACGCCACGCCTGATCCACCGCTGTTCCATGTCGAGAATGTAGGCTCGTGCGCCGCGTGTCGCGAGCGTGCGCGTTGGCGTTACCGCGAGGTAGACACCGAAGGCGGCGGTATCTACAACGCTTCCGGCGCCAGCGTGACGGCGGAGCGAAGCACGATCTCCGGTAACCGCGCGACGGCGGGCGGCCGGGATTTACTCCCGGGCCAACGTGTCGTTGCGAAGCGTCACCGTGACCGGCAACTCAGCCGCCCAGCGTTCCGGCGGCCTCGAGGTCTCATTCCTGGCGGGCGAGCCGGCGGCCATCACTCGCGTTGCAAACACCATCATCGCCGGCAACATCGCACCACTTGGGGCAGCGCCCGACTGTCTCGACTTCGCATTGACTGGCAGCTCGCTGGGTTACAACCTGACGACCACGGGCGGCGGCTGTCCCTTCGCGGCTGCCGGCGACCGCCTGGTGGCTTCGGCTCAACTCTTCACCGAGGTGCTCGAGGCCGAC
>Ga0207691_10002411_pt1 | contig 18297 bp, 12 predicted proteins | sample KBSM13metaG_FD_184327 | JGI IMG/M metagenome (GOLD analysis project Ga0207691, IMG submission 184327) | Miscanthus rhizosphere microbial communities from Kellogg Biological Station, Michigan, USA - KBS M1-3 metaG (SPAdes) (version 2) | ecosystem: Host-associated > Plants > Roots > Rhizosphere >... | reverse complement strand
GAGCCTTTATCCGTCGCCTCGCCGACATCGAGCGAGGGCGGCGTATCGAGCAGAACAGCACGCACGATGCGGTTGGACGATCCGGTCGCCTGTTTGGCGAAACCATCGAGCCGGGAGCGGAATTCTCGCCGCACGCCCTCGTGCGTGACGATGTCGGCTGCGGTCGCGTCCTTCGCGAGATCAGGCGCAAGCCGGCGGCACGCATCCAGGTCGGGGAAAATCAGCACCGCGATGACACCGCGGTCCGCGCCGGCGATCACCACGTCCTTCACATACGGCGCGCAATGCGCGATGAAGGCGACGCGCAGCGGCCCGACGCCGACCCAGGTGCCGGTCGCAAGCTTGAAGTCCTCGGCGATGCGGCCCTCGAACAGCAGGCCTTTCTCGGGCGCCGCAAGGTCGGCGAAGCGCAGCGCGTCACCGAGTTTGTAGAAGCCCTCCCCGTCGAAGGCTTCGGCGGTGAGTTTCGGCTCGCGCCAGTAGCCGGGCATGATGCTCGGCCCGCGTAGGCGCGCCTCGTACTTGTCGTCGGTGAGCGGCACCAGCTTCACGTCGAGGCCGGGCGGCGGCAGGCCGATGTTGGTCGCGTTCTGCGCATCCCACATGCGGCCGAACGCATAGGGCGCGGTCTCGGTCGAGCCGAGGCCGGTGAGGAACAGAATATCCTCGCCGCAGGTGCGGTGCGCCATCTCCTTCCACTCGTCGAACACGTGCTGCGCAAGCCCCGCCCCGGCGAACCACAGTACCTTCAACCGCGAGAAGAAGTTCTCGCGCAAGCCTGCGTCGGCGTGGAAGAACGGCAGCAGCGCCTCATAGCCCTTCGGCACCGTGAAGTACCAGGTTGGCGCGATCTCGCGCAGGTTTCGCACCGTCTCATCGATCGCGCCGGGCAGCGGCTTGCCGCCGTCGATATACATCGTGCCGCCATTGTGCAGTACCAGCCCGACGTCGTGATTGCCGCCGGCGGTGTGATGCCACGGCGCCCAGTCGACGATCACCGGCGGCTCGTCGACGAAGAACTGCAGCGCGGTCGCGATCATCGCCTGGTTCGAACACCACATGCGCTGCGTGTTGATGACGCCCTTCGGCATGCCGGTCGAGCCGGAGGTGAACAGGAACTTCGCGATGGTGTCGGGCGTGACGGCGGCGTGCGCGGCGTCGGCGGTTTGCCGCGCTGCGTCGAGCGACGAGAAGAGTGTCGCGCCTTTTGAATTGCGCGTGACCACGATCTCGACGCCGGGCGGCACGACCGCGAGCGCACGCGCGTATTGCGCGCCGTCGCAGGCGAACACGAGGCCCGGTGTGAGCAGGCCGAAAATGTGCTTCAGCTTGCCCAAATCGGACGAGATCAGCGAATAGGCCGGCGAGATCGGCGCATACGGAATACCGACGTAGTTTGCCGCCAGCCCGAGCAGCGCGTGTTCGAGATCGTTGCCCGACAGGATCGCAATCGGGCGCTCAGCCGAGAGATTACGCGTGAGTAGCGCGGCGCCGATGCGGCGGACTTTGTCGAGCGTTTCGCGATACGTGATCGTGCGCCAGCTTCCCGCGGCGTCGCGTTCCGCCATGAACACGCGATCGGGCGCTTCGCGTGCCCAGTGCACCAAGCGGTCGGTCAATCTCGCGGGATAGTCCGGCAGCATGCGCGACGACTTGAGATAGAGCGTGCCGTCCGCGCGCCGGTCGACCAGAACCTCCGGCGCACAGAGCCGTACCGGCCGCACGCGGCGTGCTTCGGTACGCACTGTCTGCGGACTCGCCACCGGCACTCCCTACTTGCGCGTCACCTTCGCGGCCCTCTTCTCCAGAAAAGCCGTGATGCGCTTCTTCGCCTCGTCGTTGCCTTGCGCGATGGCCGCCATCATCGACTCCATCAGATAGCCGCTGGCGCGGTCCTGCTCGGCGATGCGCGGCAGCGCGTGCATGATAGCGAAATTGGTGGTCGGCGAATTGGTGGCGATACGCTTCGCAATCTCGATGCCCTTCGCCAACCCCTCGCCCGGCTCGGCGAGATAATGCGACAGCCCGAGCGCTTGCCCCTCTTCGGCGCCGTAAGTGCGGCCGGTGAGCATCAGGTCCATCATGCGCGTCACGCCGATCAGGCGCGGCAGCCGCACCGAGCCGCCGCCGCCCACGAAAATTCCGCGCGAACCTTCGGGCAGCGCGTAATAGGCCGAACGCTCGGCGACGCGGACGTGTGTCGCGGCAGCCAGTTCCAGCCCGCCGCCAACCACTGCGCCATGCATCACGGTCACGACCGGCACGCGGCCGAATTCGATCTTGTCGAACACGCGGTGCCAGACGCGCGAGTGCTCGATGCCTTCTTCCGTCGAGAGGATTTTCAGCTCGGAAAGGTCGAGGCCGGCGGAGAAATGCGCGCCCTCCGCGGCAAGCAGCACTGCCTTCACGCCAGTCGGCAACGTGGTGAAGAACGCCTCAAGCCCGAGCACGGTCGCGTCATTGAGCGCATTGCGCTTCTCGGGCCGCGCCAAGGTCAGGATCGCGACGGCGCCGCGCCGCTCGACCTTCAGCGATTTCGGCCGCCTCGGCTGCGCCATGTTTCCTGCCCTGCCTGATTGTTATGCAACATCACATTTTCAACGAAAATGGGCAAGACGCGTTAAAGCACCTCATAGACATCGAGCTTCACGGCATTCTTCTCGCGCGCGCCGCGCGCCAGTGCGAGGATGCGGTTCATCCAGTCGGCTGACGGATGCGCGGTCTCGAAGCGCATGACGGTGCGGAAATAGTAGAGCGCCGGATCGACGTCCTCGCCCTTCGCCATGCGGGCGAGCACCTCGGGCGGGCCGTGGCGCACACCCTTCGAGTCGATCTGGATCAGCGCGCCGGCGTCGCTCTCGACCGTGTAGCGCGCATGGATGTCGAGCGTGCCGTCGTGGGCCATGATCTGCCAGTCGGCGCCGCCCGGCAAAATGCGGCCGTTGAGCCTCGCGCCGGAGACGGTTCCGCCGAGCAGGTTCACCACGCGGCGATGGCCGAACGGCGCGGACCCGAGATCGAGGATGTTGGCGACTTCGCAGTGCACGTGAAAAATCGGCGCGCGCGAGACGATATCCATGCGTTTTCTCATGCCCCCATGCGATTGGCCGATGTTGTAAGCTCTGACCGGGTCGAGTACGAGAGCGCACGACCAAAAAAAGAGCAGCCGGGAGCCAACGTGCAGGGAAGCGTGGAGCGCAAGCCGATTGCCGGAGAGGTATTTCTCCGCGCGCTCGCCGAGCACGGCGTCGACTATTTCTTCGCCAATCCGGGCACGGATTTTCCGCCGATCGTCGAGGCGTTCGGCCGCGCGCGCGGCAGCAACGCCAAGATGCCGCGCCCTGTGCTGGTGCCGCACGAGAATCTCGCGGTGGCGATGGCGCACGGCGCCTACATCATCACCGGACGGCCGCAGGCCGTGATGGTGCACGTCAATGTCGGCACCGGGAACACGCTCAACAACCTGATCAACCTGTCGCGCGACCGCGTGCCGCTGATTTTGGCAGCAGGCCGCACGCCGGTCACCGAGAAGGGAAGCTTCGGCTCGCGCTCGCGCCAGATCCACTGGGGCCAAGAGATGTTCGACCAGGCCGGCATGGTCCGCGAGATGGTCAAGTGGGACTACGAGCTGCGCATGCCGGGACAGATCGCCGACGTGGTGGCGCGCGCCCATGAGGTGGCGATGACCACGCCGCGCGGGCCGGTGTATCTGGTGTTGCCGCGCGAGCCGCTGTCCGCCGCGGTCGATGAGGTCGCGATCGTGCCACGTCCGGTGCCGGCATCGGCGCATCCCGATCCGGCGGCGATCGCGCAGCTGGCCGAGTGGATCGCCAAAGCCGAACGGCCGCTGGTGATCACGGCGGGCCCGGGTACGGATAATTCAGCTGTGGCGGCGCTGGCGACAGTCGCCGAGCGCGCCGCCATCCCGGTCGTCTGCCATAACCCGCGCTCGCTTCCTCTCCCCTCGTCGCATCCGATGCATGCGGGCTTCGATTCCGGCCCGCTGGTCGGAGACGCGGACCTGATCATTGTCATCGAGTCCGACGCGCCGTGGTATCCGGGCATGCAGCAGCCGGCCGCCGGCTGCCGCGTCGCGCATATTGGCGAAGACCCGGTGTTCGTGCGCTATCCGATGCGCTCGTTCCCGAGCGACCTGTCGATCGCCTCGCCAGCCGCGATCGTGCTCGCCGCGCTCGATGCGGCGCTGGCGCAGAAAACGCTCAACACCGAGGCGCGGCGCGGCAGACTGATCGAGCGCCACACCGCGCGCCGCGCGAAGGCCGCGAAGGAAGCGCAAGGCACCACGCTCAATGCCGCCACCTTCAGCCGCGCGATCGGCGAAGCGGTCGGCGACGACGCGATCATCTTCAACGAATATCCGCTCAGCCTCGACCATTGCGCGCGCGAACAGCCCGGCACGCTCTTCGGCCTTTCCGCCGCGGGCGGCTTGGGATGGGGACTGGGCGCCGCGCTCGGCGCGAAGCTCGCGGCGCCGGAGAAATTCGTGGTCGCGACCGTCGGCGACGGCGCCTACATGTTCACCAATCCGACCGTGTGCCACTGGGTCGCCGACAAGTTCGACCTGCCGGTGCTCACGGTCATATTCAACAACAGCCGCTACGGCGCGGTGCGGCGCGCGACGCTCTCGATGTTCAAGGACGGCGCGGCGGGCGAGGACGACGGCCAGTTTCTCGCCGACCTGTCGCCTTCTCCGCCGTTCGAGGAATTCGTGCGCTCGCAAGGCGGCCACGGCGAACGCGTCGAGACATTCGAGCAACTGGCCCCCGCGCTGACACGCGCGCGCGACGCGGTGCGGGCTGGCCGCCAGGCACTCGTCAACGTTCTCATTCCCAACTGACCTGAAACGAAGCGGAGCCCTCATGCGCATCGACGCGTACACGCATTTCTTCCCGGCGAAATATTTCCAGGCGCTGGTCGACAGCAAGGTGCCGGACATCGGCAAGCGCGTGCGCGAGGTGCCGGCGATCCATGACCTGGACGTCCGCCGCAAGGTCGTCGACTCATTCCCCGACTACCGGCAGATCATCTGCGTCGCGCTGCCGCCGATCGGAACCTGGACCTCGCCCGACAAGGCCGAGGGCATCGCGCGGCTCGCGAACGACGGGCTGAAGGAGCTGTGCGACAAGTATCCCGACCAGTTCGCGGGTTTCGTCGCCGAGGTGCCGCTGACCGCGCCGGACGCCGGCGCGCGCGAAAGCGAGCGCGCCATCAAGGAGCTCGGCGCGTGCGGCGTGCAGATCGTCACCAACGTCAACGGCAAGCCGCTCGACCGGCCGGAGTTCGAGCCGTTCTTCGCCAAGATGAACCAGCTGAAGCTGCCGGTATGGGTGCATCCGACGCGCACCGCGAAGACGCCGGACTACGTCGACGAGCAGAAATCGCTCTACGAGATCTGGTGGACCTTCGGCTGGTCATACGAGACCGCGACCTTCATGGCGCGCATGGTGTTCTCCAAGACGCTCGACAAGTATCCGGAGCTGAAGATCCTCGTGCACCATTTCGGCGGCATCGTGCCGATGCTGGAAGGCCGCATCGGCCCGGGCTGGGACCAGCTCGGCGCGCGCACCTCGGACGAGGATTACGGCGCACTGCTCAAGCAGCTCAAGAAGCGCCCGATCAATTACTTCAAGGAGAACTTCTACGCCGACTCGGCGGTGTTCGGCGGCGAGGGCGCGACCGTCGCCGGCAAGATGTTCTACCCGCTGGAGAAGATCGTGTTCGCGTCGGACTGTCCGTTCGATCCCGAGAAGGGGCCGATGTATATCCGCGAGACCTTGCGGCTGATCGAGAAGATGGACTGGACCAAGGCCGAGCGCGAGCAGGTGTATTACAAGAACCTGGAGCGGATCACGGGCAAGACGTTTGTGAAATAACGGAGAGCCGTATGCGCCTTCGTCTCGCACTTCTCCTCACCCTCCTCGCCACGCCCGCCATCGCCCAGCCCGCCGACCTGGTGCTGCGCGGCGGCAAGGTGATCACGGTCGACAAGGACTGGCGTGTCGCGCAGGCGGTCGCGATCCGTGATGGGCGTTTCATCGCCATCGGTGATGACGAGGCGATGGCCGGCCATATCGGGCCGAGTACGCAGATCGTCGAGCTGCGCGGCAGGACCGTCATCCCGGGCCTGATCGACACTCACCTGCATCAGCTGTTCGCCGCGTTGAATGGTCCGGCCGTGCAGTTGCTCGGCGCACGATCGGTCGCCGACGTGCAGAAGGCGATCGGCGAGCGCGTCGCGCGCACGGAACCCGGCAAATGGGTGATGGCCTCGTCCGGCTGGCACGAGAGCATCCTCGAAGAAGGCCGGATGCCGACGCGCCACGAGCTCGACCCGGTATCGCCGAACAACCCGGTGTTCATCCCGCGCGGCGGCCACGTCGTCACGGTGAATAGCAAGACGCTGGAGCTCGCCGGCATCACCAAGGACACGCCGAACCCGGAAGGCGGCATCATCGTGCGCGACGCCAGCGGCGAAGCGACCGGCATGCTGCTGCAAAACGCCGCAAACCTCGTGCGCAAGATTCTGCCGCCGCCGCCGGGCAACATGGCCGAGTTGCTCAAGATCGCGATGGCCGATCTCAACTCGTATGGGATCACCGGCGTGGTCGAGCCGGGCGTGAACGAGCAGCAGATCGCACTGTACCGCCGCGTGCACGACGCCGGCGAGATGACGGTGCGCACCGACGTGCTCTACCGCGCGATGCGCAAGGCCGAGGTCGAGAAGGGGATCGCTGCGCTCAAGGCGGAGAAGAACTCCGACATGCTGCGCTTCGTCGGGATCAAGTTTCCGCTCGACGGCGGCGTCGAGGGCGGGCGCATGACCTGGCCCTATCGCATCGTGCCGGGCGAGCAGACCGATGCGGCCTATCGCGGCGTGTTGCTGCTACCGCCCGGCGGCGAGGACGAGTATGTCGAAGGCCTGAAGCTGATCGCGCACGCGGGGCTGCAGGCGCAGACGCATGCGGTCGACAACGAGACGATCGACCTGATCGTACGCGCCTACGAGCGCGTCAATCGCGAGAAGCCGATCAAGCCGCTGAACTGGGCGATCATGCACCTGTTCCATCCGTCCGATGCGGCGCTGAAGCAGATGGCGGCGCTCGGCATCACGGCGACGATGCAGGACCATCCGGTTCTGCTCGGCCACAACCAGCGCCGCTGGTGGGGCGACGAGCATGCGGCCTATGGGATCCCGATCCGCAAGGCGATCGACGCCGGCGTGCTGGTCGGCGGCGGTACCGACGGGCCGGTGGTGCCGGTCGATCCGTATCTCTCGATGTGGTGGATGACGACGCGGCAGGTGCTGAAGGGCTACGTGCTCGGCAAGGAGCACGCGATCAGCACGAAGGAAGCGCTGACGCTCTATACCATCAACAACGCGCGCATCATGGGTGTGGAGAAGGATCGCGGCAGCATCGAGATGGGCAAGCTCGCCGACCTCGCGGTGCTGTCGCAGGACATTGTCGCCGTCGCGCCCGACGCGATCCGCGACACCAAGGCGCTGATGACAGTAGTGGGCGGCAAGGTGGTTTTCCGCAACGGGATTTAGAACCCCCTCACCCGGCGCGCTTCGCACGCCACCCTCTCCCCTCAAGGGGAGAGGGTTGTACCGGTGCTCATAGCACCACCCACACTCATCGCCAGGATGCGGGCGACGTGCAGCGCGTCGCGCTGCGCGCCATCGTGGATCTGGTGGCGGCAGGAGGTACCGTCGGCGACGATCAGCGTGTCCGCGTCGGCCTTGCGCACGGCAGGCAGCAGCGAGAGCTCGCCCATCGCCATCGACACGTCGATCGTGTCGGCGCCGTAGCCGAAAGCGCCGGCCATGCCGCAGCAGCTCGACTCCACGGTCTCGACTTTCAAGTCGGGAATAAGCTTCAGGATGCGCTCGACCGCGCCCATCATGCCGAACGCCTTCTGGTGGCAATGGCCGTGCACCAGCGCGCGCTTGGCGATCCGTTTGAGCGGCAGCTTGAGCCGCCCGAGCGCGGCCTCGCGCACGAGAAACTCCTCGAACATCAGCGCGTGCATGGCGAGCCGCTCGGCGCCGTCGGACTTGATCATCGCAGGGATTTCGTCGCGGAAGCCGAGAATGCAGCTCGGCTCCAGCCCGATCACGTCGATGCCGCGCGCAACGTAAGGCGCGACCGCCGCGATCACGCGCTCGGCCTCGCGCCGCGCCTGATCGACCTTGCCGACCGAGAGGAAGGTACGGCCGCAGCACAGCGGACGCTTCGAATTGTCCGCGGGCTTGGCGATATGTACCGTGTAGCCGGCCGCCTGCAGCACGGTCACGGCGGCATCCAGGTTCTCGCGCTCGAAATAGCGGTTGAAGGTGTCGGCGAGCAGGACGACTTCCTTTGAAGCGTCGATCGGGTCTGCCCCCTCCCCGGCCCTCCCCCGCAAGCGGAGGGAGTCGAGAGAGTCATCGAACACATCCTTCCTCCACTGCGGGAGTGTGCGCCGCGTGCTGAAGCCCGCGAGCCGCTCGGAGAGCTTGGCGAGTTTCGGATACTTGTCCCTCGCGTTGAACGCCCACGGCAGCATCGCCGCATAGGGCGCATAGCGCGGCATCCAGCCGATCAGGCGATCGCGTAACGACAGGCCGTGCTTGGCGGCGCGCGCGGCCTGCACCTCGATCTTCATGCGCGCCATGTCCACGCCGGTCGGGCATTCGCGGCGGCAGCCCTTGCACGAGACGCAGAGCTTCATCGTCTCGGCCATCTCGTCGGAGGTGAGCGCATCCGGCCCGAGCTGGCCGGTGATCGCGAGCCGCAGCGAGTTGGCGCGCCCGCGCGTCACGTCGCGCTCGTCGCGGGTGACGCGATAGGACGGGCACATCACACCGCCGGCCGCTTTGCGGCAGGCGCCGTTGTTGTTGCACATCTCGACCGCGCCCTGGAAACCGCCGCCCGCGCCCGGCCAGGCCGACCAGTCGAGCGCCGCCTTCATCTCCGGCGCCCGATACTCCGGGCCGTAGCGAAACTTGCTGCGGTCGTCGAACTTCGGCGCGCGCACGATCTTGCCGGGATTGAGCAAGCCGGTCGGATCGAACTTGTCCTTCACCTCCTCGAACGCCTTGACCAGCTGCTTGCCGAACATGAACTCGTGGAATTCCGAGCGCACGATGCCGTCACCGTGCTCGCCCGAATGCGATCCCTTGTAGCCGCGCACCATCGCGAAGGCTTCCTCGGCGATGGCGCGCATCGCCTTGACGTCCTTCTCCTGCCTGAGGTTCAGCACCGGGCGCACATGCAGGCAGCCGACCGACGCATGCGCGTACCAGGTGCCGCGCGTGCCGTGCTTCTCAAAGACCTCGGTCAGGCGCTGCGTGTAGTCCGCCAGATTGATCAGCGGCACCGCGCAGTCCTCGACGAAGGAGACCGGCTTCCCTTCCTCCTTCATCGACATCATGATGTTGAGGCCGGAGGTGCGCACGTCGGCGATCGCGGCCTGCAGCCTGGCATCGTAGACCTCGACCACGCCGCCCCATTTCGCGCCGGCCTTGTGGAACGAGAAGCCGAGATCGCCCATCGTGGCGGCGAGCTCTTTCATGCGCCGCTTGTTCTCGAAGTCGCCTTCGTCGAACTCGACCAGCAGGATCGCTGCCGGCTCGCCGTGCACGAAGGCTTTCAAGGTCGGGCGGAACATCGCGATCTCGCCGGCGAGCTCGATCATGGTGCGGTCGATCAATTCAACGGCGATCGGCTTGAGCTTCACCAGATGCTGCGCGGCGTTCATCGCCTCGTAGAACGAGCCGAAGTGGCACGCGCCGACCGCGCGCTTGCCCAGCACCGGCGAGAGCTTCAGCTCGATGCGCGTGGAGAATGCGAGCGTGCCCTCCGAGCCGAGCAGGATGTGCGCGAGATTGTGCTGCGGGGCGTTCGGCGCGAAGCCGTCAAGATTGTAGCCGCCGACGCGGCGCTGCACTTTTGGAAAGCGCATCTCGATCTCGTCGGCCTCGCGCAGGCCGATGTCGAGCAGCGTCCGAGCAAGTGGCCGCAATGGCGACCCGGCAGCCAAGTTGGAGAGGCCGGCCGAGACCGGGCCGAAGTGCGCCTTGGTGCCGTCGGCCATGACGGCGTCGATCGACAGCACATTGTCGCGCATCGTGCCGTAACGCAGCGAGCGGCCGCCGCAGGAATTGTTCGCCGTCATGCCGCCGATCGTGGCGCGCGAGGCGGTCGAGACATCGACCGGAAACCAGAGCCCATAAGGCTTGAGCGTGCGGTTCAAGTCGTCGAGCACGATGCCGGGCTCGACCGTGCAACGGCGGTCGCCGATGTCGAGCTCGCAGATTCGGGTCAGGTGCTTCGAGCAGTCGATGACCAGCGACTGGTTGACGGTCTGGCCCGACTGCGAGGTGCCGCCGCCGCGCGGCAGCACGCTCACCCCCTCCTCGCGCGCGATCGCCATCGTGCGCTCGGCCTCGGCGACGGTGCGCGGCGCCACCACGCCGAGCGGCATCATCTGGTAGTGCGAGGCGTCGGTCGCATAGCGGCCGCGGCTGAAGCGGTCGAACATCACGTCGCCGGTGATGTCCGCCTTCAGCTTGCGTTCCAGCCCGGGCAGGATTTGCGCGGCCATTCCGAAGTCCCAGTCCTTTTCGTTGTCCTTCAAGGGATTAGCGTGCAGGGACGCTTGACTGACTCTCGCATCCGGCCTTGATGGCGACAAGCCGCGCCGGCCCAGGACTCCCGCGCGCGGTGTTGATATGTCAAAAGACCCGCGTCACTGCGTGCCCCAAGGAACCGCCCATGTCACAAAACTCCTCCCGCACAGCGGGCCGCCATTTCCTGCAGATCCCCGGGCCCACGCCGGTGCCGGACCGCATCCTGCGCGCGATGGACATGCCGGTGATCGACCACCGCGGGCCGGAGTTCGGCAAACTGGGACGGCGCGTGCTCGACGGCATCAAGACGATCTTCCGCTGCGCCGGGCCGGTGATCATTTACCCCGCGTCGGGCACGGGCGCGTGGGAGGCCGCCCTGATCAACACGCTGTCGGGCGGCGACAAGGTGCTGATGGTCGAGACCGGCCACTTCGCCAGCCTGTGGAAGACGATGGCGACCAAGATCGGCCTCAACCCGGAATTCATCGCGTCGGATTGGCGCAGCGGCGCCGACCCGGCGAAGATCGAGGCGCGGCTCAAAGAGGACAAGGCGCACGAGATCAAGGCGGTGTGCGTCGTGCACAACGAGACCTCGACCGGCTGTATCACACTGATCGCCGAGGTGCGCCGCGCGATCGACGCGGCCGGCCATCCGGCGCTGCTGATGGTCGATACCATCTCCTCGCTCGGCTCGATCGACTATCGCCACGACGAATGGGGCGTGGACGTCACCGTCGGCGGCTCGCAGAAGGGACTGATGCTGCCGCCTGGCCTCTCGTTCAACGCGCTCGGCGAGAAGGCGCTGAGCGTCGCGAAGAATTCGAAGCTGCCGAAATCGTTCTGGGGCTGGGACGAGATGATCGCCAGCAACAAGACCGGCTTCTTCCCCTACACGCCGGCGACCAACATGCTCTACGCGCTCGGAGAAGCGATCGACATGCTGCACGAAGAGGGCCTCGAGAACGTGTTCGCGCGGCACGACCGCCATGCCGAGGCGACGCGGCGTGCCACGCGTGCGTGGGGGCTCGAGATTCTCTGCAAGGAGCCGCGCCACTATTCGTCGTCGCTCACCGCGCTAATGATGCCGGCCGGGCATGACGCGGACAATTTCCGCAAGGTCGCGCTCGAGCATTTCGACGTGTCGCTCGGCACCGGGCTGTCGAAGGTTGCCGGAAAGGTTTTCCGCATCGGCCATCTCGGCGACACCAACGATCTGACGATCATCGGCGCGCTCGCCGGCGTCGAGATGGGATTGGGGCTTGCCGGCGTGCCGCACAGGAAAGGCGGCGTGCAGGCCGCGATGGATTACTTCGCCGCTGCGGCGAGTCCCGCCAAGGCGGCGGCTGAGTAGCTTTGTTTTTTCCCTCTCCCCGCCGTCAGCGCGTTGACGCCCGTCGTCGACGGGCCATGGGGCGAGGGAAAGCGCTGAGAGAGTGACGCGTGGCCTCCGATCCAACCACTGACGACTTCCCGATCGTCGATCCGCACCAGCATTTCTGGGATCTCGGCCGCAACTATTATCCCTGGCTGTGCGACCCGAAGCCGGTGCCGTTCCGCTATGGCGACTACTCCCCGCTCAAGCGCAATTACCTTCCGCCGGACTATCTCCGCGACGCCGGTGCGCTGAAGATCGTCAAGACCGTGCACGTCCAGGCCAATTGGGACCCGACCGATCCGGCCGCGGAGACGCGCTGGCTCACCGAGGTCGCGCGCGAATACGGCTATCCGCATGCGGCGGTCGGCGCAGCCTACTTCAATCGCGAGGACAACGCGGAGGTGCTGGCCAAGCACGCGAAAAGCGCTTTGACGCGCGGTGTCCGGAACTTTCCTGCGTCGACCGAAACCCCGGCGCAGGAGGCGCGCGGCGCGGCCGGCTCGATGGACGACCCGAAATGGCGCGACGGCTACGCGCTGCTGGAAAAATACGGCTTCTCGTTCGACCTGCAGACCCCGTGGTGGCATTTCGATGCGGCGGCGGCGCTGGCGCGCGACTTTCCGAAGGTCCAGATGATCATCGTGCATGCCGGCATGCCGGCCGACCGCAGCGAAGAAGGGCTCGCCGCCTGGCGCGCCGCGCTCGAGACGGTGGCGAAAGAGCCGAACGTCGCGATCAAGATTTCCGGAATCGGGCGCGCGGGCCTGCCGTGGACGCTCACCGCCAACGGCGGAATCATCCGCGACGCGATCAACATCTTCGGGCCGGAGCGCGCGATGTTCGCGAGCAACTATCCGGTCGACAGCCTCGCCGGCTCGTTCCAGATGATCTATGGCGGCTTCCGCGCCGCCGTGTCGAACCGGCAGATCGAGGAGCGGCGCATGCTGTTCCACGACAACGCCGTGCGCATCTATCGCTTGTGACAGGGAGAGAACGTCCGTGGACCAGAAAATGTACGACAAGGGCCTGGAAATCCGCACTGCCGTGATGGGCAAGGCCTATGTCGACAAGGCGTTGGCCAGCAACGCCGACGACTTCGGCAAGCCGGTGCAGGATTACGTCACCGAATGTGCCTGGGGCGCGGTGTGGGGACGTGAGGGTCTGTCGCGCAAGACGCGCAGCATGCTCAACCTCGCGATGATCTCCATTCTCAATCGGCCGCACGAGCTGCGCGGCCATATCCGCGGCGCGCTGACCAACGGCGTCACCAAGGACGAGATCCGCGAAATCTTCATGCAGGTCGGGGTCTACGCCGGCGCGCCCGCGATGCTCGACTCGGTCCGGATCGCAAAGGAGATGTTCGTGGAGATTGAGAAGAACGGTTGACGTTCTCTCCCGCTTCCCTCGCCCCGCTTCGCGGGGCGAGGGAAAAATCAGAGTCCAAACAACTCCCGCGCCGCCGCTCCCCGCACCCGCTTCGCCTGCGCACCCGGCAGCGCGTCGACGCGCGACAAGCAGCCTGCCATGTCGCCGATGTTGTGCGGATAGTCCGAGCCGTAGAGCACACGGTCGGGCGAGCCCGCGACCGCGATGCACATTTCGAGCGCGCGCTGGTCGTACACCACGGTGTCGTACCAGATGCGCTTGAGGTACTCGCTCGGCTTTTCTTCAATGACCGACGAACATGCCGGGATCATCTCGTGGCAGCGGTCGAGCCGGCCGGCGAGATAAGGCAACGTCGCGCCGCCATGCGCGGCGATCAGTTTCAGGTTCGGATACCTGTCGATGAAGCCCGACAGGATCATGCGGGCGAACGCCAAGGTCGTGTCGATCATGAAGCCTATCGGCGGCACCAGACCGAATTCATCGAGGTGCATGTCCCTGGTGCCCTGCGGCGCCGAGGGATGGATCAGCACCGGCAGCTTCAGCCGGTCGATCTCGGCCCACACCGGCGCATACTTCTCGTGCGTCAGGTCCTCGCCGACCACGTTGGCGATCTGCATCACGCCGACCGCGCCGGCTTCCACGCAGCGCGCAAGCTCGGCCTTGGCGTCGTCGGCATATTGCCACGGCAATGACGCGAACCAGCGGATGCGATCGGGATGCGCGCACTGCTGTTCCGCCATCGAGTCGTTGACGAACTGCGCGGCTTGCAGGCTCACCTCGCGCCCGCCGAAGAAGCAGTTCGGACAGGTGAGCGACACGATCGCGAGATCGACCTTGGCCTTGTCCATCGCCTTGATGCGCAAATCGTAATCCCACATGCCCGGCATCAGGGTCATGAACGGCGCGCCATCCATCCAGATCGTCTCCTGACCGGCCTTCGTTTTCTTCACCTCGTAGCGCGGGCCGCCGCGCTCGCGCAGCAGGTCGATCCAGTCGAGCGTCAGCATGTGGGTGTGCACGTCAACGACGGTCATTGAGGGCTCCGAACAATTGCGATGTTGGGCAAAGCGCCAAAAACGTCACCCGCGCTCCCTCCCCTGCCAAGGGCAAGATCGCGAGAGAGCGGCACGCGCCGGCGCTGTTTAAGACAGCGCCTGCTTCACCCGGTCGGGCGAGAACGGCACGCGCCGGATGCGCACGCCGGTCGCGTCGAAGATCGCGTTCGCGATCGCGGCGGCGACCGGGCGGATCGAGGGCTCGCCCGCGCCGGTCGGCGCGGCCTCCGGCCGGTTGATCAGCACGCAGTCGATCGTTTCCGGCGTCTCGGAGATATCGAGGATCGGATAGGTGATCCAGTCGACGCTGGTCACCGCCTGCTTGTCGAAGGTCGTCTCCTCCCACAGCGTGCGGCTGGTGCCCTGCACGATATTGCCCTCGATGCACTTCGCCAGGCCGTCCGGGTTGATGATCTGACCGCAATCGTGCGCAACCGTGAACTTGCGCGCCCAGATCTTGCCGGTCGAACGGTCGATGTCGACCTCGGCGACCACCGCGCAGACCGTGCCGTTGCGCTGCGAATACGCGATGCCGCGCCCCGACACCTTGCTTCCCGTTTGGTCACGGCGCGGGGACGTACGCGTCTGCCATCCGGCGCGCTCGGCGGCGGCCTTGATCACCGCGATGTCGCGCGGCGCTTTGAGGTGCTTGAGCCGGAATTCGACCGGATCGGCGCCGACCGCATGCGCCACCTCGTCCATAAAGGACTCCGAGGCGAAATGGATCTGCGGCCCGACCGGATCGCGCAGATGCGCCGAGCGCAGCGGCGAGGCCCGCTCGAGCAGCGGCGCGATCGTCTCCCACGCCACGCGCTTGTTGGCGAACTCGTAGACCTCGGCCGGGACGCCGAAGCCGTCGTTCACCGTGAGCTTGGCGCCGAGCAGATGGCCGGCGAGCGTGTCGGCTGCCTTGCTCTCGTTCATCAACACGTCGATGCGCGAGAAGCCCTTGCTGAGGAAATCGTAGCCGATGACGTTGCCCGCGGCGTCGATCGCGGCACGCGCCCGATGGATCGAAGCCGGACCCTTGGGATCCCAGCCGGTGCCCTGATCGCGCATGTATTGCAGGCGAACGGGGCGTCCGGTGGCTTTCGCCAGCACCGCCGCATCCATGGCGGCATCGCCCGCATCGTTGCGGCCATAGGCGCCGGGGCCCGGCACCCAGATCGCCCGCACCTTGTCGGGCGGCAGCCCCAGCATGACGGCGACGCCGTCGCGCACGAAGTGTGACTTCTGCGAGCCGGTCCAGCAGGTCGCCTGCCCGTCCTTGATCTCGACCAGCGCACACGCGGGACCCATGCTGGCGTGCGACTGGAACGGCCACTCGTATTCGGCCTCAACGATGCGCGCCGCCGAGCGAAATGCGTCGTCGACGTTGCCGGCGGGCTTGCCCTCCTCGGAGCGCTTGCGCACCGGCGCCTTGCGGATGTGATCGTAGATGCCCCCGGTCTCGGGGAACGCGGGCGCGGCATTCGACCATTCGACTTTCAGCTTCTCGGCGGCCTTGACCGCGTTCCACTCGTGCTCGGCTACGAGGCCGAGGAAGTCCTTCTCCCAGACGACTTTCACGCCCGGAATATCCTTGATCGAACCCTCGTCAACCTTGACCGGCACCGCGCCCGCGACCGCGGGACGGATCACCCGGCCGTGCACCATGCCGGGGACCTTGATGTCGGTGCAGTAGTCCTCCTGGCAGAACACCTTCGGCGCCACGTCCTCGCGCTTGATCGGCTTGCCGACGATTTTGTGCGCGGTATGCGGCTTCGGCTGCGCCTTGCCCGGCGCGTAGAGCGGATTGCCCCACTGCTTGTTCCAGTCGAGCTGGACGTTGAAATAGCGCCCGCCGATCAGCTCGGCGTAGGAGGTCTTTTTGTCGCGATTGAAAGCAGCACTGACCACGCCGTTCACGACGATCAGCTGATCGGCCGGCGTGTTGAGTTTTTCCGCCGCCATCTCGACCAGCACGCGGCGCGCTTCCGCCGCCGCCATGCGCATCTGCCTCCCGCCGAGCTGGATGCCGGTCGAGCCCGAGGCGCCGCCCTGGTTCACCGAGGTCGCGGTGTCGCCCATGAACACCGTCACCGCCTTGAACGGCACGTCGAGCTCCTCCGCCACCATCTGGCCGATGGCGACGAACAGGCCGTGGCCCATGTCCATCTTGCCGAAGAACGCCGACACCGTGCCGTCGGCGTTGATCGCGATGTAGGAGGAGAGCTGGTCCGGCATCAGCGGGGGCTTGCTGCCCTGCGCCTGCGCGGCGTTCATCGACAGCAGCGTATCGAGAGCGAGCGGCGCTCCGACCGAGACGACAACTGCGCCTTTCAGCAGCGCGCGGCGGGAGAACGCGGAAGGCTTGTCCATTTTTGTCATGTCTGCCTCCCTCAACCCATCATCGCGGCGCGTTTGACCGCCTTCAGAATGCTGACATGCGTGCCGCACCGGCACTTGAGCCCATCGAGCGCCTGCTTGATCTCGGCCTCGGTCGGTTTCTTGTTCTCGGCGAGCAGAGCGGCGGCGGTCATGATCCAGCCGTTAATGCAGTAGCCGCATTGCGGCACCTGTTCCTCGATGTAGGCGGTCTGCAGCGGATGCGGCTTTTCCGGCGTGCCGAGCCCCGCGAGCGTCACGATCTTGCGGTTCGCCGCGTCCGACACCGGCGTGACGCAGGAGCGCACCGGCTGGCCGTCGATGTGTACCGTGCAGGCGCCGCACTGTGCGAGGCCGCAGCCGAACTTCGGATTGTTCAGGCCGATGTCGTTGCGCAGGGCGTAAAGCAGCGGCATATCGGGGTCGGCATTGACCCTGTGCTGCTTGCCGTTGACATTCAAAGTGAAGTCGCTGGCCATGGCCGCCTCCCTGCCTATTGCCGTTGTTTGGAGCGACTATAGGCTATGATGCGGGGCGCCGCGACAGGGAGAGGCATGCTTCTCACAGGGCCCTGACCGGCTAAGCTGCAAGACCGAGACAAAGAATTGAAAAGAAGAATCGGAGCCAGGGATGAAACTGACCAGACGATCCGTCATTGCCGGCGCGGCCGCGCTGCCGTTCGTGCCGCATGTGGCGCAGGCACAGACTTGGCCGTCCGGTCCGATCCGCTTCATCGTGCCGTTTCCGCCCGGCGGCTCGACCGACGCGCTTGCGCGGCTGGTGCAGACCGGGCTGCAGCAGCGGCTCGGCGCCAACATCATCATCGAGAACAAGCCGGGCGCTTCGGGCGCGGCCGGCACCGCGGTGTTCGCCAAATCGCCGCCGGACGGCAACACCTGGCTGTTCGTGTTCGACACGCACTCGGTCAATCCGTATCTGATGAATTTGCAATACGACACCGAGAAGGATCTCGATCCGGTGATGCTGGTCGCGACCGCGCCGTATCTGCTCGCGGTCAACACCAAGCACGATTTCAAGACGCTCGCCGATGTGCTCGCCGCCGCCAAGGCGAAGCCCGACGGCTTGTCTTACGCGTCGGTCGGCTCCGGCTCGATCGGCCATCTGTTCATGGTGCTGTTGCAGAAGAAGGCCGGCGTGAAGCTGACGCATGTGCCCTATCGCGGCGGCGGTCCGGCGATGAACGACGCGCTCGGCGGGCATGTCGATTTCATCATCGGCAGCGTCGCGCTGGTGACGCCGCAGCTCGGCAGCGGCAAGCTGCGCCCGATCGTGCAGACCGGCGAGAAGCGCGTGACCGCGCTGCCCGACGTGCCGACGGTCGCGGAAAGCCTCGCCGGGCTCACCGGCTACACCTGGTGGGGCGTGTTCGCGCCGGCCGGCACGCCGAAGCCCATCGTCGAACGCTTCAACAAGGAGCTCGCCGAGACGATCCGCGAGGAGCGGGTCACCAAGACGCTCAC
>Ga0207691_10002409_pt1 | contig 18309 bp, 16 predicted proteins | sample KBSM13metaG_FD_184327 | JGI IMG/M metagenome (GOLD analysis project Ga0207691, IMG submission 184327) | Miscanthus rhizosphere microbial communities from Kellogg Biological Station, Michigan, USA - KBS M1-3 metaG (SPAdes) (version 2) | ecosystem: Host-associated > Plants > Roots > Rhizosphere >... | reverse complement strand
GATGCCCGTGTCACGGTGGGGCGTACGACACGAGCGGACGGGTGGTTTCCGGTCCTCCGCCGGCGCCGCTCACCGAGCTGCGCGCAGTCGTCGAGCACGGGTCGATCTACATCGTCCACTGATCTGGGCCGAAGTGCTTACCTTCCTCGTGTGCATCAGCGCTGCCGTTGTGCCCCTCGCAGCCGACGCGCAAGCCGACACCGTACTCCACCCGACAACGCTCACCGTCGGCGAACACCTCACGTACGACGTGAAGTTCGGTCCCATCAGGGTCGGCCGAGCAAGTATGGAGGTCGTCGGCATTGAGGAGATTCGCGGCCGGCGAGCATGGCACACGCGGTTCCAGATCACCGGTGGAACGATGTTCTTTCGCGTGAACGACATGCTCGAGAGCTGGATCGACGTCGAGACGTTCTCGTCGCTTCGATTCCGCCAACAGCTATCGGAGGGCTCGCACGATCGGCAGTACGAGTACGAGATCTTTCCCGAGCGCACGGCGTTCGTCCGGCAGGGCAAGCCGGAGCGGCCGAGTGTCGCCCACCCGCTCGATGACGGTTCGTTTCTGTATTTCCTGCGCACGGTCCCGCTCGAGGTTGGCGCGACGTACGAGTTCCACCGCTACTTCATTCCCGACCGTAACCCCGTACGTCTCGACGTCCTGCGAACGGAAGCCATCGAAGTCCCGGCCGGCCGGTACGACGCGCTCCTCATTCGTCCGGTGATCAAGACGCAAGGCGTCTTCTCCGAGGGTGGTCGCGCCCAGGTCTGGGTATCGAATGACGCCGATCACCTGTTGCTGCAGATGACGTCGCACCTGAAGTTCGGCTCGCTGACGCTGCAGCTGCGCTCGCGCACCGTCCGCACGCCGGCCGACGCCACGTCTAGAAGCGAACCCGAACACCGATGACCCCTGGCGCCAACACGGGCCCGACGTCGACGCGCGATGCAATGCTCGTCGCGATCGGAACCGTCGCGGGCCGAGCCGGCATGCCCACCACGGTGCGGCCGCGGTCCACCACGACTTTTCCGATCACGCCACCGATTGCCAGCGCCAGCGGGTAGTCGCTTGCCCAATGCACCCCGTTGTTGACCATCGCGAACGACAGCGCCGCCATGGTCGCGTAGCCAACAGGCCAGATGAAGTGGTGCTCGGGATAGTTCAACGCGACGACCGTGATGGTGGCCATGGTACTCGCGAGATGTCCCGACGGGAATGCGTCGTACGCCGGGACGTTCCGGTTGTAGGCCCCGAGCGGAGGAAACGGGCGCCAGCGCCCACGCGGGACCGTGGCTTCGGAGGGCGTCTGTCGGCCAGCCACGTGCTTGAGCACCTGGGTCACCGTTCCCGACGCAATGAGGGCCTCGATGACCTCGCTGGCGACCCGCCGGGCGCGGAGGTCATCGGCAACGGTTGCCCGGGTCGCGAACCCGGCAGCGACCACGACGCTCGTTAGGCCGTCGCCCAGAAAATACAGACCGGAGCCGACGGTGGTCGGCAATGCGAGCTTGAACGCGCCGATGCGAACATCCGCCGATGGATGGTTCTGCGGCAACCCTACCCGTCTTGCCATCCGTCGAGATTCGTCGAGGACCGACTCGTCCGCTGCGATGAGCACGAGCGTGCTGGCAGCGACGGCCAACACGATCGGCAGGTGTCGAGCGCGAAACGCCTCCTCCACCGATGCGCCTAACGCACCGGGAACGTCCGTGGTGGCATGGAACGAGGGCGGACGCCTATACACGAGGACGGTGGCCGAATCACGCCAGACGACCTGCCGATGGTGGCGCTGCGATGGGCGGTGAGCGCTGCAATCCGTTGGCGTGACCGTGCTCTGACCGGTGAGGACCCACGGGAACGCCGCGACGAGCGCCGCGTCACGAATCAGTCGCCCGGCGTACCCGCGGGGCGCCCAGCTCGCTGTGCTACCGGACGGACCATCCAAAGACGGTGCCATGTTGGCTCGGACCCAATCGAAGGTGCGAGAACAACGGGCCGGTGATGGGCGAGCGCTCGCCGTGAGCGTGTGCCACCACCTCATACCCCGCGATACTGCCGAGTGCAGCGCCCACCACAACGTCACTGGGCCAATGCTGCCGATCGTAGACCCGCGACCAGCCGACGAACGATGCGGCGCCAAACAGCAGCGGGTTCAGCACCCATCGCCCCGTTGGGTGTGCCTTCCCGAGCTCTCGGGCGAGAATCGTCGCGGTGGCGAACGCGGCGGCGGTGTGGCCGGACGGAAAGGACGAACGGGCGCCGCCGAGAAAGCCGCGTCCGGGGGCGTATTCGTCGGCGTCACCCGGCGACGCGAACGGGCGCGAACGCCCCACGATGCCCTTCGCAAGTGCCGTCAACCCGCCAGTCACCAGCACGCCATGCATGACTTCACGGCCGGCGTTCGTCACGAACGCATCGCCTGTCCCCCGTCCGGCCGCGTACAGCAAGGCGCCAAGGGCGATCGGCCCCGGCCCGCCAATGAGGCTCCCGATCGCCGACGTTCGCTGCAGTTCGCCCGGCGCCGGTTGCGTTCCGGAAAGCACACGGGAATCGACCAGCGACAGCGCCACACCAGCGCCCAGCGCGCCCGTCATGAGGAGCGCGGTATTTCGGCCGAGTTGCGGAGGCGCCACGCTCGCAGATCGAAAGCCTAACGTGTCCGCCGGCGGATCAGCGATCGGCGTCGAAAGTTGAGCACCGGCCCGGGACACGGCAGCAGCAAGACCGAGCAAGATGGTGAGGCGCACATGGACGCTCGATTCAGAGTCATCTGGAACGTGAACCGCCGCGGCTGAACGCTTGGTGAACGAAGTCGACGGCACAGCACCGGCCCACGTGGCTGAACAGAAATCAGTCATGGTGGTCGCGGCGAACGAGTCCTTCAGCCAGCTCGGATACGATCAGTTCGGTACACCCGGGCGGACCGCATCCGTCCGCACCCTTCCACGACCGGATGCACCCGATCGTGCCCATAGGTCCAAAGTACACTGGGCGCCTCGAGAGGGCCTGGCCATGGTGCACGTCTGAGCATGAGATCGTCCACGCTCTCGGGCAGGCACAACCATGATCACTACTCGTCACGCAACGCCGACGTCGAGCCACGCACCGTCGCCGTCGCGTCCCACCCCATCCGCGCCTGACGAGGAGGACGCTCCCGAATCGCCGTTGCCGACTCCCGCGTTTCCGTTCGACGGCATGCGCTTTCCGCCGCCGCTGGGCGGCGGCACCGAGGGGCGCACGATCCTGCTCCGGACGCTCGGGGCAATCCTCATCGCCTGGGTGCCGATGGCCGTGCTCGCGGCCGTGGAAGGAGTGGCGCTCGGTCCCTCGCGTCGCGAGTCCTTCCTGCTCGATATCGCGGCGTACTCACGCTTCCTGATCGCGCTGCCGCTGCTGATTCTGGCCGAGCGTATCGCACTCCCACTGCTCAGCCACATCGTTAGGCACCTCGGCCGCCCGGAGCTGCTTCCCGAGACCGAACGTCCTCGTTACGAGGCGATGGTCGCGCTCTCCTCCCGGCTCGTGCGATCGCCGCTCGCCGCCATGATCATGGTCGCCCTCGCGTACGTCGCGACGATTTCGGCAGGCCAGGCCGCCTATCCGACGAACGTCGGCACCTGGGTCGCACCGGTCGGGGACACCGCCCGCGCGCTGTCGCTGGCGGGCATGTGGCGGACGTTCGTGAGTCAGCCCCTGTACGTCGTGCTGGTGCTCACGTGGCTATGGCGGGCGGTGGTGTGGGCAATTTTCCTGCGCAAGGTGTCGCGGCTCGACCTCCGGCTGGTCGCGTCCCACCCCGATCACATGGGCGGGCTCCGGTTCGTCATGGCGTCGCTGCGCGCATTCTCGCCGATCGGGTTCGCACTGGCGGTGGGAATCTCCGGCACGATCGCCGAGCGCGTGATCGTCTCAGGGCAGCGGGTGACCGAGTTCGCGCCGGTCATCGGTGTCGTCGTTGCCGTTCTGCTCCTGCTGTTCGTGGGTCCTCTGCTCGTGCTCCGCAAACCGCTCAAGAGAATTCGGACCCGGGCAATCTTCAGCTACGGCCGCCTCGCATCCGGCGTGGGGTATCATTTCGAGCGCGAGTTTCTGCGGCCGGGCGAAGACGTCCCCGCTCACGCTCTGCAGGCGCCGGAATTCTCGGCGACCACGGATCTGTACTCGATCGTCACCAACGCCAACACGGTCAAGGGCGTCCCCATCGACCTCCAAGGCGTGGTGCCGTTCGTCCTCGCGACCCTGTTGCCGTTCGTTCCGCTGGCGCTGTTCGAGATGCCGCTCGTCGCCCTCCTGAAGCTCGCGGTTGGATTCGTGGTCTGAGCGCAGGACAGACAACGGGTGCCTGGGTCTGACGCCAGCGCTGAAACGTGTTAACGGGCGTTGCAGTCCGGCGGGATTCGTGTAGACTCGTCTTCGCCGCACTGTGGTGCGCTCCGTGCGCACCGCGAGCTCTTCCGGTCCGTCGCGAACGATCCGGCGACCGTCTTCGGGTCGCCGGCGCCCAGGCCGATGTCCGTTGACCGACCCCATGGACGACATTGATCCGCTGAATCTCGTCGTCGTCGATGACGACGAAGAGGTCCGTACCGCACTTCGGCGACTCCTTCGCTCGATGGGCCACGCGGTCCGCGTCTTCGGATCGGCCGAGGAGTATGAAGCCCTTCCCGTCCTGGCAGACTGTCTCATCGTCGATCTCCGCCTGCCAGGGCTGAACGGCTTTGAGCTGCGGGACCGGCTCCGGCTGCGCGGCTCCGCGATTCCGATCGTGTTCATCACGGGCGACGGCGGCCCGTCACCCGGCGACACGACGGCTCAGGGCGGCACGGAGTCCCTGGCCAAACCGTTCGACGACAGTGAGCTCATCGCGGCGATCACGCGCGCCGTGTCCGCTAAACACGAGAGCGCCCATTGATCACGAATCGAAAGATGCCTGCGACAACCAATCGACAGCTCGCTGTACGCCTGGCGGTGAGCCGCGCGCTCGCTCGGACGCGAGATCTCGATGGCGTCTACAGTGCCGCGCTGGATGCGCTCGCCGAGTGCCTGGATGTGTCCCGCGCGTCCGTTCTGCTGTTCGACCCTGACGGCGTCCTGCGATTCAAGGCCTACCGCGGCCTGTCCAGTGAGTATCGGGCCGCCGTGCAGGGGCATTCGCCCTGGACGCCCGATTCAGTGGACCCGGAGCCACTCCTCGTCCCGGATGTAAGGTGCGAACCGTCGCTCCAGGAATACCTGCCGGTCTTCGCGGGCGAGCGGATCGCTGCCATGGCTTTCATCCCCCTGGTCAGTCTCGGTCGCGTGATCGGCAAGTTCATGCTCTACTACCATTCGCCGCACGCGTTTGACGACGAAGAGGTCCAGCTTGCCGCCGTCATCGCGGCCGCTGTCGCGTTCGCCGTGGAGCGTGTCAGGGCCGACGAGGTGGCTCATCGGGTCGAAGCGTCATCGGGATTCGAGCCGAGCGCCGCCGCCATCGGCACATGGGAATGGGAGGTGTCCTCTGGGGTCGACCGCAATGAACGCGGCGACGGCCTTCCGTCCGGAACGTTGCGCCAGGTGAGGCAGTGCAACGTCGAGAGCAGTCGCGACTGCATGAAGATCCTCGATCTCGACGGCCGCCTGATCTACATCAACCGTGCAGGACTCGAGCGACTGGGTGTTGAAGACGCGCGCGATCTGCTGCACCGACCATTGGTCGACCTGTGGCAGGAGCAGGAGCGCGAAGCGCTCGGGGACGCCATCGCGCGGGCGAAGACCGGTGCGATCGGCAGGTTTCAAGGACCCTGCAGAACGCCCGCCGGCATCATGAAATGGTGGGACATGGTAATAATGCCGATCGTGGACACCAGCGGCGCCATCGTGCAGTTCCTGGCAGTTTCGCGCGACGTTTCAGCGCCGTGGCAGGCAGAAGCGTTCCAGGCCGGTCAGCATCAGGTGCTCGCGATGATCGCGACCGGCGCCCCGCTCGCTCAGGTCCTGACCCTCCTCGTGCACCTCGTCGAGGATCAGTGCGAAGGAATGCTGTGTTCGGTCCTGCTGCTCGACACGGACGGTGTTCATGTACGGCTGGCGGCTGCGCCGAGCCTTCCCGATGAATACGTCAGGCGCATCGACGGCCAGCCACTTGGGCCGCGCGTCGGCTCGCGCGCTACCGTGATGCAGGTCGGACGACCAGTCATCGTCACCGACGTTGTCTGCGACTGCGATCCGCAATGGGACGTCCTGCGCGACGCGGCAATGGCCAGTGGGCTGCGCGCCTGCTGGTCGACGCCCATTCTGTCCACACACAAGAAGGTGCTCGGCTCGTTCGCCATGCACTGCCGCACACCACGCGGGCCGAGCCGGGAGGAGCTCCGGCTCATCGAAACCGCTGCGGACCTCGCCGGAGCCGCGATCGACCATCACCGCTCCCAGGAGGCGCTCCGCCAGAGCGAGGAACGAAACCGCGCCATTCTTCGCGCCATTCCGGACTGGATGTTCGTCATGAGCAGCGACGGTGTGTTTCTCGACTACCACGTCAAAAATCCCGAAGATCTCCTCGTGCCGCCCGAGGCGTTTCTCGGCAAGTCGATGCACGAGGTCCTGCCAACGTGGCTTGCCGACGCGCATCAGCGCTCGTTCGAACGGGCGCTGGCTACCGACGAGCCCGAGCGACTCGAGTACAGTCTGGAGTCGCAGCAGGAGAGACGGTTCTACGAAGCGTGCATCGTTCGCTGCGATAGCGACAGGCTGCTCAGCATCACGCGGGACATCACCGACCGCAAGCGCGCCGAGCTGGATGCGGCCGCGCAACGCCAGGAGCTCGCGCATCTGAATCGGGTGCTGATGCTGGCCGAGCAGTCGGGCGCACTCGCGCACGAGCTGAGTCAGCCGCTGGCTGCAATCCTTTCCAATGCACAGGCTGCACGACGTCTCCTCGATCACCACCCGGTGGATCTGGACGAGCTGCGCGCAACGCTGGACGACGTGATCAAGAACGACAAGAGGGCGGGCGCGGTCATCCACCGCCTGCGCGAGCTCTTGAAGAAGAGCAACACCGTCCTCCAGCCCCTCGACCTGAACGAAGTCACGCGGGAGGCCCTCGACCTGACGCGTAGCGACCTGCTTTTGCGGCGAATGCCGATCACGACGGCGCTCTCGCCAGGAATTCCCCCGGTGCTGGGCGACCGCGTTCAACTGCAACAGGTCATCCTCAATCTCGTCTTCAATGCGTGCGATGCGATGAGCACGGTCGACCCGGCCGAGCGCGAGCTCACCCTGACCACCGTTGCCGACGACGAGTTCGTGCAGATCGCCATCGCCGATCGTGGTGCCGGCATTCCCGATGGTCAGCTCGACTCCGTGTTCGAGCCGTTCGTTACGCATCGACCGCAGGGACTCGGCCTTGGCCTAACGATCAGTCGTTCGATCGTCCTCGCGCACCGGGGACGAATCCAGGCGGAGAACAATGCCGACCGCGGCGCGACGTTCCGTTGCTTGCTCCCTGTGGCGACCGGCCAGCACGGATAAGCGTCGACCTTCGGAGCAGACACATGATCGCAGGTCCGTTTCGCGTCATCGCCGCGACAGCGCTCACGGTGTTGCCGCTGCTGGCACAGCGAACGACGACTCCGCTGGCGCCGATCGATTCCGTCAAATCGGCGATCACCGTCCACGTCGCTGAATTTGCCTCGATCCCCGACATCGAGGGCGTGGCAGCTCGCATGATGCTCCTCATCGACGAGCCCGGAACGCGGCGGCTGTTCGTCAACGACATGCGCGGGCCGATCTACAGCGTCAGCTCCGATGGGCGCAGCGTGACGCGCTACATCGACATCAACGACAGCACCTGGGGCGTGAACGTCCATTCACAGGGCCGAGAGCGCGGCTTTCAGAGCTTCGCGTTCCATCCCCAGTTTGCGCAGTCGGGAACGCCGGGATACGGGAAGTTCTACACGTACACGGACTCGCGAAACAACGAGGTCACCGCGGACTTCCGGCCCGGCGGCGGAACGAACACGCATCACACCGTGCTGCACGAGTGGACCGCCCGCACTGCGGGCGCGCCCGCGTATGACGGTGGCCCGCCGCGCGAAGTCGTCCGCTTCGAGCAGCCATTTCCCAATCACAATGGCGGCCTGATTGCGTTCAATCCGCTCGCCCGCGCCGGAAGCGCGGACTTTGGCCTTCTCTACATGGGCGTCGCCGACGGTGGGAGCGGAGGCGATCCACTGAACACCGCGCAGAATCTCGCGTCCGGTTTCGGAAAGCTCTTTCGCATCAGCCCGCTCGAGCGGAACAGCGCGAACGCGAAGTACGGCGTGCCGTCATCGAACCCGTTCGTGCGCGCGAGCACGCCTAACGCGCTCGGTGAGATCTACGCCTACGGTCTGCGGAATCCGCAGCGGTTCACCTGGGATCCCGCGAACGGCAACATGTTTCTCGCCGACATCGGGCAGAACCTGGTCGAAGAGGTGTCGCTCGTGACCGCCGGCGCCAATCTCGGCTGGAACGTGTGGGAGGGCAGCTTTGGCTACGGCCGAGAGGGCGTGGACACGTCCAACGCCCGCGGCGATCCCAAGGTCACGTTTCCGCTCGTCGAGTTCGCCCACGGCGATCCGAGTGTCGGAGCACGAACGGCCGTGACGGGCGTGCACGTGTTCCGCAGTGCAGCCATTCCGGCGATGCGGAACAAGGTGATGTTCGGCGACAATCCCAGCGGCCAGCTGTTCTACTTCGATGCCGACAAGCTGCCGAGTGGCGGCAGCCAGGGCATTCATCGAGTTTTGCTCAAGCCCGCAGGCGCGGCGCCGACCACCCTGCTGCAACTCGTTCGCGAGCAGAATGCGAAGCAGGGGAAACCAGCGGCGACCCGTGCGGACCTGCGGTTTGGCGCCGCGGCGGACGGGCGAGTGTTTCTGCTCAACAAGGCCGATGGAACGATCCGCGTGGTGATGCCCTGAACCGAGCTCGCTCCTCCGATCTCGCAGCGTCAGGACGTCACGGTCACGGCCGGACCGGCTGCGTCCACGCCGTTTCCCTCTCGTTAGGGAGATAGCCGTTCGCCTTGCGGCGCGTCGATACGACGCGCGCACGAACGTACAGCTCGTCCCCGCGCATCACGTAACTCGGCGACGGCCCCGCGACCTCGGCGAGCACCACGCCGACGTCGCGACTGTAGCGACGTGTTACCGCGCGACCCGTCGAATCGCGAATCGGCGTGCTCGTCGTGTCCCACCCACGGCGCGTACCGATGAACTGCGTGGTGTACGTCACGCCGGGCGCTGCCCGAATGGCGAGTGACAATCGCGCGCCGTCTCGACGCACGTCTGCCAGCTCCACGCCGGTGCTCGCGTAGAAATCTCCTCGCTGCATTGCGGCCATCAGCGAGTCGGCCTCCAGCCGCCGCGCTCGAACCATGATCCACCCGCGCCCCGAGTTCCGCTGGTCGGGGCCGAATCGGTGATAGTCGTGCGAGTCATCCGTCGCGAGGCCATAGAGTGGACCACCATCCGCGGCGAAGCGATGCGTGAGCACGATGTCCCAGAGAAACTCGTTCGACGCGTGCACCGAGTCGCCGAGCAGATTGACCAGCGGGTGTCCGTTGTACACCTCGAAAAAGCGGAGCGCAGGCAGCGCGAGCAGATCTTCTGCAGTCTGGCTCCAGAGGAAGTTCGGGTGGTTGAGCACCGCGGTGATCTCGCGTCCGGTCCGCTGCTCCTGCGTGCGAACCGCCTCGAGATCTCGGTGCAACATCTCGACGAGCGTCGCGCCCTGCTGCTCCGGAATGACGTCGATCAGGTTGAGCGCGTTCATGTGCGCGCCGCGCCGCTCGAGGTACTGCGTGATCTCCTCGCCGCTGACGAGGAGGAAGCGTCCCGGCTCGTTGAATTGCGGGGCGTACTCGCGCTGTCGTCTCAGGCGAACCGTGAGCGTGTCGCCAGACTGGCGCTCTTCCACGAGTCGGCCGAATCGCGCGCGGTACTTGTCGTACGCCTCGCGGCCCAGCCCTGCGGGCGATACCGGCCACCAACGTTCCTCGTTCGCGACGGTGTTGTGGTCGGTGATCGAGAGGAAGTGATAGCCGTTTCGCTTGTACCAGTCGGCGACCATCTCGGGAAAGTCGTCGCCGTCGCTCCACAGCGTGTGGGTGTGCGTGTTGCCTTTCCACCATCGCGCGCCTTGTTGCGCGCTCGTCGTGGCACCGGCTGCGGGCTGTCGAGCGAGCGCGGCGAGCGCAATCAGCGCTAAGGCGCTCGCACATCCGATCGTGCCGAGCGTGACCTTCGTCATCGGCGCGCCATTGGCGCAAACGCATTGCGCACCCACTCGATGTGCATCGCGACGTTGCCATGCTGCACGTGAGCCATCGCGAGCCACATGACGGATAGCAGCCGGGCCATGAACCGAAGCCGTGTGCGAAAATCTCGATCCACCGCGTGTGGATAGCTGCGCAGCACTTCGGCCGCGAATTCCCAACCTCGCCACGTGACCAGAAACACGAAGTCCCGCGCGGGGTCACCGAGAATCGTGTCGGTCCAATCGAGGATCCCAGCGACATGACCTGTCGCCGCATCGACGATCACATGTTCCGGAGACAGGTCCTGGTGGATGAGTCGGAGCTTCCCATCGAATCGCGCGAGGGGCAACGATGTCTGTCTCACCCAGCTCACGGCCTGATCAACGATTGGATCGCGCCCGCGAAGCTCGGACGCAGCCGCGAACCCTCGGTCGAGCCACTCGTTTCCTCCCACGTCATCGAGGTCGCACTCGAGCACTCCGGCGTCGCGCGCTGTTGTCTCCGGGATGGAGTGAATGGCTCCGAGCGCCGCCGCGATGTCGCGAGCGAGGGTCGACATGAGGCATGAGTCGACCGCATCAGCATCGACCCCGGTGATGAACCGGTGCCCGGCGAACCTGTAGGGAAACCCCGGCGACGATTGTCCTGTCAGATCGACGTGCGGGACGGCAATTGTCGCGGGTAAGACCGTGGATACGAGCTGGTGCACGCGCCGCTCCGACTCGAAGAGATTCGCACAATCGGCACGGCGCGGGAACCGGAACACCCAGCCATCGGTCGTCACGAAGGCATCGAACTCCCAGCCGGAACCAAGGTGCTTCAGTCCCGCGGACTCGATCGCGGGGAACGACGCGCGGATGACCGCGGCCGCGGAGTCGATCGTCAGCGGACGATCCGGCTCCCACGGGAGAGAGCCGGTCGGTGGCGCTAACGCTTCCTCATCCGCCATCGAACAATCCGGCGATGATCTCCATCACCGTGGCGAACACCCCTTCGGCGGCGCTCCCGACGACCTCGGCCGCGGCACCTGCAGCCTGTCCCGCCGCCATGCCCCCGTAGATGACGAGATCGGGCGTCCAGAACATCGCGTTCAGGAGCACGTCACCGCCGACCGCGAGCGCCTCGCCTCCGCGCCCGGCGCGTCGCGACTTCCCGCTCTCCGTGGCGGCCGCGAGATTGAGGCGCCAGATGGACGACAGCTCGGCGTTGTCGAACCACACGCCGTGACATCGCGGGCACAGGTCCAGGACGAGCCCCGCGTGCGCCCGCCGCTCCATCGGCACATCGCAGACGGGACAATCGAGCAGGTTGCGACGCCCGCACGCGGCACATCGCTCTGCATCACGGTCGAGCGGCGTCATGCACCCGGGGCATGGTGGACGAATCGGATCGGTCCGAACGGGCACGAGCGAGTGCAGCGCCGCTGGTTTCCGCAGCGCCAGCTGGCCCACTTCGCCACGGTTGAACCAGAGACCACCACACCGTGGGCAGTAGTCGAGCGTGATCGCCGCGACGCCGTCGTCGACGCTCACCTTGTCCATCGTCGCGCCTACGCAGACCGGGCACGGCCATCGCGTCTCGAGCGCGCGACGCGGCCTAACGCCTGACGAGCGCCTGATCGGCTCAGGCATCGAGGATTCCACGGGCAGAGTGTTTTCCGCCGACGTGCTTGGCGTCGTGGAAAGCGTAGACGATGACGCCGGCGTCCGTGATCTCCAGGTCAGCAATCTCTCGCTCGGCGAGCGAGTCCAGGGTCTCCTTCGCCGCCTCGGGCGGGAGCGCGAGCGCGGTCGCGACTTCCACCACCGTCAGTCGCCCGCCCTGCTGCATGGCCAGGCGCAGAATTTCGGCCTCGATCGTTTGCCGGCGAAGCTGCTCGATCCGCGCAGGCCGCCGGCCACCCAGCGTCATCACCCCGCGGAGGAGGGCTATGCCGCCAGCCGCTGGAAGCGCGACGGTGATGAGCAGGGCGGCGATGGCGGCGGGCGAGGTCACACTCGTGTCGGAGCGAAGAAACCCGTAGAGCATGAACGCGGCGACGACGAGCAGGGCGGTTCCGCCAATGGTTCGACCGGACATGCGTGTAGGATAGCACCCCGGGAACGTTCGGCACTATACGCGGAACGATGTGCCGAGCCGATGACTGAATCAAATCAGGTAGATGCTCTCGCCCGCGCCGTCGACGCTAATCCGCCGCTCCACCTGTGCGGCCGTTCCCGGTCGAGATGGCCTTGGCGTAGCGCAGCAAAGTATGTTGCTACGCCCCCGATCATTTACGCCGATCGCGGCCGCAGAAACTCAGTCACTGAGAGTCAACCGCGGGGCGGGCGATACCCGAACGCAAAGCCGGCGACGTTCTGAATTTCGACGAGGAAGAACGAAAATCGCCCGGCTGTTGGAGCGGTGAGAATGTAGGCATTGCGGAGAAATAGCGTATCGGTCGCGACAGCTCCCTTCCCCGGTTGGTTCGTTTTTTCGCTCCTCCGGTCGATGATCTCAAGCTGACCTAACGGGGGTATCTCCTCGTCGGTGGACGCGGCCCCGGAGAGAACGCCCTTTGACCACGTCCTGAACCGCTCTTCCGACGTGAGTATGCCGGTGACAACGATCCCGCCAACCGTCAGCGTCACTTCGATCAAGTCATCGCGCTCGGTCGCGGGCTCGTTCGCAAGTTGAGCAAGAGCCCGAAGGCGGACCGAGATGTCGCTGTCGGAGTTGCGTGGCTGATCCATGAGGATGATCCTACCGCCAAACGGCCGGGCTCGCGAGTCCGGGGGGCGGTTCGGCTTGTGGCTGCGATACCAAGGGTCATGGCCCGTTCGCGTACGCAGCGACGGATTACATGTCGCGACCCGCTCGGCGGCATGTGGCACGCCTCGGAAGTCGCCCAGCTCCGCGTCGTCTCGCCGGCGATTGACGGGTGCGGCGCCAGCTGCGCGCTCACCATTCGACGCCGTCCAAGGATCGCAACCTTGCGCGGCTCGAGGTCCTTCTCATTTGCGCGTTCGCGCGAGCCGGCCCACGTTACTCGTATGCGCAACTACATCGCTCTCGCCCTCACATCGCTTGCGGCGTGCACCAACGCCCCCGCGAAAGAGACGGCTGCCTCCACGCCGTCGGCCGTGCCAACTGTTCCAGTTCCGGCGATCGACGTCAACGAGGTCGATTCCCTCATCCAGCGCGTCGTCGCGGAGAAACGACTCGTCGGATTGTCCGTCGGCGTCATGCAGGACGGAAAAGTCGTCTTCGCCAAAGGCTACGGTTTTCGATCGCTGGAGCCGAAGCTGCCGGTGACCCCGACGACGATGTTCGGCATCGGCTCCGTCACGAAGCAGTTCACGTGCAGCTCGGCCTTGCTGCTCGAGCAGGAGGGCAAGCTGTCGATGAACGATCACGTCGCGAAATACTTTCCGTCGGCGACGCGAGCGAACGACGTCACGCTCATGGAGCTCGGGCAGCACGTCTCCGGTTATCGGGACTACTACCCGCTCGACTTCGTTGTCAGAGAGATGGCGAAGCCGGAACCGACGGACACCGTCATCGCGCGATATGCGACCCGCCCCCTCGACTTCGAGCCGGGATCACGGTGGTCATACAGCAACACGAACTTCCTCATCCTCGGCAAGGCGATCGAGGCGGCATCGGGAAAATCGGTCGGTGAGTTCATGCACGAGCGGATCTTCACCCCGATCGGCATGACGCGCACGGCGTTCGATCGAATCCCCAACGATTCCAACACCGCGAAAGGCTACACCTCCTACGCACTCGCCGATCCCACGACCGTTGCACCCGAGGCACAAGGATGGATCGGTGCCGCAGGCGCGATCTGGTCAACGCCGACCGACTTGCTTGCCTGGGATCTGGCGCTCATCGATGGCAAAGTGCTCAGCCCCGCGTCGTACTCCAAGCTCACCACACCGCGTGTGCTCACCGACGGGCGGCTGACCACCTACGGTTGTGGGCTCGGTGTTCAGAAGACGGGGAATGCGGTGATCCTTTCGCATGGCGGTGGCATCGCCGGCGTCGTGACGCAGAACATCGTGATTCCCGCGACGCGGTCAGGGATCGTCACGCTTGCGAACGCGGACTTTGCCGCGACTGGAGAGATCACCTCGGCGCTGATTGCCAAGCTCACCCCGCACGTCGACGTGCCGACGATCGCCGGGCCCACCGCGCTCGAGGCCGCGAAGGCGTTCCTCACGTCGGTCGAGCAAGGCAAGGTCGATCGGTCGACGCTCGGCGATGACTTCAATGCGTTGCTGACGGACGAGCACCTCGCCAAGGATCGCAGTTCGCTGGCGGCGAACGGCAAGGTCACCGACGTCGCCGTTAGGCAGACGGTGGAGCGCGGCGGCATGGAGGTGGCGATCGTCGAGTACAAGGTCGGAAAGACACTCGCTCGAACCGCCATGTATCGGTCGCCGGACGGGAAGATTCAGCAGTTCCTGATCAACCGACAGTAAGAAGGTCGCAGGGCGGGCAATTCAATTACACGGGAGTCACCCCAGGAGATCACGCCGGCGCGCGCTCGCGGTCACGAGGCCAGCCCAGCGGCGCCGGCCCGAGTCGCGCTGACCCGCCAGTTGCATGCGGGGGCGGCCGATGAGTTCGCCGCTGCTTCGATCGCCTCCGGTCGGCCGTGGGTCGCCTAACGCCGGATTTTCTTCTGGCGGTCCGCCGTGAACTCCTATCCGTAGGGCTCGGAGCGTTTCGCGCAGTCCTGGACTATGCCAGACCCAACACCACGCCAAGGACGAGAAACGCGAAAAACACAGATTGGGCAGAGTGGATGACGATGCCCATCCATGTGCTGCGGAAGCGCCAACTCGGATATGCGAGAAAGAGGACGCCGCCGATGACACTTTCCGTGATACCCCACGGCTGGTGAACGTGATAGAAGCCAAAGAGCACCCCGTTTGCCACCCAACTCCACTTGCCAAAAACACCCTGCATCCTGGGAAGCAACACGCCGCGGAAGAGAAGCTCCTCTCCCAGGAATGTATTGAAGACAGCGAACACCACGAACAGCCCAAGGAACCACCAGGCGCCGACCAGCCGATCCAGAATTGCTTGCGATTCGAAGATTGCGTCGAAACTATAGCCGGGAGGCTCGGCAAGAACGGGTGCGATCGAGACCGACAAGTCGTTGACTAATGGCCGTAGCGTGGTATCCCACACGACGCTTGCGACGAGAAACGGAATGACCCAGAGCCAGAGCCCGCGGCGAGTTTCACCGGTCGTTGGATCGCGAGGCGCGTTGAGGCGGAGCCGGCGCTTGACCGTCATCCAACGGAGATCGCCTTCTTCGTGCCTGACGATGAGCATGGAAAGGACAAACACCCAGATCAACCCGACGGTGAGCAACGTTATCCGGACGACACCCGCTCCAAGCGGATCCGAGCCGGCATTGGGCGACAACGCCGGGTAAACGATCCAACTCAGGATCCCCATCGGGATGGCAACAAGGGCCCAAATGCCCAGAATGCGAGCGAGCGAGTACTGGCCGCGCATGTCTGGTCCTGTATCTGCTTGTGAGCGGTCTTGCATCCCGTCGGTGCTCGCCTGTTAGGCGGTGACTCCCAAAGACGCGCTCGAGCTCAGCACTCACCAGCGGCCCACATCGCGCCTCGACAAATCCGTCGAGTGATCTACCAATCCTGCTCTTCGAACGTACCCGCCGATGGCGAGGATCGCCTTGTAGTCCGTGAGATCGAGGTTGCCTGATCAGGATCCCTTTCTCGCCCTCCACGCCGCGAGCACCGTCGTCTCCTGCTCAGCGCTGAGCGCGAAGCGCGGTGCATTGCGGCGCGCCTCGGGCAGCGTAGGCCACCACGCAAGCGTGTCACGCACCGTTGTGGCGATCGGACGGAAGCCAAGCCCCGCGGCCTTCGCGCGCGCGTTGCTGATCGCCGTGTGGCCGAAGTTGTTTCCCGTCGGCAGCACCCACGGCACCATGCTGAAGATCTTGTTCTCGGTGAGGAAGTCGTAGTCGTCGACCTGCGTGAACGTGACCTTGGCGTCGAGCGCGCGCGCGGCTTCTTCCACGAACGCGCGGATGGTAATCGGGTCCCGCGGGGCGGCGACGTTGAAGGGGCCGGAGCGCTTGTCCTCCACCAGCTTCACCATGAACTCGGCGAGGTCGCGCACGTCGATGAATTGCGCCGTGTCCTCGCGCTTGCCTGGCACCAACACCTCGCCACCGCGCGGGAGGCGCACCGGCCAGTACGGGAAGCGGTCGGTGGTGTCGCCAGGGCCCGCGATGTACGATGGCCGCACGACGATGCCACCTTCACCGAACGTGTCGAGCACGATTTTCTCGCACTGCGCCTTCGCCGTGCCGAACGCCGCGGAGCCGTCTTTCTGGTCCCCCTCGAGCAGCGGCGGTGTCGACTCGTCGAGTCCCTTCTTGAGATACGGGTAATAGACGCCGGTGGACGACGTGAAGGAGTATTGAGCGACGTTGCCCTTGAGCAGCGCCGCTGATTGACGGACCCAGTCAGGGTTGGTGGCCGAGTCGTCGAAGACGGCGTCCCACTTCTTTCCCTCGAGCGCGCTGAGCTGGCCGTTGCGATCCCCGACGAGCCGCTCGACCTCGGCCGGCAGCATGCTGTCGTCGCTTCGGCCGCGCGTGAAGATGGTCACCTTGTGGCCGCGCGCGACCGCGTGCTTAACGAGGTGGGGTCCGATGAACCCGGTGCCGCCGAGGACGAGGATGCGCATGGGCGCGCGCGCGGGTGCGGGCGCAGCGGCGGCCAGGAGGCCGGGCGCGCCGGCGCCGACGAGCACCGAACCGCCGACGGCGGCGGAGGTCTTCAGGAAATCGCGTCTGCTGGGCATCTGCTGGGGAAGGGATGGGTGGGCTGATAGCGCCGAATCACCCGACCGTAACACCGAAATCGTGGTGCGCGCCAGACCGGGTCGCGCTACATGACGCGGTCCAGCGCGCGTGCGTCGCGGCCACCATCAGGTGACGCGCCGCGCGCCTTTTCCCATACCTAACGATCGCGCTGGCCGCCCGGCGCCCGCGCGGCGGGCAGCTGGATCGAGAACCCGTCGAATGCGTACGTGACGAGCGCGCTGTCGCGCGTGCCAGCGCTGGCGCCTGACGCGATCGCACGCACCGCGTCGCGCAGCGCCGAGAGGAAGTGCGGGTCGGACGCGGCGACGTTGTGCGCCGTGAGCAGCTTGCGTGGCGCCGGCGCGAGCGCCGCGAGCCGCTCGACCGAGCGCGTGTACGCGCCGAAGTCTGCCCCCGCGCCGAACACGTAGATCGGCCCTTCGTAGAACGTGTCGCCGGTAAAGAGCAGCCCATGCGCCTCGTCGCGCAACGCAATCGCATCGGGCGCGTGGCCGGGCACGCCTAGCACCTCGAGCGAGCGGCCACCGAGGTCGATACGCGACCCATCGTGCACGACGCCGGTGACGCGCCACGGCCGAATGCGGTACGTGGCGCTGTCGAAGCCGGCGGGCAGCGCACCACAAAGAGCACTGGGCGCGACCTCACCGGCGACCTCTGTGTGCTGGGAGCCACGCGCGTGCTCTCGGGTGTACGGCAGGTCGAGCGAAAGCACGCGCGTGAACGCGTGGTTGCCGCCGACGTGGTCGTGGTGTGAGTGCGAGTTGAGCACGACGACCGGCCGATCCGTCAACGCCGACACGACCGCGCCAATATCGGCGATCCCCATCCCCGTGTCGAAGAGCAGTGCACGCTCACGGCCGACGACGAGATACGAGATGACCTCTTGCCACTGGCGTGGTTCGTAGATGGCGTAAACATCAGGGTCGACGCGGTACACCTCGAACCAGTCCGACGGCACCGACACGCGCGGGAGCGACGCGTAGGCGGGCCGCGGCAGCTTGGCGCACCACGCTGGGCGCTCGGTCGGCTGTTGCGCGGTGAGCGACGCGGCACGCCCTGGGAGGAGAGCGCACACGGCCCTAACGAGTAACGCGATTGTCGTACGGCCGCGCCGGCGCATGGCGTGCGATGCGAAACGGGCGTGCATCGGTGCAGACTCCTCTCACGGTAACG
>Ga0207691_10002408_pt1 | contig 18310 bp, 15 predicted proteins | sample KBSM13metaG_FD_184327 | JGI IMG/M metagenome (GOLD analysis project Ga0207691, IMG submission 184327) | Miscanthus rhizosphere microbial communities from Kellogg Biological Station, Michigan, USA - KBS M1-3 metaG (SPAdes) (version 2) | ecosystem: Host-associated > Plants > Roots > Rhizosphere >... | reverse complement strand
CGGAGCGCCAGCGCCTGCTCGGCGAATGCGCGCGGCAGGACGTCGGCGAAATCGTGGATCGTGTGGAAGCGCAGGTAGTCTTTCCACGCCTCCAGGGGCTGCCCGCCGATCAGCGTCGCGAGCCCCGTCACCGAAGCTGGCTGCCAGACGACGAACTCTGCCTGGCCCGCCAACCCGGCCTCGTCGAAGAAGACCGTCCAATTCATACCCGGCGCCCGCTGCGCGAAGTCGGAACGCGCCCAGAGGTTGTCGGCGTTGTGGTCGTTTGCCGACACCTCGCGGGTCGCGTGGCTTCGCGCGATCTCGGTCTCGAGCGCCATGACCGCGGTCGCGCGCTCGGCCGCGCGGTCGAAGCCGGCGAGTGCGAGCATCTTCTCCACGTAATCGCGGTACCGCGCTCGCAGGGCCTCTTTCCCCGGATCGGCGCTGAGATAGTCCTCCCGGTCCGGCAGGCCGAGGCCTCCCTGGACCAGGAAGGCGACGTTGGTCTTCTCGCCGTGAATGCTCTGCTCCACGGAGAGACCCAGCACGGCTGCGGAGTCGTAGACGCCGAATCCGAGCGGATCGACGTCGGCGCGCATCGTGCGACCCAGCAGCCGTGTGAGCTCCGCCTGGTTCGAGACCTTTTGGACTCGATCGAGCAGTGGCCGCAGGGAGGTCAGGCCCCTGGCGTCGATGGCGGTCTCGTTGAGGTAGGCGGCGTAGTAGTCCGCAACCTTGCGCGCCGAAGAGCCGGCGGGGGCGGAGCTCGCGCCGCCGATCAGCGACGCGATGCGGCGGCGGTTCAGGTCCTCGAGCTCGTCGCGGCATCCCCATCGCTCCTTGCCCGCCGGCAGCGTGGTGGCCTCGAGCCAGACGCCGTTAGCGTAGGCGAAGAAGTCGTTTCCGGGGGCAACGGCCGCATTCACCGTGGCCTCGAGCCCCGACGGTCCCGGGCCTTCCGCCTTCGGCGCGGTGGACGGAGATGCGGACCACGACGAAAGCGCGGCAACCAGGACCGTCAGGAGGGTCAGCAGCGCGGCCGTTCGCAGGGAATCGTCGGGCCGGCTCCGAGGAGACGTGTTGGGAGCTGCGTCCGTGTTCATGGCGACCGACGATACCGAGGGCCCGAATTCCTGTCTTGACGCGGGGCCGACAACTTTGGATCAGTTTCGGACACCCTCCGGTCGGGTATGCTGGTGTTCGCCTGCGTCTTCGGACATGACTACGCGCGCCCAGCCTGTCGACGTTCTCTTCGTCATTTCACGGTACTCGTTGCTGCTCGACATCGCCGGGCCGGCCGAAGCCTTCCGTCTCGCCAACCAGCACCGCGAAGCGCGTGGCCTTCCGCCGCGGTTTCGTCTTTCCTATGCGGGGCCGTCGGCCACCCTGCCGACGTCGGTCGGACTGACGCTGGGCGACCTCCAGCCGTTGCCGGAGCGGCTCGGCAGGCCAACATGGGTCGTGGTGGTCGGCCAACCGACGTCTCATCTCGGTCAGGTGACGTCGGAGATGGCGATCACCGCCCGCTGGCTGCACGATCGGTTCCGCGACGCGCTCCGCGACGGGGACACACCGCACCGTTTGGTGACGATCTGCTCGGGCACCCTGCTCGCCGCGCGGGCCGGGGTGCTCGGCCGGCGCCGCTGCACCACGCACCACGAGCTCTTGCCGATGCTTCGCGTCCTCGCGCCGCAGGCCGAGGTCATCGAGAACCGCGTATTCGTCGTGGACGGTCCTCTCGCGTCCAGCGCCGGCATCACGGCGGGGATCGACGTCGCCCTGCATCTCATCGGAGAGGAATGCGGGGAAGCCCTGGCGGCCGAGATTGCGGAAGACATGGTGGTCTACCTCCGGCGCTCTCCGCGCGACACCGAGGCGTCACCCTTCCACATGCACCGCCGCCACCTGCATCCCACGGTCCACCGGGTGCAGGACGCGATCATCACGGAGCCGCAACGCGAGTGGGACATGGGGTCGCTGGCCCGGGTCGGCCACGTGGCCGAGCGTCACCTCCTGCGGCTCTTCATCGACTACGCCGGCATCTCGCCGTTGCACTACCTTCGGTTGATCCGGCTGGAGCTCGCGCGCCAGTCCCTGGAATACGGGGCGACGGTCACGCGCGCCGCCGCGGCGGCGGGCTTCGGCTCCGACCTCCAGCTGCGCCGAGCCTGGAGCCGCCAGTGGGGCGGGTCGCCCCGAGACGCGGCCCGTGCGGCGGGACCGGGCGCTCCGGCGCCGCGTGTTCCCAGCGCACCGCGTGCCGCACGATCTCGAGCCAGCCGGTAGGGGCCTCCTTGATACGGCCGTCGCGGGCCGCGTCGGGATGCGGAACATCCGCCCGCGATCGGCGTACTCCTAATCAAAGCCGGCTCTTGCCGGCCGAGGAGGAGTCTTTATGGGTCGCTCGGCGCTGGTTCTCATCCTGGGACTGAGTGTGGCCCTTTCGGCACGAGCCGCCGACGTCGAAAGGACGATCCGCGCGGAGCTCTCCGGGGCGGACGCCGTCAACTTCGCGATCGAAAACCTGGCCGGCCGAATGAGGGTGACGGCAAGTTCCGTCGACCGCGTTACGGTTGTCGCCCGCGTCGTGGCGGAAAGCGCCGAGCTGGCGGATGCGGTGCGCGTCGAGCGGGTGGCGGACGGCAGGTCGGTGGCCACACTTCGCGTCCGGTATCCGTACGACAGGGTGAAGACCTTTCGGTACGTCAATCCGGACCACGACCGAGATTGGCCTTTCGACAGGATGAACTCGTCCGACTCCTACGACTACGACGGTCGGACGGTTCGGGTGAACGAAGGACGGGGGACGCGGCTCTGGGTCGACCTGGAAGTGCAGGTCCCGGCCGGGCGCCGGCAGGCGTCCTTCCGGAACCTCGTCGGGCGAATCGAGGCCGAAGGGCTCGAAGGCACGTTGCGCTTCGATGTCGGCAGCGCGGATCTGCGCCTGCGCAAGCTCGACGGAGAGATCACGCTGGAGGGCGACTCCGGGGACATCCGGGCCAGCGGCATCCGGGGAAACTGGACATCCGACTTCGCGAGTGGCGACTGCCGGGTGGACGACTTCGAGGGCCAGCGGTTCCGGTTCCATGCCGACTCCGGGGACCTGGCCGCCCGAAACGTCCGGGCGCAAAGCGTGGAAACGGAGACCGCCTCGGGCGACGTCCTGGTGTCCTCGGCCGACATCGAGGACTTCCAGGCCGACGCGGCCTCGGGCGACATCGCCGTGGACGTCGCCGGGTCGCGGCTCGCTTCCTTCCGGGTGACGACCGCGAGCGGGAACGTATCCCTCGGGTTGCCCGCGGCCGCCGCGTTCGATGCCGAGGCGGACCAGTCGAGCGGCGACATGACCGTCGGCTTCGCGGAGGGGACCGCCATGCACGACGATGAGGCTCTGGTGGGCTTCCGTCACGGGACCGGGGGCGCCCGGATCCGGGTGACGACTGCGAGCGGGGACTTTTCGATCTCGCCGCGCTGAAGCGGGGGTCCGGGGGACGCCGTGCGCCCCCCGCCTTGGGACTCAGCCCTTTACGCAGACCACCTGCTTCAGGCGCGCCACGACCTCGACGAGGTCGGAAGAGTTTTCGATCACCTCGCCAATGGGCTTGTAGGCGCCGGGGATCTCGTCGAGCACCCCGGCGTCCTTGCGGCACTCGACGCCTTCCGTCTGCCTGGCCAGGTCCTCCTGCGTAAAACGTCGCCGGGCCTCGCCGCGGGACATCTTGCGGCCGGCGCCGTGCGGGGCGCTCTCGAACGAGTCGGGGTTGCCCAGGCCACGGACGATGAACGAGCCGGTGCCCATCGAGCCCGGGATGATGCCGAGCTCCCCGCGGCCCGCCCGGATCGCCCCCTTGCGGGTCACGATGACGTCCTCGCCGAAGTGGCGCTCCCAGGCGACGTAGTTGTGGTGGGCATTCACGGCCGGCTCGGTATGGAAGTCGCCGACGACGTGGCGCAGGTTTTTGAGGACTTCCTCGACCATGATGTCCCGGTTCGTGCGCGCGAAATCCTGGCACCATCGGAGGTCTCGCACGTAATCGTCGAACTCGCGGGTCCCGGTCGCGAAGTATGCGAGATCGGGGTCGGGGAGGGAGACGGCGAGCTTTTTCATCACGCCCCTGGCCTTCGAAATGTGGCGCTCCGCCGTGATCTTGCCGATGTTGCGGGACCCGGAGTGCAGGAGAACCCACACGCGGGCATCGTCCTGGTCGACGCAGATCTCGATGAAGTGGTTGCCGCCTCCCAGTGTGCCGCACTGATGCGCCGCCTTTTTGCGCTCGGAGTCATTGGTCACCGCCGGCAGGTCCGCTTCCACCGCCGCCGCGAGCAACGCCGCACCCTTCGGGTGGGGATCCTTGCGCTGGTGGAAGCCCACGGGGATTCCCCGCTCGATGGAGGCGCGCAGCCGCGAGAGCTTCCCGGCTCCTTCGAGGGCGGATGCCGGCAGCGACGTCTTGACGGCCGCCATCCCGCAGCCGATGTCCACGCCGACGGCGGCGGGACAGACGGCCCCCTTCGTCGCGATGACGCTTCCCACCGTGGCGCCGAGGCCCCAGTGCGTGTCCGCCATGGCCGCGACGTGTTTGAAGACGAAGGGGAGCGCTCCGGTGCGCTTGAGCTGCTCGGCGGCCACGTCCTCCACGTCGTCCGTCCAGACCTTCACGGGAACCCGGGAGTTGAGAACCCTGCGAACCGGCATGCGCAGCAACTTCCTGGCGCGGGCCCGGCTCTTAGCCCGGGCCTGCCGGCAGCTTGAGGGAATATCGCATCATCCGGTCGAGCCAGCGGTCGGGGAGCGCCCGCTTGAGGGGAATGAGCGTGCGCGCCAGCCAGGTGACCTTGTAGCGGGCGCGGGGCCGCGGCGATTCGATCGCATCGACCACGACACGCGCCACGGGCTCGGGAGGCAGGTGCCCGCGGCGGAAGTCGCCGTCCATGGCCTTTTCGGCATTCGCGTAGAAGCCGCGATACGGGCCGGGTCGCGAGATCAGCGGGCCGACGATCGAGCGGGCGCGGTCCGCGAACTTCGTATCGATCGGACCGGGCTCGATCGCCACGACGCGAATGCCGAAGGGCGCGGTCTCGACGCGCAGGGCGTCGGCCACCGCTTCGACCGCGTGCTTGGAAGCGCAGTAGGGCGACGCGAACGGAACGCTCAGCCGGCCGCCCAGCGAAGACATCAGGACGATCGTCCCTCCGCCGGCCTCGCGCATGGACGGGAGGACGGCGCGGGTCAGGTCCAGCATGCCGAAGAAGTTGACGTCGAAGACGGCGCGCCACTCCTCGGCGGCGACTTCCTCGACGGCGCCGTACTGGGCGTAGCCCGCGTTGTTGACGAGGGCATCGATGCGCCCGGCGCGCGAGAGGGTCTCGCCGACGGCCGCGCGGATCGCAGCCGGATCCGTGACGTCGAGAGAGAGCGTGGTGAGGTTCCCGGCCCCCTCCAACTCCGCGAGGTCGTTGCGGTTGCGGGCTGTCGCGAAGACGCGATGGCCCCGACGGGCGGCCTCGAGCGCGGTCGCGCGCCCGATCCCGGAAGAGCAGCCGGTCACCAGGATCACTCGCGCGGCAGCCACGCCCGGATGTTACCCTTGCGCGGGATGGCCGCAAACGGCTCCGAGAACGAGGGTTGCTCGCACGATCCGGACAGCGAGCGGCGTAAACCCTCGGGCCTCCAAATCGTCTATACCTCGTGCCTGCCCTCGCGATGATTCCTCACGAAACCGAAGCCCCGCCCGACGAAGGCCGGCTCATCCGGGAGATCCGGGCCGGCCGCACGGAGCTCTTCGAGTACTTCGTGCGCCAGTACCAGAAAAAGATCACGCGGCTGGCGTACCGATTCCTGCGGGACGTCGGGGAAGCCGACTGCGCGGCCCAGGAGAGCTTCCTCCGGGCCTACCAGAGCCTCGACAGCTTCCGGGAGGGCTCGACCTTCGAAACCTGGCTGACGCGGATCTGCATCAACTGGTGCAAGGATCGACTGAAGCGGCGTCGTCTCGTGCTGTATTTCCATCAGGGACCCCGCCGCGAGAACGAGGAGAGCGAGGAGCCCCAGGAGCTCGCAGTCAACCCCGATCCATCGCCGGAACGCCGGGCGGCCGGGCGCGAGATCCGCGATCGCCTCCGGCAGGCGATGGGCGCCCTGTCCCCCCGGCAGCGGTCGATCTTCGTGATGAAGCACTTCGAGGAAATGTCGATCCCGGAGATCGCCGAGGTGACCGGTCTGGACGCCGGGACCATCAAGTCGCATCTCTTCCGGGCCGCCCAGAAAATGCGCGAGCGGCTGTCGGATTTTCGCGCGTAGGCCGAAGGAGATCCATGGACCGCACCGTTTCCGACCACCTCAGCGACGCGGAGCTGCTGGCCCTGGCCGCACCGGCCTCGGGCGAGCCCGAGCCCCTGCCGCGCCACCTGTTGGGATGCGAGGCTTGCAGCCGAGCGCTCCAGGAGTGGCGCAGCGCGATGCGGGAGGTCGCTCGCGAAGACGTCGCGGAGCTCGAGAACCGGTCGTCGGAGGAATGGCGCTCGGCCGAGGACGCAACGATGGCGGCCATCCGGCGTGCCGGCCCCCGCCGGACCGTGCCGGCGTTTCGCTGGGCCATGGGCATCGCCGCCGCCCTCCTTCTCGTCGCTCTCGCGATGCCGTTCCGGCGGGAATCCCGCTCGGGGAAACCGGCGGCAACCGAGTCGGACATGGCCTTCACTTCGGCCGCGGACCGTGACGACGACGCGCTCCTGCGCGACGCGGAGTATCTGGCCCAGGGAGGCGACGACCACGCGGATCTCCCCCTCGAGGAAAGTCTGTGACGCGTCGTCTCTACCTCCTCGCCGCCGTGGCGGTGCTGCTTCTCCTTCACGCCTCGGGGCTGTTCGCCCAGGGACCGGCCGAAGGGAAGTGGTGGAAGCGGCCGAGAATCGCGAGACAGCTCGACCTGTCCGCCGACCAGGTGGCGCAGCTCGAGAAGATCTTCGCGCGCGCCAAGCCGAAGCTCATCGACCTGCGCGCCGACTTCGAGAAGAAGCAGTTCGACTATGACCAGTCGATGCAGAGCGACGACGTTGACCGCAAGGCGCTGGAAACCAAGATCGAAGCCCGCGAGCAGGCCCGGGCGGCTCTTCAGAAGGAGCTCGCCCTGATGGAGCTCGACATGAAACAGGTGCTCAATCCCGAGCAGCGCGAGAAGCTCGTCGGGATGCGAGAGAAGGCCCGGGTGCTCGTCCAGGAGAGGCGCCGCCACATGCGGGACTCCGCCCTGGATGAGGGTGAGATCGTTGCGCCGCCCGCGGATCGACAGAAGCAGGTCGTGACGCCGAAACCCAATCCCTGATCCGGTCTGGGAACGCGGAGCCCTACAGGTCGTCCCGGTACCGCTCTTCCTTCCAGGGATCGCCGCGCATGTGGTACCCGTTGACCTCCCAGAAACCGGCCTGATCCTCGGCGGTCAGCTCGAGGCCGCTGGCCCACTTCGCGCCTTTCCAGAAGTAGAGGTGCGGAATGACGATCCGCATGGGCGCGCCGTGCTCGACCGTCAGGGGCTGGCCTCCATGATGCGTCGCGAAGAGGTTCTCGTCGCGCTCGAAGTCGGCGAGCGGCACGTTGGTCGTCCATCCGCCGAACGCGTGCTCGATGACGAACCGGGCGCGCGGGGTGGGCCGAACGATCTTGAGGACCTCGCGCACGGGCACGCCTTCCCAGTCGTTGTCGAGGCGCGTCCAGTGGGTGACGCAGTGGACGTCGTTTTTCCGGGAGGCGCGGGGAAGTTTCTGGAACTCGTCCCAGGTCCAGGAGGTCGGGTTCTCGACCTCGCCCCAGACTGAGAACTTCCAGGTCTGCAGATCCACCTTGGGAATCGTGCCGAAGTGCAGGACGGGCCATTGTTGCGTGACGAACTGTCCGGGCGGAACGCGGACGGGGTCCGGGTTGGGGAATCGGATCTTCGGGTTCTTCCGGATGATCATGGACTTAGTATCCCTTCCGTGGATGCCGCGGCGAGAAAAACGATTCTCGACTACGTCAAGCCCCTGGCCGTGGGCCTCGACGGCGTGACCAATTACGGCGATGTCGAGCGCGTGGTTTCGGCCTCGGAGGCCATCGCCGGGGGGCGCGAGGGCCTCGATTCGGACCTGCTCTTCCTCCTGGCCGTCTTTTCCGGGCAGGAGAAGTGGGTTTCGCGCATGGGGCATCGCAGCCGCACCGAGATTTTCCTGGGCTCGCTCGGGATGACCCCGAAGACCGTTCGCCGGCTTTTTCAGGCGCTGTCCCGGTTCGAGACCACCCCGGCCCCGGGCGAGGAGGAGATCGTCCACGACGCGCTGAAGCTCGAGTCCATGGGCGCCTACGGCATCGCGCGCGGGCTGGCCGACGCCTATCGCGAGCGCCTCGAGATTCTCGAGATGGCGGACGCCATCGACGAAGCCGCGGCCACGACGTTTCGGACGGAAGCCGGAGAGCGTCTGGCGGTACCCCGCCGCGCCCTGATGCGCGACTTCTCCTCCCGCCTTCGCGCGGAGCACGCCGAGTTCGGCAACGGCGCCAAATAAAACGGCCCCGGTTTCCCGAGGCCGTTTTTTGGCCAGGGCCGCGAGAGCCCTACGGCCCGTAGAGCAGAAGCACGAAGGTCTTCACCAGGAACGGCGCCATCTGGCCGCGCGTCACGGAGTTGTCCGGACAGTACGAGATGGGCGCCGGCGGCGGCCCTCCGGAGCAGCCTCCGGTGATTCCGCGGTTGTAGAGGTCCTCGATGAACGGCCGGAAGCCGTCGGCGGGCACGTCATCGAAGATTCCCGTCGGCGCGGGAGGCGTGTAACCCGCGCCGAGCTTGGTCTTGAGGAGAAAGACGGCCATCTGCTTTCGCAGCACCGGGTTGTCGGGACAGTACAGGCCGGGGTCGCAGCCACTCGTGATCCCGCGGGCAGCCAGCTCTTCGATCCAGGGCGCGAAGGGATCGGCGGCCGGCACGTCGTTGAAGACGCCGGTCGCGGGCGGCGGAAGGTACCCCGCGCCTTCGAAGGCCTTCAGCAGGAACACCGCCATCTGCTTGCGCAGGGTCGCGTTCGCGGGGCAGTAGTTGCCGTTGCCGCAACCTCCGGTCACGGAGTTGTGGAAGATGTTCTCGATGAACGCGTAGAAGATATTTCCGGCCGGCACGTCGCCGAAGCTCCCGCCAACATGGACTTCCCAGATCTTGTCGGGAAACGCCCCCTGTTCGGGCGCGATGGGAGGAAGCAGCAGGGTCTCGGCGACGAAGAGGTCCTCGTCCGCTCCGAGGATTTTCGTCCCGCCTGCCGTGAGCACGGGGCAGTCCCCGGTCGACACGCAGCTCGTGGGTGTTCCCACCGGCATGAGGCCGTAGTTTGCGGTCGTGTCGGGGAGGCCTTTCGTGAGGGCGCCCGACGCGTGGATCGACTCGAAGGTGCTCGTGATCGACAGCGGCCCCGCGAAGAAGTTCGTCCAGGCCGTCTGCATCGTCGCCGTGTCGCCGATGTCGACGACGAAGTTGGGATCGCTGTCGAACGCGAGGCTCGTCGGCGCGATGGGGATCTCGACGCCGCGGAAGTTGAAGACGAAGTGGGAATCGGGGAATCCGATCTCAGCCAGCGTGACCGGGTTCTCGATGCCGCAGTCCGGAGACGACAGGTAGCTCGGCGAGCCCTCGGGTTGGGAGTTCGCTCCCGGAAAGAGGATGTACTGCGCGTCGAGCCCGTCGGCCACCTGGGCCTCGATGTAGACCTCGGCCCCGGCCGGGAGCTGGAGGTTCACGGGAAGGACGAAGATCTGCTTGGTCAGGTCGGGAAGGGTCGTGGACACGGATCCGATCTGGTATCGGAAGCCATCCGGGAAGGGCTGATCGAGCGATACGCCGACGTTGAAGGTGATGGGCTGGCCCGTCGCTCCGGGCGTCACCGAGCTCTCGACGCCGAACTGGATCTCGCACACTTGCACGGGACCGAGGACGCCGAACTCCTCCTCGGGCCGGAAGACCCGCCACCAGCTGTTTCGACGGTGGTACTGGGGGCTCGGCGGCTGTTGCGCGCAGCTGATGCCGAGAAAGTCCTCGATCGTCTGACTGTCGCCCTGTGTGAAGAGGATGGCGCTGGCAGGGCAGGATCCCTCCGGAGCCTGCTGCGGCGAGATGGGGAGAAGGGGGCTCGCGGGGGACCGTGGCGAAAGACCCTGCGCGGCGGCGGGAAGGGCGGTGACGATGAGGAGCAAGGCGAGCGCAAATGCGACTCTTCGCGAAAACGACATGTCGGCCTCCGGTTCGCGGCGGATTCTACGCCGGGCCGGAGCCCATTTGGGGCGGCCGAGCTATGGCCCGTAGAGGGTGAGGCCGAAGGTCTTGGTCAGAAACACTGCCATCTGGGCGCGGTTGTTGAAGTTGGCGGGACAGAACTTCCCGCCGCTGCATCCCGCTGCGATGCCCCGGGCGGTCAGGTCCTCGATCCACGGGGCGAAGGGATTGGATATGGGAACGTCCTGGTAGACGCCGACGGCGGCTGGCGGCACATAAGCGGAGCCCAGGAGCGTCTTGAGCAGGAAGACCGGCATCTGCTGGCGTTTGACGGCCGCGGACGGGCAGTACTGGCGCGGGATGGCTCTGCAGCCGGCGGCGATGCCCCGCCGGTAGAGCTCCTCGATCCAGGGGGCGAACGGGTCGGCCAGCAGAACGTCGGTGAAGATGCCCGTGGCCGGCGGCGGAACATAGGACGCGCCTTCCTTCGCCTTGAGAAGGAACGCCGCCATCTGCTTGCGCGACACGGAGGCCTGCGGACAGTAACCGCCGCACGTCCCGCCTCCGGTCACACCGTTGTGGAAGAGCGTTTCGATAGACCGATAGAAGGGATCGGTGGCCGGCACGTCCGCGAAGCTCCCGCCGACATGGATCGTCCAGGTCTTGTAATAGGGCACGGCCTCCGTCAGGGCGATCGGCGCGGTGATCTCGTCGAAGGTCGCGTCCCAGTGCGTCGCCGGACGGGTGCCGGTGACGCGGACGCGGTAACAGTCGCCGGTCGCGTCGTAGCAGTTGCTGGTCGAGAGGGGGTCGACCGTGCCATACGCGGCGCCCGTATCCACGAGCTCGTAGGTCGGGCCCGCCGGGCCGCCAAAGTTGCCGGCGTACGTCACGAGCGTGAAGGGAGTGGAGCCCGCGTTCGACCAGGACGTCTCGACGTCCGCGACCTCGCCCGGCTCGAGCACTCCGTTCAGGTTCGAGGCCGTCCCGGCCGAGTGCTCGTCGACCCGAAGCGGGGAAGCCGCGAAAGAGACGGCGCAGGAACACGTCGTGAGATGGAGCGTCCAGCCGGAAAGCGTACCCGTCGAGCCCGCCGCGTCATCGCGGATTCGCAGAGTCCAGGCGCCGGAGGGTCCCTCGCCGAGCATCCCGGAAAGGCCTTCCTCGGGGACCAGCGTCGCCTCGGAGACCCCGTTGGCGTAGGCACAGTCCGTGACGAGCCCGTCGTTCGAGGGGTACGGGATCTGCCCTCCCGGATTCGACCGGTCGTCCCAGAGCGTTCCATCGAAGACGTCGTCGAAGGCGCCGCCGTTGTCGGTCGACAAGGTGACGACCGTGCCGGAGGGAGAGGTGAGAGTGACATCGAGGTCGGCCGAATTCGAATGGGCGATGGAGGCTGCGAGGGAAAGCCGGCAGACGCGGGAACCGATGCCCGCGGGGACGTCGATCGTCGAAGTCGCCGTCGCGTTGTCCAGGATCGGAACGACCGTCGCGGTCGAGAGGCTCAGGTGCCCGAGGACGCTCGGCGCGTTCGGAAGGGTGGTCAGGGAAAGCGACCAGCCGCCGAGAATTCCCCCCTGGCCGGCGGCGACGTCGCCGACGCGGAGCGTCCAGATCCCGTTCGGGTCTTCGCCGACGAACGCGCCCAGGGCCTCCTCGGGCGCCAGCGGGGTGGCGGTCACGCCGGTCTGGTAGGTGTGGTCGGTGACGAGCCCCTCGTTCTCGGAGTAGGGCACCTGGCCGGCGGGATTGGCCTGGTCATCCCAGAGGGTGCCGTCGAAGACGTCGGCGTTGGGGCCGCCGTTGCCGCTCGTCAGCGTCACGACCGTGCCGGTGGGGGAGGTGAGCGTGACCGACAGGTCCGCGCTGCGCGAGTGCGTCAGATGCGTGATCACGCCGACGTCCCAGAGGTATGTGCCGGCCCCGGCGACCACGATCGGCGTCGAGACGACGCCGAGGTCGATGGTCGGCAGTGGCGTCGGGTTCGAAAGAACGACCGTGACCGGGGCCCCGCACTCGGGAGGCCCGGCCGGCAGGACGCCGATCGGCTGCGCCGTCGCGACGACGGACGCGAGCATGGCGGTGGCCAATGCGGTCAGGGCCGCGCCGAGGCGCAGGCGTGCCGCCTTCACAAAGGTTCTCCCATGGCGTTTGAGGTTCGGGGACGCACGCCATTTTACGCCGGATCTCCCGCTATGTCAGCGACTTTCCTCCGTCCACGCGCAGGATCTGGCCGGTGACGAACGCCGGACCTGTACAGAGGAACAGCACTGCTTGCGCGACGTCGGAGGGATCGCCGTTCCTCTGGAGCGGCGTTTTGCGTGCCCACCGCTCTTCCTGCTCACGAGTTGTGCCCTCGGGCACAAGGACGGTTCCCGGAGCGACTCCGTTGACCGAAACCTCCGGTGCGAGCTCCACCGCGAGGGCGCGGACGAGCCCCTCCTCCGCGGCCTTGGAGACGCAGTGCGCCAGGTAGTGCCGCGCCGGCTGAACGGCCAGGAGGTCGGTCACGAGAACGACGCGGCCCTTCCGCTCGCGCAGCACGGGCGCGGCTTCCCGCACGAGCAGCATCGCGGCGCGAGCGTTGACGTTCATGGCGTCGTCCCAGAGCGCGGCGTCGGTGTCGGAGAGAGTCGCGCGGTGAAAGTTCCCCGCCGAGTGGACCAGCAGATCGAGACTCCCGAGGCTCGCGGTCGCCTCGCGCACGAGGCGGGAGCAGGCGGAGGGGTCGGAGAGGTCTGCGCCGTGCGTCGAGGCGCGTCGTCCGAGAGCGCGCAGCGCCGACGCCGTCTCGCCGGCCGGACCCGCGGATGCGTTGTAATGCACGGCGACGTCGGCGCCCGCGCCGCCGAGGGCCAGCGCGATGGAGCGCCCGACGCGAACTCCGGCGCCGGTCACGAGGGCATTGCGCCCTTCGAGGAGTCCGGCGGTCATGGAACCGGGCTCGATCCCGGGCCTGCAGCGGTGCGCGCGAAGCGGGCCGGGTTCGCCATGAGGCGGCCGTTGGCGATGAAGGCCTGCCATTCCGCCAGAAGCGCCCAGAGATGCGTTGCGACGGCGACGAGAGAGGCCGCGAGATGGACCGCCGAAGGCAGCGCACGCGTGTGCGCCGCCCCTCCGAGGACGAACACCGCGATGGCCGAGAGGATGGCGAAGGTCGCGGGCGGCGAGGTCTTCCGCTTGAACTCGCGCAATGCCGCGAGGACCTTGCGCCGCTCGGCCTCCGGAAAGGCGGCCACTTCGTCCTTGATGAGACGCCCGGTGCCGATGAAGAAGAAGATCACCATCGACTGGGAAAAGAGGGAGAGAAGGACGGTCGGGATCGCATAGACGACGTGGCGAGTCACGAGCATCCGCGCCTCCGGATGGGCCGCGGCGAGGTGGGCGGTCAGGGCGAAACCCTGCACGGATGTCAGCAGGAATCCGGCGAGAGCGAGGAGCGTCCCCGCCAGGAGCGCGATCGCCATGCGCGCCAGAGCCTATAACGTGGCGCGGCCGCGGCCGGCGGCGCGAGCGGGAGTTCCTTGACCGGCTCCGAGGGGCGCGACACAATCGGTCGCGGAGGGCGCACCATGGCCACCGAGCCACGCACGCTGTGCGACATCTTCACCATCGCGGCGTCGAGCGGGAAGCCCAATCTCCTGATCTCGAAGGTGGGCGGCGTGTGGAAGTCGATCTCGGCGGCCGACTTCGGATTCAACGTCCGGGCCCTGTCTCTGGGCCTCAACGGCCTGGGCGTGCAGCCGGGAGACCGCGTCGCGATCCTCTCGGAAAATCGTCCGGAATGGGCGATGGCGGACTACGCCATTCTCTGCGCGGGCGCCTGGTCGGTGCCGATCTATCCGACGCTGCCGGCCGCCCAGATTGCCCCGCTCCTGAACGACTGCGGCGCGAAGGCGATTTTCGTGTCGACCCTCGAGCAGCTGGGGAAGATCCTGACGATCAAGGCCCAGGTCACCACGCTCGATCACGTCATCCTGATCGAGGGGAACCCGCCCGGAGAGCCGGGGTATGCGACCTTCCACGCCGTCGTGGACCGGGGCCGGCCGACTCTGGAGATGAGCCCGGACGTCTTCGCGCAGCGGGCCGCGCGCGTCAAGCCCTCGGATGTGGCCACGATCATCTACACATCGGGCACGACGGGAGAGCCCAAGGGCTCGATGCTGACCCATGCGAACCTCGTTTCGAACGTCGTGACGGGTTGCGAGGTCATCCCGTTCACATCGGAGCTGGTCGCGCTGTCGTTCCTCCCGCTCTCGCACGTCTTCGAGCGGATGCTCGATTACGCGTATCTCTACAAGACGGCGTCGATCGCCTACGCCGAATCGATCGACAAGCTCGCCGCCAACTTCCTCGAGGTCAACCCCTACTGCTTCGGGGCGGTGCCGCGCGTCTACGAGAAGGTCCAGGCCAAGATCATGGCCAAGGCCGACGCCGGCAGCCCCATCAAGAAGAAGATCTTCGCGTGGGCCGTCGGGGTCGGGCGCGAACGGGTTCCGTACACCACGAGCGGCCAACCGCTGCCGCCGGCGCTCGCGCGGAAAGCGAAGATCGCCGACGCCCTCGTGTTCAAGAAGATCCGCCACGCCCTCGGCGCGAACTTCGTGTTCGCGGTCTCGGGGGGCGCGCCGCTCTCGAAGGACCTCGCCGAGTTCTTCGTGGGCGCCGGCGTTGCGATCTACGAGGGTTACGGGCTGACGGAGACCTCGCCGGTCATCTGTGTCAACGGGCCGGGGCGCTGGCGCCTCGGCACGGTGGGCAAGCCGCTGCGGGGAGTCGAGGTCAGGATTGCGCCCGACGGAGAGATCCTGACGCGCGGGCCGCACGTCATGAAGGGGTATTTCAACAAGCCGCAGGCCACTGCCGAGGCGATCGACGCCGAGGGGTGGTTCCACACCGGCGACATCGGAAATCTCACCGACGGATTCCTCGCGATCACCGACCGGAAGAAGGACCTCATCGTCCTCGCCGGCGGCAAGAAGGCCGCGCCGCAGCCCATTGAGAACGAGCTCAAGAAGTCGCCCTACGTGGGCCTGCCGATCGTCATTGGCGACCGGCAGAAGTTCCTGGCCGCTCTCATCGTGCCCAACTTCGACAAGCTCAAGGAATGGGCGGCGGAGAATGCGCCCGACGTCCGCTGGGAGGCCATCGACGCGCACCCGGCCATCCGTAACCTGTTTCAGAGGGAGATCGACGCGTACAACCACGACCGGCCGCACCACGAACGGATCCGGGCGTTCGCGCTGCTGCCCTCGGATCTGACGATCGAGGACGGCTCGATCACGCCGACGCTCAAGGTGAAGCGGCGCATTCTGGAGAACCGTTATCACTCGTTGATCGAAGGCATGTACGAGGCGGCCGGAAAGTCGCATGTCGCGTGAGGTCGTCGTCGTCGATGGCCTGCGAACTCCGTACTCCCGCGCCGGCACCGAGCTCAAGGACGTCCCCGCCGACGAGCTCGGGCGGATCGTCGCGGTGGAGCTGCTCGCCCGGACGGACTTCGACCCCGAGGGCCTCGATGAGGTGATCTTCGGCAACATCGCGCAGCCGCCCGACGCCGTGAACGTGGCTCGTGTGGCGGCGCTGCGTGCCGGCGTCCCCCACCGCGTCCCCGCCTTCACGGTGAACCGGCTCTGCGGTTCGGGGCTGCAGTCGATCGTCGACGCCCACTACCGGATCGCCGCCGGCCAGGCCGAGGCGATCCTCGCCGGCGGCGTGGAATCGATGTCGAACATCCCGCTGCTGTACTCGCATGAGAGCCAGGAGCGCTTCACGGAGGTCTTCTCGGCACGCGACGTGGGTGCCCGCGTCGGCGCCGCCGCGAAGTTCCGCCCACGGCACTTCAAGCCGGAGATCGGCCTGCTCAAGGGCCTGACCGACCCCGTCTGCGGTCTGAACATGGGCGAAACGGCCGAGGTCCTGGCCAAGGAGCACGGGATCACGCGCGAGGAGCAGGACGCCTTCTCCCTCCGCTCGCATCAGCGCGTCACGATGGCCCGGGCGAAGCTCGCCGAGGAGATCGTGCCGGTCCCCATTCCCCCGAAGTTCGACGGTGTGGCCACGCAGGACAACGGCGTCCGCGAGAACCAGACTCTCGAAGCGCTGGCCAAGCTCCGGCCCTACTTCGACCGCAAGTTCGGGACCGTGAGCGCCGGAAATTCCTCGCAGATCACCGACGGCGGCGCGGCAACGCTGATCATGAGCGCATCGGCGGCGCGGGCTCGCGGCTATCAACCGCTGGGACGCATCCGCGGGTTCGCGTTCTGCGCGCTCGAGCCGGAGCGCATGGGGCTCGGGCCCGCCGTCGCGACGCCCCTGGCCCTGAAACGTGCGGGTCTCGAGTGGAAGGACATCGGTCTCGTCGAGATCAACGAGGCCTTCGCGGCCCAGGTCCTGGCCTGCGCGCGCGTCTTTCCCTCCGCCGCCTGGCACGCGAAGTACCACACCGACGGGCCGATCGGCGAAATCGACTGGGAGAGGACCAACGTGAACGGCGGCGCGATCGCGCTCGGTCATCCCGTGGGCTCTTCCGCGAACCGGCTCGTGACGACGCTTCTGAAGGAGATGAAGCGCCGCGGCACGCAGTTCGGCCTGGCGACGATGTGCATCGGCGGCGGCCAGGGCGGGGCGGTCGTTGTGGAGCAGATGTGAGCGCGTTCGACCTCAAAGTCGAGGACGACGGCCTCGCGACTCTGACCTTCGATCTGCCGGGGGAAAAGGTCAACAAGTTCTCAACCGCGGTTCTCGAGGAGCTCGCCGACGTCCTCGTGCGCCTGACCCGAGAGGCCCGCATCCGGGGTCTCCTCATCCGCAGCGGCAAGCCCGACATCTTCATCGCGGGCGCGGACGTGAAGGAATTCACGCAGGTGCGGTCCGAAGACGTGCGGCCCGGCGTCGAACGCGTGCAATCGCTCTTCGAACAGCTCGCGCATCTTCCGTACCCCACCGTCGCCGCGATCCACGGCGCCTGTCTCGGGGGAGGGACCGAGCTGGCGCTCGCCTGCGACTACCGCCTGATGTCGGACTCGAAGAAGGCCCAGATCGGGCTGCCCGAAGTGCGGCTCGGGATTTTTCCGGCGTGGGGCGGGTGCACCCGGCTGCCGAAGATCGTCGGCCTCGCCGCCGCCCTGGATCTGATCCTGACCGGAAAGACGCTGGATGCCCGCCGCGCCCGCAAGATCGGCCTCGCCGACGAGGCAGTGCCGGCGGCGATCTTCGAGCAGTGGGCCCGCCGTTTCGCCCGCGAGAAGCTCGGGACGCCCAAGCCCCCGACGCGGCGCGGGCCCAGGGAGCTCGCCTCCCGCGCGCTCGAGGCGACGCCGTTCGGGCGCCGGATGATCTTCGGCAAAGCCCGGGAAGGCGTGATGAAGCAGACGGGCGGCCACTACCCGGCCCCGCTCGAGGCGCTCGAAGTCGTGGAGGAAGGATGGGGGAAGCCGGTCCCGACCGGCCTCGCGTCCGAGGCCCGGCACATCGGCCTCATCTTCGGGGGAGAGGTCCAGAAGAACCTGCTTCGCATCTTTTTCATGACCGAGGAGGTCAAGAAGGAGACGGGAGTCTCGGATCCCTCGGTCCGCCCGCGCGAAGTGACGCGCCTCGGAGTCCTGGGCGCCGGAGTCATGGGCGGGGGAATCGCCCAGCTCGGCGCGGACAAAGGACTGCCGTCCCGCATGAAGGACGTCGACCCGAAAGGCCTGGCCCACGGCTTCCAGGCCGCGGCGTCGATCTGGCGCGAGGCGCTGGCGAAACGCCGCCTTTCCGAGCGGGAGATGGCGCGAAAGATCGACCTGCTCTCGGGAACCCTGGACTACTCCGGCTTCTCCCGCTGCGAGGTCACGATCGAGGCTGTCGTCGAGAAGCTCACGGTCAAGCGCACGGTCCTCGAGCAGTGGGAAGCCGTGGTCCCGCCCACCGCGATCTTCGCCTCCAACACGTCGACCCTGCCGATCACCGAGATCTCCGCCGGCGCGCGCGAGCCCGGCCGCGTCGTCGGAATGCACTTTTTCAACCCGGTGCATCGGATGCCGCTCGTGGAGGTCATCCGCGGCGAGCGCACGAGCGACGAGACCGTGGCCACCGTCTTCTCGCTGGCGAAGACG
>Ga0207691_10002407_pt1 | contig 18317 bp, 12 predicted proteins | sample KBSM13metaG_FD_184327 | JGI IMG/M metagenome (GOLD analysis project Ga0207691, IMG submission 184327) | Miscanthus rhizosphere microbial communities from Kellogg Biological Station, Michigan, USA - KBS M1-3 metaG (SPAdes) (version 2) | ecosystem: Host-associated > Plants > Roots > Rhizosphere >... | reverse complement strand
AAGCCCGAGGCGCAGAAGCGCATCCAGGACGGCGCCGTCCAGCAGAACATCACGATCCTGCGCAACCGGGTGAACGAGCTCGGCGTCGCCGAGCCGATCATCCAGCAGCAGGGCGTCGACCGCGTGGTCGTGCAGCTGCCCGGCGTGCAGGACACGGCCCGCGCCAAGGACATCATCGGCCGCGTGGCCACGCTCGAGATCCGCATGGTCAACGACGACGCCGGGGCACTCGACGCCGCGCGCGGCGGCACGTTGCCGCTCGGCAACGACCTGATGCAGGACCGCGACGCCACGCCGCTGCTGGTGCGCCGCCAGGTGGTGCTCACCGGCGACCGCATCAATGACGCGCAGTCCGGTTTCGACAGCCGCAGCAACGAGCCCGCCGTCCATGTGAACCTCGACGGCACCGGCGCGCGCATCTTCAAGGAAGTGACGCGGGACAACGTCGGCAAGCGAATGGCGATCGTCCTGACCGAGAAGGGCAAGGCCGAGGTGATCACGGCGCCGGTGATCCGCGAGGAGATCGGCGGCGGCCGCGTCCAGATCAGCGGCCGGATGTCGACCCGCGAGGCGAACGACATCGCGCTCCTGATGCGCGCCGGCGCGCTGGCGGCGCCGATGGAGATCGTCGAGGAGCGCACGGTCGGCCCCTCGCTCGGCAAGGAGAACATCCAGAAGGGCTTCGACTCGGTGCTCTACGGGTTCTGCGTGCTGTCGCTCTTCATCTGCGTCTACTACCTGCTGATGGGCGTGATCTCGACGATCGCGCTCTGCATCAACCTGCTGCTGCTGGTCGCGATCCTGTCGCTGCTGCAGGCGACGCTCACCTTGCCCGGCATGGCGGCCATCGCGCTCACGCTCGGCATGGCGATCGACGCCAACGTGCTGATCAACGAGCGGATCCGCGAGGAGCTGCGATGGGGCGCGACGCCGCACGCGGCGATCCAGGCGGGCTACGAGCGCGCATGGGGCACGATCCTCGACTCGAACGTCACCACGCTGATCGCCGGCATCGCGCTGCTCGCGTTCGGCTCGGGTCCGGTGCGCGGCTTCGCGGTCGTCCACTGCCTCGGCATCCTCACGTCGATGTTCTCGGCGGTGTTCGTGTCGCGCGGCATCGTCGCGCTCGTCTACGGCGGCCGCAAGAAGCTCGACCGCATCTCCATCGGGCAGGTGTGGCGTCCCTCCGCGGGCGCCATGGCCAAGCCGGCGAAGACCTGACGGCCTTCGCGCCGCCAAACCGCACCGAGAGCCATCATGGAATTCTTCCGCTTCCAGCGCGACATCCCGTTCATGCGGCACGCGCTGATCTTCAACGTCGTGTCGCTGGTCACGTTCCTCGCCGCCGTCCTGTTCCTCGCCACGCGCGGGCTGAACCTCGGCGTCGATTTCCGCGGCGGCACGGTGATCGAGGTCGAGTACGCGCACGCGGTCGATTTCACGCGGCTCCGCACGGCGGTCGACAAGCTCTCGCTCGGCGAGTATTCGGCGCAGAGCTTCGGCGCGTCGGACACCGCGCTGATCCGCCTGCCGCTGAAGGAAGGCCTGTCGACGGCGCAGCTCTCCGACCGCGTAATGGCGGCGCTCAAGGCCGACGACCCGACCGCCACGCAGAAGCGCGTCGAGTTCGTGGGGCCGCAGGTCGGCAAGGAGCTGTACGAGAACGGCGCCCTCGCGCTGCTGCTCGTCTCGCTCGGCATCGTCGCGTACCTGGCCCTGCGGTTCGAGTGGCGCTTCGCCGTCGCCGCGATCGTGGCCAACCTGCACGACGTCGTGATCATCCTGGGCTTCTTCGCGTTCTTCCAGTGGGAATTCTCGCTGCCGGTGCTGGCCGCCGTGCTGGCCGTCCTCGGCTACTCGGTCAACGAGTCGGTGGTGATCGCCGACCGGATCCGCGAGAACTTCCGCAAGATGCGCAAGGCCACCGTCGTGCACGTGATCGACAACGCGATCACCAGCACCATGTCGCGCACGATCATCACCCACGGCTGCACGCTGCTGATGGTGCTGTCGATATTCTTCTTCGGCGGCGAGACGCTGCATCATTTCGCGCTGGCGCTCGCCATCGGCATCTGCTTCGGCATCTACTCGTCGGCGCTCGTGATGGCCTCGCTGGTGATGTGGCTCGGCGTCTCGCGCGAGGACCTCGTCAAGCCGGAGAAGCGCAAGAGCGGCCCCGAAGGCGAGAAGATCCTGCCCTGACCGCCCCCTCGGCGGTGCTTGCGCCGTCGCGCCGCGGCGTCCTAATCTCGATTGACGTAGGCCCGCGCGCCCTGCGCATGGAATAATCCGCGGACCGGTGCGGCGCATCGCTCGATGCGAGCGGCGCCGGCCCTCTCACGATGAACGCGGACTTCCTCCCTGCCTGGCCTCCCGCCGCCAACAGCTTCGCGCTGTTCGGGCTGCTGCTGCTGGCCGGGCTCATCGGCGGCCGGCTCGCCGCCACCACGCGCGTGCTGCCCGCGATCACCGGTTACATCCTTACGGGATTCCTGCTGGGACCCGGCGTCCTCGGGTGGCTCACCGAGAGCGCGCTCGAGGAGACGCGCATCTTCGCCGACATCTCGCTCGGGCTCATCGTGTTCGAGCTCGGCCGCCGCCTCGACCTCGAATGGGCGCGCCACGATCGCTGGCTGCTGCCGATGGGGCTCGCGGAGAGCGCGCTGTCGTTCCTGGCGATGTTCGCGCTGCTCTCATTCTTCGACGTGCCGCGGCTGGAGGCCGCGGTGGCCGCCACGATCGGCGTGGCCACCGCGCCCGCGGTGGTGCTGCTGGTCGCGGCCGAGCTCAAGGCCGAGGGCCCGGCGACGCGCCGCTCGCTGTGGCACGTGGCGCTCAACAACATCGTCGCGATGCTCGGCATCGCGCTGCTGCTGCCGTTCGTCGAGGCGCGCGTGTCCGGCACGCCGTGGAATCCCATCGCCCGCGCGCTGTGGCTCGTCGCGGGCTCGTTCCTGCTGGGCTACGTGGCGTTCCGCGTCGCCCGCGCGATCGCCCGCTTCATCGGCAAGGCCGAGGCGTCGCAGTTCATCCTGGTGGTCGGCATGATCGTGCTCACCGTGGGCGTGGCGCAGGTGGGTCGCCTGTCCGTGCTGCTGGCGCTGCTGGTGTTCGGCGTCTGCGCCCGCAACCTCGACCCCGACCGCCGGCTGATCGACATCCGCTTCGGCCACGCGGCGCGCCTCTTCTTCGTCGTGCTGTTCGTGCTGACGGGCGCCACGCTGCGTCCCGAGCAGTTCGGCGCCATCGCGTGGCTCGGCCTCGCGTTCGTGCTCGTGCGGCTCGTCGGCAAGGCGTTCGCGCTGTTCGTCCTCGCGCGCCCCGCGCACATTTCCGCGCGGCAGGCGGCCACGCTGTCGCTCACGCTCACGCCGATGGCGGGCCTCACGATCGGCCTCACGCAGCCCATCTTCGACATCTCGCCCGAGTTCGGCGCGCATCTCGCCGGCGTGATCGCCTCCGGCATCGCCATCCTGAGCGTGCTGGGTCCCATCGCCACGCGCTACGCTCTGATCCAGTCCGGCGAGGGCGCGCCGGAAGCGCGCGACTGATGAACGACCCCCACGCTCGCTTCGCTCGCTGCCCCCGGAGGGGGAGCATCAGTCCCTTGGGTCGGCCCGGCGGGACTGAGAGAAACGACCCCCACGCTCGCTTCGCTCGCTGCCCCCGGAGCGGGAGCATCAGTCCCTTGGGTCGGCCCGGCGGGACTGAGAGAAACTGACATGCCAGTTCTCGAATTCACGCGATCGCAGCCGCTGACCTTCGGCGTCGAGCTCGAGCTGCAGCTCGTCAACACCAGCGATTACAACCTCGCCGCGGACGCCGACGACCTGCTGCGGCGCGCCGCGGACGACGCCGGCGCCGGCGAGCTGAAGCCCGAGATCACGCAGAGCATGATCGAGATCAACTCGTCCGTGCACGAGCGCTACGAGCCGCTGCTGGCCGAGCTGCGGGCGACGCGCGATTCGCTGTCGGCGCACGCGCGCAAGATGAACGTCGCCATCGCCGGCGGCGGCACGCACCCCTTCCAGAAGTGGAGCGAGCGCAAGATCTACCCGACCGAGCGCTTCCTGTCGGTATCCGAGAAGTACGGCTTCCTGGCGAAGCAGTTCACCGTGTTCGGCCAGCACATCCATATCGGCTGCGCCGACGCCGACGACGCGATCTACCTCAACCACGCGTTCATCCGCTACGTGCCGCACTTCATCGCGCTCGGCGCGTCGTCGCCGTTCTACCAGGGCGTCGACACCGCGTTCGACTCGTCGCGGCTGTCGGTCGTCAACGCGTTCCCGCTGTCGGGCACGATGCCCTTCGTGCCGGACTGGGCGGCGTTCAACCGCTACTTCGACACGATGCACGGCTTCGGCATCGTCAAGAGCATGAAGGATTTCTACTGGGACGTGCGGCCGAAGCCGGAGTACGGCACAGTGGAGATCCGCGTCGTCGACACGCCGCTCACCGTGGACCGGGCCGCGCAGATCGCCGCGTACGCGCAGGCGCTGGCGCGCTGGCTGTGGGCCGAGCGCGTCGACTGGATCACGCCGGAGCTCTATCTCGTGCACAGCTACAACCGCTTCCAGGCATGCCGCCACGGCCTCGACGGCGCGCTCGTGAATCCGCGCACCCGCGAGACCGTCCCCCTCGCCGACGACATCCGGGCCACGCTGCGCGCGCTCGCCCCGCACGCGGCCGCGCTGGGCTCGACGCCGGCGCTCGAGGCGCTGTCGGCGGTGGTGCAGGGCGAAGGCAACGACGCCGCGTGGCTGCGCCGGATCCACACCGACGGCGGCACGCTGCCCGACGTCGTCCGCCAGCAGGCGGCGCGGTGGATGAGCGAGCCATGATCACGACCCTCGTCTACTCGCTGTTCGCCCTCGACCAGACGCTGTCGCAGCTCGCCGCGCAATACGGCCCGTGGCTCTACGCGATCCTGTTCGCGATCATCTTCGCCGAGACCGGGCTCGTCGTGCTGCCGTTCCTGCCCGGCGACTCGATCCTCTTCATCTCGGGCACCGTCGTGGCGGTCGCGGGCCTCAATGTCCACGTGCTCGTCGTGGTGCTGATCGTCGCGGCGATACTGGGCGATTCGGTCAACTATGGCGTGGGCCACTACATCGGCCCGAAGGTGTTCCACGAGCCGGATTCGCGCTGGTTCAAGCGCGCATATCTCGAGCGGACGCAGGCGTTCTACACGCGCTACGGCGGCGTCACAATCATCATCGGCCGCTTCGTGCCGATCATCCGCACGTTCGCGCCGTTCCTGGCCGGCGTGGCCGGCATGTCGTACGCGCGCTTCCTCTGCTACAACGTCGTCGGCGCGGTCGCGTGGATCTCGTCGCTCGTGTATGCCGGCTATCTCTTCGGCAACATCCCGTGGGTCAAGGAGCACCTCACGTGGATCGTCGTGGCGATCGTCGTCGTGTCGCTGCTGCCGGCGATCTCGACCTTCATGAAGGAGCGGCAGGCCGCGAAGGGCAAGGCGCCGCTCTAGCGCCGCCTGCTACACGCGCCGCGCCAGCGCTTCCGCGAGTCCCGTATAGGCCGCCGGCGAGAGATCGCGCAGCCGCGCCTTCACGTCGTCCGGCAGCGCCAGGCCGTCGACGAAAGCGACCAGCGCCTCGCGCGTCATCCCTGCCTGTCCGCGCGTCAGCGCCTTCAGCTGCTCGTACGGCGTGGGCAGGCCGTAACGCCGCATCACCGTCTGGATCGCCTCGGCGAGCACTTCGGGATTGGCGTCGAGGTCCGCGGCGGTGGCGGCGGGATCGGCTTCGAGCTTGCCGAGCCCCTGCCGCAGCGACGCGCAGCCCAGCAGCGCGTGGCCGAGGGCCACGCCGAGGTTGCGCAGCACGGTCGAATCGGTGAGGTCGCGCTGCCAGCGGGAGATCGGCAGTTTCTCCGCGAAGTGGCGAAGCAGCGCGTTGGCGAGTCCGAGGTTGCCCTCGGAGTTCTCGAAGTCGATCGGGTTGACCTTGTGCGGCATCGTCGACGAGCCGACCTCGCCCGCCCTCATCCGCTGGCGGAAATAGCCGACCGAGATGTAGCCCCACACGTCGCGGTCGAGGTCGATCAGCACCGTGTTGGCGCGCGCCAGCGCGTCGCAGTATTCGGCGATGCAGTCGTGCGGCTCGATCTGCGTCGTGTACGGATTGAATTCCAGCCCGAGCGACGTGACGACCCTGGCGGCGAAGCGCTCCCAATCCACCTCGGGGTAGGCGACGACGTGCGCGTTGTAGTTGCCGACGGCGCCGTTCATCTTGCCCTTGACCGGCACCTTCGCGAACGCGGCGATCTGGCGCTCCAGCCGCGCAACGACGTTGGCGAGCTCCTTGCCGAGCGTCGTGGGCGTGGCGGGCTGGCCGTGCGTGCGCGCAAGCATCGGGAGCGCGGCGTGCGCATGCGCGAGGGCGCGGAGATCGCCGGCGACGGCGTGCAGGAGCGGCAGCAGGACGTCGCGGCGGGCGTCGGCCAGCGCAATGCCGTGCGCGAGATTGTTGATGTCCTCGGACGTGCACGCGAAGTGGATGAATTCCGCGACGCGCGCGACCTCCGGCACCGCGGCGAGCCGCTCCTTCAGCCAGTACTCGACCGCCTTGACGTCGTGGTTGGTCTCCCGCTCGATCGCCTTCACGCGCGCGGCGTCCGCCGGCGCGAAATCGCGCGCCACGGCCGCGAGCGCCTCGGCGGCGGCGGGCGGGAACGGCGGCACCTCGGGGATGGCCGGCTCGGCGGCGAGCGCCTCGAGCCACGCGATCTCGATCCGCACACGGTGGCGGATGAGGCCGAATTCGCTGAAGTGACCGGAGAGCGCCGCGACCTTGCCGGCGTAGCGCCCGTCGAGCGGCGACAGCGCGGTGAGGGCGGCGAGCTCGGCGTCGGTCACTGATCGATTTTAGCACGCGCGTCGCGCGGTCGCGGCGGCTGCGGGCAGGGCGGCGGCCGTGCGGCGGATGCTATAATTTTCGGCTTCGCGGGACTTTTTTCTCCAGCAGACTCCATCGCCTTGAAGCTCATCATGTCGTCCACGAGCCCGTTCGCCCGCAAGGTGCGAATCGTGCTCGCCGAGAAGAAGATCGAGTGCCCGCAGGTCGAAATCTCGCCGTGGTCGGCCGACAACGAGGTCCATGCGTACAGCCCGCTCGGCAAGGTGCCGGTGCTGGTGCTGGACGACGGCACGCCGCTCTTCGACTCGCGCGTGATCGTCGAGTACCTGGACAACGTGAGCCCCGTCTCGCGGCTCATTCCCGAGCCGTCGCGGCAGCGGATCGCCGTGCGCAAGTGGGAGGCGCTCGCGGACGGCATCAGCGAGGCGTCGATCGGCGTCGTCATCGAGCGCCGGCGTCCCGCCGCGCAGCAGAGCGCCGATTTCATCGCCCGGCAGGAGCGCAAGATGCGTGAAGGCCTGGCGGACCTCGGCCGGGGCCTGAACGACGAGACGTGGTGCAACGGCGAGGGCTATTCGCTCGCGGACATCGCCACCGGATGCGCGCTCGGTTATCTCGATCTGCGCCACCGCGACCTCGGCTGGCGCGACGCCTATCCCAATCTCGCGCGGCTGTACGAGCGCCTGTCGAAGCGCGCGTCGTTCGCCGATACCGCACCGCCGGCCGGCTGAAGCCGGCCCCGCAAGTCGCAGGGCGGGCTTGGGCCTGACGCGGCGCCGCTACAGCGCCTGCTTCAACTGGTCGAGGATGGCCGGATTCTCCAGCGTGGAGACGTCCTGCGTGATCTCCTCGCCCTTGGCGATCGACCGCAGGAGCCGGCGCATGATCTTGCCCGAGCGCGTCTTCGGCAGGTTGTCCCCGAAGCGGATGTCCTTGGGCTTGGCGATGGGCCCGATCTCCTTGCCCACCCAATCGCGGAGCTGCTTCGCGAATTTCTCGGCCTCGGCGCCCGACGGCCGCGCCTGCTTCAGGACGACGAACGCGCACACGGCCTCGCCGGTGAGATCGTCCGGGCGTCCCACGACGGCGGCCTCGGCGACCAGCGGGTTCGACACCAGCGCCGACTCGATCTCCATCGTGCCCATCCGGTGCCCGGACACGTTGAGGACGTCGTCGATGCGGCCCATGATCGTGAAGTACCCGGTCACCTTGTCGCGCACCGAGCCGTCGCCGGCGAGATACAGCTTTCCGCCGAGCTCCTCCGGGTAGTAAGACTTGCGGAAGCGGTCGGGATCGCCCCATATCGTGCGGATCATCGACGGCCACGGCTTCTTCACGACGAGGATGCCGCCCTGCCCGTCCGGCAGGTCGTGCCCGGTCTCGTCGACGATCGCCGCCATGATGCCCGGCAGCGGCAGCGTGCACGATCCCGGCACCAGCGCCGTGACACCCGGCAGCGGCGTGATCATGTGGCCGCCCGTCTCCGTCTGCCAGAACGTGTCGACGATCGGGCAGCGCGTGCGGCCGACCTCGTTGTGGTACCACATCCACGCTTCCGGATTGATCGGCTCGCCAACGGTGCCGAGGAGCCGCAGGCTCGACAGGTCGTAGTTCCTGGGCGCGGCCGCGGGGTTCGCTTCCGACGCCTTGATCAGCGAGCGGATGGCCGTGGGCGCCGTGTAGAACACGCTCACCTTGTGCTGCTCGATCATCTTCCAGAAGCGCCCGGCGTCCGGGTGCGTCGGCACGCCCTCGAACACGACCTCGGTGGCCCCCACCGCGAGCGGACCGTACGCGATGTACGTGTGGCCCGTCACCCAGCCGATGTCCGCCGTGCACCAGAAGAGATCCTGCGGCTTGATGTCGAACGTCCACTTCATCGTGAGGATGGACATCAGCAGGTAGCCGGCCGAGCTGTGCTGGACGCCCTTCGGCTTGCCGGTGGAGCCCGACGTGTACAGGATGAACAGCGGATGCTCTGCGCCGACCCACTCGGGCTCGCAGGTGTCCGGCTGCTTATCGGCGACCTCGTGCATCCATACGTCGCGCGGCGCGGCGAAGCCGACGCTGCCGCCGGTGCGGCGATAGACGACGACGTGGCGGATCTTCTCGCAGCCGCCCATGCCGAGCGCCTCGTCGACGATCGCCTTCAGCGCGAGGTGCTTGCCGCCGCGCACCTGCTCGTCCGCCGTGATCACGGCGACGGCGCCGGCGTCGATGATCCGCTCCTGCAGCGACTTGGCGGAGAAGCCGCCGAACACGACGGAGTGCGTGGCGCCGATGCGCGCGCACGCCTGCATCGCGATCACGCCCTCGACCGACATCGGCATGTAGACGATCACGCGGTCGCCCTTGGCGACGCCGAGCGACTTCAGCGCGTTGGCGAAGCGGCAGACCCGGTGGTACAGCTCCTGGTAGGTGACGCGCGCGACGGCGCCGTCGTCGGACTCGAACGCGATCGCGACCTTGTTGGCATTGCCGTTCTGGAGATTCCGATCGAGGCAGTTGTACGACACGTTGAGCGTGCCGTCCTCGAACCACTTGTAGAACGGCGCGCCCGACTCGTCGAGCGACTGCGTGAACGGCGTCTTCCACATCAGGTGCTCGCGCGCGAGACCCGCCCAGAAGCCGGGATAGTCGGCCGCGGCGGCGGCGTTCATCCGCTCGAAGTCGGCCGGCTTCACGTTGGCCTGCGCGGTGAACGCGGCCGGGGGCGGGAAAATCCGCGTTTCCTGCAGGACGGATTCGATGTTGGCCATGGTGTTTTTCCTCCTGCCGCCAATCATACAAGACCCGCGGGCCGGGGCGGGAGCGCGAGGACCGCGGTGCTAAACTCACCCGCTTCCTCCCCCGTCCGCAAAGCCGTCCGCCGCCATGGCATTCACCACGCCTTCCGACTCCCGGCTGAAACCGCTGCCGCGGATCCTCTTCATGAGCCGGTGGCTGCAGCTGCCGCTCTACCTCGGGCTCATCGTCGCGCAGGCGGTCTACGTCTACTACTTCCTCGTGGAGCTCCTCCACCTGGTCGAGGCGGCGATGGGCTCGCAGACGGCGCTCGAGCAGATCCTCAAGAACGCCACGCCCGTTGGCGCGGAGATCATCAAGGCGCCGCCGGAAACCCTGGTGATGCTGGTCGTCCTCGGCCTGATCGACGTCGTGATGATCTCGAATCTGCTCATCATGGTCATCGTCGGCGGCTACGAGACGTTCGTGTCGCGGATGGCGCTCGAGAGCCATCCGGACCAGCCGGAGTGGCTGTCGCACGTGAACGCGAGCGTGCTCAAGGTGAAGCTCGCCACGGCGATCATCGGCATCTCGTCGATCCACCTCCTGAAGACCTTCATCAACGCGGCGTCGTACGAGACCAAGGTGCTGGTCGCGCAGACCGTGATCCACATCACGTTCCTGCTTTCCGCGCTGGCCATCGCGGCGGTCGACCGCATCATGCCGGAGCGCGGCCCGCACCGCGGCACCGGCGAGGAGCACTAGCATGTCCACGATCCGCCAGCAGGACTTCATCCAGAGCATCGAGGATGCGCTGCAGTACATCTCGTACTACCACCCGCTCGACTACATCACCGCGCTCGGCGAGGCCTACGCGGCCGAGGCGTCGCCCGCGGCGAAGGACGCCATCGCGCAGATCCTCACCAATTCGCGGATGTGCGCGGAAGGCCACCGCCCGATCTGCCAGGACACGGGCATCGTCGTCGCGTTCGTCAAGGTCGGCATGGAAGCGCGCTGGGACAACTACACGATGTCGATCGCGGACATGGTGAACGAGGGCGTGCGCCGCGCTTACAACCATCAGGACAATCCCCTGCGCGCGTCGATCCTCCACGACCCCGCCGGCGCGCGCCGCAACTCGCGCGACAACACGCCCGCGGTCGTTCACTTCGACATCGTGCCGGGCAACACCGTGGAGGTGAAGATCGCGGCCAAGGGGGGCGGCTCCGAGAACAAGTCGAAGTTCACGATGCTGAATCCGTCCGACTCGATCGTCGACTGGGTGGTGAAGACGGTGCCGACCATGGGTGCCGGCTGGTGCCCGCCCGGGATGCTGGGCATCGGGATCGGCGGCAGCGCGGAAAAGGCGATGGTGCTCGCCAAGGAAGCGCTGATGGAGCCGATCGACCTCCACGAGCTCAGGAAGCGCGGCCCCGCGAGCCGCCTCGAGGAGCTGCGGCTCGAGATCTTCGACAAGGTGAACGCGCTCGGCATCGGTGCGCAGGGCCTCGGCGGCCTGTCGACGGTGCTCGACGTGAAGATCCTCGACTTCCCGACCCACGCGGCGAGCCTGCCGGTGGCGATGATCCCCAACTGCGCCGCGACGCGCCACGCGCATTTCACGCTCGACGGCAGCGGCGTCGCGAAGCTCGAGCCGCCGGACCTGTCGAAATGGCCCGACGTGCACTGGACGCCGGCCGCGGGGTCGCGCCGCGTCGAGCTCGACACGCTCACGCCCGCGGAAGTCGCCTCCTGGAAGCCGGGTGAGCGGCTGCTCCTGAACGGCAGGATCCTCACCGGGCGCGACGCCGCGCACAAGCGCATCGCCGACATGCTGGCGCGCGGCGAGCCGCTGCCAGTCGACTTCCGCCACCGCGTCATCTATTACGTCGGCCCGGTCGATCCGGTACGCGACGAGGTCGTCGGTCCCGCCGGCCCCACGACGGCCACGCGAATGGACAAGTTCACGGAGATGATGCTCGCGGAGACCGGCCTGATCGCGATGATCGGCAAGGCCGAGCGCGGCCCCGTCGCGATCGAGGCCATCCGCAAGCACCAGGCGGCGTACCTGATGGCGGTGGGCGGCGCCGCCTACCTCGTGTCGAAGGCCATCCGCTCGGCCAAGGTCGTGGGCTTCGCCGATCTGGGGATGGAGGCGATCTACGAATTCGACGTCAAGGACATGCCGGTGACGGTGGCCGTCGACGCGCGGGGGACGTCCGTCCACCAGTCGGGGCCCCGTGAATGGCAGCAGAAGATCGGCAAGATTCCGGTCGCCGTGCTGTAGCGCCTGAGGAGGTCCCAGCCGGGACCGCGGGCCGCCCGTCGCCGGGGGCGAATACTCACGCGCGGGCGGCGCCTGCGGCGTGTATCCTTTTCGGCGCCGATCGTGCGCGTGGCGCTGCTGTAGTGCACGCCGATGCCGCGGCCCGCGCCCGCCGCCGCCTGTGCCCATGACCACCGTCCGCCAACGCCTCCGCAAGCACCTGTCGCCGCTGGCGGCGGACACCGTCACCACGCTCAACCTGCCGCCGGTGCGGATGGGGCTGCTCACCAAGCTCAACCTGCTGACGGTCGGCCTGATCGCGCTCACCGCAGTCACCATCACCTCGTTCTATTTCTGGCAGCAGTGGCGCGACGACCAGCTCCAGCTCCGTGCGCAGGGACGCGTGGTGCTGGCGATGCTCGCCGACCTCGCCGCTCCCGGCCTCGCGCGGCCGGACCCTGCGCAGATCGAGCAGATCGTCGACGGCATCGCCGGCGACGGCGACATCGCGTACCTGAGCGTGCTCGACCGCAACGGCGGCGTCGTCGCCGAGCGGCGGCTCTCGCCGCGCCTCGGCACGGCGCCGCTGCCGCCGCTGCCGGCCGGCGCGGGCGGGATGGCCCATGGCGCCACGTCGAGCGCCGAGCGCGAGCTGGACGGCCGCCGCTACGTCGAGCTCCTCACGCCGGTCCACGCGCGCGACTCGGCCGGCCCGCTCGGTTTCGTGCGCCTCGGCCTCTCATTCGATCGCCAGGCGCAGAATTTTCGCGCGCAGGTGCTGGGCGCGCTCACCGTGGTGGGCCTCCTCGTGGTGATCGCCGTCGTGGCGACACTGCTGCTGACGCAGGGCCTGGTCGCGCCGATGCGCCGGCTGATGCGCGCGGCGCGCGCCGTCGGCTCCGGCCGGCTCGACGTGTACGTGCCCGCCAAGTCGTCGGACGAGCTCGGCCTCCTCACCCACACGTTCAACCACATGACGCAGCGGCTCGCGGAATCGCAGGCCGAGGTCGGCAACTACCAGCGCACGCTCGAGGAAAAGGTCACGCAGCGCACGAAGGAGCTGGAGGTCGCCACCGCGCATGCGTACAAGCTTGCGCAGCACGACATCCTCACCGGCCTGCCCAACCGCTCGCTCCTCAACCAGCGCCTGAAGCAGATCCTCGCCCAGGCGGTGCGCGACAGCCTGCAGGTGGCGTGCCTCTTCCTCGATTTCGACAACTTCAAGCGGATCAACGACACGCTGGGCCACGACGCCGGCGACCAGCTGCTGCAGGCGATCGCGCAGCGGCTGTCGAAGGCGGTGCGCGAGAGCGACACCGTCGCCCGGCTCGGCGGCGACGAGTTCGTCATCGTGCTGCCGCAGCTCGCGGCGGCGGACGGCACTGTCGAGGTGATGGCCGTGATCTCGCGCATCCGCGAGTCGTTCCAGGAGCCGTTCCAGCTGTCCGACCAGGTGCCGACGCTCACCTGCTCGATCGGCGTGGCGATGTATCCGTCCGACGCGCCCGACGCCGTAGAGCTCATCAAGCAGGCCGACACCGCGATGTACGCGGCGAAGGAATCCGGCCGCAACGCGTTCCGGTTCTACACCGCCGACATGAACGCGCGCGTGCAGAAGCGGCTGCAGATGGAGACGAACATGCGGCGCGCGCTGGAGGAAGCCGAATTCGCCATCGTCTACCAGCCGCAGATCGACATGCAGTCGGGCAAGCCGCGCGGCGTCGAGGCGCTGCTGCGCTGGCACGATCCGGAGCGCGGCATGATCCCGCCCGCCGAGTTCATCCCGATCGCCGAGGAGTCGGGAATGATCCACGTGCTCGGCGAGCGCGTGCTGCGCGAGGCGTGCAAGCAGGTGGTGGCATGGCACCGGCAGAACATGCTTGTCCGCCTGTCCGTGAACCTGTCGGTGCACCAGCTGCAGCACGACGGGTGGGTGAGCGTGGTCGAGGACGCGCTCGCCGACAGCGGGCTGTCGCCGCACTACCTCGACCTCGAGATCACCGAGAGCGTCATCATCACGCACGCGGACAAGGCCGTCGCCACGCTGATGCAGCTGAAGCAGATGGGCGTGTCGATCACCGTCGACGACTTCGGCATCGGCTACTCCAGCCTGTCGTATCTCGCGCGGCTGCCGATCCGCGGCGTCAAGGTCGACCAGCGCTTCGTCCACGGTCTCGAGCTCAACCGGAACGACGAGGCGATCACGCAGGCCATCATCGCGCTGTCGCATTCGCTCGGGCTCCGCTGCACGGCAGAGGGCGTGGAGACGAACGCGCAGTTCAATTTCCTGCGCTCGCACGGCTGCGAGGAAGCGCAGGGCTACCTGATCACGCCGCCGCTCGCCGCCGCCGATTTCCGCGCGTGGTGGGAGGAGCACGCCCAGTCCGGCACGGGCGTGGAGCACCAGCCCGATCTCTGGCAGACGCGCGTCGGCTAGCGTTTCCTTCTACAGGTCCGACAGGCGGTCGACGTCGCGCAGCACGCCGGCGTCGCCGACGTCGATCACCTGCACGCCGCCGGCATGCGCGGCGACGACGGACCGGGCGCCTTCGTCGCCGGCGAGCGCCGCCAGCGCGGGGCCGTGGCGGCGCGCAAACCCCACCGGATGCCCGCGCTGGCCGTCGTGGCGCGGCGCGACGATGTCGGCACCCGCGGCGAGCGCCGCGGCCACGGCCGCGATCGTCGCCGTTTGCACCCACGGCATGTCCGCCAGCGCGACGATCCAGCCGTCGGCATCGGCCGTCGCGGTGACGCCGCAGGCGAGGCTCGCGCCCATCCCTTCGGTCGCCCGCGCGCACACGACCACGCGCGCGCCGGCGGCCGCCAGAGCGGCGGCGAGCGCCGGATCGCCCGGCCGCACGACGGCGATGGTGCGGGTCAGCGCGGCGGCGAGGTGCCGGCACGCAGCCACGCCCACGGGGGTGCCGCTCGCGACGTCGCCCTCCGCGCGCTGCACCGGCGCCAGCAGCTTGCCGCCGCCGAAGCGCTCGCCGCGGCCTCCCGCGAGCAGCACGCCGGCGATACGCGCGACGGACATGTCAGCCGCCGCGCGCGCTCACTCGGGCACGAGGCGGAACTTGCCGTCCCTGACCGTCACCAGCACGCGCGCGCGCTCGTCCATCCCGTTGTGGTTCGTCGCCGACATGTTGAAGATGCCCTGGCAGCCGATCACCTCGCGCTCCTGCTCCAGCGCGTCGCGCAGCGCCACGCGAAACGCCTCGGTGCCGGGCTTGCCGGCCTTCAGCGCCGCGGGAACGGCGCGCTCCAGCAGCAATCCCGCGTCCCACGTGTTGGCGCCGAACGTCGCCGGCACGCTGCCGAACTGCTTCTGGTAGGCGGCGATGTAGGTCTGCGCCACCTTCTTCGTCGGATTGGAATCGGCGATCTCGTCGATGACCAGCATCGGGCCCGCGGCGAGGATCGTGCCTTCGACCTTGTCCTTGCCGAGCTTGATGAAGTCCTCCGTCGCCACGGCGTGCGTCTGATAGATCGGGCCGGTGTAGCCCTGGTCGCGCAGCGTCGCCTGCGGCAGCACGGCCGGCCCGCCGACGGCGGCGATCAGCATCGCGTCGGGCTTCGCGGCCAGGAGCTTCAGCGTCTGTCCGGTCACGCTCTGGTCGGTGCGGCTGAAGCGTTCGGCGGCGACCACCTTGACGCCGGCCTTGTCGCCGAGCGCGGTGAACACCTTGAGCCAGTTGTCGCCGTAGGGATCGTTGAAGCCGATGAACCCCACCGTCTTCACGCCGTTCTTCGCCATGTGCTTCAGCAGCGCGGCGGCGATGAGGTCGTCGTTCTGCGTGGTCTTGAACACCCAGCGCTTTTTCGCGTCGAGCGGCTCGACCACCGCGGACGTGCCCACGGTGGCCATCATCGGCACCTTGCTCTCGGCGATCACGTCGAGGATCGCGAACGCGTTGGGCGTGGTCGACGGACCGATCAGCGCGTCGATGTTGTTCTCCTGGATCAGCTTCTTGACGTTCTGAACGGCACGCGTCGCATCGCCGCCGTCCTCGAGCGAGATGTACTCGACGGTGGCGTCGCCGATCTTCTTCGGCAGGATGTCGCCGGTGTTCTTCTGCGGGATGCCGATGGCGGACGTCGGGCCGGTGGCCGAGACCATCAGGCCGATCCTGACCTGTCCGGCGGCAGACGTTGCGAAGACGAGGGCCGCGAGCGCGGCGGAGACGATGCGGAAGCGCACGGATTGACTCCTGAGCAGAGAGGATGCGCGAATGCTACCGCAACTGCACAAGCAGGGCCGACGATGCCGCCCTTCGCAACGCGGCCTCCAGCGGTCATTCCGCGGCCGCCGGCCGGCAGCGGGAAACGTTGCAACGGAGGGGTGGCCGCATTAAGCTTCGTCGCGACAGAGAACAACGGTCATCGGGTCGACGGATCGGGGGGGCGCGGACGTGTTGTGTCCGCGATCCAGGGGAGAAGCAGTGTTCGGCAACGACGTCCGCCCGGTGCCCCGGAGGTTCGCGTCGGCCATCGTCCTCGCCGCGATCGCGACCGTGTCCACGGTGCCCGCCGGCGGCCAGCCATTCCCCGCCACCATGTGCGCGGCCGACCGCAGCGGCACCGACCTCGGTTGCACGTCGAACGACATCAACATCGCGACCGTGTCGGTCAACAACGGCGTCACGACGTGCGCGGCCGGCACGTCGGTCACGCTGGACCTGAGCCTGCTGCTGCGGTCGAACGCGAACCAGCGCTACGACATCGGCGTGTTCGTCGCGCTCGATGGGAAGTCGCCGATCATCCGCTCGAACGCCGGCGGCAGCGCGAGTTGCTCCGTCGTCGGGCTGCCGACGTCGCCCCCGCCGCTGGCGAATCTGGACGGGAACGCCTGCGGAGACATCGCCAGCTCGGGCCCGGTCTCGATCAACGTCGGGATTGTCACCGTTCCCTGTACGCCGGACGCGACGGGTCACCTGGTGCTCCCTGCGGTCGTGACCTGGGACAACAACAGCACCGCGACGTCCTGCCAGGCGCCACCTGCCCAATGGGTGAAGGCCAGCACCAAATCGAATTGCAGCGCGGGCATCACGGCCCGGATACCAGTCACCGTGACCGGCAGGATCACGGTCGTCAAGAACACGACGCCCTCCGCATCGCCGGGAACCTTCGCTTTCACCGCGAGCGGGCCCTCGGTGGCGCCGGCGGCCTTTTCACTGGCGGCAGGGCAACAGCGGGTGCTGAGCACGGCGCAGCTCGGGACGACGCCGCAGGTCTACACGGTGACGGAGCAGGCGGCGGCCGGCTTCGACCTCGCCTCGCTCCAGTGCGTCGACGACTCCGACAACCAGACGCATCCGGAATTCATCAGCGTCGATCCCTCGACGCGGACCGCGAGAATCTCGATGTCGTCGAACCCGACCCTGGGGGTGACGTCGGCGACATGCTCGTTCAACAACGCGAAGCAGTCGTCGATCACCGTGGTGAAGAAGACGCAGGGCGGCGACGCGACGTTCGAGTTCGACGGCCCTTCGCCTTTCGCGATCACGACCGCAGGCGGCACGGGCGAGCGACGGTTCCCGGCCGTGGCGCCGGGAACCTACACGGTTTCGGAGATCGTGCCGGACGGATGGACCCGCTCGGGCCCCGTGTGCAGCGACCCGTCCGGCGACACGACCGTCGCCGGAGGCACCGCGACCATCAAGCTCGGCGTCGGCGAGGACGTGACCTGCACCTATACCGACACGAAGCTCGGCGCGATACAGGTCACCAAGAAGACGTCGGGCGGCGACGGAACGTTCTCGTTCACGGGACCCCAGAACTTTCAGGTCACCACGACGTCGGGGACGGGCGGCCCCTTCACGCTGCCGAATCTCGCGCCCGGGACGTATACGATCACGGAATCGGTGCCCGCCGGCTGGCAGCTCGGCAGCATCGCCTGCACCGATCCCACCGGCGATTCGACGACGTCGGGCAGCACCGCCACCGTGAATCTGGCGCCCGGCGAGATCGTCGCCTGCACGTTCACCAACACCCGGCAGGCTTCAGTCAAGGTCGAGAAGCAGACGGCCGGCGGCGACGGCACGTTCGCCTTCACCGGATCGCAGGCATTTTCGATCGTCACGACGGCCGGCAACGGAGCGAACACGACCGCGTTCGCATCGGTCGTCCCCGGCGTCGCGCTGTCGATCGTCGAATCGGTGCCGGCGAACTGGACGCTCGCGTCGGCGTCGTGCCGTGACGCAACCAGCGGCTCGCCGATGGGCGCCGCGATCGCCAACGGCGTGACGGTGACGCCCGCCGCGGGCCAGGCGATCGTCTGCACGTTCGCCGATACGAAGGGGGCGACCCTGCGGGTGCTGAAGCACGCGAGCCCGCAAAGCGCGCAGCTCTTCGGCTACCTGCTGACGGGACCGTCGAGCGCGGCGTTCTCGCTCGCCGACAGCGGCGACGGCGCCAACGTGCAGACGTTCACCAACCTCGCCCCC
>Ga0207691_10002406_pt1 | contig 18319 bp, 13 predicted proteins | sample KBSM13metaG_FD_184327 | JGI IMG/M metagenome (GOLD analysis project Ga0207691, IMG submission 184327) | Miscanthus rhizosphere microbial communities from Kellogg Biological Station, Michigan, USA - KBS M1-3 metaG (SPAdes) (version 2) | ecosystem: Host-associated > Plants > Roots > Rhizosphere >... | reverse complement strand
TGATCGCCGCCGTCAACGTCGTCTTCCCGTGATCCACGTGACCAATCGTCCCGATGTTCACGTGCGGCTTGCTGCGATCGAACTTCTCTTTAGCCATCTTCCTTCGCCCTCAACGGTTGCGGTTACTTGCTTCCCACTTTGGCGATGATCTCTTCACTCACGCTCTTGGGAACCTCGTCATAGGCGGCGAACTGCATCGTGTAGTTGCCGCGGCCCTGCGTCATGGAGCGGAGGTTCGTCGAGTAGCCGAACATCTCCGACAGCGGGACACGCGCCGTAATGACCTGGACGCCGGCTCGCGGCTCCATGTGCTTGATGTGGCCGCGCCGCGACGAGAGATCGCCGATGACGTCGCCCATGTAGTCCTCGGGGACCACGACCTCGACGTCCATGATCGGTTCCTTGATGATCGGCTGCGCCTTCTTGGCGGCGTCCTGATAGGCCATGGAGCCCGCGATCTTGAAGGCCATTTCCGAAGAGTCGACGTCGTGGTACGAGCCGTCGTACAGCTCGACGTGGACGCCGGTCGTCGGATAGCCGGCGAGGATCCCGGTCTCCAGGGCTTCCTTGATCCCCTGCTCGATCGGCTTGATGAACTCCTTGGGGATCGCCCCGCCCTTGATCTCGTTGTCGAAGACGAAATCGTGGCCTTCCTCGGCCGGCTTGATGCGGATCTTGGCCTCGCCGTACTGACCGCGGCCGCCCGACTGGCGGATGAATCGGCCGTGGCCCTGGGCTTCCTTCGTGATCGCCTCGCGGTAGGCGACCTGAGGCTTGCCGATGTTCGCGCCGACGTTGAACTCGCGGACCATGCGGTCCGTGATGATCTCGAGGTGGAGCTCTCCCATCCCGCGGATGATGGTCTGGCCCGTCTCCTTGTCGGTGTGGACCTTGAAGGTCGGGTCTTCCTGCATCAGCTTGGCGAGGGCCATGCCCATCTTTTCCTGGTCGGCCTTGGTCTTGGGCTCGATCGCCACGGCGATGACGGGCTCGGGGAAGTTCATCGCCTCGAGAATGACCGGGTTGTCCTCGTCGCAGATCGTGTCGCCGGTCTGGACGTTCTTCAGGCCCACGGCCGCGGCGATGTCACCGGCGTAGACTTCCTTGATCTCTTCGCGCTTGTTGGCGTGCATCTTCAAGAGCCGCCCGATGCGCTCGCGGCCGTCCTTGGTCGAGTTGAAGACGGCCGAGCCCGCGTCGAGGTGCCCCGAGTAGACGCGGAAGAACGCCAGCTGCCCGACGAACGGGTCGGTCATGATCTTGAAGATGAGGGCCGAGAACGGAGCGTCGTCGGTGGCCGGACGCTCGAGCTCGGCGCCGACGTCGTCGTGGCCCTTGATCGCAGGCACGTCCAGCGGCGACGGAAGGTAGTCGATGACGGCGTCGAGCAGCTGCTGGACGCCCTTGTTCTTGAACGCCGAACCGCAGATGACGGGCTGGACATGGCCGGCGATCGTGGCGCGCCGGAGGGCCGCCTTGATCTCGTGGGACTCGACCTTGCCGCCGTGGAGGTACTTCTCGAGCAGCCCGTCGTCGGTCTCGGCGACCGTCTCGATCAGCATCTCGCGGTACTTGTCGGCCTCGTCCTTCATGTCCGCCGGCATATCGACGACGTCGAACTTCGAGCCCTGGGCGTCGTCGTGGAACTCGATCGCTTTCATCACGACGAGGTCGATGATCCCGCGATGGTTCCCCTCGGTGCCCCAGGGGATCTGGATCGGCGCCGGCTTGGCGTTGAGCTTCGTCTTCATCATCTCGACGCAACGCGGGAAGTTCGCTCCGACGCGGTCCATCTTGTTGACGAAGGCGATGCGGGGGACACCGTAGCGGTTGGCCTGGCGCCACACGGTCTCGGACTGCGGCTCGACGCCGGCGACGGCGTCGAACACGGCGACGGCGCCGTCGAGGACGCGGAGCGACCGCTCGACTTCGGCCGTGAAGTCGACGTGGCCGGGCGTGTCGATGATGTTGATCCGGACGAGCTCGTCCGAGCCGGACGCCTTCCAGAAGCACGTCGTCGCGGCGGACGTAATCGTGATGCCGCGCTCCTGCTCCTGGACCATCCAGTCCATCGTGGCGGTGCCCTCGTGGACCTCGCCCAGCTTGTAGTTGACGCCCGTGTAGAAAAGGATCCGTTCGGTGGTCGTCGTCTTACCGGCGTCGATGTGCGCCATGATCCCGATGTTGCGGGTGTCTTTCAGCGGGTGCGTGCGCGGCATGGTCGGAAAAGGTCTCGAGTTTCTGTTTCTGGTTTCGGTTCTTCGGCTTCGGTTTCGCGGGTTACCAGCGATAGTGGGCAAAGGCCTTGTTGGCCTCGGCCATCTTGTGCGTGTCGTCCTTCTTCTTCACGGCGCCGCCGCGGAGGTTGGACGCGTCGAGGAACTCGGCCGCGAGCTTCTCCCGCATCGTCTTCTCGCCGCGGGCGCTCGCGTACTCGATGATCCAGCGGATCGCGAGCGAGGTCCGGCGGTTGGGCCGCACCTCGACGGGGACCTGGTAGGTCGAGCCGCCAACGCGGCGCGACTTGACCTCGAGCGCCGGCTTGACGTTCTCGATCGCCTTCTTGAAGGCCTTCATCGGATCGTCCTGGGTCTTCTCGGCGACGCGGTTGAGCGCGCCGTAGAGGATCCCCTCGGCGGTCGACTTCTTTCCCTGCGACATCACGGAGTTGATGAACTTCGTGACGAGCTGGGAGTTGTACAGCGGATCCGGCAGGATCTCTCGCTTGGCAACGACTCGGCGTCTCGGCATCGTTATCCTTCTTGTCTCGTTAGGCCTTGGGACGTTTCGCGCCGTACTTGGACCGGCCCTGCTTGCGGTTGGCGACTCCGACCGCGTCGAGCGTTCCGCGAATGACGTGGTAGCGGACGCCCGGCAGATCCTTCACGCGGCCGCCGCGGATCATGACGATCGAATGTTCCTGCAGGTTGTGGCCGACGCCCGGGATGTAGGTCGTCACCTCGATGCCGTTCGTCAGGCGGACGCGCGCGACCTTGCGCAGCGCCGAGTTCGGTTTCTTCGGCGTCGTCGTGTAGACGCGCGTGCACACGCCGCGGCGCTGCGGCGAACGCTGGAGCGCGGGCGAAGCGGTCTTCACCGCCAGCCGCTCGCGGCCTTTGCGTACGAGTTGAGAAATTGTCGGCATCGACTCTCCTGATCTCCCCGAGTCCCCCGGAGCCGTGGAAGGACCCGAGATCGACCGTAAACCGCTTTACTTAGGGTCGGACGAGACAGGCCCACCGACTCGTCCGAGTCCTGAGGAAAAACCCGCGAATCGTACGCGGCTACGGGGGACCTGTCAAGCGGAAGTTGCTGTCACCGCAACGCTTTCAGCCGTCGGCTCTCAGCTGTCGGCTCTGACCCCGCGTCCGACCCTCTCCGCTTTTGACCCCCGAGGATCCGAGTATGTCACAGAGGCGGCCGTTGCGAGGCTTTTCGCGGTGGGATCTAACCATATGAGCGGACAGCTGATAGCTGACAGCGGCCATCTAGCCCCCATCCCTTGCCTCCACGCGCCGCAACACGTCGGCGAAGCGCGGATCGGCCCGGAGGCTCTCGAAGAGCGGATACGCGCGCAGGATCGCCATCGTGTCCGAGTGCTCGGCAAAGGCCCGCTCGAGCTGCGCAAATGCCGAGTCCGCCCGCCCGAGGCCGGTGTCCACGACCGCCAGCGCGAATGGCGAGACGTAGCGCGTTCGCGCGAGAGCCTCCAGACGCTGCCGGATGCGGAGGGCGTCGTCGCGTCGTCCCGTCACCGCATACGCGTAGCCGAGAGTCGACAGCATCCGGGGAAGCTCCTCGAGGCGGGCCGCGAGTTCGAGCTCGCGGATCGCCTCCCCCGTGCGCTGCTGCTTCAGCAGCGCCATTCCCAGAACGTTGTGGGCGACGGCATAGTTCGGCTCGAGCTCGAGCGCCTCACGCACGTGAGCGATTGCCTGATCGTAACGGCCGGCCCAGAGATGGATGTCCCCGATGTCGCTCATGATGCTGACGGACAGCGGGTCCAGCTCCTGGGCTCGCTCGATCTCGGCCACCGCTTCGTCGAATCGCCCCTGCGCGGCCAGCAGATACGCGAGCCACTGATGGGCCGTCGCGTACCCGGCGTTGAGCGCGATGGCGCGGCGGAATTCGTCCTCGGCGCCGCTCGCGTCCCAGTCGTAGACCCATCGCACGAGGGCGAGGGACGCGTGCGCTTCGGCCGGAGCATCCTCTCGAGCGACGGCACGCCGGGCCGCCTCCTCCGCGAGGCCGAACGTCTCCCTCGGCGACGCGGCGCCCCAGACACCGAGCAGGCTGTGGCAGTCGGCCAGCCCGGCGTATGCCAGGCCGTACTCGGGATCCGCCTCGATGGCCTGCGAAAACGCTTCGATCGCCTTGCGGAAGTCGGCCTCCGTGCGCCGGTTCCAGAAGTATCGGCCTCGCAGATACGCCCGATAGGCGGTCAGGTTCTCCGTCCCGCGGCCGCTCAGCCGGGCACGCTCCGCGGGGCTGAGGGAGGGAACGAGCGCCTCCGCGACGCGCTGCGCGATCGCGTCCTGCACGTCGAAGACGCTGGTGTAGAGCGTGTCGAACGTCTCGCCCCAGATGGGCCGGCCGTCCGAGACCCTCACCAGTCGGACGTTCACGCGGATGCGGTCGCCCACGCGCTGGACGCCCCCCTCCAGAACCGCATCGGCGCGCAGTTTCCGGCCGGCGCGGAGAGAATCCGTGTGGTCATCCGAATATGGGAGCACCGCACTCACCGGGCGCACCGCGATGCCGGGCACTCCGCTGAGCTTGGCGATCAGCGTGTCGGCGATGCCCTGCTCCAGGATCGCGTCGTGCTGCTGCGAGGCGAGCGGCCGGAACGGCAGCACGGCGAGGGCCGTCGAAGCGGCGGAGGCCGCGATCGCGGCGTTCGGAGTCGGCGCCGCCTCGCGGCGAATCGCCACGGCTCCGGCCACGAGGGACATCGAGGCGATCGCCGCGGCCGTCAGACCGCCCCAGTGGCGGCGCGCGAACCGCCGCGCACGGTACCCCACCGTATCGGGACGGGCGAGCACGGGCCGATCCTCCAGAAACCGCCGGATGTCGTCCGCCATCGCCCCGGCGTCGGCGTAGCGGCGCGCGGGCTCCTTGCGCAGAGCCTTCATCACGATCGTGTCGAGATCGCCGGACAGCTCCCTGGCGAGCGGGCGCGTCGCGCGTTCCGAGGGCTTCGGGACCTCCGTCTCGCACACGACCCGGACCATCTCGGCGGCCGAGGCTCCCGCCTGGTAGGGTCGGCGACCCGTCAGCAGCTCATAGAGCACCACGCCCAGGGCATAGACGTCGCTCGCGGGAGTCACCGGCTCGCCGCGCACCTGCTCGGGGCTCGCGTAGTCCGGCGTCAACAGCTGAAAGAGGGTCCCCGTCTCCTCGACCGAGGCTCCGAAGAGCTCCGGAACGATGAGCTTCGCGATGCCGAAATCGAGCAGCTTGGCGGTGCCGTCGTTCGTCACGAGGATGTTGGCCGGCTTGATGTCCCGGTGCACCACGAGATTCTGGTGGGCGTACTCCACGGCTCCGCAGACGTCGAGAAAGAGGCGAAGGCGCTCCCGGACGCCGAGCCCCTTCTCGGTGCACCAGTCCGGGAGGGTCCGGCCCTCGATGTACTCCATGACGAAGTACGGGCGGCCGTCCGTCGTGGCGCCGCCGTCGAGAAGGCGGGCGATGTGCGGATGCTCCAGGTTCGCGAGGATCTGCCTCTCGGTTCGGAACCTCCGCAGCACGGAGTCCAGGTCCATGCCGGCCCGCACGAGCTTGATGGCCACCTTCTTCCGGAACGCTTCGTCCGCGCGCCGGCCGAGGTAAACGGTCCCCATCCCGCCATGCCCGATCTCCTCGAGGATCTCGTAGGCGCCAACCCGCTCCCCCGTCCGAGGCGACCGAGACTCGAGAAGGGCGCCGGCCAGCGAGGCCATCGGCGCCGGCGACGGCTTCGAATCGTCGAGCATCGGCCAGGGCGCCTCGTCCGAGGTGATGAGGGACCGGCACTGGGCGAGAAGCTCCGCGTCGCCGCCGCAAGCCTGCTCCAGGTACGCATCCCGGGCGTCCGCCTCGAGCGGCAGCGCCTCGTTCAGGATCCCCTTCAGGCGCCGCCAATCCTCGGGAGTCATGGATGTCGATGTCGACTGTTCCGAGCCTGACGCATCCTACTGCAGCCCCGAAAAAGAAGAGGCCCGCCGAAGCGGGCCTCTGCAACCATTCCCGGGAAACCCGGCTCTACTCTTCGTCGCTCGCGTCGACTTCGGCGTCCGCTTCGGCCATCGCGAGCTCCTCGGCCGGATCGACCAGGAAGTCCTCGAGCGCCGGCTCCTCCGCGGGCGGAATCTCCTCCCGCTCCAGGACGACGTTCCGGTAGTACTCCATGCCCGTGCCCGCCGGGATGAGCCGGCCGACGATGACGTTCTCCTTGAGGCCGCGAAGCACGTCCACCTTGCCCGAGATCGAAGCCTCGGTGAGGACGCGAGTCGTTTCCTGGAACGACGCCGCCGAGATGAACGAGTCCGTGGACAGCGAGGCCTTCGTGATTCCGAGGAGCATCGGCCGGGCGGTCGCCGGCTGTCCGCTCGCCGTGAGCACCCGCTCGTTTTCGTCCTCGAACCGGAACCGGTCGACCTGCTCGTCGATCAGGAAATCGGTGTCGCCGACGTCCTCGACCTTCACGCTGCGCATCATCTGCCGGACGATGACCTCGATGTGCTTGTCGTTGATGGCGACGTTCTGCGAGCGGTAGACCTCCTGGATCTTGTCCACGAGGTAGCGCTGCAGCTCCTTCTCGCCGAGAATCGCCAGGACGTCGTGCGGGTTGATCGGGCCGTCGATCAGGGGATCGCCCGCCCGGACCCGTTCGCCTTCCTGCACGTTGACGTGGGTGTAGCGCGGGATGAGGTACTCGCGCGCGTCGCCGTCGTCGCCCGTGACGATGACCTTCCGCATGCCCTTCGCGATCGGGCCGTGAGACACGGCGCCGTCGATCTCGGTGATGACGGCGGCGTCCTTCGGGCGCCGGGCCTCGAACAGCTCGACGATGCGCGGCAGACCGCCCGTGATGTCCTTCGTCTTGGTCGTCTCGCGCGGGATCTTGGCCAGCACGTCGCCCGGATGGACTTCCTGCTTGTCGGAGACCATCAGGTGCGAGCCGATCGGAAGGAGGTACTTCCTCTCGCCGGACCGCCCCTTGATGATGACCTGCGGCGAGCGCTTTTCGGCGCCGACCGTCTCGACGATGATGTTCTGAGCGAGGCCCGTGACCCGGTCCGTCTCCTCGCGGAGGTTCTCGCCTTCCACGATGTCGCGGAACTCGACGTTGCCGCCGATCTCCGTCAGGATCGCCGAGGTGAACGGATCCCACTCGACGAGCTCCTGGCCGGGAACGACCTCCTGGCCCTCGGTGACCTTGATGGTCGAGCCGTAGACCACGGAGTACCGCTCCTTCTCGCGGCCCTTGTTGTCGACGATCGTGATCTTGCCGTTGCGGTTGACGACGACGAGGTTGCCGTCCTTGCGCTCGACGGTCGCGATGGAGAGGAACCGGACCGTGCCCGGATTCTTGGCGGTGTGCTTGGACTGCTCGGTGACGCGGGAGGCCGTACCGCCGTAGTGGAACGTCCGCATCGTGAGCTGGGTGCCCGGTTCGCCGATCGACTGCGCCGCGATGACGCCGACGGCCTCGCCGATCTCGACCATCTTGCCCGTGGCGAGCATGCGGCCGTAGCAGAGGCGGCAGACGCCGCGCTTGGTCTCGCAGGTCAGCACCGAGCGGATCTTGACGCGCTCGATGCCCGCTTCCTGGACGCGGGACGCGAGGTCCTCGGTGATCTCGTCGCCGATCCCGATGATCTTCTCCTCGGAGAGCGGGTCGAGGATGTCCTCCTGACAGACGCGGCCGACGATGCGGTCGCGGAGCGGCTCGAGCGTGTCGCCACCTTCCATGATGGCCGACACCGTGATGCCGTCGGACGTCCCGCAGTCCTCGAGGAGGACGATGACGTCCTGGGCCACGTCGACGAGGCGGCGCGTCAGGTAACCCGAGTCGGCCGTCTTGAGCGCCGTGTCCGCGAGGCCCTTGCGGGCGCCGTGCGTCGAGATGAAGTACTGGAGCACCGAGAGGCCTTCGCGGAAGTTGGCCGTGATGGGCGTCTCGATGACCTCGCCCGAGGGCTTGGACATGAGGCCGCGCATGCCGGCGAGCTGCCGGACCTGCTCCTTGGAGCCTCGGGCGCCGGAGTCCGCCATGATGTAGATCGGGTTGAACTCCGAGCCCACCTGGTCCGACTTCTTCATCTCGCGGAACATCTCGTCCGAGATGGCCTCGGTCGTCCGGTGCCAGATGTCGATGATCTTGTTGTGGCGCTCACCCGCGGTGATGACGCCCGAGCTGCGCTGGCCCTCGACTTCGAGAACTTCCTTGCGGGCGGCGGCGAGATAGTCCTCCTTCTTGGCCGGGATCACCATGTCGTCCACGCCGATCGAAATGCCGGCGCGAGTCGCGGCGGTGAAGCCCAGGTCCTTCAGGTCGTCCAGCATCCGGACGGTCAGGTTCTCGCCGAAGGTGAGATAGACGTAGCTGACGAAGTCGGTCAGTCCCCGCTTCTTGAGGTTGCCGTTGATGAAGGGGACGACGTCCGGCAAGGACCGGTTGAACACGACGCGGCCGACCGTCGTGTCGATGAGCGTCCGCTCGACGTCCTGGACCTCGGCGTGCGAGATGTCCTGGTCGTTGTACTGCGTCGTCAGGTCCATGTACTTGCCGGAGTAACGGACGCGGATCGGCGTGTGGGTCGTGACGTCGCCCTGCTCGTACGCCAGGATCACCTCGTCGAAGTCGGCGAAGATGCGGCCCTCGCCCTTGGTGTTGGCGCGGGACTTGGTCAGGTAGTAGATGCCGAGCACCAGGTCCTGAGACGGCACGGCCAGCGGCCGGCCCGAGGCGGGCGAGAGGATGTTGTTCGAGGAGAGCATGAGCAGCTCGGCCTCGATCTGGGCCTTCGGCGACAGCGGCACGTGGACGGCCATCTGGTCGCCGTCGAAGTCGGCGTTGAACGCCGGGCAGACGAGCGGGTGGATCTTGATGGCCTTGCCCTCGACGAGGACGGGCTGGAAGGCCTGAATGCCGAGGCGGTGGAGCGTCGGCGCGCGGTTGAGGAGCACCGCGTGGTCGCGGATGACTTCCTCGAGCGCGTCCCAGACCTCCGTGACGCCGGACTCGACGAGCTCCTTCGCCGCCTTGATGGTCGAGGCGAGGCCCTTCTTCTCGAGGCGGTTGTAGATGAACGGTTTGAAGAGCTCGACGGCCATCTTCTTCGGCAACCCGGCCTGGTGGAGCTTGAGCTCCGGGCCGACCACGACGACGGAGCGGCCGGAGTAGTCGACGCGCTTGCCCAGCAGGTTCTGGCGGAACCGGCCCTGCTTGCCCTTGAGCGTGTCGGAGAGCGACTTCAGGGGCCGGTTGTTCGAGCCCTTCAGCACGCGGCCGCGGCGGCCGTTGTCGAAGAGGGCGTCCACCGCCTCCTGCAGCATGCGCTTCTCGTTGCGGACGATCACCTCGGGCGCGCGCAGCTCGAGCAGCTTCTTGAGCCGGTTGTTCCGGTTGATGACGCGGCGATAGAGATCGTTGAGGTCGGAGGTCGCGAAACGGCCGCCGTCCAGGGGCACGAGGGGACGCAGCTCCGGCGGAATGACCGGGATGACGTCGAGAATCATCCAGTTGGGCCGGTGGCCGGAGCGACGGAACGCGTCGCACACCTTGAGCCGCTTCGCGGCCTTCTGGCGCTTGATCTGCGAGGTCTCGGTCTTCATGATCATGCGGAGCTCTTCCGAGAGCATGTCGACGTCGACCCGCTCCAGAAGCTCCTTGATCGCTCCGGCGCCCATGCGGGCGACGAAGACGTCCCCGAGCTCCGTCCGGAGCTGGCGGAACCGCTCCTCGGAGAGCAGCTCCTTCTCCTTCAGGTCCGTCTCGCCCGGATCGATGACGACGTAGGACTCGAAGTAGAGGATCCGCTCGAGGTCGCGGAGCGAGATGTCGAGCAGGTGCCCGATCCGCGAGGGCAACCCCTTGAAGAACCAGACGTGCGAGACGGGCGAGGCCAGCTCGATGTGGCCCATCCGCTCCCGGCGCACCTTGGACTTCGTGACCTCGACGCCGCACTTGTCGCAGACGACGCCGCGGTGCTTCATCCGCTTGTACTTGCCGCAGAGGCATTCCCAGTCCGTGATCGGGCCGAAGATCTTCGCGCAGAAGAGCCCGTCCCGCTCCGGCTTGAACGTGCGGTAGTTGATGGTCTCGGGCTTCGTGACCTCACCGAAGGACCACGACCGGATCTTCTCCGGCGACGCCAGAGAGATCTTGATCGCGTTGAAGTCCTTCAGGGTCGTCGGCCTGTTTGCAAAAGCGAGCGTTTCCACTTATGCGCTCCTTCTCAGGGGTCGCTCATCGCGACTTACGAGAAAACGATTTGAGCGGCCGCTCGACGCGGCCGAAGGGAGCAAGCGGCCGCTGAGCACCAGCCCAAGGCTGGAGCGCAACGCCCGCGGCGATTCGATAAGGACCCGGATCATCGCTTGATCAGCTCCACGTCGAGGCACAGGGACTGCAGCTCGCGCACGAGCACGTTGAAGGACTCGGGAAGCCCCGGCTCCGCCGGGACCTCGCCCTTCACGATCGCCTCGTAGGCCTGCGAGCGGCCCTCGACGTCGTCGGACTTCACCGTCAGAAGCTCCTGCAGGGTGTAGGAGGCGCCATAGGCCTCGAGGGCCCAGACCTCCATCTCGCCGAAGCGCTGGCCGCCGAACTGGGCCTTGCCGCCCAGAGGCTGCTGCGTGATCAGCGAGTACGGCCCGATCGAACGCGCGTGAATCTTGTCGTCGACCAGGTGCGAGAGCTTCAGCATGTAGATGTAACCGACCGTGACCTGCTGCTCGAAGGGCTCCCCGGTCATCCCGTCGTAGAGCATCGTCTTGCCGGAGTTGGGAAGATTGGCGTCCTTGAGGAGCTTCTTGATCTCCCCTTCGTTCGCTCCGTCGAAGACCGGTGTCGCGACCGTGACCCCGAGGACCCGCGCGGCCCAGCCGAGGTGGGTCTCCAGGATCTGCCCGACGTTCATGCGCGAGGGCACGCCCAGCGGGTTCAGGACGATCTCGATCGGGGTGCCGTCCGGCAGGTACGGCATGTCCGCTTCCGCGAGGATGCGGGAGATGACGCCCTTGTTGCCGTGGCGGCCGGCCATCTTGTCGCCCACCGAGAGCTTGCGCTTCATGGCGACGTAGACCTTGACCATCTTGATGACGCCCGGCGGAAGCTCGTCTCCCTTCTGGAGAAGCTCGATCCGCTCGGCGTTGACGCGATTGAGGACCTCGATCTGGGAGTCCTGGCGGCGAAGGATGATCGTGATCTCGTCGGCGATCTCCTCGTCCTTGAGCTTGAGTCGCTTGAGCTGCTGCGGCGTCAGGCGGGCGACGGCCTCGGGAGCGAACTTGCCGCCCTTCTTGACGATTTCGCTGCCGTCGCGGTCGAGGATCTCCTCGGCCGCCACGCGGTTGACGAGGAGGTCGCGGATCTTCTTGTTGGCCTCTTCCCGGATGATCCGGATCTCGTCCTTCGAGTTCTTCTCGATCTTCGCGATCTGATCCTGCTCGATCGAGAGGGCCCGGAGGTCCTTGTCGATGCCCTTGCGGGAGAAAATCTTGACGTCGACCACCGTGCCTTCGATGCCCGGAGGACACTTCAGGGAAGCGTCGCGAACGTCGCCGGCCTTCTCGCCGAAGATCGCCCGGAGGAGCTTCTCTTCCGGCGTGAGCTGGGTCTCGCCCTTGGGCGTGACCTTGCCGACGAGGATGTCGCCCGGCTTGACGGAAGCCCCGATCCGGATGATGCCGGACTCGTCGAGGTCCCGCAGGGCGTTCTCGGAGACGTTGGGAATGTCCCGCGTGATTTCTTCAGGCCCGAGCTTGGTGTCGCGGGCCTCGATGTCGAACTCCTGGATGTGGATCGACGTGAAGAAATCGTCCTTGACGAGGCGCTCGGAGACCAGGATCGCGTCTTCGTAGTTGTAGCCGCGCCACGGCATGAACGCGACGAGCACGTTGCGGCCCAGGGCCAGCTCGCCCTGGGACGTGCACGGCCCGTCGGCGAGGACCTCTCCCCGCTCGACGCGCTGCCCCTCGTGGACGATGGGCTTCTGGTTGATGCAGGTGTTCTGGTTGGAGCGCCGGAACTTCGTCAGCGGGTAGATGTCCGCGCCGAACTCCCGGGCCGCTCCGCCGGTCTCGGCCGGGCCGCCCTCGACGCGGACGATGATCCGCTCCGAGTCGACCTGGTCGACCATGCCCCCGCGCTTCGCGAGCACGACCGCGCCGGAGTCGCGGGCCACGGTGGCTTCGAGGCCGGTGCCGACGAGCGGCGACTCGACCTTGAGCAGCGGCACGGCCTGACGCTGCATGTTGGAACCCATCAGCGCGCGGTTCGCGTCGTCGTGCTCGAGGAACGGGATCAGGGCCGTCGCGACCGAGACGAGCTGCTTGGGCGAGATGTCCTTGTAGTCGACCTTGTCGCGGTCGGTCGTGATGAATTCGCCGTTGAAGCGGGCGATGACCCGCTCTTCCCTGATGCGCCCGGTGGCATCCGTTTCGGCGTTCGCCTGGGCGATCGTGTAGTTCTCCTCTTCCCAGGCCGAGAGGTAGAAGGCGAACGGCAGCGCGTCGGCGGCCCGCTTGTGGTTCTTGCGGACCCGCTCGTTGTCGTCCTCGAGCTCCTTCTTCTCGACGATCTGGCCGAGCTTGAAGGAGGTGTCTCCGACCTGGGTGACCTGGAAGTGGTCGATGACGCGGCCCTTTTCGACCTTCTTGTACGGCGTCTCGATGAAGCCGAAATCGTTGATGCGCGCGTAGCACGAGAGCGACGAGATGAGGCCGATGTTCGGGCCTTCCGGCGTTTCGATCGGGCAGACGCGGCCGTAGTGCGTCGGGTGCACGTCGCGGACCTCGAACCCGGCGCGCTCGCGCGAGAGGCCTCCCGGCCCGAGGGCGGAGAGGCGGCGCTTGTGCGTGACCTCGGAGAGCGGGTTCGTCTGGTCCATGAACTGCGACAGCTGCGAGGACCCGAAGAACTCCTTGATCGAGGCGATGACGGGCTTCGAGTTGATCAGGTCGTGCGGCATCGCCGAGTCGATGTCCTGGTGGACCGACATCTTCTCCTTGATGGCGCGCTCCATCCGGACGAGGCCGATGCGGAACTGGTTCTCGAGGAGCTCGCCGACCGAGCGGACGCGCCGGTTGCCGAGGTTGTCGATGTCGTCCGTCCGTCCGACGTCCCGCTTGAGGCGGAGGAGATACCCGACGACGCGGAAGATGTCCGCCGGCGTCAGCGTCCTCGTGTCCTCGGAGGAGTCGGCCTCGAGCTTGATGTTGAACTTGAAGCGACCGACGCGCGAGAAGTCGTACTTCTTGGCGTCGAAGAACATGCCCTCGAAGAGGTTCTTGGCCGACTCGTAGGTCGGAGGATCGCCGGGGCGCAGGCGACGATAGATCTCGAGGATGGCCTCGTTCTTGGTCTTGTGGGAATCCTTGCGGATCGTGTTGACGAGCACGTCGGAGGAGAGATCCCAGTCGGGGAAGAAGATCTCGACTTCCTTGATCCCCCGCTCCTTCAGGGCTTCGACGGCCCCGGCGCCGAGCTCCTGCCCGGCCTCGAAGAGGACCTCGCCGGTGGAGAGATCGACGACGTCGGCGAGAAAGCAGGCCTTCTCGACGGCCGTTTCGTCGACCGAGCGCTCGATCGAGCCCTTCCGCCCGATCTCCTTCTGGTCTTCCGTCGAGAGCTTGATTCCGGCGAAAACGAGCTTGGTCTCCCGCTTGACGCGGGCGTAGCGTTCGCGCATCTCCTCCTGCTTGAGGATGTCCTTGCCCACGTTGAGGTGGACCCGGCCGCGCTCGAAGCGGGCCGCCACGGGGGCATAGAACTGTCGCAGGATGGCCTCGTCGGTCTCGAGGCCCAGGGCCCGGAGGAAGATCGTGGCCGGGAATTTCCGCTTGCGGTCGATGCGGACGAAGAGCACGCCCTTCTGGTCGTACTCGAACTCCACCCAGGAACCGCGGTACGGAATGATCTTCGCCAGGTAGCCGTGCGCCGATTCCTTGGTGAAGAAGACGCCCGGCGAGCGGTGGAGCTGGGACACGATGACGCGCTCGGTGCCGTTGATGACGAACGTGCCGTGCTCGGTCATCAGCGGGATGTCCCCGAAAAAGACTTCCTCTTCCTTGGCGTCCCGCATCGTCTTGACGCCCGTCTCGGGGTCCTTGTCGTAGACGAAGAGGCGGAAAGTGACCTTGAGAGGAACGGAGTAAGTCATCCCCCGTTCCTGGCACTCCGCGACCGAGTACTTCATCTGCAGGTCGACCGGGTTGCCGCAGACGTCGCACAGGGTGACCTTGTTGGGGTTCTGGGCGCCGCACTTGTCGCAGGAGACCACTTCCTCGTGCGGGTGCGCCGTCACGATCCGGGCGCCGCACGACCGGCAGTCCATCCGCAGGTGCTCGAGGCCCTTGAGCCGACCGCACTTGCACTCCCAGTTGCCGATGGCGTACTTGACGAACTGCAGCTCGCAGGCGCCCCGAAAGTCCGCAAACGGGAAAACGCTCGTGAACACGGCCTGGAGCCCGGACTGATCCCGCTCCTCGGGGAGCAGGTTCATCTGCAGGAAACGCTCGTACGACCGGCGCTGGACGTCGATCAGGTTGGGAAGATCCATGAACGAACGGATCTTCGAGAAGTTAATCCGCTGCTCCGACACAGCGACCTCAGACATCAATGAGCCCCCTGTAGCGCGAGGGACGCTGCGCGCCCTCGCAAATCCACGCGAAGAGAGGTGACACCTCTCCCGTCCGCGGGTGCGGCCACCAGCAACAACATTCGCCTATTCCCAAGGGTGAGGATCTACTTGATCTCCACCTTCGCGCCGACCTCTTCGAACTTCTTCTTGATGTTGGCGGCCTCGTCCTTGGACGCGCCTTCCTTCAGGACGCCCGGGGCGCCGTCGACCAGGTCCTTGGCCTCCTTGAGGCCGAGGCTCGTGACCTCGCGGACGACCTTGATCGTCTTGATCTTGTCGCCGGCGGCGACCAGGTGGACGGTGAACTCGGTCTGCTCTTCCTCGGCCGGAGCCGCGGCCGCGCCGCCGGCCGCCGCCACCGGCATCGCCATCGCCGCCGCCGAGACGCCGAATTTCTCTTCGAGCGCCTTGACGAGCGTGTTGAGCTCGAGGACCGTCATGCCCTCGATTTCCTTCACGAAGTTTTCTGCGGTCATCGCCATGATCTGTACCTCTCTCCTCTTTTCCTTACAAACTCAGTTGGCAGGCTCGGCGCTCGAGGGCGCCGGCCCGGATTTCGACTTCTGCTCCGCGACCTGACTCAGCACGCCCGCGAGGTTGCGGACCGGGCCGTTCAACACCGTCACGAGGCGTCGCATCGGCGACTGCATGACGAAGAGCAGCTTGGAGACGAGCTCCTCGCGGCTCGGGAGCTCCGCGATCGTCTTGATCTCGGCGGCGGGGACGGCGTGCCCGTCGATGACCGCGGCCTTGAAAACCAGATTCGGATTCGTCTTGGCAAAGTTCGTCAGCACCTTGGCGAGCGCGACGGCGTTGCTCTTGTTGAACGCCACGGCCGTGGCGCCGGTGAAGTGTTCCGCGACGGCCTCGAGGGCCGTCCCCTTCGTCGCCCGGAGGGCGAGGGTGTTCTTGACGACGAGGTAGGTCGACTCCGTTCCCCGCACCTGGCGGCGGAGCTCGGTGACCTCGGGGACCTTCAAGCCCGCAAAAGCGAACAGGATCGCGTTCGAGGACTGCGCCAGGCCCTGGGCCAGGGACTCGACCGCTTCCGTTTTTTGAGTGCGATTCATCGTATGACCTCGCTATGCCGGGACGGCTTCGATCGACGATGTGTCGATCTCGACCCCGGGACCCATCGTCGAGGAGACGGAAACGGTCCGGAAATACTTGCCCTTGGCCGCGGCGGGCTTCGCCTTGAGCACGGCCTTGATGAACGCCGAAGCGTTTTCCTCGAGCTTCTTTTCGTCGAAGGAGACCTTCCCGATGGGCGCGTGGATGATCGAGGTCTTGTCGACCCGGAACTCGATCTTGCCGCCCTTGATCTCCTTGACCGCCTTGCCGACATCCATGGTGACCGTGCCGGCCTTCGGGTTGGGCATCAGTCCCTTCGGACCGAGGACCTTTCCGAGCTTGCCGACGAGGCGCATCATGTCCGGCGTCGCGACGAGGGCCTCGAACTCGAGGAACCCGCCCTGAATCTTCTCGACCAGATCCTCGGCGCCCACGTGATCGGCGCCGGCTTCCTGCGCTTCTCGGGCCTTGTCGCCGCCCGCGATCACCGCGACGCGCTTCGACTTGCCGGTGCCGTGCGGCAGGACCACCGTGCCGCGCACCATCTGGTCGGCGTGCTTCGGATCCACGCCGAGGAGCATCGCGACGTCGACGGATTCGTCGAACTTCGCATAGCGCACGGCGCGCACCAGCTTCACGGCCTCGGGGAGAGGATAGGGACGGGTCTCCACCTTGGCCTTGGCCGCCAGGAACTTCTTACCGCTTTTGGGCATCGTCCTCCTTCGTCGTGCAAACGATCGAGTCGTGGCTCGATCTCCGACTGTCCTTCGCCGTCACGCGACGGCGGCTACTCACTTAAACGATCTCGATTCCCATCTGACGCGCCGTCCCTTCGACGGTGCGAATCGCCCCGGCCAGGTCCGCCGCGTTGAGGTCCGGCATCTTGGTCCGGGCGATCTCCTCGACCTGCTGCTTCGTGACCTTGCCGACCTTCTCCTTGTTCGGCGTGCCCGAGCCCTTCGGGACGCCCGCCGCCTTCAGGAGCAGGATCGACGCCGGCGGGGTCTTCGTGATGAAGGTGTACGACCGGTCGGCGTAGACCGTGATCACGACCGGGATGATCAGGCCCTTCTGCGAGGCCGTCTTGGCGTTGAAGTTCTTGCAGAAGTCCATGATGTTGACGCCCTGCTGGCCCAGCGCGGGACCGACCGGCGGCGCGGGAGTCGCCTCCCCCGCCGGAATCTGCAGCTTGACGTAGCCGGTGATCTTCTTGGCCATGCGCGTTCCTCTTCCTCGCTTACAGCTTCTGGACCTGCAGGAACTCGAGCTCCACCGGGGTCGAGCGCCCGAAGATCGTGACCATGACCTTCAGCGTCGAGCGGTCGAGGTTGATCTCCTCGACCACGCCGGTGAAGTTCGTGAACGGGCCGTCCGTGATCCGGACGTGCTCGCCCTTCTCGAATGTGTGCTTGGGCTTGGGCTTCTCCTTGGTGGAGGTCACGCGGTGGAGGATCTGCTCGACCTCTTCCGCGGTCAGCGGCGTCGGCTCCTTGCCCGAGCCGACGAAGCCCGTGACCTTGGGCGTGTTCTTGACGAGATGCCACGCCTCGTCCGACATCTCCATCTCGACGATGATGTAGCCCGGGAAGAACTTGCGCTGGATCTCCCGGCGCTTTCCGCCCTTCATCTCGACCAGCGTCTCGGTCGGGATGCGGATGTCGCCGAACTTCTCCTGCATGCCCATGGCCTCGATGCGTTGCCGGAGGTTCTGCCGGACGCGCTCCTCGAAGCCCGAGTACGTGTGGACGATGTACCAGCTCTTTGCCTTCGTCTCGGTGATCATCCGGAAACCACTCCTGCCGCGTGGAAGATCTTGTCGACCAGCCACGAGAGCCCGCTGTCGACCAGGAACAGATAGAAGCCGAAGAGGAAGCAGGCGACGATCACGACGACCGTCGTCCCGACGACCTCGGGCCGGCCGGGCCAGCTCACCTTTTTGACCTCGGACCACACGTCGCGGAAGAAATCCCGCGTCCGGGGCCACCATTCTTTGATCGGAGTCATGTCTGTTTCGTTGACCGCCTTCTCTGTCGCGTACGTCAATGGCAGGGGTGGAGGGATTCGAACCCCCAACCTACGGTTTTGGAGACCGCCGCTCTACCAATTAGAGCTACACCCCTAACGGATACCCCTAGACTTTCCCTTCCTTGTGCGCCGTGTGCTTCCGGCAGAACCGGCAGTACTTCGACAGCTCCAGCTTCTCGGTGTTCGTCTTCTTGTTCTTGGTCGTCGTGTAGTTCCGGCGCTTGCACTCCGCACACGCGAGACTGATGTTCTCTTGCATCGCTTACTCCAAGATCTCGACGATGGTTCCGGCTCCGACGGTGCGACCGCCCTCGCGGATGGCGAAGCGGAGGCCCTTCTCCATGGCGATCGGGGTGATCAGGTTGATCTCC
>Ga0207691_10002403_pt1 | contig 18325 bp, 14 predicted proteins | sample KBSM13metaG_FD_184327 | JGI IMG/M metagenome (GOLD analysis project Ga0207691, IMG submission 184327) | Miscanthus rhizosphere microbial communities from Kellogg Biological Station, Michigan, USA - KBS M1-3 metaG (SPAdes) (version 2) | ecosystem: Host-associated > Plants > Roots > Rhizosphere >... | reverse complement strand
TGTTATTTAGAAACCAAACCGCTGTTTGGTGTGTAACAGCATTGTATAGCACATAATCTGGCTTGCCATCCTGATTGAAATCATACGCCACTGGCGCCGCGTTATCGAAAAGACGGACGATGTTATCCCGCAGTTGATTGTCGTAGCTGGTAAAGATACCTCCCGCCAAAATGCGACCAAATTGTTGCAAAGCGATGCTGCGCACCTGGGTTGCGTCATTTGTTAGTGCGCCGACGCACCCGGCTCCCGGATCAAAGGTCAGATCGACTGACCCATTTGTATTCAGCCGTGCGATGCGATTACGTCCAACTGTGTTTATGCCGGTGAAGAAGCCGCCGACAAGAATGCGGTCGTCGGGTTCGACCGCAAGCGATTGAACCCAATCGTTGGGCAGAGGATTAAATCCGAAATCGAGCGAGCCGTCCCCGAAAACGCGCGCAATAAAGGTGCGATTGGTCCCCGAGTACTGGGCGAAGCGACCGCCGAGAACGATCTGGCCGTTATGTTGCAATGCCAGCGCGAAAACGTTTCCCCCAGTTCCGACACCGGAATCGAATGAAGGATCGAGCGCGCCATTTCCAAGTACGCGCGCCACTCCCCCACGGGCAAAACCATTGTAGCCGATAAAGGTGCCGCCGATGACAATGCGACCATCCGGTTGAATGACGATTGCGTTGACGTCGCCGCTCGGTCCGTTGAGGGGATCAAAACTCAGGTCAACGCTGCCGTTAGTGTTGAGCCGGGCGAGATTGAATCGCTGGGTCAGATCGATCTGGGAAAATTGCCCGCCGACAATGATGCGGCCATCGCTTTGCAACGCGAGGGCGAGCGCCGCCGGGTTGTTGATCCCGTTACCGAGACCAAAGGTCTGATCGACACTGCCATTTGCGTTCAGCCGGCAAATGCCGTTGTGGGTGAACCCATTGAAGCTGGTGAAGCGGCCCGCCACAATAATGCGGCCATCAGGTTGAAGGACAGCCGCGGTAATTTCGCCAGCCGCCCCTGTACCAGGATCGAAGCTGGTGTCGAGCGAGCCATCAAAGTTGAAGCGTGCGATTCGATTGCGCAGGATACTGTTGGCGAACGTGAACCGGCCAGCGGCAATGACTTTCCCGTCGGGCTGCGGGATGACGACGTTTACCGCGTCGTTTGTCCCAGGCGCGGGGACGAAAGTGGTGTCGAGCTGCCCGGGAGTGGGCGTAGGCGTGGGAGCTGCGGCACCTACGGTGCTAACGGCTCCGCTCAGGACGAGAACGAATACAAAGAAAACGCGACGAAACGGCGAGCGATGCACCAGAGGAAGCATAGCATTAACTCCTGATAATTTCCATAATTGAATCATTGATACTTCGACGCGATTCACTTCGGCGGTTTCAAAACCAAAATAAGTTTCCCCACAGCCAATCTGCTAACACACCTTTGCGCTACCAACCACCCGTCGCCTGCGCCAGCGCCTCTACTTTATCAACATCTCAATTAAGGCAATACAAAGGATAGGTTAGAAAAAAGTTGTCGGTTCAAACTAAAACCGCCCCGCTTCATGTTGGAGAGCCCGTGACTCTCCAAGTCTCATCTCCGCTCGGCAAGGTGCCCGAGAAGTTATTTGCCGCCGAAAAATTTACGGAATGATTGAAAAAGTTTCGGGATCGCTTTCGGAATGGACTCGATACGCTGCGCAAACTCCGTCGCGTCTCCGCCATGGATGGGGCAGGCCTGAGAGGGCACTTTATCAGCGGGCAAAACGATTTCGTAAGCGGTACCAGACATTTGGCACCCGGTCGTGGCCAGCGCGTTGGACGTCGCGCAAACGGTTACGCGCGCCATCGGCATCGTCGGCTCGAGCGCCTTGGCCGGGTAACGCGCGGCCGATTTATTCATTACCTGCACCCAGACCGGCAAGGCCAGGGCCGCGCCGTAGCCACGGGAAATGATCGTAGTTGGTTGATCGAACCCAACCCAGACCCCACAAGTCAACGCGCTGGTATAGCCGAGGAACCACGCGTCCTTGTAATCGTTAGTCGTTCCGGTTTTGCCCGCGGCCGGAAGCTTGAACCCAAGTGAACGTGCACTGGCCGCCGTCCCATGCGTCAGCACTTCTTCCATCAGCTCCGAAGTCATCCAAGCCGCGCTTGGATCAAGCGCTGGGGCGGAAAGATGAGCGGCTCGATAAATCGGCTGATGATTCTGATCATCAATGCGCTCGACGATATAACTTTGTTTGCGAACCCCGGCGTTTGGAAAAGCGCTATAGGCGGTAGTCAAATCCTTTAAATTCGTTTCAAAGGATCCGATATAGATGGCGGGGCCGTGCGGGGCCTTGTCGCTCAGGTTTAACGTAGTTGCGATCTTTTGCACCTGATCGAGTCCGGCGAATTGCCCCACGCGGACGCTCATGGTGTTGCGCGAATGAATAAGGCCGTAGGAGGCGGGTTGAATCCCGCCATAGGTGCCGTCGGAATTTCCCGGCGCCCAATTGCCCGCGCCCTCGATTTCGCCGGGTTGGATGGGGCCGTCGCTGATCGCCGCGCCCGGGAGCAGGCCATTAGTAAAGGCGAGAGTATAGACAAACGGTTTGAACGATGAGCCGATTTGCCGATTGGCCGGCGGAAGCGCGCGATTGAATTTGCTTTGAGAGTAGTCCCGGCCGCCGACAAGGGCACGAATGCCACCACTGGCATTATCAATCACCACCACTGCTCCTTCTAAATATGGCATCGAGCTATCTTCGCCCTCTTCCGGCGGGTGATAGTTCGCCTTTACTGGATGATGAAAATTCGATTGGTGCTCAATTCTCGTTAGGGTCGATTCCAATGCCTGGGTGGCAACGTTCTGCACTGCCGGGTCCAGCGTAGTGTAAATGTAGAGGCCGCCCTGATCGATCTGGTCCTGCGTTAGCAAGACATTCAAATCGCGCTGCACCGCATCCATCGCGTAATTTTCCTGGATCATGGGCATCTTTTTCGGATGGGGATTGATGTGCGACGATTTCGCCTGTTGCGCCTGAGCGATCGAAATCTTTTTCAATTCCACCATTCGATTGAGCACGGCGTCGCGCTGAAGCGCTGCGCCATCAGGATTGCGCAGAGGCGAAAACCGATTAGGACTCCGAATCAAACCCGCCAGCACAGCGGCTTCGGATAGATTTAACTTCGAGGCGCTCTTTCCGAAGTAGGCTTGGGATGCGGTCTCCACTCCGTAACAGCCGGCACCGAAGTAAATGCGATTGATATAAAGCTCGAGAATTTGCTGCTTGGTGAACTCGTGCTCGATCCGCAACGCCACCATCGCTTCGAGCAACTTCCGATTGATGGTGCGTCCGCCGAGCGGAAGCGAATTGCGTGCAAGCTGCTGCGTAATGCTGCTCGCACCTTCCCTGGCTGAGCCGCTCATCAAATCGCGGACAAGCGCGCGGCCGACCCCATAAAAATCGATTCCGTTGTGCTGAAAAAAGCGGGTGTCTTCTCGCGCCAGCAGCGCATCAATGAATGCGGGCGCGACTTCATTCAACGAAACAATGAGCCGGTTCGATCCCGCCAGCCTGCTATAAATCTTTCCGTCAACATCGAGAACGGTATTGCGTTCCGGCATTTCCCCGACCTTCTTCATGTCGAAGGTGTGCGCCCAGGCAGAGTAGAAGATCAAAACGCCAAGCGCACCGCCGCCAACGAGGGTAACGAGAGAAATCTTCCAGCCCCATCGCCAGAGCCGGCTCGATTTCCTCTTGCCGTTGCCGGAGGATTTTCTCTTGAAAAGTTTCATCGCAAGAACTTTGACAATTTAGCAATAGATTTCGCGGATAAAACCTCAATCACAGGTCATCCCGAGCACAGTCGAGGGATCTCGCCGCGAAACCCTTCAGCTTACTTCCACGGGATCCCTCGACTGCGCTCGGGATGACCGCGAGGGCGCGGGCACAGCCGCTCTATTCCCGGCTAAAAATTCACCTGGACGTTGCTCTCGTGTTGCTCCGTCGCGCAGGGCGCATTGAGAGGAACATCGGGGACCGTCTCGCTCGGCTTTACCAATTCGTTTTCGATTAGATACTGCTCGACTTCTTCGCCGCTGACATCGGCCAGCATTTTTTCGTTGATTTCGACGCAGGGCGAAAGCGGCTGACCGCTTTTCGTCTCCATTTCCCAGCGAAAAGCCGGGTTAGCGATGATGTCCTTTTCTTTGTAGGGCAAATTGTATTTATTAAGAACTGCCCGAACGCCGGCGCTCCAGCCGCAATACGTTTTGAGGTAGGCAGTGATCTGAGGTTTTTCCATGATATGAGAAGCTAGCACGTCCGGTGAGCTGGCTCAATCTCGCAAAACCGTAATCCGGACGCATTTAACCGCGTTGAAGAGTCCACAAATCTTGCAGGGGGCGGACACGCCCTCAAAGATTGGGCGCAGGTTCGAATTAAAACTCAAAGGAGGCCAGGACCCTGACGTTTTCCCGCTAGCCCGTTCAAGGTCCCGGCACATCCTTATCCACGCGATCTGCTTCCCACCATCAAATCTTTTGTTGCACCGGCTTCAGCCAGGCGTGCAGTTTTTGCAGTCCGAGCTCGAGACGCGTCTTCACCGTTCCGAGCGGGTTTCTGGTGCTGGCTGCGATCTCGCGATGACTCATTCCCTTAAAAAACGAAAGCTCCAGTGCCTGGCGCTGAAACTCCGGCAACGCCGACATCTGCTCCCGCAGATAACGGCGTAGATCAGCCCGTTCCATTTCCTCGTCGCCATCCACCGTCGTGCTCGCGCCTCCGGGCAGTTCATTTATCTGCTCTTCATAGCGATCCTTTACTCGGATATAGGCTTGCCGCCGGCGCAGCCGATCAATCGCCCTTCGCCGCGTAATAGTCGTTAGCCAGCCCAGTGGTTTGCCGACCTTCGGGGCGTAGTTTTGCGCCTGCTTCCAGATCTGCAATAACGTCTCCTGCAAGACGTCCTCCGCTTCGGCTTGCTCGTGGATCACACTTTCAATGATCGAACGCAGCGTCTCGCCATGACGTTGATATAATGCTTCGAGGGCATTTTCGTCCCGATTTGTTATCGCACCCATCAGGGCTTCATCCGTGGCCGCGCTAAAACTTCTACTGTCTTGAGTTGGTTCAATCATATCTGCTGGCACTGGGGGGAGGATGGGGTTGACTCCGATCCATCGTTTGAGCTCAGCGCTCGCCACCAACTCTCCGAGTTGGTATGGGAGAGATGATGCTTCTCCGGATAGACCCATTGATGAACTCTTGAGGGACAGTTTTTGGTGGGACAATTCAGTCTAAATTCCTCGCCACTCTGCGAAATCTTTACCTCGTGACCGGAAAAGGTTCCGCCGCACACGGCGCACACGCGCTGGTCATCGAGTGAGCGCCATTCACGAAAATGGTCATGACCGCGCAGAATATTTAATCGATCATCCGTGGGCTGTCGGGGCCAATTCATCGTGCCTCCATGTTCGAACAGCGTTTAGTCGCCGACAATCGGACTGGATGACGATTGCGAGGTCAGGAAAATCCTGATCCACTAAGTCAATAACTTTCTTTCTGTCGGGCGCTTGGAGCGCGAGGGGGCATCCAATATTTTTGCGCGGCGCGTTACCTGATTAGATGAGCAGGCAACAATTGGCGCGTAGTATCCGGCACTCCGATCCGTGGATGAAAGATCGAATGGAGCGCTATTGCACTCTCCACCCGCGCAGCCCGAGCGCGGTCCGTCGACCGCAACTGAGCCGCCGTCGAGGCACGTTCATCGTTTTGCTCGGACACAGCCTTGAAAATGGAATTGTCGGTGTCGGCAACACAGTCGAAAACGCTCTTCGGGCGTTCGATCTGCAATATCTGCGCGCATTGGAACCGCAACCGAATGACGTCGAAGTGTTCCGGAGAAAATCCTGAAACAATCGTTTCGAACCGCAAGTCGTAATTTCCATATTCTTTGAATACGATGGGATTCTCATTCGTCTTATACAGTTAAAGCCCGCGTCTTTCAGACCGAGGCGTCTATCCGGCAAACGCCGATCATACTTACCCCGTGAAACGGATAACGGATTGGTGGTGCGGGAGATTCGATCGGTCGGGCGTAGGCAAGTTAGGAACGAGAAAGGGGAAATATGAAGAAAGTTATATTAAGCATGGCGTTGGCGTTGGCGTGGGCGCAGGTATCACAAACAACTATCACCACGACTACGACCGAGGGAACTGGAACAATTACTGACTTCACTCCCGGCAGCACGATTGTGCTGAAAGAGACAGCGGGTCCAAAACATTACAGCTTTGGGAAAAAGGTCGTTTACGTGACCAACAGCGGCAAAGAGCTCGATGAAGCAACCGTTCGCACCAGAGTAAAAGTCGGGGTGCCAGTGCGTGTTCATTACGCCGGTGAAGGCGACAGCATGCTGGTTGATCGAGTTGTCCTCGACGAAGATTAATTCATTAATCTTCTAACTAAACGCGTCTTTCCGTTCCGCCGTTGGCTGGAACGGAAGGCGCGTTTTTCTTTCCACCTCCGGGAAAGGTCGCCCATTTACGCCGTGTTCTTTTTATTGTGAGTCGCAGTGGGTGCTTTGCATGGCAAGGTGCGAACAAGAAGAGCCCGCTAAGTCGCGCGCGATCCCCAGCGGAAATACGCCCCCAATCGGACATTGTACGGCGAGACCCCGTGAAGTGACTTCGGACTGCGTGATTTAACATTTGTGGTAACGTTTCCCGGCAAAAGAAATTATCTTCCATGAAGCCCGCAGCCCGGAGATCAAAGCGCAAACTAAAGCGCGGCCAGCGCAAACCTCGGACATCGGCTGGGCAAGCCGCCCGCGAAGTAATTCGGGCGGATATGAAGAAAATGAAGGGAAGGACCCGTGGGGTCGAAGATTTCTCAGGTAACGGGGCGGTAAAAAAGAATGGCGCGATCAGGCAGTCGGCTAGTGCGCCCGTCTTCAAGCATCCTAAGACGGATTTGGAAGCGGCTATACAACGTTATGTCGATCTTTTCGATTTTGCGCCCATCGGCTACGTTAGTTTTGACGGTGTCGGTCACATTGAAGAGATCAACGTTGCCGCAGCGCGAATTCTCGGCGACTCCCGCGATCGACTCGTCGGTAGACCATTCGCACACTACATTATAAAAGAAGACTCCGCGCTTTTTTTAAATCATCTCCTCCGCTGCCGCTCATCGGAGAGGCGGGTCGAAACGGAACTTCATCTAAAGAAGCGAGATGGCGAAATCATTCTCGTGCACCTGGCCAGCTCGCCCATGACTTCTTCAATGCGCGACGGGACGCTGCTTTATCAAACAGCGATTATCGATCTCACAGAACGAAAGCGAACAGACGAAGCAATCCGCCGGTCGGAGAAGCGTTACCGCACCCTGTTCGATCTGGTACCGGTCGCCGTTTATACCTGCGATGCAAAAGGCCTGATTCAAGAGTACAACCAGCACGCGGTGGAGTTGTGGGGACGCGAACCGAAAAGGAATGACCCGAGTGAGAGGTTTTGCGGCTCATTCAAGATTTTCTATCCCGATGGCCGGCCAATGCCGCACCACAAGTGCCCAATGGCGCGAGCCCTGCGCGGGGAAAGATTAACGGCGACCGATTTGGAAATATTAGTCGAGCAGTCGAGCGGCGCTCGCCGAAACGTTCTCGTTAGTCCGACGGCGCTGAAAGGCGAACAGGGAAAAATAATCGGAGCGATTAATTGCCTCTATGACATCACCGCGCGCAAACACACGGAAACGGCATTCCGCGAATCAGAGGAACGCTTTCGCGGGATTATCCATCAAAGCACCGCCGGAATCACGTGCACTGATTTGACGGGCCGCATCACGTTCGCGAACCAAAAATTCTGTTCGATGCTTGGCTACCAGGAGCGTGAAGTCGTCGGCAAAACCGTTTTTCAGATCACACATCCCGGCGACATCGCCGAGAGCCGGCGCCTTTTTCGCCGAATCGTCACTAAAGCCGAGCCGTATCAACTCGAAAAGCGTTATCGTTGTAAAGACGGCTCGTTTCTGTGGGTCAGCGTGAGCGCGTCGCCATTGCGCGACCGCGAGGGCAACACTCAGTCGGCAGTCTCGGTTGTGGTCGACATCACCGACCAAAAAAAAGCTCAAGCCATCCTGGAAGATCGCGCCCGCGGATTGGAAGGCGAAATTCTGGCCATTAGCGACCGCGAACAACGCCGCCTAGGGCAGGAGTTGCACGACAGCTTGTGCCAACATCTTACTGCCATTGCATTCATGGCGCGTTCAGTCGCACTGCGGCTCAAGAAACATCGAGTCATCGAGGTCGAACACGTTGAAAGAATCGCTGAATTGATCAATGACGGAGTGACCGAAGCACGCACCATTGCCCGCGGCTTGCATCCGGTGGAGATGGAACCGCCCGGTCTTGTCACCGCCCTGGCAGCACTGGTCAAGCAGCCGCATTGGCCCGTCCCGTGCCGGCTGGAGGCCGACGAAGAAATTTCCGTTCAGGACTCAACCGTGGCTCTACATCTCTACCGGATCGCACGCGAAGCTGTAATTAATGCGAACAAATATGCCCGCGCGCGCGAAATTGTTGTACGGATGAGACGTTCGGCCAAAGGAATCGAGCTGAGTGTAACCGACGACGGCGTCGGAATTCCGGCCGATTCGTCCCTTGGCTCGGGGATGGGCTTTCAGATTATGGAATACCGCGCCCGGTCCATTGGAGCGCGGCTAGAGATCAAGCAAGTAAAGCCGCAAGGAACACGCGTCTCTTGTTATGTACCTAAATGAAATCGGCAGCACACGTCGAGAAACGGGGGAAACGCAAACCGCGCAAAGGTTCGGTTCCCGCAGCCGCGCACTCGACCGAACCGATCGCGACGGATTCTTTTTCCAGTGGCGTTGTCGATAATCCGAAATCGGATTTGCCCCAAGCGATCCCCATTCTGATCGTCGATGATCATCCTCTCTTTCGTCACGGACTTGCGCAGCTGATCAACTCTGATGACGGTTACTCCATCTGCGGCGAGGCGAGCAGCGCGCCCGAGGCGATGGCACTGGTGCGTAAATTGCGGCCGAAACTGGCGATCGTCGATCTTGGCTTGAAAGGGCCAAGCGGAATCGAATTAACAAAATCGCTGCGTGTGGAATTTCCCAAAATGCCGATTCTGGTCCTGTCGATGCACGACGAACCGACTTACGCCGTGCGCTCCCTTCGCGCCGGCGCTAACGGTTACGTCACCAAACAGGATGCGCTGGGCAGCGTCCTCATTGCCCTGCGCGAAGTCCTCGACGGGCGCGTCTATCTCAGCCCCTCAATGGCCAGTGAAGTGATTTCCAATGTTGTTCTAACGAAACGAGAACCGGGGGCAGATCCAACGGACGACTTAACTGATCGCGAGCTGGAAGTTCTCGAACGCATCGGCAAAGGCGAAGAAGTGAAAGCAATTGCCAAAACATTGCACCTCAGCCCAAAGACAGTTGAAACACATCGGAGTCACATCAAAGAGAAGCTAAGGCTCGAGAACGCGCGGCAGGTTGCGCGTTACGCCGTTCAGTGGGTCAGCGCCCGCGGCATCTGATGCTTTTTTCAGCGCCGATGGTGCCCGCGCGTCATCTCGGAGCGCGAAGAAGGCTTGTCATCCCGAGCGCAAGCGAGGGCCTCGCCCAAGCTGTACTGATCACACAAGCTACTTTGTGTGACCGAGTCGCGACAGACGACGAGGGACCTCACCCGTGCTGGGCGGGTCTACGCCGCTGCTGTTACCTGCTGAATTGTCTCATGCAATTTTTGCACGTCGATCGGTTTGGTCAGATGCGCGGAAAAACCAGCGCGACTGCTGCGCTCCAAGTCTTCCTCCATTCCATAACCGCTGATCGCTATGCCCTTGGCGTCGCTGATCTTCGCCAGCTCGCGCATTACCTGAAAGCCATTGCCATCCGGAAGACCAAGATCGCTAACGAGAAGATCGAGTGGAGTTGTGCGCAATACCTCCAGAGCCTGCCGCACAGTGGACGCGGTAACGACCTCGTGCCCGTTGTGTTTTAGCAACTTGCTCATGACTGTCGCCGTATTGTCGTGGTCTTCGACAATCAGAATATTTAATTTCCGCGACGAAACAGCGGCAGGTTTGCGCTGGACTGGAGCGATGACACTTAGAGCGGGAATCGTTTTCAATTCGACGGTAAAGACCGCGCCCTGTCCGCCCGATTTGTTTGCGGCCTTGATTCTTCCCTGATGCATTTCCAAGACGGCCTTGCAGATCGCCAAGCCCAAGCCGAGACCTTCGCCGCTCCTGGTCCCCTGCTCAAAAGCGGTAAACAATTTCGGCATCAGCGCCGCGTCGATTCCACGGCCGCTGTCGCTAATTTCAAAAATCACACGGTCCCGCGCCCCATCGAAGGAACGGACCACGACCTCCCCATTTTCGGGCGTGAATTTGTAGGCGTTCTTCAACAGGTTCCAAAAAACCTGCTCCATCCGCGTAGGATCAGCCATGATCTGGTGATTGCTGGCCGTCAGATCAACCGAGAGCCGCAGATTTTTCGCGAACAACTGGCTCCGCACAATTTCCAGAGCGTGATTGAGCAATGCATCCGCACGACACGGCTGGAGATTGATCTGCAGTTTGCCTCGAGCGATTCGCGTTAGATCCAGCAGGTCATCGATCAATCGCGCCTCCATCTCGATATTGCGGGCAATCATCTTCAAACCCTCCTGCAATTCAGGATCGAGATTCTTGTCTTCTGATGCCGAGCAAGCCCACATCAAGACTGGGTTTAACGGTGTCCGCAGCTCGTGGCTGAGTGCCGCTAAGAAGCGGTCTTTGGCCTGGCTGGCCATCACAGCCGCTTCCTTCTGCCGGCGAAGCTCTTCTTCCGTCCGTTCGCGCTCAAGATAAAGGCCAACTTGAATTCCCAAAGCACCAGCAAGCCGCATAAGGTCGTCGTCCGGCGGAACTATCTCATCGCTGAAGAGCTCAATTACGCCATTTATTCCGGTCGAACCCATTAACGGAAAAACAAAGGCGGCTTGCAATCCGCTCATCCGCGCGAAGAGCACCCGCGGGAAGTTGGTCTCCGCCTCAAGACTAGGCAACCAGGTCGGCGCGCGTGAAACGAAAACACGTCCCGGCAAACCCTCACCGCTGGAGAAGACGCGACGCCTGGTTTCGGATTCAAATTCGTCAATATCGCGCTCGGGCGATCCCCAGGTGGAATGGCAAACAAGCTTTCCGTTTTTATCAAGGACCCAGAGCGCGGCAAAAGGCCACCGGCCGCTTCGCGCAATGGTGCTGAGAATTTTCGGACCGAGTTCGATCAGCGGCGCCTGGCCAGAGATGAGAGTGGCGATGGCATACTGCGCGGCGCGACGGGCTTCACTTCGCACACGTTCGCTAATATCCCGCACATAGGCGGTAAAGATCGCTTTCCCGTTTACTTGAAAAGGGGTAATGGCCAGCTCCACATCCAGCTTGGTACCGTCCACACGCAAAGCGGGAACTTCGATCCGCCGGCCGAGTAACGGGCCGTCGCCCGTAGCGCGAAACTGGGCCATTCCGGCGCGATGTCTGGCCCGCAATTCTGGCGGAATGATCAATTCCGCCATTTCCTTGCCCACCGCCTGCGCACGCGAATAACCAAACAGCCGCTCGGCCGCGATGTTCCATTCCTGGATGCAACCGTCATCGTCAATGACAACGATGCAATCGAGCGCCGAATCGAGAATCGACTGACTGTTTTGCTCGCTGGCGGCAAGCTCGTTTTGCTTTTCAGCCGCGAACTGCCGCGCCGATTCCACCAGGAGATCGCTAAAAAACTGGTGAATAATAGCCTCGGATTTGGCTCGGGCCGAAGAATCAAATTCAGGTCGTTCGCGGGCAAAGGCGGCCAGGCAATCAACGGAGATTACATGCAGGATCTGCCCAAGTCCGCGAACGATCTCGTCGAGGGCGTACCCAGGTTCCCAACGATGCTTCGGCCGCGTATCCGCGAGGAGCGTTTTCTCATTTCGGCGTGTTTTTCCTTCTTTTTTGAGACGTTTGCCCAAGGTCTGGCAAAGAGTCGGCAGAAAATTGGCCAACTGTTGGTGAGTGTTGTTGCCGGAAAGCCCCAGTTCAGGCTGCCCTCCGGTCGTTTTATTCCATCGATCGGCAATCCATTCCGTACGATCGGAGACAAAACGGCCAAATTCCGATAATGGATTCACGTTGGGACAGAAGGGTTCGATCTAGGACTGGTCGAGCAGTTACCATGCTATTTTCCCAGCAAAACGCGGCATGACCGGAAGGAGCCGGCATGCATTTTTCTTGGTCGAGTCTTTTCCGCGATGCCCTGCCCGCCGCTCGGGACCTCTTCTCGCTTAAAAACTTCCGAAATACTTCGTAATCAACGATTGGGCGCCGCCCTCCCCCAACGCGTCCGCTCCTGCTTTACTCTGTAACAACTTTAACAACAGCGATTGTGCTTCCTTTTTGTCTCCCTCGGAAACCGCGATTTGCTCGATTGCGAGGATGACTTGTTCAAACGCATCCTTTAACGCCTGCGCCTCTGCCCCAGGCATCTTTATTTCTTGCGGATCGCCAACTACCGCCCGCCGTTCATCGAAAGTGATTCGAATTGGCGACGCTGCACTGCTGTTCAGAACGTGCGTTCCGAGTTCGTTGATCCGGGCAAAACCTCCCAACAACCCCATCCCACTCTTATCTTCAATCGGCTTCCAATCGATCAGATTGTACTCGGCCAGTTGAGCGAGGGCCTGAAGCCAGTCGCGATTGTTTATTCCTTCAGGTGTCGGCACTGCCCGTTCCGCCGCGCCGAAGGGAAGAAAACCTTCGCCGCGCCGCTCATGCAAAAGTTGCAAGACGCGTCCTCGCACCACGGAATCTTTCATAGGGTGAATATGGTTCGCGGCACGAAATTGAACAACTAATCTTCGAATCGCCGTCACCCTGCGCTGATCACACAAATTCGCACATGTTTAGCATTGCTGGCTATTTCCCATTTCATTAACAACTCGCTTCAGCGAGGTGGGTGGGTGACCAAGTCTGGTCCCACAACCGCTTTAGCGTTTACTCTTCACTGACAAAAACCGCTGAAGCGGTTGAGGCCCTCTCAGGTGCCGTTAATACCCAGCTAAAGCAGGGTGTTAACGAGAGGGTTAGGTGGCGCTAAACACATACCAATTTCGGAATACTAGTTGTATTTTAGGGAAATTGAACGAACCTAACGGTCTATTGGATTGAATCTGTTTGTTCTTTGCGTGGTAGATCGTCAGGTGAGTTTGTCTCATTGGTGATTTGAAACCCGATTCCCGGGAACAGCTCTGTAGCTCGCAAGTTTGCTCCAAAAATCACAATGAAACTGTACGTAGGTAATCTCTCTTTTGAGACCACTGAAAACGATCTTCAGGATCTTTTCGAACAACATGGCCAGGTCGGCGAAGTAGCGCTGATGATGGACCGCATGACCGGCAAATCGCGCGGCTTTGCGTTCGTCACCATGAATGAAAAAGCCGAAGCGGAAGCTGCCATCAGCGCGCTCAACGGCAAGGAATTGAACGGACGCACGCTGAGTGTCAGCGAAGCGCGTCCTCGCGAAGAGCGTCCGCGCCCATCCGGTGGCGGAGGCAAGCGCTCGTTCGCGGGCAATCGTCGGTAGATCCGAAATCGATTGTTGCGGCCGGCTTCGAAATTTTCGAGGCCGGTCTGCACTTGATCATGAATTCAGAAAAAGCCCTCGAGTTGGAAGGAACAATCATGTCGGTCCTGCCCGGCACCATGTTCCGGGTTGCCCTTGCCAATGAGCATCTTGTCCTTGCGCATATTTCCGGGAAAATGCGCAAACGATTTATTCGACTTACCATCGGCGATCGCGTTAAACTTCAGATGTCGCCTTACGACATCGATAAGGCGCGCATCGTCTACCGGCTCTAAGAGAATGAGATTTTTTGGAACACCTGCCGTACGAAAAATAAAAACCGGCCCCGTAATTAAGCGGCTACTTGTTCGCTGCCCCGCTACGGCCAAGCTGGCGGTGACCGGCCAGACCATCGACGAACAACTCTGGGCCGCTGCCAAAGTGAAAACGCCGAAGTTCACCTGCCCTCATTGCCAGCAAGTTCATAGCTGGACGAAAAAAGACGTTGTTTTGGCGCGCTGACTGCAGGTAGTAAACAGCGTGTCATGTTTTCCCGAATTCCATTCCATCGCGTTAATTGGCTAACGAGTTCGTTCCTTATCGGAACTTTCGTCCTCTCCATCACCACCGTGCCGATCTACCTCTGGTATTTCGGCATCGATTGGTTCCAGGTAATCTTGTTTTTCGTTTTGCTTAGCGCTACCGGCTTTAGCATCACCCTTGGCTATCATCGGTTATTTTCGCATCTCGCCTTTCGCGCCCGGCTTCCGGTCAAACTCTTCGTCCTCATTTTTGGCCCGGCCGCCTTTGAAAATTCGGTCCTGATGTGGGCGAGCGAACATCGGCGCCATCACAAACACGTCGATCATGAGGAGGACCCTTACGATATCACCAAAGGATTTTTCCACGCCCACATTGGCTGGCTTCTGTTCAAGCTTCTACCCCAGCCGCCCTTCGATAACGTGGGCGATCTAAAAAAAGATCGGCTGGTCATGTGGCAACATCAGCACGTCCATACCATCGCTCTTCTCGTTGGTTTCGCCTTGCCCGTGCTATTGGGCGCAGCCTGGAATGGCTGGATCGGCGCACTCGGAGCATTCCTCATCAGCGGCGTCGCCAAGGTGGTGGTGATTCAGCACTGCACCTTTTTCATTAACTCGGCCTGTCATACCCTTGGTCGCAGGCCTTACTCTACCAGATGCAGCGCGCGCGACTCATTCCTCATGGCATTGCTCACTTTCGGAGAAGGCTACCACAACTATCACCACGAATTTCAGCACGATTATCGCAACGGAGTAAAATCGTGGCAGTGGGATCCGACGAAATGGATCATCTGGCTCCTTTCCAAAATTGGACTGACCGGCGGTCTCAGGCGCGCAGCCCGTGAGGCGGTTCAAGCTGCGCAAGCGCAAGTTCGCCGCTCCCGCACCGCCCAAAGTGAATCCGTCGTAATATCGGACACGATGGCCGGTCTGGGAGTCCCGCAGCGTTGATGTTCAGGCTGCGCCTGACGTAGGCCTTAATGCGCCGTAGTCGCTCTTTGCGGCTGCACTACCCGCTTGTCTCGCGCTGGCCGCATTTCCACGGGCGAACCGTGGCTGCACGAATCGCACCAATGACGCGAAGCGGTCTTCAGCCGCTTCCTTTGGCCGCACTCATCGCAAACGAATATCTCCGTCTTGATGGATGGTCTGATCACGTTAGTTGGATCGTTTTCTCTCTTGGCCAAAGGTTATTCGTATGGCGGTAGCCTTTTGATCGCTCGATAACGGCGGAAAAGCAAGAGTCCAATTCGTAAAAAAAAGCGGCTTCCTCAACGCGACCGCTGCTTTAGCACGGAATTCGCTCCCTTGCTACTTCGAACCAGTTCATATTCATTGAAAGCTTCAAGCCCGATCACACAGGTCGCGCCGTTAGCCACCAGTCGTCTTACGGCCGCGATCGCTGTCACCGTTCTGACAGGATGGGTTGCTCAAATCGATCTGCTGAAGAATTTCGCTCCGGGTATGATCGCGATGAATCCGTTCACTGCCGGCGGCCTGCTCGCGGCGAGTATCGCTTTGTTTCTGCGCCAACCCATCGACGCCCCGAAAGAGCGCAGCATTATTGGACAACTCCTCGCCAGCGCGATCATCGCGATGGGTGGATTGAATCTCCTCTTCTGCAGTCATAATCTGGTCGGCCCGAGATGGCTGATGCTGCCGCCATTAGCCGATGGTTCCCCAGTCGAGCTCAACGGTGCCAGAATTTCGCTGAGTTTTGTTTTGATCGGGGCGTCGATTCTCTCCCTCAATTGGAAATCATCGCGGGGATTCCGTCCGGCCGAGGTTGCCAGCGCCATCACTGCCATTATCGCGATTCTTTCATTGGTAACCTATTCGCATTACCTGATCGGCCTTTACACCACCAGCACTTACACGCCAGCATCGCTTTTGACCTCGATTTCTTTCTTCCTTCTTGCAACCGGCATTCTCCTGGCGCGCGCGGACCGTGGAACATTGGCAATCATCGTCAGCGAGACCGCGGCCGGGATGCTGGCTCGCCGGCTCATTCCGCTGGCGATTCTCCTTCCCATCTTGATCGGTGCCCTCCGCCAAACCGCCGAGCGAGCCGGGCTTTACGACCCGATTTTTGGCGCGGCCCACTCTGCCACTACTTTCATGGTTCTATTTTTCGCGGCCATTTGGTGGACGACGCGAATGCTGTTTCGCATCGACACCAATCGCATGGTGGCGGAAGGAGCCAGGCAAAAGCAGGAGGAACAGGTTCGCCAGCTCAACATCGAAAAAATCGCAGCCGAAAGGGCGAGCCAAGCGAAAGATGATTTTCTCGCCGTTCTTAGCCACGAGCTACGAACTCCATTAACCCCGGCACTGGCAGCAGCGAGCTATCTCGCCGAACACGAGAATCTCTCTCCGGAGCTTCACGAAGAAGTGGTTGCCATCCGCACGAGTGTGCAATTGGAAGCGCGTTTGATCGACGATCTATTGGACCTTACCCGCATTACCCGCGGAAAAATCGAGCTCCATCTGGAAGTGGTCGATGTCCATGGACTGCTCCGTAACAGTCTCGAAATCGCGCGCGACAACATCCTCCAAAAACAGTTGGATCTGGTCATGGACTTCGGCGCGGACCGCCACCATGTCTGGGCCGACGCTGTCCGACTTCAGCAGGTGTTTTGGAATCTGATCAACAATGCAGTGAAGTTTACGAAGAAGAATGGTCGAATTACCGTCCGCACAGTAAACGAAGATGGGCGTTTTGTGTTCCAGATTACCGATACCGGGGTTGGAATTGAACCTGAAAAGTTGGACCGGATTTTCCAGGCGTTCGAACAGGGCGAACGTTCGATTAGCCGGAGGTTTGGCGGGCTTGGCCTCGGGCTTACGATCTCAAAAAGGCTGCTCGAGTTACAGGGTGGAACGATGACCGTTCATAGTGAAGGACTAAACCGCGGCGCTTCCTTTAAACTTAGCCTGGCGTCAGTGGAGAGCCCGAAAACCGCGAGCGTCTCGCGATTGATCGCCGACGAAGGGCCCGCCAAGAGCTTGCAATTGCTGGTCGTAGAGGATCATCCTCAGACGCTACGAGTACTCGCAGCGCTGTTGCGTAAACAAGGCCACAAGGTCCTTACGGCCGAATGCGTCCAGGCCGCAATCAAACTTCTTGAGGCCGAACAGTTCGACGGCCTAATCAGCGACATCGGGCTGCCCGATGGCAATGGCTGTGAGATCATGCGCGCAGCCAAACAGCGACAATCCCTTGTCGGTATCGCCCTCAGCGGCTTCGGCATGGAGGAAGACGTGCGCCGCAGCATCGCTGCCGGGTTCGATCATCATTTGACGAAGCCGATCGATTTCCAAGAGCTGCAGAAATTTGTGGGGGCAATGGCGGCACGGACCCATCATTCCGCGCCCTAAGGACTCATTTCAGGCGAGTTTCTGATTCTGGCCTTAAAACAAGATTGCCGCAGCTCGTCAACCATTCGCAGGTTCATCTGCCATGTAGGGCGGTACCTGGCCCCCCGTGATCGCAGATTTTGCTTCTGCCACAGTCGGAAAAATCGCCAGCACCTTTTCGAACTGCACCACGTCAAAAATTGCTTTCAAGTTCGGATTGACCCCAGCCAGGCTAAAAATCCCGCCATGCGCAGCGGCATCGCGATGATACTCAATCAAAGTGGCCAGGCCGGTTGAATCAATGAAATCGACGGCGGTCAAGTCAACCACCAACGCCGGGCAACGTTTGTTCAGCTTCGACTGAAAAAGCGCGCGCAATGTCGGGGCATAGTGCAAATCGATTGCGCCGGATAGCGCGAAAATCACCACGCCATTTTCGTGGCTCTCCTTCAGTCGCATCGGTCCTATACATGGACGTACTTGCGACGGGTGTCGAGCGTCTCCTCGTCAATCATTTGGCGGGTCTTTTCCGCGTCCCTGCGGGCGGTCCGGAAAACATTACAAATTTGTAATTTTTTGTTTGCCTTACCGCTTTCATTTCCTTAATCAGTCGTATGCACATCGATTCTCTCTGCGGTAAATGGCTACTTTTGCCGGTCTTAGCGCTGGCTTTCTTTGGCTATTTGGAAGCGACTCCTGCCGTCAACGGACAGACCGCAGCTTCGCAACAGGTCGTTGTCACAGGTGACGATGTTGCCAGTGCTTACGGCGCCCCAGCTGGACTTTCGCGATCGCGCTTCGCGCCGCTCACCACTGCTTATGTCCTCCCGCCCTGGACGT
>Ga0207691_10002402_pt1 | contig 18328 bp, 10 predicted proteins | sample KBSM13metaG_FD_184327 | JGI IMG/M metagenome (GOLD analysis project Ga0207691, IMG submission 184327) | Miscanthus rhizosphere microbial communities from Kellogg Biological Station, Michigan, USA - KBS M1-3 metaG (SPAdes) (version 2) | ecosystem: Host-associated > Plants > Roots > Rhizosphere >... | reverse complement strand
CGCGCTGGTGACGCCACGCGACGCTGTCTTTGACAAGATCCTTCCTTATCCGTTTGCGCGCAAGATCGTCTATCGCCTGCCACAAGTTCTCCACCCTGCCCCCAAACGTTACTCGTTCGTACTCGGTCTCGATGAAAACGGGAAGGTCGTCGACAACTTGCAGAATGGTGCGGCCGACTGCTACGCAGAGATCGCGAATGTAGTGGAACACGATGGTGTGTTGTACTTCGGGAGTATTGCTGAATCTACGATCGGGAAGTTCTCGCTGCGGTAGCAAGCGTCAAAACGCAAGCAACACCTTCCACAGATTACGCGGATTAAACAGATTGTTTTAGAACTGTTGGGGCATACCTTTTTTCTTGAAGAAATCTGTGTAATCCCCGTAATCCGTCGATAATCGTTTCTTAACCTTGGCTACTTAGTAATCACTTGGATAGCACAGTGTCATTGGGGCTTAATGCCCACCCGCCAAAATCTCAAGTAATAAGCGATCCTGATCGCCCCACTGTTTAGCACGTATCCAATCAACGGATTCATGCTTTTGCTTGCCGTCCCAGCAAAACTGTCTAAACCTAAAAATAATAAGACTTAGGCCGCCTTTCTATCACCCAACAAATACGCGGCACGCATGTTGTAGTTAAAAGTCCTGAACTAAAACTAAAACAGAGTCGATTTCGGCCCCCTTCTCCGAGACGCTCGCGGCAACAAGCGGCAGCCTTTCTCACTGAAGAAACGACAAATCATGAATCTGTTATCAGCGGCAACCTCTACCCCTCAACACCTTTTCAAAACAACAGACCTGGTGGGAAGCTTGATGCATAAGCTTTCACCGGAACTAATTAACATCATCAGTACCCTCGGGGTGCATCAGAGATTTTCCGCCCTCGAAAACTATCCTGACTTTCTCTGTGGCAAGACAAAAAACGCGACGAGCTCAACTACCGAACTCGGAGTCAACGCAACCAAGCGTTGTATCCAGGAGTGGGGTGGTGACCCGTCACGTATCGGTTTATTAGTAGCTGCGACAAACACACCCGACCAGATGTTGCCGTGTTTGGCGTCGGAAGTAATGGGCAAAACGCACGGGCTGCTTTCACGCTCGTTGCGAACAGTTAGCATGCAAGCGCAAGGTTGTTCTGTTTTACTGAAATCGATCGAAGTAGCTCAGTGGTACCTCGCCGCAAATCCCGGAAAGCTGGCAATCGTCGTAATGGCGGAAACACACACGCCTTACGTTGCTCCTCTTTTGCGGGATGAATATTTAGGTTTCCGAGAAATCCTGAGATTGAGGAAGGAGCAGAAGCTTGATCCCGAGCAATTTGAACAACAAAGGTTGGATACCACCTTCGTAATCCAATCGATGCTATTCGGGGACGGCGCTGTCGCTTTACTTGTAGGCACTGAAGAAGGAAAGCCGGCGTTCGGACCAATCTCCCACCTAACCAACGACGACCCCCGAGATATGAACTTGTTGACGATGGTTAGTAACAGCTCACACCCATTCCTGAAAGGACGTCCACAGTATTTCATGCAGCCGAGCGTGCCCACACGCGGAGCGCACTATGCAGTAACGACCGTTAAGAATGTTTTGGAACATCCCGACTCACCGGTTAGCGATCTAGACCACGTCGATGATTGTTTGATCCACACGGGAAGCAAGAAGATCCTTGATGGCGTTTGCTCTCAACTCGACCTTTGCCCTGAGTCATCCAAAGTGCACGGGTCATACAAAGTTCTGCAACAGTATGGAAATCTGTCGAGCGCATCGACGGGATTCATGTTGGCCGAAAAGAACGACTGGACCGGGCCGACTATGGTTGTTGGATTTGGAGTTGGCTTTGCTGCTAGTGCGGGAATAATGAGCTTCAACTAATGAAGGCCCTGGGACTTTGATCTCTGGCCTTCATAGGAAACTCAACTAACCAACCGTTACTTCTTCCGGGAGTGTAGTCGGAGTTGTGAGCACCGCTCCAACTTGAGTGAAGTCAAACGGCTTGCCGATGATTCCGTCTACCAAATGCTCTTCTCCAATGGGCGGCGGAGTCGCCGGTCCGTAGCCGGTCACCATTATTATTCGAATGTTGGGACAGTGCTTGCGAATGGCGCGAGCCGTTTCCCATCCGTCCATTTCCGGCATCGCCAGATCAGTGAAGACCAGGTCGAAGTTGCCGCTAATTAGCTTCTCCAGCGCTTGATGTCCACTCTCCGCTAGTTGGACGTCGTGATTGACGGCCACCAGCATTTCCGCCAGCGTTTCTCTCACTGAGGCCTCATCGTCAATCACCAGGATCTTCAACGCCGGAACGTGATCGAGGTCTTCGGCGTCCTCGGTTTCCGTCGACTCAGTTGCGATTGCGGGTAGATCAATTGTGAAGGTCGTGCCATTACCATGTTCCGACGTAACACTGATCGAGCCTTCGTGTCGTTCCAGAATGCTGTAACTCACCGACAATCCCAGGCCGGTGCCGTGAGCGCCTTTGGTTGAAAAGAACGGTTCAAAAATCTTTTGCCGAACCTCTTCCGGCATTCCCATTCCGTTGTCGCTGAACTCAAGTTGCAGACGGCTTTCGTTTAGCCGGCATGTGATACTCAGTTTGCCACCTCGAGGCATAGCATCGACTGCATTCACGATCAGATTCACAAACACTTCGCGAAGTTCCGATGCGCTGCCATATGTACTACATCCCGTTTCCGCATTGAGGTTAACTTCGTACTCGAGGCCACGTAGTCGCGCTTCGTTTTCCCACCGGGTTCGTGTGATCTCGACCGCATCCTGTAACAAACCACCCACGTCGAGCATTTCAAATTCCTTCACTGGCGACTTCCGCGCAAACGTTTGAATTCTTCTGACCGTCGCTGCCGCGTCTTCCGCTGCAGTCTGAATGATATCCAGGTTGCGAATCAGGGCCGGGTCATTTACCTGTCGACGCAGTAATTGGGCGCGACCAAGAATCGCCGCAAGCGAGTTGTTGAAGTCGTGAGCCACACCCGAAGCAAGCTGTCCCAACGCTCTCAACTTGTCGGCCCTGGCGGCACGTTCTCGTTCTTCCTTTTGTTCAGTTATATCGCGTGCGATTCCCAGCACACCGGTAACGCGGCCTTCGACCACAAGTGGCGAATTATCTACTCGTGCGTGACGCAAGCTACCGTTGAAAGAGAAGTATCGCATCTCGTAAGTTTGCGGCGAGCCATTCAATGCGGCATCAAGCTTTTCCTGCACGAGATCACGGTCGCCCTCATAGACCATGTCCAGCAGTGGACGTCCAATGAAATCGTTTAGGGTAAATCCGAGGCCCTTCATGGTTGCGCTGTTGCACCATTTGAAGCAGCCATTAGTGTCGACTGCGTAGATCGACTCCCGGGCGCTCTCCAAAATGTTGGTGAGAAGAGACTGGTGCTCTCGTGCTACCGCCTGAACTTTGCGCAACTCCGACAGATCGCGGGCGGTGCAGACTGCGGCTTGAGCTTTGTTGGCGCTGTCGAGGATCGGCTCAATGGTTACCAGTAACGGACGATTCAAACGACTCGGGGTAATTTCGATCGTAACGCTGCGACAGTCTTCTATCGCCTTCTCAACCACGCATGCTTTATCTCCCTCGCGCGTGCTGAGAATGTCGCAACATTTGCGACCCAGCAACGCTCTCGGGTGTAACGCCTCCATCGCCGCGCCTGCACGATTTACTCGCTTCAACTCACCTTCACGGTCGAAAATAAAGATACCGTCTGACATCGCATCGAAGGTTGCTTCCCATTCGGTCTTACCACGCGCGACCATTTCAAATAGCTCAGCTTGAGCTATGCCGATCGACAGTCGTTCAGCCAGTGCAACGACGAGTGTGATTTCATCCTCGGTCCAGTTACGATTTCGATCGGTCTGGTGGATGCACAACACTCCGCGAAATTGCCCTTTCACTATAAGCGGGTAAATAATCTGTGAACGCAATCCCAGCTGTTGCGCGTGCTCGCGCACATATGCACTCAACTCGGCTGAGTTTTCCGAGTAATTAATGGCATCGTTGATGACTAGTGGTTGGCTCGACGAAAGAAGGTGACGACCGATGGGATCGTTGTAGGTAACCTCGACGTGTTTGATACTGCTGACACCCTCGCCGAGATATTCATGCTCAAGCGGTGAGCTAAGCTCTTCGGCGTTGTAGAGGAACAAATGCACTCGCGACGCTGAAAGCGCCAGGCCAAGTTCGCGGGTCGCCGTGCTGAGAACTTCCGGCAAACTCAGTGAAGCTCGGATAGCCATCGTTAGACGGTTCACCAGGGCTTCGCGTGTTGAGGTTGTTTCGGCCTTCTGATAAAGGCTCGCCTGCCTGATTGCAATTCCAGTTTGGTCGGCTACCGCCTTAGCCAATGCGATATCTGACTCACTCCATGGACGTAGCTGCCTGGTTGTGGACAATGCGAACGCAGCGGGCACGCCGTCACCAACTCTAATGGCCACATACATGATCGACTGCACATCAGCCTTGGAAAGTATGTTCCGGTAAAGGTCAGCGATCCGACTGTCGTGAGCGGCGTCATCGAAGGACAAAACTCCCGTCTCATCGAGCGCGACAATCAACGTTTGTAGGTGGGCCAGATCGAAGTCGGAAGCAGCCGGTAAAACTCCTTCTGCGTGATACTCAGCCACGTTCCGCGCAGAGTGTGCCTGGTCGTCCCTCATGAAGAGAGAGCAACGGTCAACATTCAAATATGATCCCAATTCCTTTACGGCCGTCTCAAAGATCTCCTGACTATCAAGGGAGCAGCGAATCGCTTGAGAGATTCGATGCGTCATCGCCTCACGTTGAGCCTGTTGCGCCAGGGCATCCTCGGCACGACGACGTTCGCTAATATCGACGCCCACACCCGCGACAAACTTGTTTCCGGCTGAATCAGTTGTGGGAAACTTGAACACCAGCCAGTGATGGGGTGTGCCGTCTTCGAGGGGGACCGTTTCGATAACCTCTTCCGGCGTCCCGGAGTTTAGGACCCTGAGATCGTGGCGATGGGTTTCTTCAGCGAACTCACGCGGCAGCCAATCGAAGCTCTTTCGTCCCTGGAGATAACTCAACTTCTTTCCAAAGAGACGCTCAAAGGGCTTGTTGACGTAAACATATCTACCTTCAGCATCTTTCATGAAAGCAACAGCCGGGCTGTTGTCCATGAAGCTGTTGAAGAAGTTCTGAGTTTCGCGTAGCTCTTCTTCCGAACGCTTGCGCTCAGTGAGGTCTCGGCCGATTCCCTGCACCCCGACTGGTTTGCCATCACGAAAAATTAGACGAGTGCTAACTTCAAGACGAACGCGACGACCCTCTTTCGAGATGATATCGACCTCGTAAACAGTCGACACTCTCTCGGTCGCTTTGTGAGCGATCATCTCTCGGGCCATCGTAAGATCTTCGGGAGCGATAACGTCGGCGACATTCATCGTTGCCGCTTCCTCCCTCGTATAACCCGTTAGCCGTTCTCCACTACGATTCAGAGAAGTAAAGTTTCCGTCGAGGTCGTGCGTGTAGATGATGTCGTTCGCGTTCTCAAATAACTCTCGATAACGTACTTCACTCTCGCGAACGACGGCCTCAACTCTTCTTTGCTCGGTGATGTCGGTAGCAACCCCTATGGCCCCGACGATGCTGTCACTTTCATCGGTAAGCGGTGAGTAGCGCACTTCGAAAACAAAATCCGCAAATTCAACTGAGACGGTGAAAGCCTCACCAGCCAGTGCGCGCCGAACGTTCTCACCAATCATGGGATGGTCGGCGTTGATTTCAAAGATGGACTGACCAACAAGCTCTCCGGGCTTCCGTGAAATGCTGCTTAATCCCTCTCCTTCGCACAGCGTGAAGACACCGTTCTTATCTGTTGCAAAGAGAATCAGCGATGCGCTACCAACGACTGTACGCAACCTGGCTTCGGTCTCCCTCAACGCTTCTCGAGCGCGTTTCTGTTCTGTAACGTCGCGGAATACTGCCTGAACGGACGCCTTACCACCCTGGTTGAAGGGAATTCCCGTAACCTCTACATCAATGAGCTCTCCATTGAGTCGAATACATTTTTGTTCAGCTAAGGCGGTGGGTGTTTGCAGGCTGAGAATCTGATCGATTCCTTCCTGAACTCTGGCGCGGCTCTTTGGCTCGACAAAGTCGAAAATCGATCGGCCGATTAATTCTTCCGACGTAGAGGCTCCCCAAAGTTTAGTGGCGGCTGGGTTCAGGTAGGTGAACTTACAATCGGTATGGACCGCGATTGCTTGAGGCGACAACTCCACTAGCTTCCGATAACGTTCTTCACTTTCCTTCAGCGCCTCTTCAGCAGCCTTCTGATCTGTTATGTCGCGAACCACACCGCGCACACCAATCTGTTGTCCACGTCGATCCGTTTGGACCGTGATGACTCCTTCGAGATAACGTAAATCTCCCTTGGCGTCATGAAGACAGTAAGTAGATCGCAGAGAGCTGTTTCCGGTTTGACTCCTGGTCTGCTCGATGTCGCTTACGGCTGATGCGCTTCCGACTAATTCGCTGAGATGCAGGCCGATCAAATCAGTCACCGATCGTCCAAAGAAACGAGCACCAGCGAGATTCATGCTCGTAATGAATCCGTTCATGTCGCGGGCGTAAATGATGTCAGCAGCTTGTTCGACAATTTCGCGATAGTGTTTTTCTATTCGGTGTCGTTCAACAAGGCGGGCGGCCTTAACAATCAGTTCGTCGTGCCTGAAGGGTAGTTCGAGGTAGTCGTCAGCGCCCGCATGCAACCCTAGCAAATCGTCGTCATCCGACCGCTTATTTCCACTAATCAGCAGCACCGGAATATAAGTGGTGCGCAGGTCATCTTTTAGAAGACGGCAGAGCTCAAAGCCGTTCAATACGGGCATTACCACGTCGCTAATTACGACGTCGGGCTCAAAAGACACAGCTAGAGCGAAGCCTTCGGAACCATCCTTGGCTCCGCAGACTTCATAACCCTCTTGAATGAGGAGTTCGACCAAAAGGTCCAGTATCTTCTCGTCGTCGTCGACAATTAGGATACGTCCTCGGTCGGAGGGGCTAGTGTTCATCGATCTAAATCCGGAATTTTCCGAGAGATTTTGAAAGGCTGACCGGAGTTTCTGTGGAGTTCTTGCAAGCTCGTCAGCGGGCTCACTGAGCGAATCGGAGTATAACAATTTTGGCCATAGTTGGCCACAGCATTGTGGTTGTATTTACGGGGGAATTGGAGGGTCTGAGGCCCGCAAAACGGGGGCTGAAAGGAGCCCTCGCCGTCCCGGAAGAGCCGCCACCGACTTGTCACTGAAGATTGGCTTAAGTCACCCGCCTAATGGCCGCGCTTTTTTGCTGGTACGTCCGTTGTCAGGGTCTTGGCAAAGTACCCAGAACGGTAATTGAGCTTGAGGTTTTGTTGCTTGAGTTCGGGGTTTACCAGCTGGATCTCAATCCGACGGTATGATCCGTCGCGGTTTTTGTTGGAGGGGGAGTAAGCAACCAGGTATTGCTCCCGGAGGTCTCGCTGAATCTGCGCAAACGCATCGCGCAGGTCCTGTTCCCGCCTCGGAAAATATGCCCTGCCACCAGTTTGTTCTGCGATCTTGCGGAGCGAACTCTCATCGACGTTGGCAACGTATCGATCGCCAATGCCGATGGCATAGATGAATGCGTCGGCTTTCTGAGCACGCTCGATTGCCTCGTGCATCTTCATGTGACTACTGGTGTCCTCGCCGTCAGTCAACAGAATAATGGCGCGGCGCGTGTGTTCCGCTGAGGTACTAACTAATTCCTCTGAGGTGGCCCACACAGCATCCCAGATCGCAGTCGAACCCGCCAGGCTCTGATTGGTTCCGGAAATCGGTGGGGTTCCATTCACGATTACTCCACCTCCGACGTACCCCGAAGGGGGAACAAACTCGACCCGATCTATTGCGTGACTCAATCGGGGGATACTCCCGGTAAAGCCCTGCTCAAGAGTTGTCTCGCCGGTAAACGAAAGAATTGCAGCTTCATCCTTGGCAGGTCGGATTACGGCTTCCAAAAACGCACGAGCAGCAGTCTTCTCGTCAGGAAGTGTTCGTTCTTCAGAAATACTCGTGTCGATCAAGATGGCGATCGAGAGAGGCAGATCAATATTTTGTTGGAACGTAAAAATTTCCTGGGGCTGACCATCTTCGAGAACACGAATGTCTTCAGCTTTCAGTGTATTTACGAAGCGCCTGCTTTTATCCGCAGCTGTAAAAAACAGATTCGTTAAGTTGGTCTCTACCTTTACCACTTCATCGGAGTCTTGTGGCACTTCATCAGTCGGACGAGGAGATGGCGAAGGAGATGGCGAAGGATTTACGCTACGCGCGCTGTTGCTGGTTTGATCTTTAGCGAAACTAAGTCCAGTTGCCCCGCCAACGATTAGCAATAACACTAGAAGTAACAACAGGGGATATCTGGATTCTTTTTGACGCTTCATTAACTTCACTTCACACTTCTATTACTGTGATTCCGAAACTGGTTTATAGCCACGCTTGGTTCTTACTTTAAGATCGCCGCGGCCCTGGGCAAGCTTCACATCGATCTTTCGAAACGTCCCGTTGTAGTTTTTGTTTACCGGGTTGTAAGTCACCAAATACTGGGTCCGCAATTCCTTCGAAATTTTTGTGAAGGAACGCTCGAGCGAAAGCATGTCGCCGGTGAAAAATGCAATGCCGCCCGTTTCTTCAGCAATACTTTGCAATACTCGATCATCCGCATTAGAGACCTGGCCAGCTTCAACGCCAGGCACCGTGCTAAGGAAGCCAGCCTTCGTTGAAATGGTGAAGATTGTGGTTTCCGTCCTTTGCGCAATGTCGATGGCGTCGCGCAAAGTGGCGCGACTGAAAGTATCGCCGCCGTCCGTTACCAAAACGAGCACGCGTCTACCCGGCGCTGATCTCATCTTCTCATCGCAAAACTGCCAGACCGCATCGTAGAGCGATGTGTGCGTTCCGGTTTGTTTTGTCGCAGACACTGCCCGATCCAAAAGATCTAATTGGTTGGTGAAGTCCTGACGCAACTTAACTTCATCATCAAACGTGCCGTATAGAACTCGATCCTTACGAGGCTTAATTACAGTTTGAATAAAGTTCATCGCCGACTCTTGTTGAAACTTCAACTTACCTGCAGTCGACGCTGAAGTATCGATCAAGACCCCGACAAAGAGCGGCATGTTCTGCGATATCTCGTCAGAAAATGTTTCGATCTGTTGTGGAACTTTATCCTCGAGAATGATGAAGTCTTCTTTGGTCAACCCGGGTACAAAAGCACCCTTCTTGTCGACGACAGTGATCGGAAGACGAACGCGACGAATATTGGTGATGATGGAACCCTGAGTATCCTCGTTTGGTGTCGGGCTGGGTGAAGGTTTCGGTTTTTGCGCGCTCACACTAACTGCCGCAACCGCCAAAAGAGTAGCGAGCGACAATTTACAGAATAAATGACTTACTAAACGAGATGACATAGGGTCTGGATTATAGTTCAGGCGATCTCTGGAGTCTGTCGGATGCCGGCGTTTCGATGCTTTCAAGTGCAAACCTGTTGCCCTTTCTGATGTTGGCTGCTAGTTGCCGATTTATAATGCTGGAGAATTTAGTCAAACCATGTCGCCCTGGACGTCACATGGTTCAATTTTCGGGGCGGGTGTTACAATGCGTTGGAACCCGACCTGGCCTGACTCGTCGCGCAAATAATGCCCGACAAATCAAATAAACCCAACTCAGGCGCACAGAATCCGATTCCTGAATTCATTGCCCATTATCGCATCTTGCAGAGACTGGGCAAGGGCGGGATGGGTGAAGTATTCCTTGGTGAGGATACCAAACAACATAATCGCAAAGTTGCCCTGAAAGTGCTGCCGCCGGACCTCCTGAAAGAGGAGCGACGACTCCGCAGATTCAGACAGGAAGCCCGTGCGGTCCTGGCACTCAACCACCCAAACATTCTGACGATCTACGAGATTGGCGAGTCGCCCGATAGCCAGTACATCGCGACTGAGTACATCGAGGGCGAGACTCTAAGAAATCATCTCTGGCGGCAACCTCTCACAATTGATGAAGTACTCGGCGTCGGCATTCAAGTAGCTATGGCGCTCGAGGCAGCACACGCTGCAGGAATCGTTCATCGTGATATCAAGCCCGAGAACATCATGTTGCGGGAAGATCGTTTTGTGCGAGATCGCTTTGTAAAGGTTTTGGATTTTGGTCTGGCAAAACTCACCGAGCCCGACACGCTGGGCGCCGATCCTGAAGCGCTTACGATTCCAATAACAGAGACGAGTCCGGGAGCCGTGATTGGAACCAGCGGTTATATGTCTCCTGAACAAGCCGAGGGTGAGAATATCGACTCGCGCTCCGACATCTTTAGTTTGGGTGTCGTTCTTTATGAGATGGTTGCGCACGAACCTCCGTTCAAGGGACGCACGGAAAGCCACACACGCGTATCAATTCTTGATCACGAACCGGCGCCGCTGCTTCAACACGTAGCCGAGGTCCCGCGACAGCTCGAGCGCATAGTTTCAAAAGCTCTCGCGAAGGATCGATCGAAACGCTATCAAACTGTCACCGATCTAAAACTCGATTTAGAACAACTCAGAGATGAGCTGCGACTTTCCTTATCTGAAAGTGGCTTATCTGAAAAAGTACCTGAGCGAGGTCCTACTGAGACGGTAACAATCGATACACTGCCGACTCATAATCGCGGAACGATCGAAACAACGCCGGAAGCGGCGCCCGTCAGCGCGTCAATCGCAGAGCCGAAGGGCTTAGTAAGTAAGAGCACAGCCGTGGTGTTTGGAATAGGCCTGTTGACGGTCCTGCTGGTTATAGGGTTTATGTACTGGCGCTCTTCACCCGCACCGATTAGTTCGGTCGCGATTCTGCCGTTTACAAACGAGAGCAACGATCCAAACGCCGATTACCTGTCTGACGGAATCACAGAGAGCATCACGAACAGTCTTTCGCAATTGCCCGAATTGAAGGTCATGTCGCGAAACGCAGCGTTTCGTTTTAAAAACTCCAAGCAGGACCCACAAGAAGTCGGTCGAAGTTTGAACGTTGGTGCAGTATTGTCCGGTCGACTCGTCAAGTTAGGTGATCAGGTAGTCATCAAGACTGAACTGATCAAGGTTGCGGATGGTTCGCAAATTTGGGGTGATGAGTACAAAAGCAATGTGGCTGACATTCTTTCGGTCCAGGACGAAGTATCGCGGAAGATCTCGGAAAGCCTTCGCATTCGGTTAACCGGAGAGGACGAGAAAAATCTCGCGAAACGATATAGCAGCGACGCGGAAGCCTACCAACTCTATCTCAAAGGCCGTTATTACTGGAACAAGCGCAATGAAGAAGGTTTTCGCAATAGTATCGACTACTTCAAGCGCGCCGAGGAACGAGATCCATCATTCGCGTTAGCCTTTTCAGGACTCGCGGATTCATACGCCCTACTGTGCGACATTGGTGTGGCGAGACCGGTTGATGAAATGCCCAAGGCAAAGGCGGCCGCACAAAAGGGAGTCGACGCGGATCCCAATCTCGCTGAGGCATACACTTCGCGAGCTTTCGTGAAACTCTCCTACGACTGGGATTGGCTCGGCGCCGAAAGTGATTTCCAACAAGCGCTGAAGTTGAATTCGAAATATCCAACTGCACATCAATGGTACGCCTCATACCTGATGCAGATGGGAAAGTTTAATCGCGCGAAAGCGGAACTCGAAGAAGCTCACAACCTCGATCCGCTATCCCCAATAATTAGTTCTAACACCGGACTCTACTCGTACTACGAACACAACTACGACGACGCGATCAGCAAGTACAAGATAACTCTGCAAAGCGATCCTGACTTTTGGGTTGCGCGACATTACCTGGGTCTCGCTTATGTTCAAAAAGGAATGTTCACAGAAGCGATTAGCGAGTTGCGTACATTGGTCAAGGCACCGGCCACCGGACCACTTCCTGATGAAGTTGTAGCGAACGAAACTGAGGCCTCGGCGTCCCTGGGTTTTGCTTATGGCATGGCTGGCAAACGAGCGGAGGCTCAAGCAATTTTGAATCAGCTTCAGGGACTCTCACAAAGGCGTTACGTGTCGGGGATCTACTTTGCAGTTGTCTATGCAGGACTTAAAGATAGCGATCGCGCGATCGTGTATTTGAACCAGGCATTTGAAAGCCGCCATCCGGGGTTGGTACTGATTCGCATTGAACCAATATTTGATGGGTTACGGTCAGATGATCGGTTTAAGCAGTTGGTGAAGAGATTCGAACCGATACCGTGAAATTAAAGGCACGCCGATGTCCGATAAACTTTAGTTTGTCGTTCTCTTCAGCTAAGAGACTTGTGAGGTGGATCACAACGACAAACTAAAGTTTATCGGACACCTTAGTCATTCGTGATCGAGTGCTTCTAGCAACTCTGACAACTCAGCTGGCAGTGGCGAGCTAAATTCCAAACGCTGTCCCGTCTTCGGATGTGTAATCCCCAACTTCTCGGCGTGCAAGAAATGCCGACCGAGATTGCGAATGTGCGCTCGCAGTCGAGCGTCCTGAATCATGTTGTCGCGGCCGCCTCCATACGTCTCGTCACCCACTACCGGGTGTCGAAGCCACGCCAGGTGCACACGAATCTGATGCGTTCGTCCTGTCTTCAACTCGACATCTAGCAGCGTGAACCTCTGGTAGCGTCGGCGAACGCTGTACAGCGACAATGCGCTCCGACCGCTTCGCACAACCGCCATTCGCGTTCTGTTACTTAAATCACGCCCCAGCGGCTGGTCAATACGGCCGCTCTCGTTGTCGGCACGACCATGAACCAGCGCCACATATGACTTGAACACTGTTCGATCTCGGAATTGATCCGAGATGTGTTCCAGCGACGCTGCGTTCTTGGCAACAACTAGAAGTCCCGAAGTATCCCGATCCAATCGATGCACAATGCCGGGACGAATTGTGCTTGAACCGCCAGGCAGATGTTGAAAGTGAAAAGCAAGTGCGTTAGCCAGTGTGCCTGAACGAATGCCTGCGGCTGGATGAACAACGAGCCCGGCAGGTTTATTTACCACCACGAGTTCATCGTCCTCGTAGATTACTTCGATGGGGATTTCTTCCGGACTGAAGGTTTCTGCTTCTGGTGTATTCAGCTCGACTTCGACTTCATCACCGAGTCGCAAACGATAAGACGACTTTGTACTCTTATCATTGACTAAGACATCTTCGCTTTCGACTAGTCGTTGTAGACGGGCCCGGCTCCAACCTGGAATTTGCTCAGCGAGGAACGCGTCGAGTCGGGAGTCGGCGTGTTCTTCTGCCACCTTAAACGTGAGGATCTCATTGTCCATAACCATGTCCGATATGCTTCAGCTTGTCGTTGTGCTCAAGAAAGAATCAGCCGCAGCTTGTCGCAGATAAACGCCAATCAGAAAATGAATTTTGAAAACTACCTAACTCCTATTCTGATCTGCGTTCACCCACGTCCATCTGCGGCTAAGTGTTTTCGAATAAAAGCGACAAGCTAAAGCTTATCGGACATCACCCATTCTTCCTTTCAAATTCCTTCATGAACGAAACCAGCGCCTCGACTCCCTCGCGCGGAAATGCGTTGTAGATCGAAGCACGGATCCCGCCAACTGAGCGGTGACCTTTCAATCCGTCCAACCCCTGGGCAGTCGCCTCCGCGGTGAATTTCTTTTCGAGCTCTTCAGATGGCAAGCGATAGGTAACATTCATAATGGACCGAGCGTCAGCATCCGCGTGGCCTCGATAGAAACTCGACGCGTCAATGGCCGTATACAGCAACTTTGCCTTCTCCTCGTTTTCGCGCTCCATCGCGGCGAGCCCACCTTTTTCCTTCAGCCATTTGCAGACGAGGTTGATGATGTAAATGCCCCACGTGTTCGGTGTGTTATAGAGCGATTTGTTTTCCACGTGGGTACGATAATCGAGCATCGTGTGCAAGCCATCAGGAATGCGCGACAACAAATCATCGCGCACGATCACCAGCGTGACTCCGCTTGGCCCCATGTTCTTCTGGGCGCCCGCGTAAATCAATGCGTACTTATCAACCGGGATCTGATGCGAAAGAATATCTGACGATGCATCAGCAATCAGCGGAACGTCGCCGACTTCAGGCTGGTGTTTCCATTCAACACCTTCGATCGTTTCGTTAGTTGTTAAGTGAACGTACGCCGCCTGCGAGTTAAGCGTGAGTTCGTCCTGCGCTGGAACACGCGTAAAGCCACCGTCGGCCATCGTCGCCGCCACGTTGACACCAGCAACCTTCTTCGCTTCCTTAAGAGCTTTCTTTCCCCAACTCCCGGTGATGATGTAGTCGGCAGTTCCATCTGAAGGCAAAAAGTTCATCGGAATCATCGAGAACTGAAGGCTCGCCCCACCTTGAAGAAACAGAACCTGGTAATTGTTCGGGATACCAAGCAACTCGCGAAGTCCTGAATCCGCGCCTTGAATAATTGCGTCAAATGTTTTCGAACGGTGACTGATCTCCATCACCGACATACCGACACCCGGCAAACTCAACATGTCGCGCTGAGCTTCTTCAAGAACCGGGACAGGTAAAACTGCCGGACCAGCACTAAAGTTAAAAATGCGTTCTGTCATAAAAAGGCCTCCAACCATTTTGTACATGGTACTTTGAGCTTTGTGCTTTGTTCGTTAATTCCAGGGGTAGCTAAACTTCGAGACTCACAATGCAACACAAACCAAGTACTAAGTCCAAAGCACTAAGCTCAAAGTCCAGTGCTCACTCAAACCTCTGTCGCAAAGCTTTCCCAGTAATCCTCAATACCACAGCTCGCGGTACAAATCGTTCGGCGACCACCATCACGCGATTGAGCCACCCTGAGACAATCACACTCTTTCGACTCCTGAGTCCTCTCAAAGCAGTGTCGACAACTTCTTCCGCTGTTTGAACTCCTCGCATCGGTGGCCGTCCCATCTGCGCCGCTTCAAAAAAATTGGTCTCGGTTACGCCAGGACACAACGCCATCACGCGTACACCAAACGGTCTGTTCTCTTCTGATAATGCTTCTGAAAACGAAAGCACAAACGCTTTGGTTGCCGCGTAGGTTGTCATGAAGGGCACTGACTGAAAACCCGCCGTTGATGCCACGTTGATGATTGTTCCCTGGTTACGTTTGCGCATCGGAATTAGAAAGCGGTGCGTGAGATCAACCAAAGCACGAACATTCAAATCAATCATTTCTACTTCACGTTCCGGGTCAAGCTTGTCGAAGTAGCCCATTGATCCAAAACCGGCATTGTTAATGAGCATATCGATCTCAAGCTCGCGTTTCTGTGTTTCCTCAAAAAGACGAGCCGGAGCGTCGGGCTCGGTCAAATCCAGAACGAAATACTGCGCACGAACGCCGCTCACTCGTCCCAGCTCATTACAAAGTGTGATGAGCTTATCTTCAGACCGAGCGACTAAAAAAACATTGCGGCCCAACGCTGCGAACTTTCGAGCAAAGGCCGCACCGATTCCGCTCGAGGCTCCGGTAATTAGGGTGGTGTTCATTAGCCAGCTAGCTGAATGAGATTTAGTTCAATGATGTCGGCACTTCCGGAACGAATGCGATCAAGCATTGGTGCTGATGGCGCATTATCGAGGTTAATGCGCGCGACAGCCGCAGCGGCGCCTTCAAACACAATATTCTCCATCTCCTGGACGTTGATGTGTTCGGCCTTGATCGCATCAAGCACTGCTGCCAACACCCCTGGTCTATCAACATGTCGGACCACCAGTCGATGTGTGGCGGGTGTTTGTCGAGCGAGGTTTATTACATTAGGCACCTTGCCGGTGTCCTTGAACTCGCGAACGATCCGGACAGTCTCATCAGCGATCGCTTCCTGCGCCTGATCGGTTGAGGCGCCGACGTGATGTGTGCCGTAAAGTTGTTCTTCCTTTCCGATCGGATCCTTAAACTCGGCAACCGCGCTGGATGGTTCGATCGCAAACACGTCGAGACCGGCACGAATACCACGATTCTTCATCGCCTCGACCAAAGCGTTTTGATCGACAACTTCGCCGCGAGCCGTGTTGATGAAATAACTTCCAGGTCGCATCGCGCTGAAGATCTCACCATTGATGGCTTCACGTGTGTCCGAATTAAGTGCCGTATGAACGCTGACGACATCGGCGGCTGCTGCGACATCTTTTGGCGTAGCCTTGTATTCAACTCCCAACGCCGTCGCTCGCTCTGGAGTTAGGCTTCGGCTCCAGGCAACGACCGGCATTCCAAACGCTCGCGCCCGAGGAATCATTTCCTGACCAATTTTGCCCAGCCCAATGAGTCCGAGAGTTCGCCCAAACAAACCACGTGCTTTTGAAAACTCTTTCTTGTTCCATTGACCTTGCCGCAGCGTTACTACGTTATCGACGATACGACGATCGAGAGCAAGGATCAGGGCAAACGCCAACTCGGCAACAGCAATCGAATTCTTTCCTGGACAATTTGAGACATAAATTCCGCGCTTCGAAGCTGCTGCGACATCGATCGTGTTGTAACCAGCGCCTGCTCGCACAACGAGCTTGATTGGTCCGGCATCAAGCATCGGCTCAGTTACCTTCGTGCCACGGACGACGAGCACGTCCGGCGATTCGGCGCCGATCGCCGCGACCAACGACTCGTCTTTCAAGTCAGGTTGATAAGAAACGTCGCAGCCGATCGCTTGTAAGCCGTCGCGACCTGATTGTTCGAATTTGTCAGCAATGAGAACGCGCACTATGAATCACTTTCAAGAACGTTTGTTCTGCACTTCGTACTTAGTTCTTTGTGCTTTGTACTTGCGCTTTGTCGCTATGAAAGTCTTTGCTAGTAAGAACGTCCGTCAAAATTCTCGAACAAAGTACAAAGCTCAAAGCGCTAAGCTCAAATCTTATGTATCAACAACCCATCCCTTAACTTCGGTTCAAACCAGGTCGATTTCGGCGGCATGATCTCGCCTGCGTCCGACACCATCAATAACTCCTCAATTGTGGTCGGATATAGCGAAAACGCGACTGCTGCCTTACCTTCATCGACCAACCGCTCAAGTTCCTTTGTCCCTCGCAGCCCACCCACGAAATCGATTCGTTTGTCTGTGCGAATATCTTGAATACCGAGGATTGGATCGAGTAGTCGATCCTGAAGAACGCTTACATCCAACAGCGCAACATTCCCGACGGGCAAAGTTGCGTCGGGCGATAACTGAAGTCCATACCATTTACCGTCAAGATACATGCTCCAGTATCCGCGTTTGATGGGGGCCGGGGTCGCATCCTCCTGAATCGTAAATTGTCGCTTGATCTCGCTAAGCAGCTGGTCCTTCGACAAGCCATTCAGGTCTTTAACCACGCGGTTGTAGGCGAGAATTTGCAGCTGCGAATCCGGAAAGATCACCGTGAGGAAGTAGTTATAATCTTCGTTCCCCGTATGTGACGAGTTGCCCTCTCGGAGTTGTGCTCGAGCACGGCTCGCGCTGGCAGCTCGATGATGACCGTCGGCAATATAAAGTAGCGGCACTCCCTCAAAACGTTTCACCAACTCATCCGTTTCCGTGATGCGCCAGATTGTGTGTTTGATTCCATCATCTGCGGTCACGTCGAAGAGCGGCTCAGTGGAAAGTATCACTGCGACTTGACTGTCGATTTCCTCGCGGCCTCGATAAGTCAGAAACACCGGACCTGTTTGCGCTTTCAGCGTCAACATGTGACGCGTGCGATCGTCTTCTTTGTCACGCCGGGTCCGTTCGTGTTTGCGAATCGTATTGTTGTCGTATTCATCAATGGCGCAGCACGCTACGATGCCCACCTGTTCATGTTCACCCATCACCAGCTTGTAAAGGTACAGGCTTGGTTCAGTCTCCATTTCGAGCGGGCAGTTAGCGATCAGCGCCTCGAAGTTCTCCGCAGCCTTACGATAAACAGCGTCGCTGTAGAGATCAGTGCCGGGAGGAAGATCGATTTCAGGTCGTGAGACATGAAGAAAGCTAAGAGGTCCTTTTGCAAGTTCGCGCGCCTCGTCAGTATTGACGACGTCATAAGGCACGCTGGCCACGGACTTTGCTTTATCAGCTTGTGGCCGCAAGGCACGAAAAGGACGAATAACCGCCATTTCACCTCCCACCGGTGAAGGTATATCCGCGGGCGCAGATTGCCCGAGGTCCTTCCGCTCGTTACAAAAGATAATGGTTAAGGCTTATGGCCTAAGACTATCAAGCTGAGGATGGTAGAACAAGCGGTGGGGGAAAAAGAATTATTGGTCATTTCTCATTTGACATTTTTCAGTTGTCATTTAGAAAGACAGTGCTTGCATGACCAATAATTCTTTCTAA
>Ga0207691_10002401_pt1 | contig 18333 bp, 13 predicted proteins | sample KBSM13metaG_FD_184327 | JGI IMG/M metagenome (GOLD analysis project Ga0207691, IMG submission 184327) | Miscanthus rhizosphere microbial communities from Kellogg Biological Station, Michigan, USA - KBS M1-3 metaG (SPAdes) (version 2) | ecosystem: Host-associated > Plants > Roots > Rhizosphere >... | reverse complement strand
GCTCGAACTTCCGCAGATGACGATTTTGCCGCCCGGTAGTGTCGTAACGCCTCGAACCACGTTGTACGACGGCGCCGAGCCGACTGCGGACGGGACGCCGTCCGACGCCTCCGACGGGACGACCGCCGAGGAAACGACTTCCGATGGGAAGACTTCCGAGGGGCTGTCGCCAGCCAGCGATGTGCCGGCCATGCGGGCCGACCGCGATCCGGCGCACGTCGCACCGTACCGCCGCCCGTGGTGGGCGCGCCTGCTGGGCAGGCTGCTGGAGCCCTGGATCGGGCTGACGATCGAGCCGCCGGTGCCGTCGCAGCTGATCGACGGCCGCCCGGTCTGCTACGTGCTCGAGGATTACGGGCTGTCCAACGCGCTGGTGCTAGAGCGCGCCTGCCGGGATGCCGGCCTGCCATCACCACTGCGCCCGCTGCCGGGCGACCCGCTTGGGCGCAAGCGCGCCTATGTCGCGCTGTCGCGACGCAATGCCGGCAGCACCCTCAACCGCGCCGCGCAGCTGGCGCAGAACAAACCGCCGCCACCGGTCAAACGGCATTCGGACTCGCTGGCGCGCCTGCTCGAGGCGCATCGTTCCGATCCGGCGCTGGACGTGCAGCTGGTGCCGGTTTCGATCTTCATCGGCCGCGCGCCCGACAAGAACAACAGCTGGTTCTCGGTGCTGTTTTCCGAGAACTGGACGCTGGTCGGCCGCTTCCGCCGCCTGCTCGCGATCCTGCTCAACGGCCGCGACACGCTGGTGCGCTTCGCCGCGCCCGTCGGCCTGCGTTCGGTGATCGAGGAGAACCTGCCGCCCGAACGTACGGTGCGCAAGGTGTCGCGCGTGCTGCGCACGCACTTCAACCGGATTCGCGAAGCGATCATCGGCCCGGACCTGTCGACGCGTCGGCTGCTGATCGACAAGGTGCTCGCCTCCGATGCGGTCAAGGACGCGATCGCCGACCAGGCGCGGCGCGAGAAAGGCAGCAAGGGTGACCAGGAAGCATGGAAGAAGGCACACGCCTTCGCCTACGAGATCGCGGCCGACTATTCGCACCCGGTCGTGCGCTCGGTGTCGTTCCTGCTGACCTCGGTATGGAATCGCATTTACCGCGGTGTGCTGGTCCACCACCTGGACGAACTCAAGGCAGCGGCTCCCGGCTACGAAGTGGTCTACGTGCCCTGCCACCGCAGCCATATGGACTACCTGTTGCTGAGCTATCTGCTCTACACGCGCGGCATCGTGCCGCCGCACATCGTCGCGGGCATCAACCTCAACCTGCCGGTGATCGGGACGATGCTGCGCAAGGGCGGTGCGTTCTTCATCCGCCGCAGCATCCGCGGCAGCGCGCTCTATTCGGCGGTGCTGGGCGAATACGTCGCACAACTGGTCGCGGGTGGCTATTCGCTCGAATTCTTCGTCGAAGGCGGGCGCTCGCGCACCGGCCGGTTGTTGCAGCCAAAGGGCGGCATGGTGTCGATGACCGTTCGTGGCTTCCTGCGCCAGCCGGTGCGTCCGGTGCTGTTCCAGCCCGTGTACATCGGCTACGAGAAACTGATGGAAGGCGACAGCTACCTCGACGAGCTGACCGGCAAGCCGAAGGAGAGCGAGTCCATCGTGCGCCTGCTGCTTGGCATCCCGCGCGTGCTGCGGCAGAACTACGGCCAGGTGGTGGTCAACTTCGGCGAGCCGATCGCGCTGGACGACATGCTCGCGCGCCACGCGCCACTGTGGGACGGCACCGCGATCGAAGAGGAGGATCGCCCGGACTGGCTGTCCAACACCGTCGACGCGACCGCCCAGCAGATCCAGGTCAACATCAATCGCGCCGCCGACGTCAATCCGATCAACCTGCTCGCGCTGGCGTTGCTGTCCACGCCCAAGCACGCGATGGGCGAGGCCGACCTGCTCGCGCAGCTGGCGCTGTCCAAGACGCTGCTGGACGAAGTCCCGTTCGGCCCGCGCGTGACGGTGACGCCGCACACGCCCGAGCAGATCGTCGCCCACGGCGAGGAGATCCGCATGCTCACCCGCATCGCCCATCCGCTGGGCGACGTGCTGAGCGTGGACGACAAGACCGCGGTGCTGCTGAGTTATTTCCGCAACAACGTTCTGCACCTGTTCACGGCGTCGGCGTGGATCGCCTGCTGCTTCCTGCACAACCGGCGCATGTCGCGCCAGGCGGTGCTGCGACTCGGGCGCGCGATGTATCCGTTCCTCAAGGCGGAGTTGTTCCTGCCATGGGACGACGATGGCTTCGCCACCCGCATCGATCGCACCATCGAGGTGTTCATCCGCGAAGGCCTGCTGTCGAAGGTGGGCGAGGACGAGGGCGACATCCTCGGCCGCAATGCCGGCCAGAGCGACGAGATGTTCCGCCTGCGCGCGATCGGGCATGCGCTGCAGCAGGCCTTCGAGCGCTACTACATCGCGATGTCGGTGCTGGCCAAGAACGGCCCCGGCACGCTCGGCACGGCCGAACTCGAGACTCTCTGCCAGCTCGCCGCGCAACGCCTGAGCCTGCTGTATGCGCCGGCCGCGCCGGAATTCTTCGACAAGTCGCTCTTCCGCGGGTTCATCCAGAAACTGCGCGAGTTGCGGCTGGTATGGCCCGATGCCAACAACAAGCTGGTGTTCGACCAGCGCCTGGACGCGTGGGCCAAGGACGCCAAGGTGATCCTGGGCCGCGAGTTGCGGCACACGATCGAGAAGGTAAGCCCGGAAGCGGCGAAACCGGTGGTCGTCGTCCCGGCGACGGTGCAGTGATCAGGCCGGCTCGTCGGGAATCAGCGCCGACTCGAGCTTGGCGATGCAATCCTTCAGCTGCAGCTTGCGTTTCTTCAGCCGTTTGACGGCCAGTTCGTCGGCGTCCAGGTCGGCCTCCAGCGTGGCGATGGCGACGTCGAGGTCGCGATGTTCCTGCTTCAGCGCCATGACGCGCTGCGCGATGCGGGACAGTTCGGCGGGATCGGTGGTCTGGCTCACGCGTCGAGCTTAACCGCGCCGCCGGTCAGCGTCATGACCGACTGCCGATGCCGTCCGGCGACGCTAGAATGACCGGCCGTTGCACCCCAGGCCACCGTGGACACGCTGCTGCCCCTCGCCGAACCCACGTCGCGCAGCCATCGCGGCGTCCCGCACCAACAGCACAAGCTCGCCAAGCGACTGCGCCACCAGGTCGGTCGCGCGATCGCCGACTTCGGCATGATCGAGGATGGCGACAAGGTCATGGTGTGCCTGTCCGGCGGCAAGGACAGTTACACCATGCTCGACGTCCTGCTGCAGTTGCAGAAGAAAGCGCCGGTGCGGTTCGAACTGGTCGCAGTGAACCTGGACCAGAAGCAACCGGGCTTCCCCGAGCACGTGCTGCCCGGCTACCTGCAGTCGGTCGGCGTCGACTACAAGATCCTCGAGCAGGACACGTATTCGGTGGTCACGCGCGTCGTGCCCGAAGGCAAGACGTTGTGTTCGCTGTGTTCCCGGCTCCGGCGCGGCGCGTTGTACTCCTACGCCGAAGCCGAGGGTTTCACCAAGATCGCACTCGGCCATCACCGCGACGACCTGGTGGCGACGTTCTTCCTGAACCTGTTCTTCCACGCCAAGCTCAGCGGCATGCCGCCGAAGCTGCGTTCGGACGACGGCAAGCACGTCGTCATCCGCCCTCTGGCGTACGTACGCGAAGACGACATCGCCGTCTACGCCGAGGCGAAACAATTCCCGATCATCCCCTGCAACCTCTGCGGCTCGCAGGAAAACCTGCAACGCAAGCAGGTCAAGCGCATGCTCGACCAGTGGGAGCGCGAATCCCCGGGCCGCATCGAAACCATCGCGCGTGCGCTGGGCGATATCCGGCCCTCGCAGCTGAGCGATCCGACGCTGTTCGATTTCATGTCGCTCGGCGCGCGCAGTGGCGCGCCATTGCCCGACGCGCACGCGTGGCTCGCGGGAGACATGAACGAGCACGGCGCCGACCGGGACGACTGATGGTGCGGATGGTATTTGCGCAAATATCGCGCTCCCTTGCACCGCACAAAGCCAAACTCGCTGAGATTCCGTTTTTGCGGGAACGACGCGCGTAACCACAAGTCACCACCCCTTTTCCAATTGCCGGATCTTCGATGTTCTTTCGCAACCTCACGCTGTTCCGCTTTCCGACCGCGCTCGACTTCACCGATCTCGAATCCCAGCTCGAGCACACACGACTCAAGCCGGTCGGCCCCCTCGAAATGTCGTCGCGCGGCTTCGTCTCGCCGTTCGGCCGCGATGGCGAGGCGCTGTCGCACCGGATCGGCGACGCGATCTGGCTCACCGTGGGCGGCGAGGACAAGCTGCTGCCCGGCGCCGTGGTCAACGACCTGCTGGCCAGGCGGCTGGCGGAGATGGAGGAAAAGGAAGGCCGCAAGCCTGGCGGGCGGACGCGCAAGCGCCTGAAGGACGACCTCATCCATGAGTTGTTGCCGCGCGCCTTCGTGCGGCCTAGCCGCACCGACGTGCTGGTGGACCTTGAACACGGGCTGTGCATCGTCGATACGTCCAGCCGCAAGGCCGCCGAAAGCGCGGTCGGCGAAATCCGCCACGCCCTGGGTAGCTTCCCGGCGCTTCCATTGAATGCGGAAGTCGCGCCGCGCGCCGTGCTGACAGGCTGGATCGCCGGCGATCCGCTGCCCGAGGGCATGACGCTCGGCGACGAGTGCGAGCTCAAGGATGCGGCCGACCGCGGCGCGATCGTCAAATGCCAGCGCCACGATCTGGCCTGCGACGAGATCGGCAAGCACCTGGAGGCCGGCAAACAGGTCACGCGGCTGGCACTGACGCTCGACGACCACGTGTCGTTCGTGCTCGGCGAGGATCTGGTCGTGCGCAAGTTCAAGCTGCTCGACGGGGCCGTCGACCAGCTCGAGTCGACCGAACGCGACGACCTGCGCGCGGAACTCGATGCGCGATTCGCGTTGATGGCGGCGGAAGCCAAGCGCCTGTTCAGCGTGCTAGAGCCAGCGTTGAAACTGAGCAAGGTCGACGCCTGATGCTTAAGATGCGCAATGCGAAATAAGTTGCGACAGCGACAGCTCGAGCTTGACGTCTGGCAGGTGGGTTCATCGGCGCGCGCGCCGTGGTGTTCCGCACACCGGCCCTTGCCGAGGCGCGGTCGCACTTGATCCGTCGCTTCCTCGCTCCCAGACCGCGTGCGCTCGAACGCGACACGCTACCGTTCACGCTTGCCGACGGCCGTGACATCGAGGTTCACCGCGTGCGCAACCCGCGCGCGCGTCGGCTCAAGCTCAGCGTCGATGAACGTGGCGCGCGGCTGACGCTGCCGCCGCGCGCGAGCCTCGTGTCGGGCGAGCGTTTCCTGTCCGAACACCGCGATTGGCTGGCAACGCAGCTGGCGCATTACGCCGGTGCTGCGCCGCCACCGCTCGAGCGTGGCCTCACCCAGGCATTGCCGTTGCGTGGCGAAACGCTGCCGTTGCGCTGGGGACCTGGACGGTTTGCCAGGGTGCAGCTGGCCGGGGACGGCGATGCGGATTGCATCGAATTCGTCGCCCCCGAGCGCGCGAGCCAGGCCTCGCTGCAACGCGCATTACGTGATTTCTATGAAGGCCAGGCGCGTGCCGATCTCGGGCGCTGGTTGCCCGCGTACCTGCCGACATTGCCACGGCCACCGCAGCGCCTGCAGTTCAAGCGGATGACCTCGCAGTGGGGCTCGCTGTCGCCCGACGGCAACGTCGTGCTCGACCTGTCGCTGGCGCTGGCACGTTCCTCGGCGTTCGAATACGTGCTGGTCCATGAGTTGTGCCACCTGGTCCATGCCAACCACTCGCGTGCGTTCTGGCGCGAGGTCGAGGCGCGGTTTCCGACATGGCACGCCGAGCGCGATTACTTCCGTGCGCACGGGCGCGGCCTGAAGGCCACGCTGCGCAGCTTGTTGGGCGGCCATCGCTAGCCGGCACTGCTTAATCCGAAAACCCGCACACGGGTTTGGCGCGTTGCACGCATTGCGGTTTCGAATGCAGGATTTCCGTCGTGGCGCCTGTCCGGATGAGCCTCGATCCCGCGTTCATGAAAGGGAGTGGCCGGAATGGCCGCTGTCCATGCGAAGGGGAACCACGTGCGTTCAATTTTCATCCTGGCCCTGGTCGTCATCGGGACGACGGGCTGCGCCAAGTCGCCTGGCGAGCGCCTCGGCGAAGTGGCGATCGCGGCCGCCACCGGCCACAAGGTCGACGTCGACGAGCATGGCGGGAAAATCACCTTCAAGACCGACCAGGGCGAGATGCAGGTCGCCAGCGGCGCGTCGGCGACGTTGCCCGCGGATTTCCCGAAGGACGTCTACCTGCCCACGCGCTATACGGTCGAGAGCGTGATGCAGATGCCCAATGCACAGGTGCTGGCGCTGGACACGTCAGGCGACATCCCCTCGATGTTCGCCGCCGCGAGCAAGCACATGCAGGCGCAGGGATGGAAGCAGACGATGGCGATGCACCAGACCGCCAGCACCCAGATGCTGGCGTTCGAGAAGGAGCAGCGCAACGCGATGCTTACCTTCAACGCGGACGGCGATGCGGTGAAGGTCGGGCTGCAGCTTACGAAGCGGGACTAAAGTCGATCCCGGTGATACGACGAGCTCCCGCGTGGACGCTGACGTGCACGACGATGTCGATCGCCATCCTCAGCAGGCGTTTGATCACTTCGAATTCGAGTCCGCGGCCCTCGCTTGACGCTTTCACCATCAACGCCAGCTGATCCCATGTTTGGGACGTGCTGCCTGCGTGGCAGCTGGTGATCGAGCCGGGATGGCCGGATGCGCAATTGCGTATGAAGTAGAACGCTTCGTCACCGCGCAACTCGGCCAGGATGATGCGGTCCGGTTTCATGCGCAGGCACGCCTCCATGCAACTCTTGGCCGTGACGTTACTCGCGCTTTGGCCACCTTTCGAATAAAGCAGGTGGACGACGTTCGGCTGCGCGATGAAGAGTTCCCGGGCATCCTCGATGGTGACCAGGCGCTCGTCATCGGGAATTTCGCGCACCAGCGACTTCATGAACGTCGTCTTGCCACTGCCGGTGGCGCCGGACACGACGATGTTCTTCCTGTAACGCACGGCGAGCCGAAAGAACTCCGCGTATTGGCGATTGCGCCGCAGTTCAAGCAGTTCCCCGTCGAAGTCGGACAGCTGAGGGGCTTCCTCGGCGATGCGGGCAAAGAAGCCGTCGCCTGCGTAGTCGTCCAGCGACCTGGTCTTCCTCGATGGCAAGCGGATACTGATCGAGACCTTGCCCGCGTCGCACGCCGGGGGAATCACGAATTGCGCGCGCTGACCGGTTGGAAACGTCAGCGACACCACTGGATCCGCGTCGGTGATGCGTTGTCCAGTATTGCTTTCGTTGACGACGGCAGTGCAGAACTGCCGCGCACGTTCGAAAGTAAGCGTTGGCACTTCGACGCGCTCCCAGCCGCGCCTGCGTTCGAGGTAGAGCTCGCCCGGACGGTTGATGCAGATTTCGGTGACGTCCGGCGACTGCATGGAGTCCAGGATGCCCAGCATCTGATACTGGAAATTCAGGAAATCGTCCGACACACGGGCCAGTGGTTCTTCGAGAGCAGTCATCTACGTGCCGGTCAGTGCCGCGCGACGACCGCGTCGAAGTCCACGTCCTTGGCGACGTAAACGTTCACGACCGATCCCTGGTTAATGGTGACGGTGGCCGGGCGGGTGGCGCTGCGATCGAGCGCCTGGTTCGCGAGCCGTTCCATCGTCCGGGCGGTGTTGCTGTCGAATGGCGACTGGGTGACGATTCCGTTGGTCACCGTAGTCGTGCGCGGGCCGTGCGTTTCGCCCTCGTATTTGAATAGGTCGCTGACCAGGCTGATCATCAGCGCTGCGCCGATGCGACTGGACCAATGAGCGTCGTAGTCTCCCGGATGCCCCGCTCCTCCCAGGTTGTCGACCCCCGGGCTCGCCATTCGCACGTCGATACCATCGGGAGTTGTGATGCGGTCCCAGAGGACGGCGACCCGCGGTCCATCGGCGTCCGTGTCATAGCGCCCGGAAATCTTGGAACCCTTCGGCAACAGCAAGGTCCGGCCGTTGATCGAATACACGGGTTCGCTCACCATGCACGAGGTAAAACCGGGAATATCGGTGACGATCCGCGTTTCGAGCACGCAGCGGATGTAAGTGCCGCGTACCAGCAAGGTGTCGGGGTGACGAATGAACTGTGCGCTGGATGCATCGCTTCCGGCCGGTGCGGCGGCGGGTGCGGTCGGACCTGCCAACGGGGGTGGCATACCCGCCACTAACGCCTGCGTGTAGGAGTCCATCGCGTTGGCCTGGCCTTGGGCAGCGACGGCAACCATTCCGGCTCGTCGTTGCAGAAGCGACGGCTCACTGGGCGCCGGCTCTGACAACGTGGGCGCGCCAAACGACTGCGGCGGAAATGCCTGTTGCGGAGGCAATGCGGTGGCAGGGAGTGGCGGCAATGGAGCCTGGACCTCTATTGCGCGCGCGGGGCCGCTTTCCTCCGGACGCGTTCGCGGCAACTCGGGGATGACGACATGCTCGGAGCGCGCGACGGGCGCAGTCCGCGCGCCGGCTCCGCTGAACATCCACCATGCGGACACCAGCAGCAGGCATACGATGCCGGCAAGAAATACCAGCGCCCTTCGATTGAGCCGCCGCTCGTCGCTCGAACGCAGCAATGGCGCGTTCGCGTCCAGGTCCGGCATCTGATTTCCATAGCCGATATGGGGGTTCGTCTCCCACGCATGGGCGGCATGTGCGCCCGAGCGGTCGGCGGCGTCGTCGAGTCCTGCCCCGGTATGGGCCGAAGTCATTTCGTGTGACTCCGGCGCAGGCCAACGACATCCTTGCCGTGGCGAACGGTCAAACAGGGATAGATGCCGTGCACCACGATTGTGTTTCCCTCCACGGTGGTGTTGACGACGAAGTCTTCGCCGTCTTCGCGGTCGCGCCCGAAGACCGCCGGAAAATTCCCGGTCGGCAGGTCCTTCAGGTCGCTCATGCGCAGGTAGGTGAACTGGCCGTCGTCGTAGACCGCCTCCGGGATCAACCAATGCTGGCGGGTCCGCGTGGCGTATTCGTATCCGAATTCGTAGCGCCGGCCGCGTTCGAGCTCGGTGTTCGGCGGTAATGAAACGACCGTCTTCGATTCGGCTGCAAACTGCGTGTCGTTCGGATACCGGAAGCTGATCTTGTACTGGACGCCCGCCAGCCGGGCTTGGTCGAGCGCTTTCCAGTCGGTGGCGACCACTCTCAGTTCGAAGATGTAGGAATGCGTCTCGGTGCGGATCACGAGGTTCGTGTCCACATCCATGTCCTTGGGCTTGAGGTAAAAGACGTTGCCTCGCCGGACGAGGTCCCACCCGCTACTGAATCCGGTACTGAAGTCGACCACATTTTCGTTAGGGTCCAGCTCGATCTGGGTGGTAATCCCAAGGCCAGTGCGGACCTGGTAGATGGCATCGGGGGCGTAGTCGTATTCCTGCACGACCTGCGCATGCGCCTGTACGGTGAATGCGAGGAGGCCTGCGATGGCCATGCAATGGAGCGCTTGTCTCACGGACCACTCCCTGCAACGGCAGGATCCGCAGCGGCTTGGGACGTTGTCGCAGACGCTGCAATCGATCCAGGCGACCCGATGCTTCCGGTCGTCGCGCCGTCATCGGTCAATGCCTGCGTGGAAGACTCCGAGGCCCGCGCGGGGTCAGTGTCTTCGCGCTGCACCGATGGCGCCGCAGCGTAATCGTTGTCGACGCGATAGCTGGTGACCTGGAAACCGAGCGGGTTTTCGATCCTGTCCTTTTCGTCCATCGCCAGGTTCGCCTTGTAGGCGAACTGGAGCGTGGCGATCCTGCTGTCCAGAGGCCGCGAACTCGCATTTCCGCTGTCGTAGACGCTGCGCTGGAAGCGGACCGACGCACCTTGCGGCCCGCCATGCTCGCTGCCGAGCAACTGGATGCTCAGGATCGAAACGCGGATAGCACGACTCTTGCCGTAGAGGTTGTAAGGGCTATCCGGATTGGTGGCCGCGTGCAGGTGCGTGTACCCCGCCGCGACCGCGGGCGACGCCATCGTGTAGACCGTGGTCCAGTCGCGCAGGCGGATCAATGCATAGTCGTAGGATTCGCGCGCAAGCACGAAGTGCGCGATGTTGCTTCGATTGATGGCTTCGCTCGTGGTGATGCTGTTGTTGTTGAAGTCGCCGACCAGTCGCGCGACCGTACTGGTACCGGTGTAGGCGTCGGCCATTACCAGGTACGGCACCTTTTCCTTCAACGGCAGCACGTAAAAATAGCCACTCAACAACACGATGGACATCGCCAAGGCGACACTCGCGATCAACCAGGCCCGTCTTTCGCTGCGTCTTGCGAGTTCGGCGATCGTGATCTCGAAGTTTATCGACCGCGCGATCGCGCGCTCGATGTTCGGCGAGGTGGGAGCTTCCGAAAGATTCATTGGTGGCTCGCTAGCGGCATCGCGAGGGCCGAAGGCGCGTTAATCGCAGGCAGAATTGTTTGGGCGGCGTGGTCCCGCCCGGGAGCCTGGGCTTGGTGGGCCGGCGATGCCGAGTGGCGCACGACGATCGTGTTGTCGACGAGTGCGGCGTCCAGCTGGTCGGCGACATAAAGCGACGAAAGCTGCGCGAGCGCCTGCCGTAGGTCAGTGCTGCGGATCCTCGACACCGGTTCGTAGAGGGTGAAATCCGACCCTGGTTGGTAGTCCAGCGTCAACTTCGAATCGCGCGCCCAACGTCCAAGCATCGTCTTGACCGTGCGGTCGAGCGGCGCGGCATAGAACTCGTAGGCGGGGTAAAGCGGAATTTCCTGGGCCCGCGAGTCAAAGTGATTGACTGGCATCCAACGCCCGGAAATACCTGGCGCTGGCCTGGAGACACACGCCGCAGTCACGAGCACGACAACACAGGCAACACATGCCTTCAGGGGCTGCTTCATGCTTCCACCGGAAATGGTCGATGACACATCCGGCTCGCTGCGCGTCATGCGCAGTGCAGGATGGTCGATGCGTATGGATGAATCCCGTCAAGCAGGATTGCGATGCGTGGTCGAGCGACCACGCGAGCCCTCGAGGGGCGCTGCCGGCGTCCTGCCGACGGTTTCTCCTTGTCCTTCCCTGGCCTTCCGGAACGAAGCGACTCCTGCTTCGATGTATCGCCACCGCGTGCTGCGCAGAAGCGCCGAGGAGATTAGTTGCGCATCGTGAATGCGTCAAGCGTTACCAGACGCAGACCAAACAGGCTCACCGCGGCTCGCGCAGGAACCTCGCCATCGACACCCCCGTGGTCGCCGGCAGGAATTCGCCGGCCACATCGACGAAGCCGCGCATCACCGCGATCTCGCGCGGGGTGCGGTTGAGCGTGTCGCGCAGGTCGGGGTCGCAGCCGGCGCGCAACAGACGCTGCGTGACGCGCAGCAGGCCGTGCAGCGCTGCAAGGTGCAGCGGACCGAAACCACGCGGATCCTGGGCATCGACGCTGACGTCCTCGTCGATCAGGCGTTCGACGCCGGTGAGCACGACGTCCTCGTCGCAGGCGGTTCCAGGTTCGGCACGCGCGCCGAGCAGCAGCAGCAACGGCGTGGCATTGCCGGCGGGCGCATCGGCATCGGCGCCGGCGAGCAGCAGCGTGTCCAGCAGCGCCATCAGGCGCGGACGCTCGCGCGCCGTGAATCCGAACAACGTCGCGCAGTGCAATGCGGTGAGGCCCTGCGCGTCCTGCGCCTGGACGTTGGCGCCGGCCATCAGCAGGCGCGCACACAGGTCCGGCAGGCCGAGCGCGGCGGCGAGCATCAGCACGGTGACGTCGCCGGGCAGGCGCTGTTCGAGCGCGGCGCCGGCGGCGAGCAGGCGGTCGACGATCTCCCCGTGACGCATGCTCACCGCGGCCGACAGCGGCGTTGCGCCGGTGTGCGCAGCACGCTGCGGATCGGCGCCGCGCGCAAGCAGCAGGTCGACGGTCGTGCGATGGCCGCCGCCAGCGGCGCGCAGCAATGCGCTGCAACCCTGGGCATCGGCGGTGTCGACATCGAAGCCGAGATCGAGCAGGCGGCGTACGGCATCGGCGTCGCCGACGATCGCGGCGGCCGGCACGTCCATCGGCAGCAGCGCGCGCCCTGGCAGCGTCCAGCCGCGCCAGTCGAGCCAGTCGGCCAGGTCGCGACGGCCCGTCGACAACGCCACGCCCAGCGGCGTCTGCCCGTCGGCGGCACGCGTCTGCGGCGAGGCGCCCTGCGCCACCAGCAGTTTGAGGATGGCTTCGCGGCCGAGCGCGGCCGCCAGGTGCAACGCGGTCATGCCATGGCTGTCGCGCATTTCCAGGTCGACGCCCGTTGCGATCAGCTGCGTGGCAAGTCGCGACCAGCCCAGGCGCACGGCGAGCGCGAGCGGCGGATCGCCGGCCGGCGATGGGCCAAACGGATCGGCACCGCGTTCGAGCAATGCCAGCGCGCAATACTCGTAGCCGCGCGCCGCCTGGTCGCCCGCCGCGCATGCGCCGAGGAAGTACGCAAGTCCGCTGCGCCCGGCGGGCGAGACGGCGTGCTGCAGCAACACCTGCAACGCGGACATCGCGGCCGGGCCGCGCGCGAGCAGCTGGAAGATCACGCTGTCGCCGACGATGCCGTCGGATTGCATGCGCACCTCGGCATCGGCCCCATGCGCGAGCAGCCATTCGATGCGCGCGGCCGACGCCGGTGCGTCGGGTTCCACCAGCAGGCTGCCGAGTTCCTGCGGCGACAGCAGGCGAACGAGGTTCTCCAGGCCGACGAACGGAGGCGCCTGCAGGCCGTCGCGCAGCAGCGACAGTGGTGTGCGGTCCGGCGGCGGCGCGGCGTGTGCGTCGTCGGACACGCGCGAGGGCAACGGATACGACGGATCGAGCGCGGCGACCAGCGTCCAGCGGCCGGCTTCGGCCGCCAGCTCAACCGCGCGCTTGCCGGACTGGTCGGCCGCGTCGGGATCGGCGCCGAGCGAGAGCAGTCGCTGCACCAGCGCGACCGAGGGCGCGTCGGCGGTACAGGCAAAGGCGAGTGCGCCGCGGCCTTCGGCATCGAGCGCACCGACATCCGCGCCGGCGGCGATCAGCGATTCCAACGCGGCGGCGTGTGCGCCGCGCGCGGCATCCAGCAGCGGCGTGCGCGCCTGGTCGTCGCGGGCATTGACATCGGCACCGGCCGCAAGCAATGCGTCCAGGGCATCGACGTTGCCGGCGAGCGCGGCTTCGTGCAGCGCGCTGCGGCCATGCGCATCGCGCGCGTCGACCTTGGCCTTGTGCTTGAGCAGCAATTGCACGCCGGCGGCGTCGTCTTCTTCGCTGCCGGCGGCGGCGAGCAACGCCGGCGTCGCGCCGGCGGGTTCGGCTTTGGCACCGCGCTCGAGCAGGAAGCGCGCGAGCCGCCAGTTGCCGGCCGCGCAGGCCATGCCCAACGGCGTGACACCTTCGGCATTGAGCACGTCGAGCTCGGCCGCGGCGTCGCGCAACAGCGCGGCAACGCCGGGATCGGAACTGCGCGCGGCGTGGTGCAGCGGCGTGTTGCCGTCGGCATCGGCGGCACGCGGATCGGCGCCATTGGCGAGCAACGTCATCACCGCTTCGGGACGTCCGTGCCAGCTGTCGCGCGTGGCGGCAAGCAGCGGCGTCATGCCGGCGTGCGCGACATTGACGTCGACCCCGGCGCCGATCAGCGCGCGCAGCAGGCGCAGGTCGGGCAGCACCGCGGCGAGCAGCGGCAGGCTGCGCTGGTCGCGTTCGCCGGCCGGGGGCAGGGCGCGTGGATCGGCGCCGGCGTCGAGCAGGGCAAGCGCGCGATCGACGCGTCCGCTGCGCGCGGCGTCGTACAGCGCAGCGCCGAGATCATCGCCAGCCGCAGGTGGCGGTTCGGGCTCGGCGTCCTCGTCATCGAAGAACGCGCTGGTGATCGGCAGCGGTTCCGCCGGTTCGATGCGTTGCATGCCCCAGTGCAGCGCCGGCCAAACGAGCGCCATGGCGGCGGCGGCAATCCAGCGCGACGTCGGCGCCAGCAGGTCCGGCCAGCCGAGCGCCAGCACGGTCAGCGGCACGATGGCGACGAGCACCGCGAATCCCAGACCGCGCCACGCACCGGCCTGCAGCGTCGGCAGCGTGCGCCAGTGGTCGGCGAGCCGGCCGCCGTCGCGCTCCAATCCCTGCCACAGCGGCCACAGTCGCCACAGCACGATCAGCACGATGGCGACCGCGGCACTGGCGATGAGCACGCGCGACAGCGTGGGATCGTCGCGCAAGGCCAGCACCGGCCACGTCAGCAGCAACGCCGACGCCAGCAGTCCCACCGCCCAGAGCAACGCAAGCGCGATGCCGTCGCGCCGCAGGTGGAGATGCTTGCGGTGCTGGCGCCAGCCGCGGATCGCGAGCGCGAACGCGGGTTGCGCCAGCCAGCCGGCGAGCAGGGCGATGCGGCCGCCGGCGCCGGCGAGCAGCGCCAGGGCGATCCCCGCTCCCGCGGCTGCGATCCATCCCCGTCGTGCGGACGCCTCAGGCATCGGTGCCCCAATCGGATTGCATCGGGTCTTCGACCACCGGCGGGAACTGCAGGTGGAAGCCCCGGGCGGTCAGGTTCTCGCGCACCACCGCCGGATCTTCACGCGCGAGCCTGCGGTCGGGTCCGATGTCGACGTCCAGCACGAACGCCAAGGTTCCCAATTGCGTGCGCAGCGGCTCCGGCAATCGTGCGAAATCGTCGCGCGCGGCGAGATAGACGTACGTGTCGGCCTTTTTCAGGCTTTTGTAGACGAAGGCGTGCATGCGGGCCGCGCGATGGTGACCGCCACAGCATACCTGCCCGCCTCCGGCCAGCGAACCCGCCGCAGCGCGGTTTTCAGCGGGATTTCGCCAGTGATGGCCCAAATCCGACGCGACCTTGCCGCTGAACACGCGATACGACCAGGTCTCCGCAGCGCATCGTCGGCGGCAGGATGTTCGGTCATCGCCGAGGTCGATCCGAACAAGGCGTAACCGCACATCTGCGCCAGCCCGGGCATGACTTCAGCACGATGGCCGGCGCCATGTCGGCTGGTACCCTTCGCGCACTTTGAGTTGGGGATTTTCGATGCGACGTTCGTCCCGCGTGGTGCTGGCCATCCTCACCGCGGCAGTGTCATCCGCGTCCGCATTGGCGGCATCGCCACCGACTGCGGCGACTGCGACCACGCCGCTCACGCTCGAACAGGTGATGGCCGATCCCGACTGGATCGGCGCACCGGTCGAGGACGCGTGGTGGGCGTGGGATGGGCAGCGCGTTCAGTACCGGCTCAAGCGCGATGGCGCGACGATCCGCGATACGTGGCAGCAATCGGTCGATGGCAGCGCAGCCGCGGTCCGCATCGACGGCGCCGGGCGCGCGGAACTGGACGCAGCCAATCCGGTGTACGACAGCGCACATGCGCGCATGGCGTTCGTCCGCAACGGCGACGTGTTCGTGCGCGACCTGCGCAACGGTGCGCTGTCGCAACTCACGCGCAGCAACGAAGAGGAATCCTTGCCGCAGTGGAGCACCGATGGCGGCCTGGCATGGCGCGTGGAGAACACGTGGTATCGCTGGGATGCACGCGACGGCGTGCGCCAGGCAGCGGTGGTCAGGGCCGAAAAGGATCCGGACACCAAGCCCGAACCCGACGAGCTGCGCGAGCGCCAGCTGCGCATGCTCGACACGCTGCGCAACGACAAGGCGCGGCGCGAGGCCGAACATGCGCAGGACCAGGCGTGGCGCACGGCCGATCCCACCCGCGCACCGGCGCCGGTGTATCTCGGTGACGACGTCGCCATCGCCGACAGCGCGTTGTCGCCCGACGGTCGCTGGCTGCTGGTGGTGACCACGGCGAAAGCCGCTGCCGCGGGCGACACCTCCAAGTTGCCGCGGTACGTCACCGAATCGGGCTACGTCGAAATCGACGAAGTGCGCACGCTGGTCGGTCGCAATCCGCCGCTGCCGCACACGCTGTGGCTGATCGACGTCGCCGCGGCCAAGGCCACCAAGCTGTCGTTCGACGCGTTGCCCGATATCGGCGCCGATCCGCTGGCGGCGATGCGCAAGGCCGCGGGCAAGGATGCGCTCAAGGGCAACCGCGATGTGCGCATCGAAACCGATGGCGACGGCAGCGGCCCGGCCATCCACTGGAGCGGCGACAGCCGCAATGTCGCGGTGCTGGTGCGCGCGGTCGACAACAAGGATCGCTGGATCGCAACCGTCGATACGTCGAAGGCCACGCTGCGATCCCGCCACCACCTGCACGACGACGCCTGGATCAACTGGAACTTCAACGACTTCGGCTGGCTGGCCGACGAACACACGCTCTGGTATCTGTCCGAACAGAGCGGCTATTCGCAGCTGTATCTCGACGACGGCAAGGCGCGCCAACTGACATCCGGCCAGTGGGAGGTCTCGCAACCGCGGCTGTCCGCCGATGGCAGGCAGTTCCTGTTCGTCTGCAACCGCGCGCGGCCCGGCGACTACGAGGTGTGCGCGGCCGACGTGGCCAGCGGCACCGTCCGCGAGCTGACCGCGCTCAAGGGTGTCGAGGACTTCGCCCAATCACCGGACGGCAGGCGGCTGCTGGTGCGTCATTCCGCGCCCTACCTGCCGCCGCAACTGGCGGTGGTCGACGCCGCCGGCGGCACGGTGCGCGAACTCACCGACACGCGCAAGCCCGCGTTCAAGGCGATCGACTGGATCCAGCCGCAGTTCGTGCAGGTCGCCAGCACTCACGGCGGTGGCACCATCTGGGGCAAGTACTACGGTCCCGCGCAGCCGGTCGCGGGGAAACACTATCCGGTGGTGATGTTCGTGCACGGCGCGGGCTACCTGCAGAACGTCAGCACGCGCTATCCGAATTATTTCCGCGAGCAGATGTTCCACAACCTGCTGGTGCAGCAGGGTTACATCGTGCTCGACCTCGACTATCGGGGCAGCGAAGGCTACGGCCGCGACTGGCGCACCGCGATCTACCGCGACATGGGCCACCCGGAGATCGACGACTATCTCGACGGCCTCGACTGGATCGTCGCCCACCACCAGGGCGATCGCGATCGCGCCGGCATGTACGGCGGCAGTTACGGCGGTTTCATGACGCTGATGACGCTGTTCCGGGAGCCGGGTGTATTCAAGGCGGGTGCGGCGCTGCGTCCGGTGTCCGACTGGAGCCTGTACAACCACGAGTACACGTCCAACATCCTCAACACGCCGGCGCTGGATCCTGAGGCCTACAAGCGCTCGTCGCCGATCGAGTATGCCGCCGGCCTGCAGGACCACCTGCTGATCGCGCACGGCATGATCGACGACAACGTGTTCTTCGAGGACTCGGCGCACCTCGTGCAGAAGCTCATCGAATTGCACAAGAAGAACTGGTCCATCGCCCCGTACCCGCTCGAGCGCCACGGCTTCGTGCATCCGGACGCGTGGTACGACGAATACCGGCGGATCGACGAACTGTTCGAGGCGACGTTGAAGTGAGGGGGTTTCCTTTCCGCGATGGCGGGAGGGGTGCGGAAGCTACAATTCCTCGATGACCGATATCGACGCCGTCCGCGATTACCTCACCGGCCTGCAGGACCGCATCTGCACCGCGCTGGAGGAACTCGACGGCAGCGCGCGCTTCGCCGAGGATCCGTGGGTCCGCGCGGAAGGCGGCGGCGGGCGCACGCGGGTCCTGCGTGACGGCGCGTTGTTCGAACAGGCGGGCGTCGGATTTTCGGACGTGTTCGGGACGACGCTTCCACCCTCGGCCAGCGTCGCGCGACCGGAGCTGGCGGGTGCTTCATGGCGTGCGGTCGGCGTGTCGCTGGTACTGCATCCGCGCAACCCGTACGTGCCGACGACCCATGCCAACGTGCGTCACTTCCGCGCGATGCGCGACGGCGAAACCGTTGCGTGGTGGTTCGGCGGCGGCTTCGACCTCACGCCGTTCTATCCCTTCGACGAAGACGTGCGCCATTGGCACCACGTCGCGCACGCGTTGTGCGCGCCGTTCGGCGAGCAGCGCTACGACGCGCACAAGCGCTGGTGCGACGAATATTTCTTCCTGAAACATCGCGACGAGACGCGCGGCGTCGGTGGCCTGTTCTTCGACGACCTGCACACCGATTTCGGAAGCGACTTCGCCTACCTGCGCGCGGTCGGCGACGGCTTCCTCGACGCCTACCTGCCGATCGCCGGGCGCCGCCGGATGACGGCGTTCGGCGATCGCGAGCGACAGTTCCAGCTGTACCGGCGCGGACGCTACGTCGAATTCAACCTGGTCCATGACCGGGGCACCCTGTTCGGGTTGCAGTCG
>Ga0207691_10002397_pt1 | contig 18341 bp, 11 predicted proteins | sample KBSM13metaG_FD_184327 | JGI IMG/M metagenome (GOLD analysis project Ga0207691, IMG submission 184327) | Miscanthus rhizosphere microbial communities from Kellogg Biological Station, Michigan, USA - KBS M1-3 metaG (SPAdes) (version 2) | ecosystem: Host-associated > Plants > Roots > Rhizosphere >... | reverse complement strand
GGCTCGCGGGTATTAATCCGCAGTCAGTTGTTCTGACAACGTTTGTCTTGATGGGTGCCCTGGTCGGGCTCGCTGCCTTACTTAACGCAATGCGATTTTCGATCGTACCAAGCAACGCCGGCATCGGTCTTGAATTAAAGGCGATTGCGGCTGTGGTTGTTGGGGGTACGGCGATTACGGGTGGACGTGGCTCAATTCTGGGGACACTCATCGGTGTTGCTTTACTCGGGACCATCGGAACCGCTCTGACCTTTGTTGGTATCAATCCTTTTTGGGAGAAAGCGATTCAAGGGGCAATCATACTGGCGGCCGTTGTGTCTGACGTGGTTGTGAATCGTCTAGCCAAACCTGGTGTTGGAGATTTTGGATTGCGGACCGAGACCCAACAGTGAGCCCAACCGCGTCGAATGCAAGTTTACAAATCGTCGCACCATTGCGTGTGCGATTGTTCCCCAATCACGAGTGGGTACTCCTCCTGGTTTTGATCTTTGAATGCGCGGTATTCGGATTAGTTGGCGACAACTTTCTAACCTCGTCGAATGCGTTTGAAATTACGCGATTGAGCGTCGAGGTTGGCTTGTTGGCGCTCGCGTTGACTCCGGTCATCATCACTGGCGGCATCGATCTCTCCGTTGGCTCGATGATGGGACTGGCTGCTGTTGTTTTGGGTGGACTTTGGCGCGATGCGCATTTGCCAATAGTGATGGCGGCATTCGTCGCCGTATTACTGGGCTTGCTGGGCGGCGGACTTAACGGATTACTGATAACGCGACTCGGTTTGCCGCCGCTGATCGTTACTCTTGGAACCTTTTCTTTATTTCGAGGGGTTGCTGAAGGTCTAACACGCGGGATTGAAAACTATTCCGGCTTCTCACCTGCGTTTCTATTTCTAGGTCAGGGCTATGTTGGCGGACTAATACCGACTCAGTTGTTAGTTCTGATAGTTGCCGTGCTGGGATTTGGCTGGTGGTTACATCGCACCGCCTTTGGTCGCAGTCTTTATGCGATTGGTTACTCGCCTGAAGGCTCTCGATACGCAGGCATTGCCGTTTCGCGAAAGCTGTTTCTGGTCTACCTGGTCTCCGGTCTGGCGGCAAGTGTTTCAGCAATTATCTACGTCGCTCACCTTGGCCAGGCGAAGTCGGATGCGGGCACTGGATTTGAATTGATGGCGATCACAGCCGTCGTTCTCGGCGGTGCATCAATCTTCGGTGGACGCGGCACGGTGCTGGGCACTGTATTGGGCCTGTTCGCAATTGTGGTTCTACAAAACGGCTTACGCCTTAGTAGACAGCCGGCCGAGCTCGCCGGAATTCTTACTGGCGTATTGCTGTTGGTTACCATTGTCTTGAATCGCTTTTCCTCAATGAAGGGAACGCGACATCAAACTGAAACTTTCGGTGAGGAGATCGATGTGAAGAATTCGCAGGTCGCTGTCTTGAGCGCTGTAATTCTGTTGGCCGCGTTGTTAGTGGCCGGAAGTAATTGGTTGCTGGTGCGCTCAGTAAAGCAAGACGGGTCGAAGTCCGCATCAGGATCAACCACATCGACACCGGCACATCGCATTCAAGTGGCGATGATGCCGAAAGCGAAAGGCGACCCTTATTTTGTTAGTTGCCGCCAGGGTGCCGAGGAAGCAGCGAAAGAGTTAGGCGTTGATCTGCTGTGGGACGGTCCAACAGATCTTGACCCGGCGAAACAGAACGAAGTTGTGGAAGCCTGGATCACAAAGGGTGTCGATGTCATCGCCGTCAGTGTTGAAAATCAGGCTGGCATTTCGACGGTGCTTCGCAAGGCGAGGGAGAAGGGAATCAAGGTAATCACCTGGGACGCGGATGCTGAGAAGAATGCTCGTGACTTCTTGATCAATCAGGCGACACCGCAGGGAATCGGCTACACGCTAACCGATGAGACGGCACGCATCATGGGAACGAAAGGCGAGTTTGCGATAATCACCGCTTCGCTGAGTGCCGCTAATCAAAACGAATGGATAAAAAACATCCGGGCGCGTTTGGCTGAAAAGTATCCGGATCTGAAATTGGTTGCAGTGCAGCCGAGTGAAGGCGATCGCGACCGGGCGTTTTCAGAGACGCAGACCGTTCTCAAGGTTTATCCAAACGTAAAAGTCATCATGGCGATCGCGGCGCCGGCTGTGCCGGGTGCGGCGGAAGCAGTGAAACAATCTGGTCGCACAGACGTGAAAGTGACGGGGCTGTCGTTGCCAAACATGAACAAGCCCTACGTAAAGGACGGAGTAGTTGAAAGCGTCGTCCTGTGGAATACAACAGACCTTGGTTACCTGACTGTGTATGCCGCGAATGCGTTAAGTAAAGGCGAGCTCAAGTTGGGTGACAAGGAGATCAACGCCGGACGACTCGGAAAGATAGCTGTTGTTGATGATGAAGTGCGACTTGGCGCGCCATTCATTTTCAATAAGGAGAATATTGATCGGTTTAATTTTTGAACTGCGTGCTTGGTACTTTGTTCGTTGTACTTGGTGCTTTGTTACGAAACCGCTTCGCGGTAAAGAACAACGCGCCAAGCTCGAAGCACGAAGCACCAAGTACGAAGTACAAAGCACGAAGCACGAAATCGCGATCTCGAAACCGCAGGTTAACGATTATGAAACAAGCAACAATCCAGGAAGTGCGCGCTTACGTGATCGCGCCCGGCGAGATGGGTGCCGACTATCACAACCAGCACGGGAGTCACTGGATTATCGATCTCCCGATCGCTAACCCAATGTCCGTGTACGAAGAATACAAGGCTAAGCGGACCAGCTGGGGTATTAATGCGCTGGGCACGGTGGTAGTCCAGGTTGAACTTACCGACGGCACTATCGGCGTCGGGTGTAGCATCGGCGGAGAACCGGCTTGCTACATCATTGAGAAGCACCTCAGTCGTTTTGTCGAAGGGCAGGATCCACGCAACGTCGAGTTGATCTGGGATCAGATGTGGCGTGCGACGATGCCTTACGGACGTAAGGGCCTCACGATCCAGGCTATCAGCGCAGTCGATTTGGCGATCTGGGATTGTCTTGGAAAGCTTAGGGATGAACCTGTCTATGCGTTGATCGGCGGAAAGACAAAAGAGCGCTTGCCGGTTTATGCGACGACCTCGCGTGCTGACATTGCGCAGCAGTGGGGATTCAAAGGCGCCAAGATTCCCTGTCGTTACGGCCCGGCGGATGGCAACGAAGGTTTGAAGAAGAATATTGAAGTCATGGCCGAAGCGAGAGCGCAGGTTGGTCCTGACTTTCCCCTGCGTCTCGATTGCTACATGGCTCTGACCGTGCCTTATGCGATTCAGCTCGCCAAGGCTCTTGCTCCTTACGATCTGTTATGGATTGAAGAGTGTTTGCCGCCCGATGACTACGATGGTTATGCAGCTCTCAAGGCGGCGTTGACAGGGACTTGCTTGGTAACAACCGGAGAACATGAGTACACGCGTTATGGCTTCCGCGAGTTGATTGCGCGCAAGTGCGCCGACATTTTGCAACCTGACATCAACTGGGTTGGTGGTCTAACTGAGGCGCGACGTATCGTAGCGATGGCTGCGGCTTACGACATTCCGGTTATTCCGCACGGCTCGAGCGTGTTTTCGTATCACATGCAGTACGCGTTTTCTAATTGTCCGATCGCCGAGTTTCTGGTCATGAGTCCAAAGGCTGATGAATTGGTGCCGTTGTTTGGTGAGCTGTTTACGAATGAGCCGTTGCCAAACAATGGCTATCTCGACTTGGGAGATGCGCCGGGTTGGGGAGTTGAGTTGAACACGTCACTGGAACTCATTCGGCCGTATGAAAGCACTCGGAGCGATGTCGTCGTAAATGTCCGATAAGCTTTAGCTTGTCGTTGACTCATGAAAGACATCAGCTGCAGATAAACGCGGAAGCAGATCAGGAAGGACGGCGAAGCCGATTTAGCTGTTGAGCGAGACCAAAATGCGGCTCAACGACAAGACGCATATCGGACACTGGAAACCATATGTCTAATTTTAACGGACAAGTAGCGATCGTGACGGGTGCAGCTTCCGGCCTTGGACTCGCAATCGCAAAGAAGTTGCACGCTGAAGGTGCCGCGGTAGCATTGTTGGATCTCAACGACGCCGCACTACAAACTGCGGCCAAGGAAGTTGGTTCCAATGCTGTCAGCTTCGCGATCGACTTAACCAAACAGGAGCAGGTGGAAAGTGTGGTCCGGCAGATCGCCGAACGCTTCGGACGCATTGATGTTCTCGTCAACAGTGCCGGTGTGACTGGCGCGACCAACATCAAGAGTCACGAAGTTGACCCTGCGAACCTGCGGTTCGTTTTCGATGTGAATTTCATGGCGTTGTTTTTTACCTCGCGCGCCGTGCTGCCGTTCATGCTGAAACAAAACTACGGTCGCATCCTGCACATCGCCTCGGTAGCCGGAAAAGAAGGCAACGCCGGCATGCTCGCTTACTCAGCATCGAAGGCTGCCGTGATTGGAATGACCAAGGTGCAGGGCAAGGAATACGCCGAGACTGGAATAACGGTAAACGCGCTGGCGCCGGCAGTGATTCAGACTCCGATGGTTGATGCGATGCCACCCGAACAGGTGAAGTACATGACGGACAAGATTCCGATGAAACGCTGCGGCACACTTGATGAGATTGCGCACATGGCAACGTTCATTGTTTCGCCGGGAACCGGGTTCACGACCGGATTCACGTTCGATATGACCGGCGGACGCGCGACGTATTGACGACCTATGTGAGGCGAAAAACATCATTGGTGATTGGTCATTTTCCATTTGTCATTTGTCATTTGGTTTCGCGCGCGTTCGGGTGGTTCAGCGCTGACTGAAATGCAGGACAAACGAGCAAATGGAAAATGACAAATGGAAAATGACCAATGACCAATGAATCTTTCAAAGCGACATCAAAATGACCTACACGATTCAACTCCTAAAGATGGGCCAGTGCGACGTGATGGGGCCCGAAGTCTATTGGATGAGTCACTGGAACGACTGGGTGCAACTCTACTTCTGGATGGCCGTGATCCGCGGGAACGGTAAGACTGCAATCATCAACACCGGGCCGCCCGCTGATCTCACGGCGCTTAATGAGCGCTGGAGTAGTGGTTTTGGTGAGCGCGGCAAACTTGCTCGAGAAGACAGTGAACGTCCAGTAAATGCGCTGGCGTCTATTGGAGTAAAGCCGGAGGATGTCGATTACGTATTGATTACTCCGATTCAGATCTATGCAACCGCGAACTTACAACTGTTCAAGAACGCCCAGGTCTGTATTTCAAAGCGCGGTTGGATCGAAGACTTTCACGCTGAAAAGTTTCCGATGCACGTGCCGCGTGAGTTCCGTCTGTCGGACGAGACGTTGAACTATCTAACATTTGAAGGTCGCGAGCGATTGCGGCTTCTCGAAGATGAAGACGAGATCATGCCGGGACTTCGGTGTTTCTGGGCAGGTGTCCATCACCGATCCTCGATGTGTTATGTGGTCGATACAAATGCAGGCCGCGTAGGTATTTCGGATTGCCTTTTCAAGTATGGCAACCTTGAAGAAGGAGAACCGCTTGGGATCCAGGAAAGCCTCGAGGAGTATTACGTAACCACGGCTCGTATCAAACGAGAGACTGATGTGTTTGTTCCGTTGTATGAGCCGGAAGTGTTGAAAAGGTTTCCAGGAGGGAAGATTGGGTAAACAGATCTTGGGCCTTTGGTCTTGGGCCTTTGGTGCAGTAGCCCGACTGTCAAGGAGGGCTCGGCTCAAGAAGTGAATCGCGTAAACCCAACCGAGCCCTCCTTGACAGTCGGGCTACTGCACCAAAGACCCAAGGCCTAAGGACAAAGACCAACGCTATGATCCGTAAATCCTTCTTAATGACATTAAAGCCGGGGGCGTGGATTGAATATGAGAAACGCCACAATCCGATCTGGCCCGAGTTGCAGAAGGTATTGAAAGACTACGGCGCTCATAACTACTCAATCTTTCTCGATCGCAATAGTAACCGGAGCCTGTTTGCTTACGTTGAGATCGAGTCGGAAGAGTTATGGCAGCGCATTGCGACGACTGATGCGTGTCGTCGCTGGTGGGCACACATGAAAGACCTGATGCTCACGAATGATGACGATAGTCCAGTGTCAACCGAGTTGGTTGAGGTATTTCATTTGGATTGATCTTCTCTGTGCTCTCTGCGTCTCTGTGACCTCTGCGTTAACTTTCGACCGGCTTCTCTTAAACGCAGAGGTCACAGAGACGCGGAGAACGCAGAGATGCAGCCAAAATGAGTTCTCGCGTGCACGGCGAAGCCGAGACGAAGTTGCTCTAAAAAACGAGAACTCACAATCACAAAAACTTTGTCAGAAAAACAAGATCTTAAGAACTTGCTACACAGAGGAAGCACAGAGAAGAAATTGGAGTCACAGTAAATGGGTGAGCGTCTAAAGGGTAAGGTCGCGATAGTGACCGGTGGCTCGGTGGGTATTGGTCAGGCGACTGCGCAGTTGTTCGCGGAAGAGGGCGCGAAGGTTGTTATTTCAAATCCAAGCGTACCGGCCGGAGAAGAATGTGCAGCGCAACTCCGTGAACAGGGTTTTGAAGCCATCTTTGTTCGTACTGACATCTCCAGTGAAGACGATTGTAGAAATTGCTGCGATGAAGCCGTCAAAGCATTCGGTCGTCTGGATGTGCTCGTTAACAACGGCGCTGTCTTTATTCTTAAAGGACTAGAAGCGACCGTTGCTGACTGGCAGCGAATGTTGAGCGTAAACATCATGGGCACTGCGCTCATGAGCAAGTACGCGTCGGAGCACATGAAGAAAGTAGGTGGCGGCGCGATCGTCAATCTTGGTTCGATATCGAGTTTCGTCGCGCAGCCTTCATTCATTACCTACAGCTCAACCAAGGGTGCGATCCTCCAGATGACGCGAAACATGGCGATGGACCTTGCGCCTTTTAATATTCGCGTTAACTGCGTTTGCCCTGGGACGATTCTGACGCGAGCTTCCGAAGAGCACATGGCACGGGTAGGAATGACGAAGGAAGAATTCATTGCCGCAGAGGCGCCCAAGCACTTATTGAATCGCGTTGGTGAACCACGCGAGTGTGCATATCCGATCTTGTTTTTAGCATGCGATGAGTCGTCGTTTATTACAGGCACGCACTTGATGGTTGATGGCGGGTATACGGCACAGTAAGGACAGTAGGCAGAAGCAGGAAGCAGGAGCAGGCGATCGTTTGCGGCGCCTGCTTTGTTTTTGCGGTGAGTGTGTTGAGGTCACTATCGCAACGCGGTAGCGGGTGGGTCGTTCTTCGCAAAGGAGTAATTATGAGGAGTCTGGGATTATTAAGCGTGATCGCATTGTTTGCCTTGACGGCGTCGGCGCAGGAACTTCCACGTGAGTGGGTCGATCCTGACACTGGTCATCGCGTTGTTCGCTTGAGTGATGAACCGGGTAGCGCGAGTTTGTATTTTCACCAAAATGCCTACACGCCCGATGGTTCGAAGCTGATCATCACCACGCCGACAGGGCTTTCAACTATCGATCTAAAGACACGCAAGATTGAGAAGGTTGTTGAAGGACGTGTCAACGTAATCATTACCGGCAGGAAGACTGGTCAGGTTTACTACAACAAGCAAGGTGTAGTTTACGCAACTGACCTCAACACCAAGGTGACGCGCGAAGTTGCCAAGCTGCCTGCGCGGACTTCGATCGCGAGTGTGAACGCTGACGAAACATTGCTCGCGGGAATTATCGATGAAGGTCCGCCACCGCCGGCGCCAGTTCCTGGAGCTACACCGCAAGGACCGCGCGGTGATAGCTATCCGGGCAAGGGCGAAATGATGGAACGACGTCTCGCTGAACGTCGGCCCTTGCAATTGATCACAGTCAGTACAAAAACTGGCGAGGTCAAAACTCTCTTAAAGGGCACTGACTGGTTCAACCACATCCAGTTTTCGCCAACCGATCCGACGTTGTTGATGTTTTGTCATGAAGGGCCATGGCACAAAGTCGACCGCACCTGGACGATTCGTACCGACGGCAGTGCGTTGACTCAGATTCATCACCGTACGATGAACATGGAGATTGAGGGTCACGAGTTCTTCAGCGGCGACGGCAAGATGATCTGGTACGACCTGCAAACACCGAAGAGCCAGGTGTTTTGGCTGGCGGGTTACAACGTTTCAAGTGGTGAGCGCATTTGGTATCACCTTGAACGCAGCGAATGGTCTGTGCACTTCAATGTGTCGCCCGACGGGACGCTTTTCGCTGGTGATGGTGGTGGCCCGAGTAGTGTTGCGGCGCCCGGCAATGGTCAATGGATCTATCTGTTTCAGCCGGAGCTGGTCGCTGACAAAACGGATGGCGTTTGGCCAAACCCAAATCAGTTCATCAAACCCGGGTTTTTCAAGGCAGAGAAGTTGGTGAACCTGGCGAAACACAATTATCAACTTGAACCAAACGTAACGTTCAGCCCGGATATGAAGTGGATAATCTTCAGGTCGAACATGCTTGGGCCGACACATGTGTATGCGGTGGAGATCAAGAAGGCGACGAGCTAAGTGGCGATGAAGTCAGTACCACATCGCGGTAGCGTGTGGCTCGGTAAATGTCGAGATCGCTTTCACAGTCTGGAGCCACACGCTACCACGATGTGGTACTGACTTCATCACTACAGACTAAAAATGCAAAGTTCATTGTCGCGCAATCTGTGGATAACTGTATTGCTGGTTTTGCTATCCGCTTCACCGGCAATTGCACAAGAGAATCTCCGCTTTACTTTTGGTCATACAGAGGTTGGTTCGAATTACAAATATGTCCGCGGCGATTCTTTGTACTCGCGAGAATCTGGATATGGCTTTGAACCGGGCGCGAATATTTGGTGTGTACAGGAAAAGAGCGGGCTCGAGCGACCAGGTTATTGTACGAGTGACAAGCCATTCTATTTTTCTGTAGCGCTTCCAGAAGGAAATTACCAGGTTCGGATCACGTTTGGCGGTCTCGACACTGAAAGCATCACGACCGTAAAGGCAGAACTTCGGCGCTTAATGATCGAGCGAGTCGCTACTGCGCCCGGTAAGTTCGCCACCGAGACATTTGCAGTAAACATTCGCCGACCGACGATTGCCGGTGGCGGTGAAGTCAAACTCAAGGATCGCGAAAAGACAACCGAAGCGTGGGCTTGGGACGACAAGCTGACGCTCGAATTCAACAACTCGCGTCCATCTATAAGTGCCATTGAAATCGAACGTGCCGACAAGTTGCCGACGATTTATCTGCTTGGCGATTCGACGGTATGCGATCAGCCCAGTGAGCCATACAGCAGTTGGGGACAGATGTTGACGCGCTTCTTCAAGCCGGATGTCGTCGTTGCAAACAATGCTGAGTCAGGTGAGTCATTACGCAGTTCGCTTGGCGCACGTCGTTTGGACAAAGTTGTCAGCACAATGAAGGCTGGCGACTATTTGCTAATCCAGTATGGGCACAACGACGAGAAGGAGAAGGGTGAAGGTATTGGCGCGTTTACCACTTACAAGGCTGATCTAAAAAAGTTTGTGGCAGCTGCTCGAGCGCATGGTGTGACGCCGGTCCTGATTACTCCCATGCAGCGTCGGACATTTGACAGTCAGGGAAAGATTACCAACTCGCATGGCGACTATCCGGAAGCGGTGCGGCAGGTGGCTCGCGAAGAAAAAGTTGCGCTTATCGATCTGCACGAGATGAGCACGCGCTTTTATGAAGCGTTGGGACCGGAGAAGTCTAAACTTGCTTTCAAAGATGGTGACGGAACACACCACAACAACTATGGAAGTTATGAATTAGCGAAATGTGTTGTGGAAGGAATCAGGTCGACGAAGTTGGCGCTGGCAAAGCATCTGTTAAAAGGCTTGCCGCTGTTTGATCCCTCTCGTCCGGATTCGTTGGAAAGTTTTGTGCTGCCGGCCAGCCCGGCACTGACAAATACCAAACCTTTAGGAAGCTAACTCCTTACTTGTTTTTTGAACATGAGGTCTGTTTCTAGTTAAAGGACTAGTTGTTTCAGGATCTCTTCATCACTATGAAAACTCTTCTCCTGTTAATTCTGTTAGTCGTGTCTGCTTCGCTTACTGGGCGGGCGAATGTTGTTCTGCCTGATGTTCTGAGTAGTGGCATGGTCTTGCAACGCGATCAGAAGATCCCCATCTGGGGGAAGGCCGATCCCGGCGAAGCGATCACTGTCACATTCGGAAAGCAGACAAAGAAGACTACCGCTGACAAGGATGGCAAGTGGCTAGTTCGACTAAATCCGCTGAAGGCGAACGCGACGCCAGCGACATTGACTGTCGAAGGAAAGAACAAACTCGAACTCAATGACATACTCGTCGGCGAAGTTTGGTTGGTGGCGGGTCAATCAAACATGCAGCGTTTGTTGAGTGAGACAGCAAATGGGGAAGCAGCAATTGCGGCGGCGAATCACCCGCAGATTCGACTCTTCAATGTCAGTCGCCAGGTTGCTTTCAAACATGCAGCGCCTCCACTCGCGAAATGGGCAGCGTGCACATCTGAATCAGTCAAACAGTTTTCGGCAGCTGGTTATTATTTCGCGGTTGAGTTGCAGAAAGAACTCAATGTTCCAGTCGGGGTCATCAATTCGTCTTACGGTGGCTCGCAGGCCGAGGCGTGGACTCCCGTTGAATACCTACTCGCTTCCGGTGATCTGAAACCGACTGTCGATCGGACAAAGATCTGGGACGAAGAGCGACCAAGAGTGAAAGTCGAATACGACGAGGCGATTAAGAAATGGCGCGAAGAATCTGACAAAGCAAAAGCAGCGGGAGCAACTCCGCGGCCTTCTCCTGCCGTGCCGGATGCGCTCCGCGAGTATCGTGTTGCCGCTTCAATCTACGACGGCATGATCGCGCCGCTGATCCCTTTCTATATTCGTGGAGCGTTCTGGTATCAAGGTGAGTCAAACGAAGCGCGTGCGCAGCAGTACGAGATTCTGCTTCCCGTAATGATCAAGGCCTGGCGAGAGCGCTGGGGACAAGGCGACTTTCCATTTGGAATCATTCAGCTTCCGAATTATCGCGAACCAAAAGCCGAACCTGCGGACGAGGCATGGAGTCATATTCGTGAAGGACAACGACGGACCGCGCGCGTAGTACCGAACACCGGGTTGATTGTGACGATCGACATCGGTGAAGCGCGCGACATCCATCCGAAGAACAAATTGGATGTTGGCAAGCGCATGGCTGCGTGGGCCATGGGTGATGTCTACTCCCGTAGTTCTTTGAAATCAGGCCCAAGCTTTCGCGACGCGAGACCGGGTGCTTCAGGCGCTGAAATGATGGTGACCTTTGATGACGTGGGACGCGGTCTGAAATCGCGTGACGATGGAAAGCTCGCTGAGTTTGCCATCGCAGGTGCTGACAAGAAGTGGTACTGGGCCGAAGCGCAAATCGTCGGTCGTAACCAGGTGAAGGTTTGGTCAGCCTCGGTTCCAAAACCAGTGGCTGTCCGTTACGCGTTCAATAACAATCCGAAGAATCCAAATCTGACGAATGACAGTGGACTGCCGGCGAGCCCGTTCCGAAGTGATAACTGGCCCGGCCCGACTGATGGGAAGAGATAGATGTCCGATATGCGTCTGTCTTGTCGTGACGCTAGACAAAAAACCACTTGGACAAACAATTCGATCTCAACGACAAGCTAAAGAGGCTCTTGCAAGAATCCCACAAACGGCAGTTTGTGGATATTTCAAGTTCAGCCTATGAGGCAAGCAACCCTTAATAAAGAACGTTCCCAGAGCACACACAGTCCTGGTGAAGGTTGGACTTGAACAATCCACAAACTGCCGTTTGGAGGATTTTTGCAAGTACCTCTAAAGCATATCGGACATTAGGAGACACGAATGAAGCGACGGGAATTCATTGCTGGCGCGATTGCCGGTGGTACTTTGTTGAGCGGTGCATCGCAATCAACCTGGGGACGAAAGCTTCTGTCGCTAATGCCCACTGCAGAAGGTGCGGATTCACGTATTGAAGTGTTAACGGCTGAACCGGTCGGAACTATTGCCCCGGAAATCTATGGTCACTTTGCTGAACATCTCGGCGCGGTTATCTACGACGGGATTTGGGTTGGTGAGAAGTCAAAGATTCCTAACATCGCAGGTATTCGCAAAGCCCTGGTTGATGCATTGTTGAAGATCAAGCCAAGTGTGATTCGTTGGCCGGGCGGATGTTTTGCCGATAGCTACGATTGGCGCGACGGTATCGGCCCACGGGACAAGCGGCCACGTCGCACAAACTTCTGGGTCGACGCCGGCGAGTGGCCGAAAGATGCACCTGACGGCCCCTGGAAATATGACACTAACGAATTCGGCACCGACGATTTCCTCCGCTTCTGCAAACTGAGCAATGCGCAGCCATACATTGCGGCGAATCTTCGAAGTTTGACGGCCAAAGATTTTTATCAATGGGTTGAATACTGCAACTCACCGGCTGGTACTACAACGCTTGGTGACATGCGCTCCGATAAAGACGGCACAAAGGTGCGTTACTGGGGAGTCGGTAATGAGTCGTGGGGATGTGGTGGCAACTTTACTCCTGAAGAATACGCAGCCGAGTATCGTCGCTTTACCGCATGGGTCCCCCGCTACGGAGTCAACCTGGCGTTTGTTGGCGCAGGTCCTAATGGTGGCGACCTGGATTGGACGCGCCGGTTCTTTTCGAAACTCAATGAGCGTCGCGCGTTTGGTGCCATGTGGGGTTGGGCGATGCACCATTACTCCTGGAACGTTAGTAGTGGTCGAACAACCGATTGGCGCCAGGGGAAAGGTGATGCAATCAATTACAGCGAGGAGGAGTGGTACGAACTCCTTCATGAAGCCGATCGCATCGACGGCATGATCACTGAATGCTGGAACGTGATGGGCGAATTCGATCGCACGCATCGCGTGAAGCTCGTCGTCGATGAGTGGGGCGCATGGTTCAAACCGGGCAGCGAAGTAAACAACACGCACTTACTCGGTCAGCAATCCACGATTCGCGATGCAATTCTGGCCGGGCAAACACTCGACACCTTTCATCGTCATGCAGACAAAGTCGGTATGGCAGCGATCGCTCAACTCGTAAACTGCTTGCAGTCGCTGTTTCTAACTCACGAAGATAAATTCATCGTGACGCCGACTTATCACGTGTTTGATATGTACTCGGTGCACCAGGGCAAGACGGCATTGCGGACTGTCGTTACTTCGCCAAAGCCCTCGTATACACGGAACGGGCAACCGGCGACACTGCGCGGCCTTAACGGTTCAGCCTCTCTTGATGGCAAACGACTCGTGATCACCGTCACCAATCCTGATTTAAAAGCGACTCGCGAGACAGAAATTGCCGTGCGTGGCGCTTCCATCAAGTCAGTGAAGGGAACGAGTCTGACCGCGATCGATACGCACTCGCACAACAGTTTTGCTGATCCAAATCAGATACAACCGAAAGACGCAAACGTTTCGCTGACCGCCGGTAGCCTGGTTTACAAGTTTGCGCCCGCGTCGGTGACGCGGCTTGATATTGAATTGGCTTGAGATTTTTTTCCTTAGTCCCGGTGCAGTAGGACGGGGCAGTAGCCCGACTGTCAAGGAGGGCTCGCAAATGGTTACGTAACACCGAGCCCTCCTTGACAGTTGGGCTACTGCCCCGTCCTACTGCACTGGAAATCCGAAGCAGTTGAATTCCCGGTCTGTCTCGTTTGGGAAATCAAACTTTAGGTTGCTCGTGGCGGTCCCAAGCCTAAAGTTTGAACTCCAGAACAAAGCAGGCAATACGTCTAAAAACTTTCCTTATTATTTGCCCGTTTCCAAGGACTGAAAGGAGTCTGCGATGCGAATAGTTAAAATTTTCGTATTCCTCGTGGTCTGCGTTGGCGTTGTCTTAGGACAAACCAATAGAGGAGCGATTAGTGGTACGGTGGTCGATCAAAATGGCGGCGCTGTGCCGGGGGCGACAGTTACCATCACAAATATCGGCACCAATCAGTCATCGAAGGTAACGACTTCGGGTACTGGTAGTTTTTCCGTCAGTTCTCTTGAACCTGTTGCTTACCGAGTCGTCGTCGAAGCAACAGGCTTTAAGAAAGCAATTCTCGAAAGCGTCAAGGTCGACACTGCTCAGAATGCTTCAGCCAACGTTGTTCTCGAAACAGGAGCTGTTGCTGAGACGGTTACCGTAAGTGGCGACACCCCGCTAATCAGTACTGAGTCTGGAACGACGAGTCAAACAATCGGTGAGCGCCAACTTCGCGATTTGCCTTTGAACAATCGCAGCGTTCTCGATTTGGCCGTGACCGCGCCGAATGTCACTGGTGATGCGGGTAGCGAGGATCCGGAAGTTACCTCGGGTCAGCCAGTGCCTGGTTACAACCTGAACTTGAACGGTGGTCGCTCTGGAACTACGGCGATTCTTGCCGATGGTGTTAACAACACCGGCGTCGGTATCGCTCGCGCAGTGGTGAGCTTCACTCCGGAAACGGTGCAGGAGTTTACGGTGCAAACGTCGGCCTACTCAGCCGAGTATGGTCAAACGGGTGGCGGCGTAATCAATGCCACAACGAAGTCGGGTACTAACCGATATAACGGCACGGCGCTCTGGTACACACGGAACCCAATCACCAACGCTCGTCCTTATCGCATTGGTACAACGCCTCGAACGCCAAACAACCTCAGATACAACCAGGTGTCGTTCACCGTTGGCGGTCCGGTTTATCTTCCCGCTTTCAATGAAGGAGGACCGAAGGTTTATGACGGTCACGATAGGACGTTCTTCTTCTTTGCGTATGAGCCACGTTGGCGCCAGGATTTCGTAAACCAAACCACGCTGTTCCCCACAGACGCGGAACGGGCGGGGGATTTTAGAGGCCTCGTTCGCACAAACAGCGGTTGGCTTCCACAAAGTGTTGTCAATCAATTTGCTTCTCAAAACGCAAATGCAGTTGCTTCGGTGGGGCCGTCGGCAATTTACCAGCAGTACACCATCAATAACGGTCGGTTAGTTCCGATTGTACTCAGCGGTGGCAGGTGGTTCTGTCAGTTTGGGGCAACTGCCGCGCAGGGAATGACCCTCGTCAACGGTCAACCGCAGTGTGCGGCAAACACGCCGGTAGTTGATTCGTTGAACGTCATCCCGACGCAATTCGTCGATCCTATTGCCGCGAAGCTAATCAAATTTCAACCTTCCGGCACTGGCTACTTTCTAGACAATGGCGTAATTCGAAACGCGGTACTGAATCGACAGGTAAACCAAAACGAGACTCGCTACACTTTGCGACTAGACCATCAACTCACTCAGTCCAATCGCGTCAATTTCCGTTACACAAAAACTCCTGCGATTGGCGTGCGAAACTTTGGGAGTGATGTCAACGGCAGCACCGGCGTTTTCAGCGATGCTAAGCAACTGCTGCTGGGTGACGATCACACTTTCTCGGCCACAATTGTTAACAGCTTGAAACTGAACTACACGCGCGGCGTATTCAGTGAAGATTTCGCTCCAGAGTTTTCAATTAGCGGCGGCCGCAACCTTGCAACCGAATTGGGACTCCCCAGCGTGACACAAGGTGGCATACCGCTCTTCCAGATCAGCCTTGATGGTGCTTCGTCATACAACGCGTTTGCTGATATTGGCTCATCGGGTTCGACAAACAACTTCAACGTTGAAGAGCGTTTCAATATCAACGACGTGCTCTATTGGACACAGGGAAATAAGACATGGAAGTTCGGCGTTGACATAAGCCGCGCGCGATTGAACGTGGTTCCGTTCTTTGGCGCATCCGGCGGACGTTGGGAGTTCCGAACGCTGAATACTGATCGCACTCGGGCCAATAACGTTGCCGCAGGTGGCAACAGCCTGGCGAGTTTGTTGATTGGCGTTCCCAATGCAGTGCAAGTGCGACCACTCCTCGTCAATTACGATTATCGTTGGGATGCGGGCGCAGCATTTGTTCAAAACGATTGGAGGCTGCGTCCAAACCTGACCGTAAATCTCGGTCTGCGTTACTCGTTACAGCTACCACGAACTGAGAAGAACAATCTGCAAGGCGTGTTCAGATTAGACCACATTCAGACAGTAACCTTGACTGACGCTCAACGCCGCGCAGCTGCGACTGGTATTGGCATTCTGGCAACTGACCCGATCCCAAGCTACATACCCACCGTAGCTCGCATTCCGGGTTTTGGGTTCGCCGGTGTTGGTGGAAATTCGAGATACCTCGTTCCAGTTGACAAGACCGATTTCGAACCGCGTTTTGGTTTTGCTTACAGTCCACACCTATGGAAGTGGGGCGAATCAAGAGGGCTTGTGGTCCGCGGGGGTTATGGTTTGGCGCACTTAGCTATCACCGGAAACAATCGCGCTCCAAATCCTGACTTTTTCAGTTTTCAACCGGCATCAACGGCAGCCAATGGCTCAACGGCCGGATTTACTAAAGACTCAACTCAACCGGTTTCGCTTTCCTATAACCCGCCTTTGGGAGCCACGGGCGACCTGATTTCAAAGCTCGGAATTGGGCCTGATGGCTTTAACTACGCAAACAGCATTGCTATGTCAGGGTTTGTCTTTCCTGGCGATGACGCTGGAAGAATTCCGTATAGCCAAAACTGGAACCTGTCTCTTTCAATGGAAGTCCTGAAGAACATGGTTGTGGAGGTGGCCTATGTCGGTAACAAAGGCACCCACCTTTACATGCCCCTACGAAACGTCAATCCACGCGATCCAAATTTCGTGGATGCATTAGAAGCCAACAACCTGAACGCCGAGCAGACATTCGCGGATCCACTGGGACGCACATCGCTCGTCGGTGCAGCAGTGCAAATTACGCGCGCGAGCGTCGTGTCGCCGTTCTTCGGCTTTGGAAACTTGAACGCGTACCTGGATCCATCCGTGAGTAGTATTCGTCACGCTGGCTATGTACAAGTACAGCGTCGCTTCGCTCAGGGTTACACGTTCACGGTTAACTACACTTACGGAAAATCTATCGACGACTCATCAGACGCGAGTCCGGATGTTCGTGTGTTAACAACCGGAACAACGCTAGGTCAGGTGTACTACGGTGCGCCGCGCCAGCTAGATCGGTCCGTTTCGGTCTTCGATATCAAGCACAATTTGACCTCGACGTTCGTTTGGGATCTGCCATTCGGAAAGAGAGGTGCCTATTTCAGCAATGCGCCAAAGGTTGTTGATGGGATTATCGGCGGATGGTCGCTATCGGGCGTGATTCGTTTCCAGGGTGGACAGCCGTTCACACCTTTTATTACCGATACCAACCGCCTGGGCGGTGTTAATCGTTCCGTGCGCATGAACATCATCCCCGGTGTGCCGCTCAAGAACCCGTTGTATTCAAAGAGCTGCACTGTCGGCGCTGGTTGCGAGCCATACATCAATCCAGCTGCGTTCATGCGTCCGCCGAAAGGTACTCTCGGCAGTTCGTCTCGGACTCTGGATGTTCGTGCGCCGATGCAGCAGTATTTTGATCTGTCGGTTCAGAAGAGTTTTGGTTTGCCTTTCATCGGCGACGAAGGACGACGCAAGCTCAACTTCAGGGTCGACCTGATCAATGCGCTGAATCATCCAACGTTCCGCTACAACAATACGGGTAACACTCCGTTTGGTTTTGGCACGTTACCTAATGAAGGGGACTTGGTTGCAAATGATTTGACTTCGTGGTTGGCGGCGAATCCTGGTCAGACGGCAACGTTGGCCCAGGTCAATGCGCTACTCGCCAGTCAACGGGGCCCAGTTTTTCCGGGTCAAACGACTGGCGCTTTGCCTTTGAACTTCTTCAGCGTGCCGGTGCCCCAAGGCTTTGCAACTAGAACGGCAAACTCCTTCGATATCCGAACCCTGGACGGTTTGAAGCTCTATCGTTTGCGACAGACTTACGACGCAAACTTTGGAACTCTCTTCGCAAACAACAATCCACGCTACATCCAATTTGGCGTCAGGATTTTCTTCTAATCACCTTGTTCTCTTCTCATTCTCACCGGGCATTAGCCCGGTGAGAATGACTGAAAGAACGAGCCTCAACATCAAAGTCCAACACCACCCACGGCAGCGACTGTGTCAAAACACTAATTTGTCTTGGGATTTCGTTGGTGTGATTTCGTGTGATTTCGTGGATCGCTTTTCTCGGAGCGTAACAGGCGATCCACGAAATCACACGAAATAACACGAACAAGTAACTGACTGTAATCCGAGTTGTGACACAGTCTGCACAGCCCTCAGAATGAGACAGTAAAAGGATGATCACTAAACGAGCTTCGGGAATCTCACAATCAGCGACGGTAGCGTGCCTGATTGTGGTCATGTTTACTTCTATCGCGTCAGTTGG
>Ga0207691_10002396_pt1 | contig 18341 bp, 19 predicted proteins | sample KBSM13metaG_FD_184327 | JGI IMG/M metagenome (GOLD analysis project Ga0207691, IMG submission 184327) | Miscanthus rhizosphere microbial communities from Kellogg Biological Station, Michigan, USA - KBS M1-3 metaG (SPAdes) (version 2) | ecosystem: Host-associated > Plants > Roots > Rhizosphere >... | reverse complement strand
CAGGGACTGATCGACGCCAAGGGCGACATCGAGAACAAAGAACAATTCATGCGCCACCTCAGAACCATGAAAATTACGGGCGACCCGCGCGGCCCGCTGCGGTTCGATGAATACGGCAATCCGATCGAGACGATGTTCATCACCAAGGTCGAGCGTGTCGGCGGCAAGCTGGTGAACAGCGTCGTCGCCACCTACCCGGAGACCAGCCAGTTCTGGACCTACGATCCGAAGGAGTTTCTGTCCAAGCCGGTCTATTCCCGCAACTCTCCGCCCGCCCACTATCTGGAGTGAGCTGGCAGGTCGGCCCGCAATGCAGCACCGCGCAGCGACGGCGCGCTATTTGCGCCGATAGGACTCGAGCGCGCGTTTCAGCAAGGTGCGGGCGGGTTCGCTGCCGTCGAGCGGTCGCAAGGTGCGGCGCTTGATCCGCCAACCCTCGTCGGTGCGAACGAGGTCCCAGCGCGTGGCCACCACGCGATGGATTCGATAGCCTCTCGAAGTCCCGTGATTGACCAGCTCGATTTCTTCGGCCGTTGGATGCGGATGAATGATCTGCAGATAGGACGTGACCGTTGCCGTGTCGCCGTTGAGCGCGATATGCGGCAGGCCGGCAAAATGCGCGAGACCGCCGGAGATCGCGGCCTGATGCCCCGGCGACTGCAGCATCGCCGCGATCTTCTTGCCGCCGGCCGCTCCAGTCAGGTCCTCGCCCCGGTCAAAGACGCCGTCCTCGGCGTACACCGTCTCGGCGTAATAGTCGGCCCCGGTATCGGCGCTCGGCGGGTGGCCGGCGATCAGATTGTAGATTTCCAGCCGGTCTTCTATAGCGCGGATGCGATCCGACACCGTTGCGCGGCTTTCAGCGGTTTCACCCATTTCGAATCCCTTTCGATCGACGTCATCAGCACGGATCCGCACGCTCACCATCAATGATATCGAGGTTCGACGGCATGTACGAGCAGCTTGTCGAGATCACCACGCCCAGCGGCGCGATGGAGACTTTCATCACGCGTCCGCAGGACGGCGGTCCGTTCGCCCCGGTCATTCTCTACATGGACATCTGGGGCGTGCGCGAGGAGCTCTACGACATCGCGCGGAAAGTGGGGACGGTCGGCTACTGCTGTCTCGTGCCCGATCTCTATCACCGCCAGGGCCGCGTACGACATGCGTTCTACGACGACAACGGCCGGATGATCACGCTGGAATCGCTCAGCGAGGAGCGCAAGGAAATGGTGCGCGCCCCCGGCCGCGAGCTCAGGGACGACATGGTTGTCGAGGATACGGGCGCGATGTTGAAAATGCTCGCGCAAGATCGTTCGGTGCGTCCGGGACCGGTCGGCGCGCTGGGCTACTGCATGGGAGGCCGGCACGTGTTCCGCGTGGCGGGCGCGTATCCGGACCGGTTCAAGGCGAACGCCTGCCTGCACGGCTCCGACCTCGTCATCGCCGGCGATGACTCTCCGCATTTGAGCGCGGTGAAATCGCAGGGTGAGCTCTATTGCGGCTATGCCGAGCACGACAGCTACGCCACCACGCCGATCATCACCGCCATCGCGAACGCGATGCGTTCGAGTCACTCGGTTTACCAGCCCGTGGTGCACATCGGCGCGGAGCATGGCTACGCGCTGCCGGATCGCGACGTCTATGCCAAGCATGCCGCCAATCGCGACTGGGAATCGATCTTCGCGATGTTCCGCCGGCAGTTGGGCCATCATTGAGCAAAGGCCAGTTGGCAGGACGGTCGACGGCAAGGTCCGCGCGGTCACGCCCGGCAAGCAGCCTCTCAGAATGGGAAGCTAACCCAGCGTGACCATGCCGCTCCAGAACTGCTGACCTTTGGCGGTGTCGACGTCGTATTTGCGCACGAACTCGAGCCTGCCGTCGCCACCGATGCGATAGACCATGATGCCCGTGGTCAAAGTCTTTCCGTCGCGTAGCGGCATCGGCCGGATGCTCGTTGCCACCAGGAGCTTGCCGCTCGGATCGATGCCGAAGGTGCGCAGGTGGATGCCGTGGCCTTCGATGGTCTGGATCAGCTTCGGCTCGCCGGTCTTCTCATCGATCGCGAACACGGCGACGTTGTTCTCGCCGCCGTTGAAGACTTTCTTGCCGTCGGCGTCGACCTCGCCCTGGTTGCGGTTGGTGACGTAGACGAAGCGGCCATTGGGATGGACGTGGATCGGGCCCGCGCCCTGGGCCGGCTTTTCGTTGGCGGGATCGGCCAGGGTGTCCTTGATGAACGTGGGATCGCGTGCGAGCGCGCCGTCCGGTTGGAGTTGGTAGACATAGAGCTTGTTTTGGCGCTCGATCGACACAAAGACCCAGGGCTGCGTCGGATGAAAATCGAGATGCCGCGGCCCGAAGCCGAGCCCGTTTCCCGGCGCGACCGAGGCGAGATTCGTCAGCGCGCCGTCCTTGAATGCGTAGAGCTTGAGCGCACCCGGATCTTCCGCCTTGCCGCCGGCGGCATTGTTGCCGCGGCTCACGAGGATCGCGGTCTGGTTTCCCGGCGTGGTGCGAACCTGGTGTCCATAGATGCCGGCATCGGGCTTGCCCGGCTGGCCCACCGCCTCGCCGAGGGTACCGTCGCTCTTGATGCGATGCACCGTCACGTTGCTAGGATCATTGTAGGCGGTGAGCAGATACTCGCCGGATTTGTCGACACTGGTATGGATCGGGCGCGACGGCAGCGCCTGCGGCTCCCCGTGCGGGGTCAAGCCGCCGGACGCCGGATCGACGCGGAAGGCGCTGGCGAGATGCTTGTCGCCGGCCACACCCGGGCCGCCATTGCTCGACACGATATAGAGAAATCGTTTCGACGGGTGCGGCCAGGCATACTGGATGTTGGCGGGAAGCGTCACCGCACCGCGTTTCTGCAGCGTGGCGTCGGCGATGTCGATGTCGAACAGCGTCATGTCAGGTCCGACGCTGGTGTAGAAGACGGTCTTGGCTGTCACTGGCTCACTCCACGCACGCTTGGGGGCTGCGACCGTGCCGGCGAGGAGCGCGGCAAATGTGCGGCGATTGATCATGGTGGTTTCCTCCGATGAGCTTCTGTTTGTTCTTGCCGACAATGGTAGCGCGAACAGCCGCTGGGCGAAATCGGGGAATGCCGGGCAGGTCCGCTGACGGGCTTGCTATTTCCGCGTAATATCGCGGCATCGCGAACGGCCATCGGGCGGATTGAGCGACGCCGTCCGCACCAAGACATAAAGCGGGAGGAAGCAATGATGCGCAGGCTTGTGATGGCAGGCGCCGTCCTGCTGATCGGCACGTGCGGCACGGTGCAGGCGCAGCAGGTGCCCAAGCTCTACAACACGACAAAGCAGAAGCTGCTCGACGGCAAGCAGGTCGTGGGCGGAACGGTGTTCTCGCCGGACCCCGCGATGTACTGCGCGATGGCGAATGCCGGGTTCGATTTTCTCTGGATCGAGATGCAGCACAGTCCGCTGACCTATCAGGAGGTGGCGCGCATGATTTTCGCCTGCCGGGGATCGGCCGGGATGCCGTTTATCCGCGTTCCCGACGCCACCGAGAGCGACATCCAGAAGGCGACCGACATCGGCGCCATCGGCGTCATCGTTCCCACCGTCGATACCGTCGAGAAGGCCGAAGCCGCGGTGAAGTGGACGAAGTATCCGCCATTCGGGCGGCGCAGCCAGGGCGGCGGCCAGTACCGCGAGCTCTGGGGCAACGATTACCGCCAGACCGCCAACGACAACATGATGGTGGTGATCATGATCGAGACGCCGGAGGGCGTCGCCAATGCGCAGAAGATCGCGGCGGTGCCGGGGATCGACGTGATCTTTGCGGCCTCGACCGATCTCGGAAATTTCTCCGGCCACAAGCAGGGCGAGCCGGCCTACGAGGCGCTCGTCACCGGTATCAAGGACGCCACGCTCGCGCGCAACATCAAGCTCGGCGGCCCGCTAGCATGGAAGGATCGGCCAGGCTTCAGCTTTTTCCAGGCGCCCGGAGAAACCGTTCTGATCAATGCCGGCGCGCAGGTGATCCTCAAGAACGCACCGGCGCCAGCAGCAAGATAGGGGCAGAGGCGGGCAGGGTACGCTTCGCTCAGTCCAACACAATATTTGAATTGCGGATCACGCCTGCCAACCGCGCGCTCTCGTCGCGGATGAAAGCGCGGAATTCCGCCGGCGAATTCGCGATGACGTCGGCGCCCTGTTCGACGATCTTCGCGCGCACGGCCTGATCCTGGAGAATGGCGACGGTCGCGCCGTGGAGCTTGCCGATGATCTCGGGCGGCGTCCGGGCTGGGACGAGCATGCCGAACCAGGTGCCGGTCTGGTAGTCGAGGCCGCTCTCCTTGAAGGTCGGCACGTCCGGGAGCAACTCGGAGCGGCGATCGGACGCGAGCGCGATGGCCTTGAGCGTGCCGCTGCGGAGCATGCCGAGCACGGGCAGCACGCTCGAAAAAAGCGCCTGCACCTGGTTGGTCATCGCGCCCAGCGCGGCCGGACCGCCGCCGCCGTAGGGCACATGCACCATCCGGGTACCGGTCATGTCCTGGAACAGCTCGGTTGCGAGATGCGGGCCGCTGCCGACGCCGTAGGAGGCGTAATTGAGCTCGCCCGGGCGCGCCTTCACATAGGCGATAAATTCGGCGAGCGTGCGGACCGGCAGCGACGGCGGGACCGCGAGCACCGTCGGCGAATTCGCGATCAGCGTAATCGGCTCGAGATCGCTCTGCGGCTCGAACGCAAGCTTCTTGTACAGCGAGGGATTGGCGGCGAGGCCGATGCTCGCGATCAGCAGCGTGTATCCGTCTGGCTTGGAGCGGACCGCGGCCAGGGTGCCGAGGTTCGTGTTGGCGCCGGGACGGTTGAGCACGACGAATGGCTGGCCGAGACGCTTGCTGAGACCGTCGCTGATCAGCCGCGCCAGCAGCTCGGACCCGCCGCCGGCTGCGAACGGAACGATGATCTCCACCGGGCGGGTAGGATAATCCTGTGCGCGCGCCGATGCGGAGATCGCGGCGGCGATGAAAACAGCACCCAGCAGGAGCACGCGGGCTTTAAGAGCGAGCAATGAGGGTCTCCGCGAGCGTGCCACAAGAATGGTTCGTCATGCCCGCGCCAGCGGGCATCCATTATCCACCGAACGATCGGTTGCCGTGACGGCGTGCCCTGCACCACCTGCGGTGATGACTGGATCGCCCGCCTGCTCGGGCGATGACGGCGTTCGGGCAGGCATGTACGTCAATTGCGGAAGGACGGGTCGAGCTGATCGGCAAGCTTCATCAGCGCCGGCCAGTCGCGGTCGTGAACGCGCCCATTGCCCCAGAAGATCTGCGCCGACTTCTCGCATGACGCTTCGCTCGGCAGGCTGTAGGGTTGGTTCGAGGCGAGCACCATCATCTGGGTCTCGCAGCTCTTCTCCAGGTAGTACATGAGATTGAACGCCTCGCCGATATTGACGCCGGCGGTGAGCAGGCCGTGGTGTTTCATGATCAGGCACTTATGGTCGCCAAGATCGGCGACGATACGTTCGCGTTCGTCGAGATCGCTGGCCACTCCCTCGAACTCATGATAGCCGATGCGCTTGTAATAGCGCATGGCGCTTTGATTGAGGGGCAACAGCCCGCAGTCGAGCGCCGACAGCGCCTGGCCGGCCACAGTGTGGGTGTGGATGATGGCGTGCAGGTCCTTGCGCGCCATGTGAATGGCGCTGTGGATGACGAAGCCGGCGCGGTTCACCTGGTAGGGCGAGTCGTCGAGAACATTGCCGTCGACGTCGATCTTCACCAGGCTCGACGCGGTAATCTGCTCGTAGAGCAGGCCGTAGGGGTTGATGAGGAACTGCTCCTCGGTGTTGGGCACGCGCAGCGAGATGTGGTTGTTGATGAGGTGGGTCCAGCCGTAATGCGCGACCAGGCGATAGGCGGCGGCAAGCTCGACCCGCGCCTGCCACTCGTCCTCGCCCACCCGCGCACGCACCGACGGCACTTCGACGAGTTTGGGCATTGCTGTCTCCCGGAGCGCCACTGGCGGCGCACGACATTTGTTGTCGCAGGCTAGACTACCCGGCCTTCCCCTGCGCGATCAATGGAGCGCGCATGAGACTCGTCTCGGGCGGGCCATTGCGATTAAGCTGACGCCTGATTTCCATCGCAGCCGAGGTTCACATTCACATGCGTCTCAGGGACAAGGTCGCCATCGTGGTGGGCGCGGGCCAGTCGCCGGGGGAGGGCATGGGCAATGGTCGCGCCACCGTGATGCGCTTTGTCCAGGAGGGGGCCAAAGTGCTGGCTGTCGACAACAACCTCGCTTCCGCCGAGGAAACGGTGGCGATGGCGCGGCAGCCGGGCGGAGAATGCGTGGCGTTCGAGGCCGACGTCACCAAGGAGGCGACACTCGCGGCGATGACCGACGCCGCGCAGCAGCGTTGGGGCCGCATCGACGTCCTCCACTACAACGTGGGTGTGAGCATCGCCGGGGGTGATGCGCCGCTCGACCAGATCACCGAGGCGGCGTTCGACCGTATTGCCGCGATCAACCTGCGCGGGGCGATCATGGCCTGCAAGCACGTGGTACCGGTGATGCGCGCCCAGCGCACTGGCTCCATTATCATGATCTCATCGGTGGCGGCGTGGGAGCAGTATCCCAACGTGGTCTACAAGGCGACCAAGGCCGGGATGGTGGCGTTCACCCAGCAGGTGGCGATCCAGAACGCCGAATTCGGGGTGCGCGCCAACGTCATCCTGCCGGGGCTGATGAATACCCCCATGGCGGTTGACACCCGCGCCCGCGCCAGCGGCAAGAGCCGGGCCGAGGTTGCCGCCGGGCGTGACGCGCGCGTGCCGCTTCGCCGCAAGATGGGGACCGCCTGGGACGTCGCCAACGCGGCCCTGTTCCTGGCCTCCGATGAGGCGAATTTCATTACCGGGGTCGCACTGCCGGTCGACGGCGGCGCCCTGGTGCAGATCAACTGAGCCGCGGCGCTGACGCGATCCGGCCGCGGATTGCACCACGATTAAGGCATATTCCCCCCCCATACCCGCAGCTCGGGACGTCGAATATTTACGAGTTTCGTGCCAAGGTTGGCGGTGGGCACGCCGCCCGCCGTTGCGGAACAGGATCGTCGAGACCAGCCCATGCGCGTCGCACCATCGCTTGCCTGCATCGCTGCGGGTTTTTTGGGTGCATGTTCGTCGTTCGGCGGCGACAACAATCCGTTCACGGTCTTCGCCGACCCCGGCCAGTTTCAGTACCACAGCTGCGAGCAGATCGCCGCGGTGCGCGTGGGTACGGCCAAGCGCGCCCAGGACTTGAAGCAGCTCATGGACAAGGCCGAGCAAAGCACCGGCGGCGGGATCGTCAACGTGATCGCCTACAAGACCGACTACGTTTCGGCCACGGAAGAGCTCAAGGTGCTGGACGCGACCGCGCGCTCCAAGAACTGCCCGGCGACGAGGTAGCCCGCCGCTGCGGCGGTGGCCGGCGAAGTCAGCTGAATTTCTTCCGTGCCAACTCCGCGCCCTTGCCCAGCGCTTCGAGCTTGCCGAGCGCAATGTCGCGCCGCATCGGCGCCATGCCGCAATTGGTGCCGGCGATGATGCGCTCCTTGGCGACGTATTTCGCCGCCTCGCCGATCACCGCCGCGACCTCATCGGGCGACTCGATCTCATCGCTCGCCACATCAATGACGCCGACCTGCACGTCCTTGCCGTCGAGGAGCTTCAACAGGGCAATGGGCACGCGGGACCTGCGGCACTCGACCGAGACCTGATCGATCCGGCTGCTGGCAAGCGCCGGGAAAATCTCCTCGTATTGACGCCATTCACTGCCGAGCGTCGCCTTCCAGTCGATATTGGCCTTGATGCCGTAGCCGTAGCAGATGTGGACGGCGGTGGTGCAGCGCAGGCCGTCAATGGCGCGGTGCAGCGCCTCGATGCCCCAGTCCTTGACCTCGCGCAAGTACACGTTAAAGGCCGGTTCATCGAACTGAATGACATCGACGCCGTCGGCTTCGAGCGCGCGTGCCTCGGCGTTGAGCAGGCTCGCGAACGCCATCGCCATCATCACGCGGTCGCCGTAGTGAGCATCCGCAATGGTATCGACGATCGTCATTGGACCCGGCAGCGTAAGCTTGAGCTTGCGCGTGGTATGGGCGCGCGCCAGCCGGGCCTCCCGCGCGTGCACACGCCCCTTGAGCCGAAGCTCGCTGATGACTGTCGGCACCATCGCCTTGTAGCGGTCGGCGCGGATCCCGATTTCGACCTTGCGGGCGAAATCGATCCCATCGACGAATTCGAGAAAGCCATGGACGAAATGCTGGCGCGATTGCTCGCCGTCGGTCACGACGTCGATGCCGCAGTCCTCCTGCAGCTTGAGGGCGAGCAGCGTGGCGTCGCGCTTGGCCTCGTCGAGCTCGGAGCCTGCCACGCGCCACGGCGCCCATAATTTGTTCGGCTCGGCGAGCCAGGCAGGTTTCGGCAGGCTGCCCGCGATCGTGGTTGGGAATACCGGCATCTGGGTGCAACTCCTACAGGTCAGGCCGCCTTCCAGCCATAGAGCCAATCGTAGCTGGTGAGGAGCCGGTGTCGGCCCATGGCCGTCAGCGCGAGCATGCGCAGAAAGGCCCCAGGCCCGGCCATGTGATAGATCGTGCCATTACGGCGCGCCGCGCGCTGGGTGCGTGCGGTGCGCCGCTGCCGCTGCCGCTCGTAGCGGCGCATGGCCCCGGCCGGATCGTGTGGCGTATCCGCCAGCCGTTGCGCCAGCACCGCCGCATCTTCGATCGCCATGGCGGCGCCCTGGGCGAGATAGGGCAGCATCGGATGGGCTGCGTCCCCCAGCAATGTCACCGCGCCCTGGCCCCAGTGTGCCAGCGGCGCGCGGTCATAGAGCGCCCATTTGGCCCAGTGCCGCGGCGCAGCCAATACGGCGCGCGCCGCCGGGGACCACGCCGCCGCGGGATATCGGGAGAGGATGTCGGCGCGCTCGCCGGGGGCGCTCCAGCCAGGCTCGCGCCAATCGTCGCGGATGATGGCAATGATATTGATGAGGGCACCGCTCCGCACGGGATAATGGACCAGGTGGGCATTGCTGCCCAACCAGAGATCAATTGCCGGCGCACGCTGATCCGGGATCACCGCGTCGGCGGGAACAAGCGCGCGCCAGGCGGTGTGACGTGCGAAGCGCGGCGTTTGCCGGTCGCCGATGCGCTCGCGCAAGCTCGACCACAATCCGTCGGCTGCGATCAGGGCGAGGCCGCGTTGCTCGAACGGGCGCGCGGCGCGGGCGGTGATCGTGACGCCCTCGCTGTCCTGCGTGAAGTTCTCGACCCGGGTGCCGAGCACAAGCGCGATATCGGGATGCTCGCGCACGGCATCCAGCAGCACGGTTTGCAGGTCGCCGCGATGGATGACCCAATAGGGCGCGTCGTAGCGCTCGGCCGCGGTGGCGCCGAACGGCGCCCGCGCCAGCACCCGTGCCGTCCTCGCGTCCCGCACCCGGAGCTCCTCCGGAACGACCACTTGCGGCTGCAACCGCCGGCCGAGGCCGAGCGCAAGCAGGATGCGTGACGCGTTGGGGGAGAGCTGCAGGCCCGCGCCGGCCTCTTCCAGGCGTTGCGCCTGGTCGAACACGGCGACCGGGAATCCACGCTGCGCGAGCGCAAGCGCCGCGGTGAGACCGCCAATGCCCGCGCCGGCGATGATGACGCTGCGCGAGGATGCCACGGTCGCGCCTCCGTCGCTGGACCGTTCAGATACGAACTTCGGAATCAAAGGACCACTAGCAACTTTATGATTCTAGTGCGGTTTTGAATTTGAAGTTCCTATGACGACCATGCCGCAGCAACTGAGAGGAACTTCAAGTTCACCGCACTAGGCGGTCACTCCGTCCGCCAGTGCGCACTCGGCTGGTCTTGCCGCATGGGGGTCGAGGGTGGGATCCAGACGGAACAGGGTCGAGCAATAGGGACAGATGATCTCGGTAGCGTCGCCCATGTCGAGATAGACATGGGGGTGGTCGAACGGCGCCACTTCGCCCTCGCACATGAACTCGTGCGCGCCAATCTCGATCACCGCGACGCCAGGCGTGTTATGGAAGTGAGGAACGACCCTGTCGGCCATGCTGTCCGTCCGCTTTCGTCCGCTGCTCGGCACTGGGAGCGCCGCCGGAAATGCTCGCCCCCGGATTTGATGCGCCTCCGCCGGCGTTAAAACCGGCCTCGGCGAACGCGGCGGACCATAGCCATCCGCGCCGCCGCTGGCTAGAACAAACGGTGCTAATCGGCGGACGGAGCACGCTTTTTCGGAAATCCCGGCGCCGGCCACGATCGGGTGGCGGCAAATCTGCTGATTTTCCTGGCCGGCATCTTGCCGGCGCAGGCACGGCTGACGAAATTGGTAGCGTGAAGGAGACGAGTCCCATGACCGGAGCGCGGATCGCGGCGCCGCTGACCGTGGCGGTAGCATTGGCGATCGGCGCGCTCACGCTGGCGCCGCGTGCCTTCGAAGCCGGATTCCTGCTGTCCTCCCGGGACGATCCGGTGGCGCTCGCCGATCATGCCGTCGCGCGCTCGTTCGACGCCACGGTCGCCGCGCACGAGATCGAAGGCGCGCTCGCCGCCAACGACCCCGACCTTGCCAACAGTTTCCTCGATCTCGCCCGCGACCGGAATGTACCGGTCGATGCCGCGTTGGCGGCACAGGTCGACACGGCGAATGCCGGCGCGGCGAGCGCCGCGCGTTCGGTCGAGAGCTTCGCACGCGGCCTCATCACCGGCGAGCCCGATGACCTGTCAGGGCTCGCTGGGACCGCGCTCGGCGACCTGTTCGTGTTCGGCGATATCCGAGACGCGGTGCGGGAGGGGACGCGGTTCGCTGCCGGCCAGCAGGCGGACGAACTGATCCTCGGCTTGGCCTGCGTTGGGCTGGCGATCACTGCGGGAACCTATGCCAGTCTCGGCGCAGCAGCGCCTGCGCGGGTGGGGATGACGGTGGTCAAGGCCGCGCGCAAGACCGGGCGGATCGGCGGCCAGATGGGCGCCTGGATCAGCCGGTCCGTGCGCGAGGTGGTGGATTGGACGTCGCTGCGGAGCGCCATCAAGGGCGCCAGCATGACCCAGCCCGCAGCCGCCGTTCGCGCCGCGCGCGAGGCGGTCAAGGTCGAGAAGGCGCGCGATCTGGTGCGCCTCGTCGGCGACGTGGGCCGCGTCCAGAGCCGCGCCGGAACGCAAGCGGCGCTCGACGGCATGAAGCTCGCACAGGGGCCGCGCGACATGTCGAAGATCGCGCGCCTCGCCGCGACCAAGGGCGGCAAGACCCGCGCGATCCTCAAGCTGGCGGGGCGCAGTGCCATCGTACTCACGGTGGGCGCGTTCAATCTCGCGAACTGGATGCTGTGGGCGATCGTCACGGCCTTCGGCTTAGTGTCGGCGCTCAAACGGATGACCGAACGGGCCACCGAACGCTCTTGCGCCCGCCGCAGGCTGCGCCGGGCACGCCAACAGCGGGCGCGCGAGCAGGTGGAACGGCGCGCGCGCGAACAAGGTCCGCTCGCGCCGAGGACGGACGAACCGACCGTCATTGCTTTCCCGGCGCCGGCCTTGGTGCCTGCGCTGGTGCCGGTGTCGACGCCGAAACGCGGCTCCACTCAAGTCGAGCCGTCGGCGAGCGCGGCCATCCCGTTTCCACGTGTCGCCAGCGGCGGCGCCAGGATGCCATAGGCCTCCCGGCCGCCTCGCATCACAACCGTGGCAACCCAGCATTCGCGCGATCGGAACGACATGCAGCGCTTTGCCCACGATGGCGTCGACATCGCGTTTCTCGATGAAGGGGCGGGCGCGCCGATCGTGCTCGTGCACGGCTTTGCCTCGACCGCGCAAGTGAACTGGCGCCATCCCGGCTGGGTGGGGACACTGACCGGCGCCGGCCGGCGGGTCATCGCGCTCGACAATCGCGGGCATGGCGGTTCGAGCAAGCTCTACGACCCGGCCGCCTACCACAGCGCCGTGATGGCCGAAGACGTCCGGGCAATGCTGGATCATCTCGATCTCGAACGCGCCGACGTGATGGGCTATTCCATGGGCGCGCGCATTGCGGCGTTCTTTGCGCTCGCACATCCGCAGCGCCTGCGCCATGTGGTGTTCGGGGGCTTAGGCAGCCACTTGATCGATGGGGTCGGGCTGCCGGAGAGCATCGCGGATGCGCTCGAGGCGCCATCGCTCGCGGACGTCCAGGATCCTATGGGACGCACGTTCCGCGCGTTTGCCGAGCAGACCAAGTCCGACCTGAAGGCGCTCGCGGCCTGCATTCGCGGTTCGCGTCAAACCTTGACGCGCGATCAGGTCGCGTCCATCGGCGCGCCGGCACTGGTGGCGGTCGGCACCAAGGACACGATCGCGGGCTCCGCGCACGAACTTGCGGCCCTGCTGCCGGCGGGCCGAGCGCTCGATATTCCCGGGCGGGACCACATGCTCGCGGTGGGCGACAAGGTGTTCAAGGAGGGCGTGCGGCGGTTCCTCGCCGAGTCGCCGTGAGGCACTTCGAGCGCGCGTAACGCCAGCGAGCACAAAGTTCCAACGACAAAGCGAAAAAATTCCGTGGCGGCCGACTGCGTGGGTGCGAACCAGCGTCTGTCAAAACGGTTCTATCAACGGTGCTGTTGCCATCTTTGAACGATCCGAGGACCTGCCATGCCTATTCTTTTGTACATCGCGATGTGGTCGTGGGCGCTGGGTGTTGCGTCGTGTGGCGTGCCGACGAGCAGCGAGCACGAGTCCTAACTCTCAGTGCGACTGATGTCGGCGCCGCCAGCGTAAAGTCGCTGGACGGGTCGAGAGCTGAATGGAAGACATTCCGGGCCCGCCTCAACGGCGGGCTCTTTGTTTGCTTTCTGCCGGCTGGCAACACACCTTCCCGTGAAGAGGGGCATTTTCAGGTATGGTCCATCGCGTGGCCGAATGTGCTAGGCTTGCGCGGGTGATGGAGTGTGCGGAGACGATCATGGCCCAGCAGCAGGTGAGAGCCGGAGGGCTGGATAAGGTAGACCCGGTCTGGGCGCGCATCCGTCGCGAGGCCGAGGAGATCGCCAGGCGCGAGCCCGAGCTCGCGACGTTCATCTATTCGACGATTTTGCATCACGACACGCTGGAGGCGGCAGTCGTTCACCGCGTTGCCGAGCGTCTTGATAGTCCGCAAGTCTCGGCCGAACTGATCCGCCAGGCCTACGCCGACGCGCTCGAACACGAGCCTGCGATCGGCGATGCCTTTCGTGCAGATATCGTCGCGACGCTGGACCGCGACCCCGCCACCAATCGGTTTCTCGAGCCGGTGCTCTACTTCAAGGGCTTCCACGCGATCCAGACCCATCGTCTCGCCCATTGGCTGTGGGGCAGGGGTCGCAAGGACTTCGCCTATTATCTGCAAAGCCAGTCGTCTGCGGTGTTCCAGACCGATATCAATCCGGCCGTGAGCATCGGACGTGGTATCTTCCTCGATCACGCCACCGGCCTCGTGGTCGGCGAGACCGCGATGATCGAGGACGACGTGTCGATCCTGCAGGAGGTGACGCTCGGCGGCACCGGCAAGGAAGCGGGAGATCGTCATCCGAAAATCCGCCGCGGGGTGTTGATCGGTGCCGGCGCCAAGATACTCGGCAATATCGAGATCGGTCATTGTGCGCGCATCGCCGCCGGCTCCGTCGTGCTCAAGTCGGTGCCGCACAACACCACAGTGGCCGGAGTTCCGGCGAGGGTCATCGGCGAGGCCGGTTGCCCCGAACCGTCGCGCGCGATGGATCATTTGTTTCAAGACGGCGAAATTTGACAGAGGGGAGCGCGACCGGTGGACGTCCAGGAAATCAGGAAGCTCGACGCGTATCTCAAGCGATTGTTCGGCAATCCACGTATTCGTGTGGTGCCGAAGAAGAGCGATTCCGCCGACGTCTTCGTCGGTGAGGAGGCCATCGGCTCCCTCGTTCTGGACGAAGACGAAGAGGACGACGAGCGTTCCTACAATTTCGAGGTGAAGATCACCTTGGGCGACGCCACCACCACGGCCCCCGACCTCAAGAAGCTCGACGCCTACCTCAAACGCAAGTTCGACAACGAGCGCATCCGCGTGGTGCCGCGGCTCAAGAAAAAGGACTCCGCCGAGGTCTATGTGGGCGAGGAATATATCGGTGTCCTGTTCTTCGACGAAAAGGACGCGCGCTCATCCTATTTCGAACTGCCGATCCTCGCGCTCGATCTCGACGAGCCCGGTCTGCTCAAGGGATAACGCGGCATAGAGTAGCGCTCTGCTGCGCGTTAGAGCGCGTCGCGATTACGTCGACTCGATCGTGTGCGGCCGCGCTCTAGATCCTTTGTGTGGTCGCATTTTCTTCGGAAAACCGGAAGTCCACTTTTCCGGAAAATGCTCTAGCTATGCGACGGCCGCAGGCGCGCGACCAGCCGGTCGATGGTGCCGGCTACCGTGTGCCAATCGTCCAGCCAGTCGCGCGGGAAGCGGACCACGACATCGGCGGCGTCGATCCGTTGCTCATGGAGGCAGATGCCGGGTGTGGGTCCGGCGCCGCGGCTGCAGCGGACCAGAAACCCTGGGCCTGCGGGGTCGTAGATCAGGTCCTCGCCCTGATAGGGCGTGCCTTCGCGGAATGCCAACACGGCGAGCCCGCCCGGGCCCGACACCGCTTCGGCCGCGGCGTAGCGCGGATAGATGCTCGCCATTCGCTCGGCCGGCGCAAGCGTGTTGCCGGCGGCCGAGATGGTCATGAACACGCGCTCTACGATCGGCGGCGCCGCCGCTGCCGGCTGCAGCGGCGGCTTCGCGTTTGCGTCGGGCGGCTCGAGCGAAGGCCACAGAAAAGTGAGGTCGAGACGCTCCTGCGCGCCCGGCCGGCGTTGCACCGGCACGCGGATGGCGGCCGGAGGCACGTTAAAGGTGACGCCCGCGATGGTGATCGGCAGTGCCGGCGCGTCTGCGCCGACCGGCGGACCGGGCCAGCGCGGCCAGAGCACATAGACCACATAGATGAACGCCATCGATGCGACCGCCGCGAACACGACGAGCGGCAGCCAGAGCAGCCGATGATGCCCGCGCCGGGCGCGGCGGTGTCGCGGACTTCGTGCTCCGGTCACGTGCGCAGCGGTCATGGGTTCAGTCCTGCGAATCAGTTGCCAGTATGTGTGAACGCGGATCAGAAGTCAGGACCGAACGGCGGGAATCAGAACGCATAAGGACGTGGCGGGAATCAGGCGCGCGCAATGAGACGTTGCGAATTCCTGCCCGTCGGCGGGCGGTCGCCGGCGAAATTAACCCTTAGTTAAGGATATGGTGGCGCCCCGCTCCGTCTCCTGCCAAGAATCGGATGGGGATATGAGGGGGGACGTGTCTTGTCAGTAAAACGCTTCTTCTTGGCGCTTGCGATCGCGTTTGCGGCCGCCGGCTGCTGGAGCCTGGTCTCGACCACGGTGGTGCTGATGGGGCTGAGGGCGTTCGGCATTTCGGTCGGCTGAGCGCGCTCCGGACGACGGCCCGCCGCCTCGCCAGGTCTCATGCGTCGCCGCAAGATCGCGTCCCAAATCATTGGGATTGCACGTTCATCTATGTCGGGATGCGCGGAGGAGGGCGACAATGGCGATCTTCGAGCTTGATGGCGAGACCCCGGACTTTCCAGCGAGCGGCCGTTACTGGATCGCCGACACCGCGGTCGTGATCGGGCGGGTGCGGCTGGGGACCGACGCCAGTGTCTGGTTCGGCGCGGTGCTGCGCGGGGACAACGAGTGGATCGAACTCGGGGAGCGCTCGCAAATCCAGGACAACACCACGCTGCACACCGACCCCGGCTTTCCCATCACCATCGGCGACAATTGCGTCATCGGCCATAACGTGGTCCTGCACGGCTGCAGCGTTGCGTCCAACAGCCTGATCGGCATGGGCGCCATCGTGCTCAACGGCGCCAAGATCGGACGCAACTGTCTGGTCGGTGCCGGTGCGCTGGTGACGGAGGGGAAGGAGTTCGGCGACAATTCGCTGATCGTGGGCGCGCCCGCACGCGCGGTGCGCTCGCTCGATGACGATGCACGGGAAGCGATTGCCCGCGGCGCCGACATCTACGTGCGGCGCTGGCAGCAATACGCGAAAGGTCTTAAGCGGATCGGATGAAGCGCCTGCGCTCTGGCACGGGGGGTACCCGCATCGGGACGAAACGCGATGATCGGTTTTCGCGAATTCGGGGGGTGAAGCGCAATCAGCGCGATGTGGCGGTGGCGGTGGCCGGCCGCGTGTCGCCGAGCGCGATCCACGCGTTCGGGTCGGTCTGGGACTGCCGTTTCACGAAACGATAGCCGGTTTCCGACCAGAGCATGACTTGCTCGTTCTGATTGTCGAGAATGAACTCGCCTTTGTCGGTCTTGACGGTGAGCACGGCATGGCCGTCGCCCTGCTTGTCGCGCACCACGGTGATGAGCAGGGCCTGACGCGGCCACCCGGCTTGCATCAGCATCCGGCGCTTGAGCAGCACGTAGTCCTCGCAGTCGCCGAAACCATCGTCAGGATAGTTCCAGCGCTCGGCGACACCCCAATGCTCCAGGTCGGTGACCGGCTTGATCTTGTCGTTGACCAGGTCGTTGATCCGCACCAGGTCCTTCCACGCCTTTGCCGTCAGCAGCACGTCGCGCGCCTCGACGGTCTTGGTCTCGCACTCGGGCGCATGTTCGGCACAGAATTCGATCCAGCCAACCGGCGCGCGGGCGGAGGAGCCAAGCGAGATGAAGAGCGCACGGTCGCTTGCGGCACTGGCGGGGGTCGCCGCCAATGTCGCTGCCAATGCGCCAGCCGCGCATGCAGCTCGGAGGAGGTGGGTAAGGTTCCATTTCATTTTGTGGCCGCTCCCTGTTCTTGAGGCCACATTTCCCACAAACGATTTGAACGCCCGCTAATCTCGCAAAGTCATTTTGAGGACAAGGCAAGTAAACACAGCGGCGAATACTATGATCATTCGAAGCGCATTTGTCTAAAATCCGAAATACTACAATTTGAATCAAATTCCGGCATTAACCGTTGCGGGCCGGCGCGGAATGATACCGCCGCGCGCCTGTGTTGCTATCGTTAACGCCGACGGGCCGCGCGTGCAGGCCACGTGCCGGCCGCCATGGGGGCGTCGTGGCGCAAATCCGACCGCGGCGCGCGATGCGAGACTGCTCCTCGTTTACCTCCCGGTGACGCTGTCATGGAGAAAGCGTGCCGGTATCCGTTGCGGCACCATTGTGAAGCCAATCGCTTGCCCGAATGTGTGCGGCATCCTATGTGAGCGCGACGGATCGCTTCGCCCCTTTCCCTTCAACCCGCCCGCTTCAACCAGATCACCCCAACCATGCTCGATGAGCCGCGCCGGGAACGAATGCTCAACGTGCCCGCGATCGTGGTTGCGCTGCTGGTCGCGCTTGGGCTCGTTCACGTCTTGCTGTCATGGGTGTTGAGCCCGGAGCAGACGACCGAGTTCCTGTTGCTGTTTGCTTTCATCCCTGCGCGCTACGATGCCAGCGTGCTGCCCGACATCGTCTGGCCGGGAGGCTGGGCGGCCGACATCTGGACCTTCGTCACCTACGCGTTCATCCACGCCGATCTCACTCACCTGACCTTCAACGCAGTGTGGTTCCTGGCTTTTGGATCGCCGGTGGCGCAGCGATTTGGCCCTATGCGGTTTGGGGCGTTCATGGCGGCGACGGCGGCCGCCGGCGCCGCTGTCCACCTCGTCACCCATTTCGGCGAGCTGCTGCCGATGGTGGGCGCCTCGGCCGCGATTTCCGGCGCGATGGCGGCGGCGATGCGGTTTGCGTTCCAGCGCGGCGGTCCGCTGGGGATGTGGCGAGATCGCGAAGCGGCTTGCCGGGTGCCGGCGGCCCCGCTTGCCGCGAGCCTTCGCGACCCGCGTGTGATTGCCTTTCTGCTGGTGTGGTTCGGCGTCAATATCTTGTTCGGCGTCTTTTCGATCGGCGCGGGGGGCGTCGATCAGGCGATCGCCTGGCAGGCGCACATCGGTGGGTTTGTGACCGGCCTCGTTGCGTTTGCGGCGTTCGATCCCGTCCCGATGGCGACCGGGCACGGCGGCGACACAGGACCGGACTCCGCCGCAGGTATCCACTAGTCACCCCCGGGGGCCGGCGCTTACGCGCATGCACGTCGTGCGGCCCTTGCGGGGTTGGCGATGCCAGCCGATCGTCTTACACTCACCTCAGCCCCGTGCTCGGTCGCGGTCGATTGCGATGTCGCAATGCCGAGCCGCCTGCTCTTGTGGTGCACAGGTCAGCGCGCCCGTGCACGGGTCGCATGCGCAGCTGCCGCGACGGAACGCGGGAAAACATCG
>Ga0207691_10002395_pt1 | contig 18343 bp, 9 predicted proteins | sample KBSM13metaG_FD_184327 | JGI IMG/M metagenome (GOLD analysis project Ga0207691, IMG submission 184327) | Miscanthus rhizosphere microbial communities from Kellogg Biological Station, Michigan, USA - KBS M1-3 metaG (SPAdes) (version 2) | ecosystem: Host-associated > Plants > Roots > Rhizosphere >... | reverse complement strand
ATCGCTATCAGCCTGCCTGCCAAACCGTGGAACCCGCTTCGCCTCGATTGGAGCATTGACTACCTGCCATCGATGAATGGAGTAAACGACTGGAATCTGGAAGAGATCGACTACGAACCGCAGGCCGTGAATTTAGGGACGGCCATTTCATTGAAGGGAAGTTCCATCCTCACGCAGGGCGCCAACAACATCGTCGCCAGCGCCATCACGAAAGCTTTGGAGCAGGCGGCGAGCGCTGGCGGCAGCGGTATTCGCCAACCCGGAGTCCTCATCAAGCACATTTCGAGCGTTGCGGCCGCCCATGTAGAAGCATTCACAAAGATTGTCACATTACAGCAATCCCAGGCTCCTCAGGGGGGCGCCGGCGTCCCATCCATAGACCGCTTGCCGCTCGACGACATTGCTTCCGCTCTCTCTGACATGGACGTGCTGACCGGAGGCCTCGACGGATTCACAACGCAACTTCGCGGCGGATACCGTGGCGATGGGACCACCGTACCTCCCAACGGCGCAGCACCGCCGAATCCTTTCGTGCAGATGCGTTCGGGGTTCCTCCGCGTCAATCGGCTTCGTCTTGTTGACGGGTTCGGACAGTTCGTAGATCTACTCCAATCGCAACAGGTGTTTCAGCCTTCTCAGATCATCAAATCCGATCCCATGATTGTTGACGGACACGACGACCTCGCCTTGCTTCCGCCGCGCTTCACCTCGCCCGCGAAACTGAAGTTTCAATTTGTCGATGCGAAAGATTCGGGCATGCGAGCCGTTACCGACCCGCAAGGCGGCAATACGATTAGCCCGGTTTGCGGATACCTGATGCCGAATCATCTTGATGGTGCGCTGGAGTTCTTTGATGTTGATGGCACAAACCTGGGCTTCGTGCGCCCGCAGGACGATACAACCGTGATGTGGGAAGAGGCCCCCGGAGAGCCCTCGACAGCAGGCCGCGACCCGTCGCTCGCTATTCCCAATCCTCATGCCGCCGGAATCGCAAAGGCCTTGGTGCAATGGAGCATTGTCGATGCCGGCGTTCGCGGCGAGAAGGTCGACGCGCTGCAGGCCATTCTCCGCGTCATTGATTCGACATTGTGGAGTGTCGATCCATTCGGCCACAGCGGTGATGAACATCTCGCCTTGCTGGTGGGTCACCCCGTTGTCATCGTGCGTGCGCAACTCACACTCGAGCTGCGCGAGCCCATTCAAGCGGAACTTGCCAACAGCGCTGTTGTTCCACTGCGATTGGGATCTCTGGCGCATTGGCAAGACGGATTGTTCGGGTATTTCGTCAACGATGATTACACGCGTCTCTATTGTTCCGATGCTGCGGCAGCGGGACTCGCACGCGTCATTGGCCCCGGCACGGGCTTTCTCGGAGCCATCAACACCGTGCCCGATCAGTTGACCAATTTTGCCGCAGACACAGGGAAGTCTCCGGTAATACATCCCTATATCGACACCAGCGGAATCATCCAGATACGGCCTAACCAGAGCATCGATCTCACGCTGCTGCTTGAGCCCCACAGCGTGGCACATGCTACCACAGGCCTGCTTCCCCGAAAAGAGATCGGCCTGCGACGCGACTGGACCGATGCTGCGCTGGCGAAGCTTTCGCCGACCTTCCGATTCGGCCCCGTGTTGGTCGACCCGCAAAAGATTCGCATGCCGATTCCGGTGGATTTGAATGGCACATGGAGTTGGGACCATCGCGCGGACGCCAATACATGGGAAGAACTCGCGGTAACCAACGCAACCCAGGATGCGCTGCTTTCGCCGGACCCCCCAACTGGAACCGAAGGATGGCTGAGGCTTACGCCACCGACCAAGCCAAATCAATAATGCGGAGATGCTATGGGCGTGTTGGAAGTGATCGAAGCCATCTTTGGAGACTTGAATCTGCTGTCTCATACGCCGGTCGATCCATTCCCATCGGCCTATTCGCTCACGTTCGATACTTCGAATGCCTCGCTCAATACGTGCCAAACCACCGCGTCGACTCCTGCAGCGGTGAAAGATCTTTGCGGGGCCGAGGTTGACCTGACAGGCAATCCGGCCATCCCGGCATACGCCGGACACAACGACAACGACATGCTCTACGTCGGCAGCATGGCGAAAGTTTTCGGGATGTATGTTGCCTTTGAATTGAAATCGCGCGTCGAAAAACAAGCCAAAAATATGATCGCCAACGGCCTCTCGACGTCGACCGCAGGATGGGAGAACAAGGTCTACGATGAATTGAAGAAAGCGTGGAAACCGAAGCTCGATGCGAAATTTCCGTCGCTCCCAAGTGGGATGCCTGACTTCGCCCAAATCCTCAAACTGTCAACTACAGGAGATGCAAGTTTCCCAGTTCAAAAAACAGCCGCCGACATTGACAGGATTGGCGAGAACGGTACGCCAGAGGGCGCCTACGGCGATTGGATGAAGTCCATGATGCGCTGGTCGAATAACGAGGCCGCTGGCAAGTGTATCTTTCCCCTGAGCTATTCCTATATCAATGGAGTGCTGGACTCAGCCGGCTTTTTCGATGCGTCAGCAAAGAAAGGACTTTGGGTGTCAGGAGACTTTCGCGGCAACGACTGGGTAAAGGGTCCAGGAAACAAAGGTGGACAGTCTCTGGCTTCACGTTTCGCTTCTGCACAGGGTCGGACAAAATCCAACTTCACCGGGACCGCTTTTCAGGTAGCGCGTCTGCTCACTCTCATGGCGCAAGGCAAACTTGTCGACGCGACAGCGAGTAACGACATGATCAATACGATGTCTCAGGGAATCCTCGATTCATCAACAGGAAAGAAAGGGACCAATAACTTTATCGCCGACGCTCTTGCGGCAGCCTCACCTGCGCGACCCGTGAGTCAGATCAACGGCAAGATAGGACTGGGCGATGATTCGTTTGCCCATGATTGCGGAATCATTCGTGTAGACCGGGGAAGCGATCCGAGCAGGACAATGCGCTTCGTCGAAGTGATCCTAGGAGCTGCCCCAACGAATGGCGCCGGTTTCGATCAGCTTACTGTCTCTTACTACGACTGCATCACCGCCCTTCATCCTTGAAATTGGCTCAATGCGCCTTCGGAGACGATTCTCATCGCTTCGGACTATGCACTGATCGAACCGCGCAGTCGCGGCAGGTTCAGGTTCTCGCCGAATTGACACCTGAGTCGGGTTTCCGACAAACGCGTATTGTGATTCGGGACTGTGACTGGGTGGGCTTCATGGACGGCACTCGGGGTTACGTTTCTCATCTAGGTTCTGCGCCTTCAGGGTTAAATTTGACGTGGGCCTTGTTTGAGGGTGCTTATGTCGGTTGTACATACCGGTCGTGCCGATCCAGGCAGCATGATTCCGTTTTTTCTGATGGCTGTTTCCGTGATGGCCTGTGGACAGACCCCGTCAGCTCGAACTTATGCTCAGAATCCCACCACCGTGGCAACTTCGTCTTCTTCCATCGATCACGGCGATGATGCCGCGAGATATGAGCTGGACAATTGTCGTGTGCATCGAGTGACGGGTCTTCCCGGAAGTCATCAGTTCGCTGCTGATTTTATTGAATCCATCGCGACTGATCCTTCGGGTGCCGGTAATTCAGACGTGATATGGGGCCTCACAGCGGATTTGAGCACAAAGGTTCCTCCTCGACAACGAGCGATGTATATATCGAAGTCGGGCGACGGTGGTGTGACATGGACTCAAGTCGCACGCGTGGATTCCAGATATTTTGCGAATTTCGGTGAGGGACTGAGAAACGGTTTAGGTGTGTCTCCAGGCGGAACCTATTTTGTGATCACAACTCAGCGAGGCGCCTTTCAGGTCACGCCTCAATCGAGTATGTCGGAGCCAACGGTGAGGAAGATATGGGGTCCACGGGTTCCGTACTCGCCTCCTAAGATACCTATTCCGAAGAAGCCTGGTGATCCGGTACGGGCAAATGTTGTAGGGATTACGGCTGACGGAGAGCACATGATCATCGGCTACGGTTATTTTGATCTTGAACCACAGATGTTTCGCTATCACAGAGACAGGGATGGCTCGTGGGTGGAAGATGGTCCACTGCCCCGCTTTCCGTCCGAGATGGATATCCTCTCGATGCAGTTTGACAATCCAAAGAATCCAAACCTGCGATACCTCTACGTCGGGACCGGAGATCAGGTCTATCTTCTCAACCTCTACACCATGGAATGGAGCCGCATCGGTGGAGTTGGCCCGGACTCTGCGATCCATGGGATGAGCGTGGTGGGCGGGCTTCATCTGGCGGCCTGTTGGGGAGTCTATAACCCGGCAGGTCCAGGTATGGTGAAAAGGGCGATCAACGCGAGGTTTCTATTGCATAGAAACTCTGATGTGGCAGGCCCTAACATCAGGGCCTACAGTATCGAGGTAGACCCGTTGCGACCAAACCGGGAGGTCGTGACCTCAATCACAGGCGTCTATACGAGCAGCGACAACGGTGAGGATTGGAGAAGGCTGAATGACCTTCCCGAAGGCGAATATCGCTCGGCTCATTTCAGCTCCGATGGAGCCATCCTCGTCTCCGGAATGCCGGGTACGTTTTTGGTCAATCCATTCTCTAAGGCTTGCCAACCCCATCTTAAGATTCGTCAAAAGTTGAAGAGGAAATAGTATTTAAGGGGGCGTTCGAATTAAAGGGCAGATCATCATGAATACACTGGAATCTTACGTGGCCGTAGTCACTGGCGCAGCCCGCGGAGTCGGCAAAGCCATTGCACATCGCCTTTCATCCATGGGGGCGCATGTGCTGCTCGTCTCCCGCAACCGCGACGAACTAAACCAGGTGTGCGATCAGATTGTCGAGGCCGGCGGGGCTGCGTCAGTCTTTCCTTGCGACTTGATGAATGCCTCCGACGTCGCCGAATTGGGAGAGGCAATCGCCCACAAGCATGAACGGTGCGACATCCTGGTGAACAACGCCGCAATTGGCATCGATGGAAAGTTCCTGCACGAAATAACGCCCGACGAGTGGGATCTCGTGTTCAATACCAACCTGCGCGGGCCCTACTTAATGATTCGCGCCCTTGCACCTCTGATGATCGCGGCTCGCTCCGGCCACATCATCAACATCTCGTCGCTGGCCGGGCGCAACCCACTCCCGAAGGGCGCAGCATATGCCGCATCCAAATGGGGATTGAATGGCCTCACTTACTCAGTGGCCGAAGAGCTACGCCAGTACAACATCCGCGTCAGCGTCGTATCTCCAGGCTCCATCAATACGGACTTCAACGACCACTCTGGTCGAGGCATCGCATCAGGCAAGGATCCGAAAAGGAAGTTGCAGCCTGACGACATCGCCTCGGTCGTTGCGACGCTCGTCACACAACCGCCGCAGTGCTTTATCAGTGAAGTCCTTGTGCGCCCGACTCAGAAGCCCTGAGCCCAAAATCATTCTCGCAAACCGACACTGTCTGCGATGACCGATGTAAGTTGTGGCTACGGTCTGCTGATATCCTGATCCGTCGCAAGGCGCCACCGCACCGATGATCGGCGCAGAGCGCTCCGATTCGCCGCCGCTTGCGCGCAACCGTCATACGGCTGGAGGCAGCTTTCGCCGATCGAACCCAATTGGAATGCTGCCGGTTCAGTTGTTCGGTCTAGATGGAACGCAAAATCTGTCCCTATTGAAGCCCTTTGACCAGGTAGAGATCAGAAAGCAAGCGTGTATACCCATAGACATAGGCTCGACCGTCTTTACTCAGCATGATGTTGGATAGGTCGCAGAGTCCGGTCGTGTCAGTAGGGTTTAATTCTTTGAAAAGCTGTCTCTGTCCCGTCACGATGTTCAGGCGATAGATCCGTACTGGGACCTGTTTCCATCGATTCACGTACATGAATTTCGGATCGTCTGTCCAGGTGAAGGTTTCACCGGGCAGTAAACCGGGAATTGGCTGAGGCGGTCCCCCATCAACCGAATACAAGAGCCCTTCCTTGGTGGCGAAGGCTGTGCTCGCGATCAACTTGCCATCGGGAGAGATATGGCATGAACTAACACCTTCCGGTGTTACGGGGCGGGGCTGGCCGCCATCAATGTTCTGGATGAAGCACTGTGCCGGGCGCCCGGGCAGATTTCCAGCGAAGATGATTCTCTTGCCGTCGGATAACCATCGAACCGGGTGCCCATACTGTTGAATGTTGCCCCTTTCGATTCGCTTCGATGTGCCGGTGCCGGTCGGCAGCAGCACGAGTTGAGAGTAGTCAACTGTGGCCACCGCCCATTTGCCGTCGGGAGAAAATCCTCCGGCCATCCCTTCGCCCAAAGGAACCGGAGGGGATCCGCGGAGATCCCTCATGGCGACCGTATAGCTGGGCCCAACCTGTTCTCCCTGCTCGTCGAAAAGAACCCTGGTTCCGTCCGGGGAAAGGTCAGTCGGCAACGACCAGTCGAGCCAAGAGAGGTCTCGTTCATTGGTGGCTCCAGGCGCCAAGGACATAATCCCAGCACGCTGTTCGTCGCGAGTCAGCAAAAGCCGTCCGTCTGGAGCAATATCCTGGAGCGTAACCCCGCCAGGCGCTCGGAACGCCAAACGTGAATTGCCCTCAAGATCCACCGCATAAATCCGGCGTTGAAGTCCGGCTTCCGCGGCCGAAAACCACACTTCCTTCCCGCCCGGAGACCATGCCAACCCTTCCTCGCTCTCCCATCCCGTGGAAAGTACCCTCTTGTTTCCTGCAAGGTCGACGACTGCAACGACACCGCGGTCGTCTTTGCTGATGGGGTGGTCGAGAAAAGCCACTTCATTGCCTTTGGGGGATACCCTCGGGTGGCTGACCCAGCCGGTAGTTTCGTAGAGAACATGGCCGACCGGAAATTCGAGGCGTTGCTTACCAGCGAGTTCACGGACGATTGCGAGGGACTTTCCGTCCGGAGCCCAGTCGGCATAATCGACATTCTCAGCGATCTGGCGAGGGGAGCCGCCGGTGAAAGGAACCTGGCCAAGAGTCCCCCGCAGGGTCAACATAAAACGAGGACCGGGAGATTCCTCTACGGCCATTTCCCCGGAAGACGAAACCGCAAGTAGCGCGGTGTTCTGTAATCCGAGGCTACGCGTGCCTGAGAAATTCACGTCGGTTGCGAAGATCTCAACCGGCGCGCCGTCCCATGAGGCGGAATAGATTACGTTTTGTCCATCGGGTGCGAACCTTGCCGAAAAGACCGTGCCGTGTTGAACCGTTAAACGCTGAAACTCTGGCGCATGCGGCCGGACCATGCGACGTCCGAGGAAGATCCCAAGCGCGAGCAGAATTCCGGCGACAACGATTCCGGATATTCCTCTCAAAATCCACTTGGGATTAACCTTGGCCTCGCCGGTCACTTTGACAGTTGTCGGAGCTGTAGAGGGAAGGGCCTCTAGTATCGAAGAACTTTCCAGGGGCGCGACAAAGCGATAACCCCGTCTTGGAACCGTTTCGACGAAGCGTGGATTATCCGCCGAATCTCCCAGGGCGGTTCGGAGCTTGCCGATCGCTACATTCACGGCATGGTCGAAGTCGCCGAAATTCTCTTCCGGCCAAATTCGGGATTGCAATTCTTCGCGGGTGACCAAATCACCAGGACGTTCAAGCAGAACCTGGAGCACCTTGAAGGGCTGCTCCTGAAGCTTGATACGAATTCCCGATTTACGAACCTCTCCGGAATGGAGATCTGCCTCAAATGCCCCAAACCGAACCGTGTGGGTTCCATTCTGCATCTGGGGTACCCCGTTCTTGGGAAAGTCTAGCATCCTTCCTCCGCATTCCTTGATGACATAGAAAACGCGCTATTTCAACTATTTTGCCGGGAGAGATTCGTCTCCCAACACTCTCCTACTTCTCTCTCGCGGCGAAATCGATTCGCGATCCACAAGTTAGCTCCAGTGAATTGAGGTTCCCCCCACTTGAACCCAGCATGGCTCACATCGAGGTGAGTTCCATGCATGTGAGACGTTTCTGGTCTTTGGTTGTTTTGAGTTTGGCGGCGACAAGTCTGCCGGCAGCAAAAGGGTCCAATGACGGCGGACAGGGACAGGACAGGAAAAGCAGGATCGGCTTCGAACTCTACCAGGACTATTTGATAGTTGTCCGCGGATCGGTTGGCCCTCTCAAGGACCTCAATTTCCTGCTTGATACTGGAGCGACCCCGAGCGTTCTGGATCCGCGTGTCAAGGAAAAACTCCACCTCGCTACCGCGCCAATGGACATCGCGGTGCTGAAAGGCACGGTCAAGGGCGAAACGGCGACGGTGCCGAGTCTTCAATTCGGCCCGATTCGGAAGGACAACGTTGCGGTCTTGATCCAGGATTTGTCCTTCCTTCAGAGAGGACTCCCAGTTCGACTCGACGGCATTGTGGGACTCGATGTATTGGGACAAAGTACGTTTGTGATCGACTACAAATCGCACGAAATCGGCTTTGGTTCTCCTTCCTCAATGTCGGACTCGATTCCATTTCAAATCAGGGAAGGACTGGCAATCGTCGATGCTTTTGTGAATCAAGCACAGGTCCATCTGCTTGTCGATACCGGGGCTTCTTCGATGATTCTCTTTGAGGAGATGCGCGATCCGGCATCCGACTCAAAGGCTGAGGAGTCGCCAAAGGTCATCGGAGAATTTGAACGCAAGCAGAAGCGATCGATTACCTTAAGGCTTGGCAAGACGAAGTTTGACCACGAAGTGGCATATGTGGTCCAGAACCGAAGAGATGCAGGTCACAATTTCGACGGGTTGATGAGTCCCATAGCCTTAGGGATCACGAGGGTAGCTGTCGATCTCAGCCAGGGGACATTGGCGTTTACGCGCAAACCCTAAGGTATCCGAGAACCGGATGTTGATGTCGAAGGTTGCTTTCGGTCTCTTCGCCTCCTGGACTTAGGCGCGATTGGAAACCCAATAGCAGGCGACGAACGATTCCTTTTAACTCCAACACTTCTCGCCGCTGAGACGTCAAACGCCCTTTTGATGAGCGAGGTTACTTCTATGAAGCCGACTTCGTATTACAAATCTATGTGTTTGCCCTCAATGCGAATTCGGCTCAGGTTCGGGAGTTCTCTACAACGGTAGTTGCGAATCAATCATCTCCTATAATTCCCGAGGCCTTGTTCTTGGAGACCTAGAGCGTTCCATAGCAAATCTCCGAATTGACAACCATGGGTGGCGAGAGAGCAGCGCAAGATGCGACGGCCAGTCCACTCATTCTAGTTGTCTGAAATGTAAAGACCTAGTCGTCCTGAGATCGGCCTGTTCATCCATTTCAGTTCTGAAATAAGGCGAATCTATTAGTACTGCGTTACGTTTACAGAGCATTCATCTGTTGCCCGTAGATTGACGTAAAGTGATTATAGATGGACACCGAATCGGCCTAAGCGCTGCAGGTCCGGGCCTCGCGGCTAAGGGCTGCAGCGTAACCGCATGGCTAGGCCATCGATTCCCCAACCAGATATGCGTAACATCAAAACTTTTTTGGAGCAAATCATGAGACGCAGCGGCTTCCTCGCAGTCTTTCTTCTCGTCCTTAGTGCGCCTTTCAGCCTGGCGCAATTCGACACCTCGGCCGTTCTCGGATTCGTCCGCGACTCAACCGGCGCGCCCATCTCAGGCAGCAAAGTCACGCTGGTCAACCTCGCGACGGGGGTCGCGATGGTCACCCACGCTGATGGCGAAGGTCATTTCCAGTTCCCTGACGTTCACGTCGGTCGTTTCACGGTCTCTGCATCAGCTCCTGGATTTAGCGATTCAGTCACGGACCCCTTCGCGGTAAACGTCAATACCCGCCAGCGCGTAGATGTGATGCTCAGGCCCGGGGGTGTAGCCGAGACTGTTACCGTGTCGGCGGGGGCCACGCAACTCGAAAGTGAGACATCTTCGATCGGTACTGTCATCTCTGAGACCCAGGTGCACGACTTGCCACTTAACGGTCGCGCCTACGGCGATCTGATGTCGCTTGCCCCGGGAGTGCGCCGCAACAACCTCGAGAACCAGTCCGTCACTAGCCGCGACGCCTCCTATAACGTCAATGGCCAGCGCTCGGAGTTCAACAACTTCCTCCTCGACGGGCTCGACAATAACGCATACGGGACCTCCAACCAAGGCTTCTCCAATCAAGCTATTCCGCCATCGCCCGATGCCATTAACCAATTTCGAATCGAGACCAACAACTATTCTGCCGAGTTCGGCCGCGCCTCCGGAGCCGTCGTAAACGTCTCCATCAACAGCGGTACAAACCAGTTCCACGGGAAGCTATGGGAATATCACCGCAACACCATCTTCAACGCCATCGGCCCGTTCGCCGCCCCCACCAATAAGCTCACGGGCGAGTCGCAGAAGCCCTCCCTGATCCGCAACCAGTTCGGTGGTGCGATTGGCGGGCCTATCCTGCACGACCGCCTTTTCTTCTTCGCCGACTACGAGGGCAACCGTCAGGTCCAGGCCACTTACGCAGCAGCCACAGTCCCAAACGACTTGCAGCGACAGGGCATTTTCCAGACTACCGCCGGGGCTCCAGTTCCGCTCCGCAATCCCATCACGGGCACCGTCTACGCCAACGGCGTAGTGCCACAATCGGACTGGACCCCGCTTGCCACGCTCGTGATTAACGCACTCCCCGCGCCCAACGTAGCTGGCTTTTCCAACAATTACGTGTCGTTTCCCAAAGCCACGCTTACCGATGACAAGGGCGACGGTCGCCTCGATTACATATGGAGCACCAAGACTGCGCTCTTCGGTCGATACAGCGACCATAAGGGCGATATCGTCGACGCAACTTCGATCCCGGGCGACGCCGGCGACGGCGGCAACGGCACCATTCACGCCTACAATCGCCAGATCGCCGCCGGCATTACCCACACCTTCAGTCCCAGTTCCACAATCGATGCGCGCATCGGCTTCACTTGGACGCATGGCGGCAAGACACCGTACCTCGCGGGGCAGCAGAGCATCAACGTCGATGCGGGAGTCCCCGGTCTTCCCACTGACAAGGCGGTCATTCGTCGACTCAGTAACGAGAGCGTCAAGAACTTCAGCACCTTCGGCGCGCAGACTTCGAACCCGCAATTCCAGAATCCGTTCGTCGTCAATCCTAAGGTCAACTTCTCACTGATCAAGAACCGGCACAGCATGAAATTCGGCTGGGAATTCCTCTCCATCAACACCGAGATTGACGACTTCAATCCGGTCTACGGCGGAGAGACCTTCAGCCAGGGCTTCAGCCAGAACGGCGGCGGCACCAGCGACACTGGCGCCGGCGAGGCAGCCTTTCTCACGGACTTTCTTACCGGCGCGCGGGATAGCTACCAGCTCAACAACTTCAGAATCGTCAACTATCACCAGAACATGAACTACTTCTACATTCAAGACGATTGGAAGTTACTGCCCTCGCTCACGGTCAATGTCGGTCTGCGCTACGAGTTGGTCACGCCGCAGTTCACTGACGGTAACCACCTTGCCAACTTCGATCCCGACACCAACACCCTCATTCAGGCATCGAGCGGTTCACTCTACAACCGCGCCCTGGTCCACATGCCAAAACTCAATTTTGCGCCGCGGTTAGGGCTTGCATGGCAGCTCAATCCCAAAACTGTGATTCGCACGGCGTACGGCCTCAGCTACAACCAGTTTAACCGCGAGGGCGGTGAAAACCTGCTTGCCTACAACGGTCCGTACATCATCAACTCGACGGTGAACCAAGTCGCTCCTTTTGCGTTTACTGGCACCAAGCAGGCAGTTTGCAGCGGCGACAATTACATCGGCTGCTTCCGCACTGTTGCCCAGGGATATCCGTCGAATTTCGTCGATGCCAGCAACTTCAAAACCACCATCGCGCAAACGCGCTACATCCCCAAGGACATTCCCACTGGTTATGTGCAGGCCTGGCATCTTGACGTGCAACGCGAAGTCGCCCGTGACACGGTGTTCACCGCATCCTACATCGGCGAGCACGGCGTCCATATCTGGGTCCTGGCTGATCTTAACCAGGCTGCGGCTAATGCTCCGGGCGGCACGCTCAGTGTCCAGGCGCGCCGGCCCATCCAGACCTTCACGACTATTGAGGAATCCAGTCCCGCCGGCTTCCTCAGCTACAACGCGCTCCAGGCGAAGCTCGAGCATCGCTTCTCCCACGGCCTTTACCTGTTGAACTCTTTCACCTGGTCCCATGCCATTGACAACGCATCGGGCCATCTCGATACGCCAAACAACGACACCTCTCGCGTAAACCTGGCGAACCTTAACGGCGAACGCGGACAGTCGGCCTATAATCAACCGCTCAACAACACACTCAGCGTGGTTTGGGAACTGCCTGTCGGAAGGGGTCGCAGATTCGCGTCCACCATGCCGCGCGCTCTTGATACGGCGCTCGGCGGATGGGAACTCACGGGCATCAACACCAACACCAGCGGGCAGCCGGTCAACCTTATCTACAGCCCCGCGGCTGCCTATCAGCTCAGCCCGCTCCTCAATCAGCGCCCTAACGTATCTGGCAATCCCATGAATCCCAAGGGAAGCTGGGTCAAGACGAGCACCGCTCTAACGGGCTACCTCAGCACTGCCAATGTCACCAATCCCACTGACCCCAGTCAGCCCTACGGCAATGCTGGTCGCAACTCGTTCCGCGACATGACATTCAATCAGTTAGACCTCGGCGTGCATAAAAGTTTTCGTCTCTGGAACGAGCACTCCGCGTTCGATCTCCGCGGCGAAGCCTTCAACGTGCTCAACAAGGTCAACTACATGGCGCCAAACTCCAACCGCAGTTCCGGCAGCTTTGGGTCCATCACGTCCGCGTTCCCGCCTCGGCAGTTGCAGGTGGCTGGCAAATTATCCTTTTAGCCGAGAGAGGTTTTCGATCATGCATCTTACAAGGCGCAGATTTGGCGCTCTTACCAGCGCCGCTCTCGTTTCCAACCTCACGCGCTCCCTTTGGGCGCGTGAGGTTGGAGCGCATCCAGCAGGCAGCCGCTTTTACGTAGCCCTCGTCGCCGACACTCACATCATCGACCATTTCTATGTGAAGGGCAGCGAGAACGGCGTCGAAGACAACGAAAGCATTCTGGCCACTACCCCGCGTCTCACCGCCGCACGCGACTTCATCAACTCGCTGTCGCCAGGCATCGAGCAGGTCTTCCTGCTGGGCGACTACTTCCACAACTATCCCTCGACCGACTACGATTTCTACTTCAAGAACACCACCCGCCTCGATAACGCCAAGGCAATCACCGACGGCTTCCACATGCCCGTCCACATCGGATTCGGCAACCACGACTACGACGTCAAGCACGTCCCGCGCGAGATGAGTCACCGCCTCTTCAAAGCCAAGTTCGACACCGATCCCTACTGGGTTCTCGACTACAAAGGCTATAAGTTCGTTCACCTGAACAATTTTCTGGGCTCTACACAGGACAACACGGCAGCCGAGTTCAACCCCGGCGCCGGATCCCTCGGTGAAGAGCAACTCCAGTGGTTCGAGGCGCAACTTTTGGAGCGCAAGCCTACATTTGTCTTCGTCCATTACCCGCTCGCCGCCATTCGCCCCACCGAGTTCGGCGATTACGGCCTACTGTCTATCCTGCGCAAGCACCAGGACACCATCCAACTCGTCGTCAGCGGGCACCTGCACAAGTGGATCGACTGTAGCCACACCTATGGCCCGCAACATTACGTGATGGCCGCCACTCGCTACGATCCCAATGCTTACATGCTGCTCGAAATCGATCCCAGCCGTGGTGCATGGCGCTTTCTCAACGCTGATCTGGTTGAGTGGTCCACTCATTACAGCAAGCCATATCGCGCGGTGACTGGCGCAAGTTAAATTCGATCTGCGCTCCAAAACAACGCGACCTGAACGAGTCGCGATCATTCGCTCACTTGATCTCGCCTCGAATGGCAGGTCGAGGCGAGCGGCGACTGGGATGAGGACCGACGAACAATGTTTTTGATGGCATCGTAAGCGCAGCGCCCAATCGCCAGTACTGGCTCGAAGGAGTTTCTTCATTTATGCACTCCGAGTTGCCACGCGACAAAGGTCAGTTCGTTGGTTGAGTCCTCAATCTCTTTGCGGAACGGTTCGCCTCCCGAATGGCCTGCTTCGGCATCGTAGAGGAGCATGATCGGACGATCCGATGCTGTAGCTGCCTGAAGCCGCGCGGTCATTTTTCGCGCTTGTTCCGGAGGTACGCGTGTGTCCGCGTCGCCACTCTCCATCAGTATTGCGGGGTACTTTGTTCCTGCTCGAATGCCTTCATAGGGCGAATATGATCTGAGAAACTTGAATTGGTCCGGGATCGCTGCATTGCCGTATTCAAGCAGCGCCGGAGGGTTGTTGTTTTTGGTGTATTTGTAATAGCGAACCATGTCCAAGTCAGGATGCCAGCACACAACCGCCTGGTAGAGATCGGGGCGCTGCACCAACGCCGCGCCGACGAGCAATCCACCATTGCTTCCACCCCAGATAGCCAATTTGCCGGGATTAGTATATTTCCTGCCAAGCAGCCATTCAGCCGCGGCAATGAAATCATCGAAGACATTTTGCTTCTTATCGAGCATCCCGGCGCGGTGCCATTCTTCGCCAAATTCGCCGCCTCCCCGGATATTTGCGACTGCATACAGGCCTCCGTGCTCCATCCACCATGCGGCGGTCGGGTCGAAGTGGGGAGTCAAGCTGACATCGAAGCCGCCGTAGCCATATAGGATGGTTGGCGCAGTGCCGTCCGCTTTGAAGCCTTTCCGGTGCATCAAGAACATCGGTATGTGGGTACCGTCCTTAGAGGGAAACCAGACTTGCTCGGTTTCAAACTGTTCCGGATGGAAAGGGACAGCGTCTTGATACCAGAGACTCTGCTTGCCTGTGGCGACGTCATAGCGGGAGATGGAGAAAGGGGTTGTGTAGGAGGAGAAGTAGAGCATTCCTTCGTTTTGATCCGCACGTCCCCACATGCCGGCTGAACCGAGCCCCGGCAAAGGGACCTCGCCAAGCGGCTTGCCTTCGACGCTAAAGATGCGAATGCGCGAAGTCACGTTATGCAGGTAGGTAACGAAAAGCTTGCCACCAATGATGCTCGATGAATCGATCGCATCATCGGCAGCGGGAACGACTTCGCGCCACTTATCTTGAACTGGATCGCGGAGATCGATTCTCAGAATTCGTCCTTTTGGCGCTTTCCAATCGGTTTGAACAAAGAGAAAATTGCCGGAGAATGACGGCTCGAACTTCCCGTCCAATCCCTTCACGAGAGGTTGAATGGCACTGCCCTTTTCGAGATTCTGAATGTAAATGTCACCCTGTGCCCAGCCGCGCTGCACCAGGATCAGCAGATAACGCCCATCCTCCGACACGCGCGGTTCGATCCAGGTATCCGCTCCGAATCCGTGTCCGAATATCTCGACGTCTTCTGCGATATCGGCACCCAGCACGTGATATCGAACCCTCTGGCCGGCGTCACGACTTCCAACCACGTAGTAAAACCCACTTCGATCTTTCTTAAACGCGAAGCCTCGATAGAGCGCTCGGGGGAACCGATCCGATAGATCGCGATGACCTCTAACATCCAGTATGCGTAAATCGGTCTCATCCTGGCCGCCCAGACGGACGCCGTAGGCTACCAGATCCCCGTCGTCCGAGACATCAAATTCGGTGATACTCGTGCCGGCTCCCGGACTGATCACATGTGGGTCAAGAAGTAGTTCGTCTTTCCCATCCGCTTGCTTGCGGCGATAGTAGGACCATAGGTCCTGCTCGGCGCCACGTTTGGAGAAGTAGTAATAGCCGTTTCGATACAGCGGCACACCGATGCGGTCGTGGTGCATCATCTCTGTGAGGCGGCTTGAAATCTCTCCTCGCACCGACGGGGCATTGAGTAGCGTGTGCGCGTAGACATTTTCCGCGTCTATCCATTTTCGAGTCTCAGAGGAACTGGAATCTTCCAGCCAGTGATATGGGTCGACAAGTTCCTGTCCATGGAAGGTCTCACGGAAATTGTCGATGCGTGCAGTCGGCGGCGACGGCTGCGCGAGCGCGGCGAGAGAAGAAGCGACAAAAAGAGCGACACCAGAACACCGGAAACGATTTGCGCGCATTGGGTCCTTGCTTCGTAAAGTTGTCGGACAGGAAGAATAAGATCTTGACGCATAAAATCATATCAAGGGCATATCGCGATAAGGGCACCCCCGACGATCGTGTCGCAGGAGGAGTGCGGGCTGCGCGGCACAGCTCCTTGTGAAGAAAAGGCCTTGACCCGCTCCCGCGATCCCATTCCAGGAAGTTGCAAAAAAGAAGTGGTGCTGAACCACGAAGCGGCAGCCAGACTCGGCATTTTCTTCACTCAAGATGTCATGGCATTCGTCAAGCGCCAACACTGATTTCAAAGCAGGTTCTGCAACTCGTTCCAGGCGTTTTGTTGTTCCAGGATGGGCCGTACTGGCAACAGCTGGGTCGGCGTACAAGTGAAGAAGAGTTGCCCTGTCTATGATGGAAGTCGTACACCCGAATCTCGATTGATCAATTGGACTGAGTGGAGGGAAATAGAGCTTCTTTATAGGCCTTTGCTAGACTCCCAGGACCCGAAAACTCGTGTTCTGCCCCTATCGCGCCCAAACAATGCCCTTGTTGGGTCCGTCGCGATTGATGCATGATGGCAGGATGATTCCGAGACGACTAAGCATTTTGTTGGCGTGCACGTGGGCAATGGCTGTCGTAGCGCAATCGGCGCCAGCGCAACGCGTCTTCGATGTCAGGGATTACGGCGCAACCGGCCGCAAGAGCGATGATGCCCGGCCGGCACTTCAGAAAGCCATCGATGCGTGCGGCAAAGCGGGCGGGGGGCGGGTCTACGTTCCACCCGGAGAATATACGTCGGGACAGCTTCATCTGCGGTCGGGAGTGCGGCTGTACGTTGAGGCTGGCGCGACAATTTACGCTACTCTCGATTCCCGCCAGTACGATGACACAAAGACGGCCGCTCTGATCTATGGTGAGGATCTGCACGATATCGCGCTCGAAGGTGCAGGTACGCTGGATGGACAGGCGACCTATGAGTGGCATCTGAACACCATCGTCGACCACTACATTCTGTCGAATCAGCACCAGATGGAAGCAGCAGGAAAACCGTTGCTGCGGTCGTTTCCTGCAGGCTTCCCTAAGGAAACTGTGTATCCGCGCATGGTGCTGTTGTTGCGCTGTGTTGACGTGCGCATTGCGGGCTTGAAGTTCCTGCGGTCGCGAAGCTGGACCATAAATCCATACGCCTGCAAGAGACTGGTGATCGATGGGGTGTACATCTACTCGAGCCAGAAAGAAGCTGTCTGGGCCGATGGCATCGATCCGGATGGTTGCCAGGATGTGCACATCTCCAACTCCACCATTGAGACCGGTGACGACGCGATTGTCTTCTACTCGACCGCAATTTGGGGCCCCGTCCTGCCTACAGAAAACGTGACCGTGACCAACAGCCGGCTTTCCTCGTCATCGAGCGCCATCAAGTTCTGCGATGGAAACAGCAGGGCCGTCCGCCACGTCGTCATCAGCAACGTCGTCATCACCAACTCAAACCGGGGGCTGGCCTTCATGGTGTTCGATGGCGGCATAGTGGAAGATGTGGTGATCGCGGATGTAACCATCGACACCCGTCGTTTCGACTGGTTCTGGTGGGGAGACGCCGACCCGATTCATTTCAATATCATGCGGCGCAGCGAGCTTGATGGCCGCACGTACGACCACGAGCCCCCCGCAGGTATTATTCGCAACGTGACACTCAGCAACATCATCGCGCACGGCCAGGGCACATCTGCGATGCAGGGTCACCCCGATAGTTGGCTTAAGGGAATCCGCTTCAACCATGTCCGGCTGTTTGTCTCCCACTCGGCGGACGCACCCTATGAAAGCACGACCGCTGCCATGACCATGAAATATGCGCGTGATGTCTCAATGAACGACGTCGAGATTGCCTGGGAGGAGCCGAACGCCCCTACTTGGAAGTCAGGGCTTGCGATCGACAAGGTACAGAACTTGACGATAGACGGCACGAGGATTGACGCTGCTCCCGGTTCGAACCAGCCTGTGCTGCTGCTCAACGATGTAAACGGCGTTTTGATTAGGCAGTCAAGCATCGCGTCAGTTCACGTCACGGGCAGCCAGAGCAGGGCCGTGCGCCTGCTGGAGACAGAGGCACAGGTGACCGAAGACCCAGGACTGGCACCTGTGATAGTTCAGTAACTGTTCGTCCCGCGCGCACCGCGCCAAACGTGCTTCATAACGACAGTGACGTGGTGAATCTATCCCGCAGCAGACTGTGCCCATTTTTGTGCCCGCCGTCCTCAAAATCGGGGCATAATCTGGGGGATGTCGATAGCAATTTACCAGAAGAATGGCGCGCT